>Ga0073934_10009441_pt1 | contig 12506 bp, 11 predicted proteins | sample LarsenN4metaG_FD_76834 | JGI IMG/M metagenome (GOLD analysis project Ga0073934, IMG submission 76834) | Hot spring sediment bacterial and archeal communities from British Columbia, Canada, to study Microbial Dark Matter (Phase II) - Larsen... ... | reverse complement strand
GAAAAGTCGTTGCAGTTTTCGCGGCCGCCGAACGACGACTTGCCGGCATGCCAGGCACGCTCGCCGAGGGCGACGTACTGCACCAGCTTGCCGTCGCGGCGCAGCAGGAAGTGCGCGGAAACCTGCAGGCCGCGCAACGGCCCGAAATACGGGTGGGCGTCGTGGTCGAGGCGGTTGCAGAAGAGGTCGTCGATGAAGGGCCCGCCGAAACGGCCTGGCGGCAGGCTGATGTTGTGGATCACCAGCAGCGACACATCGGTGGCATCCGGCCTGGCGTTGCAGTTCGGCGACGGGCAGCGGCGCGCGCCAGCGACCCAGCCGTCAGCGAGGAGTTGCAACGCCATCAACCCGTCACGCCGCTCTTCAGCCGCGTGATCATCGTTTCGAGGGCACGGTCGAACAGCGCCGAGTCGCTGATCAGGCGCGCCGCGCCGGACGCGAGGTCCTGCGCCAGCTGGCCGACGGATTTCTCCGCGATCTTGGCGCCGCGCCCGTTGACAAAGATGAACTTGTCCTGCGCGCGGATGCGCGCGGCGATCTTGCCGCGCACGGTGAAGTTGTTTTCGGCGTCGTGGAATTCCACCCAGGTGCCCGGCACCAGCGCATCGGCCATCTGCAGCCAGCGCTCCTCCGGGCTGGGGCCGGCGGGTGCCGGCGCCGACGGCGCGGCAATCACCACTTCCGACTCGCTGCTGCGCAGCACCTGCACGGCCTGGCCGGCCGGTGACGCCTTGGCGCCGGCCGGGCCGGCGGCGGCCTGCTCGGCGCGCACGCGCACCGTGCGCACGGCGTCGCCGGTGCCGAGTTTCTCCAGCGCCGGGCGCAGCGCATCGAGCATCGCCGAAGCGGCCACCGGATCGATGTTCTCGGCATCCATTGCCTTGCGCAGGCTGACCAGCAGGCGCGGCACCAGGCCGCGCTGGCGCGCGCGGAACTCTTCCTTCTCGTAGCGCGCCGCACACCACACCAGCACGTCCAGCACCTTGACGCGCTGCTGCCACAGATCGCTTTCGGTGCCCTCGCGCAGGGCGGTCAGGTACAGCACGCGCTGCCAGCCGTCCTGGATCACGGCGATGACCTCCGGCAGCAGCGCCTTGCCGGCAATGCGCGTGGCGATGGCCTCGCGCACCTTGTCCTGCGCCAGCGAATTCTTCGCCTGCCCCTCCTCGCGATCGCGCAGGCGCGCCTCCATCATCGCGAGGCGCTTTTCCCGCTCGGAAAGGAAGACGGCGAATTCGTCGTCGAGGCGGGAAAAGATCCGGACGTCATCGGAGAACTCGGTGAGCACCGTGTGCACGAGCGCCTCGATGCGCGCATAGAGCCCGTCGTCGGATTCACGCGTCCAGCCGATGCCGGCGCGCGCGAGGCTGTTCACCAGCGCACGTGCCGGATGTTCGTCCTGCTCGAAGAAGTCGCGGTCGATCAGCGACACCTTCAGCAACGGAATCTGCAGGCGGCCGATCAGCGCCTTCATCTCCGCCGGCAACTCGGCGTCGTCGAGGATGAAGGCGAACAGCATGGACACCAGGTCGATCACTTCCTTGTCGGCACCGGCGAGCGCGCGCGGCGCTTCGGCCGGCGTCTCGTGCAGCAATTCGGACAAGCCGCCGGACACGTCCACGGCCTGCAGTGGCTCGTGCTCGATGACGCGACCCGCCGACGCCGGCTGGCCTGCAGCGTCGGGCGCGCTGGCCGCGGCCGGCGCGAACTGCATGCGCTGCAACTGCGTCAGCAGCGCCGACAGCTCCTGCGCCGGCACCACCTGTACCGGCACGTCGCTCTGCACCACCTGGCTGCCGACCATGACCTGGTTGCCGTACATGACGGGCAATTGCCCGGCCGGCATCTGCTGCCAGTTGATCGGCGGGGGCGGCACGGGCGGCGGGGCGCCGGCCGCATCGGCGTGCTCCGCGCCGGCCGGTACCGCACCCGGCGCAGCGATCGCCGGCGGCGCTGCGCCCGGCGGTGCGGCCGCGGCAGCGAAGCCACCGCGCATCAGCGCGATCAGTTCGGCGACGGCCACGGCAAGGCCGGCGCCATCTCCGCCGCCACCACCTGACCGCGCGCGCCGCCGCGGCGCCTGGTCGTCATCACCCGCGTCGCCGCCGTCGTCGTCATCACCGCCTTCGGCGTCGTCACCGGCGAGCTTCAGGCCCTTGCCGGCTCCGCCCGCCCGCGCGGCGGAGGAACTCTGCTTGATGCGCGGCACCTTGATGTCCGGCAGGAAGCCGGCGCGCGCCAGCGTGTCGTTCGCCTGCACCAGCACATCGCGGTAACCCTCGAGCACGTGACGCTCGAACATCTTGTAGATGATCAGGCGCGCCTTCAGCGGCAAGCCCATCGGTTCCACGGCCAGCTTGAACTGCTCCGCCACCACTTCCGGGTGCAGCGGGACTTTCTCCACCTCGATATCACGCGAGATGGCCAGCGCGGTGCGCTGGCGGAGGTGATCGGCAAGCGTCGACACGATGTCGCGGCAACGCGCGAGCATGCCCTGGAAGGCAACGGACACATCGAGTTCTTCGTCACCGATCAGCGACAGGCTGTCGAGGGTGATGCCGAGCCCCTTCCTGGCCTCCGGCGGTGGCCCGCCGAGCCCGGCAAAGGCCTTGTCGACACCCTCGAGGGTGGCATCCACCATCCCCTGCCGTTTCAGGCGGAAGTCCTTCATCGCATTGAAATAGTCGCCCTGCTCCTCCGCCGGTGCCTTCTCCGAGCGATCAAACAGGGTGTCATCAACGGCCGCCGCCATGGCGTCGAGCCGCTTGCGCAGTTCGGCGAGCGCGTCCTTGCGGACGGTATCGAGGCTGGGATGCAGGCTGGGCATGAGGGGTGGTGCGGACCGGCTGGCCACTACGAAGGACGCACTAGACTAGCGCGCGCCCCCGGCGGCGGCCAGCCGCGGCGACGGCGCTTTTCTTTGCGGTTGTGTTGCCGCAGCGGCCGGCGTTCCCGCCAGCGCCAACCCGGCTAGAGTGTGCGCCGCCCAGGCCGTGCAGCCGAATTCCAGGAGCCCCGGACATGCTTGATCTGACCCCCTTCCGCGATGCCATTACCGCCGGCGTCGCTGCCGCCCTCGCCGAGGACATCGGCAGCGGCGACATCACGGCCCGGCTGGTGCCGGCGACGCAGATGGCGCGTGGCCGCGTGATCACCCGCGAGGACTGCGTGCTGGCCGGACGCCCCTGGGTAGACGAGGTGTTCCGGCAGGTCGACGCCCGCGTGCAGTTGCAGTGGCTGGCCAACGAAGGCGACGCCGTGGCCGCCGGCAGCGAGCTCTTCCGCTTCGAGGGCCCCGCACGCGCACTGCTCACCGGCGAGCGCAGCGCACTCAATTTCCTGCAGACGGTTTCGGCGACGGCAACCGTCGCGCGGCAGTACGCGAGCCAGGTGGCGCACACCGGCGTGAAGCTGCTCGACACCCGCAAGACACTGCCCGGCCTGCGCATCGCGCAGAAATACGCCGTCAGCGTCGGCGGCTGCCACAACCACCGCCTCGGCCTGTGGGACGCGTTCCTCATCAAGGAGAACCACATCGCCGCCTGCGGCTCGATTGCGGCTGCCGTTGAGGCGGCGCGGCGTATCGCGCCGGGCAAACCGGTTGAGGTCGAGGTGGAATCACTCGACGAGCTGGCGCAGGCGCTCGCGGCGGGCAGCGATATCGTCATGCTCGATGACTTTTCCGTCGCCGATATCCGCGCGGCCGTCGCGCAGAACCAGGGCCGCGCGAAACTCGAGGTGTCCGGCGGTGTCAATGCCGCGACGCTGGTCACCCTCGCGGAAACCGGCGTCGATTTCATTTCCATCGGCGCGCTGACCAAGCACGTGCGCGCCATCGACCTGTCCATGCGACTGGAGGCAACGTCATGATGCTCGGCGACGCAGCGTCTCGCACGGAAACAAGGCCGGCCTCGTTCCGCTGGAAGGCATTCGGCATCCACCTCGCCATCAGCCTGCTGGTGCTGGGCGCACTGCTTTACGTTCTCTTCTACTACTGGTTCCCCGGCTACCTGTTCGATACCGACGGCGGCTGGCAGGCGTTGCGCGTCATCGCCGGCGTCGACATCATCCTCGGCCCGCTGCTGACGCTGATTGCCGCCAACCCGACAAAATCCACCGCCGAACTGCGCAAGGATTTCACCGTCATCGGCGTGATCCAGGTGTGTGCGTTGAGCGCGGGCACCTGGCTGGCCTGGGACAACCGCCCCTGGGCCATGCTCTGGTACGACGGAATGATCTATTCCCTGCCATGGTCCGCGCTGCGCGATGAGCCCTCCGCGCTGGAGGGGATTGCGCGCGTTGGTGACTCCGCCATGCCGCAGCGCGTCGTCGTCCACCTGCCAAGAGACCCGCTCCTGCGGGGCGCCATCATGGAAGCGGCACGCGAAAAGGAAATCTCGCCGCTACTGGACGGGACGCTCTACGGCCCTTGGGCGCCGAGGCGAGCGCTGCTGCAGGCGTTCAGCGACCTGTCGCTTGAGATGACCGAGGGCACGCGCAGCGAGTTGCAGCAGCAACTTGACGAGATTCGCGCCCACAACGGTGCCGCGGTGCTGGTGCCCGTGCGCAGCCGCTACCACGCCTATTTCCTGGCCATCGACGCCGTCAGCGGCAATGTCATCCAGCGCATCGATATTGAACCCTCCGTCAGGCAACTCGGCGGTCTGTACCCGTCTGCCTGGCTGGAAAAGCTGCAGGCGGCGGAAAGCGAACTCGAGTGAGGCGGAAGTTCAGCTGCAACGAGCGCCGCCCGCCCCACCGCCGGCGACCTCCGGGGAAACAAAAAACCCCGCCAGGGCGGGGTTTTCAAGCAACGTCAAGGACTCAATAACCTGGACTTGGTGCCGGAAAGAGGAATCGAACCTCCGACCTTCGCATTACGAATGCGCTGCTCTACCGACTGAGCTATTCCGGCGTGGGCGCGGCAAATTATCCGAATTGGTGATGCCACGCAACCTCTTGCAAAGCAGGTTCGGGGGGCCGCCATGTCCCGGCGCAATGCGGTGATCAGCGGAAGCTGCCGTCGTTCCAGACGACTTCCTGGCCATCCGAGTTGGTGGCTGTCACCTTGAAGCAATCCTCGATGTCGCCTCCGTCGCACGCGGTTACCTCGAGCCGGAGGTCATCGTTGTCGTCACGAACCACGTAGCCGGCAGGCAGGAAGTCATTGCGACGGCCCGGAATATAGGTGCCCGCCAGGTATGAACCGTTGTCCACCCGGTAGTTCTCCTGGAACATGACCAGCGCATCGACGCGTTGACGCAGGGCACCAAGCTGTGCTGTCTCGACGTAATCGCGATATCCCACCACGGCGAAGCCGGCAATGATGCTGAGCACGGCCAATGCCGCCAACAACTCGATCAAGGTGTATCCGGACTGGCGCAAGGGCATGGGCGTCTCCAGGCACAGAAGGGTCGTTAGTTATAACGGCAAAAAAGAGAAGGGGGCCACAAGGCCCCCTCCCGTCAGACCAACCCCGAGGGATCAGTCTTCCCAGCTGACCGTCTGGGTGTTGTTGGTGATGTCGGCGAGATCCTGGTAAGCCGGCAGGTGAACCGTGTAGGTGGTGCCCGCCCAGTTGTCCGGATCGGTACAGGCGGTGTCTGCAGTGATGCCGACGGCGCCCAGGTCAGCGTCGCCACCCGCCTGGTCGACGTACGCGTTGCCGCCTTCCGGCGCACGCTTCTCTTCAACGTTGATGATGCGGTCGATGACGTTGGCAGCAGAGCCGAAGTTGTCGCACTCGGTGGTTACATCAGAACCCAGGGCGATCTTGGTCTTGATCTTCGCAAACTCGTTGCGGATCGAGCGCGCAGCCTCTTCATAGTGCGCGTTGACCTTGGTCATGTTGGCGGTCTTGATGTAGTCCTGGTAGGCCGGGATGGCAACGGCGGCCAGGATGCCGATGATCGCAACCACGATCATCAGTTCGATCAGGGTAAAGCCCTTCTGCATGGTCTTCATGGGTGTAGCTCCCGTGTGGTCGTTGTTTGTCGCTGTCGACGGCGTACGGCCGGAGACTGATCCCGAAGGAAGCAGGGATCATGCCAACTTCGCATGACGATGCTATCTTATTGTTCTTAAAGGACCTTTCCATCAACAGCCTGCCTGTGTCGCCGCCAGACAACGCCACATGACGGCAGAAAGTGACAATTTTTGTCACTTTGCGACCGAGGCGTGCGCATGTGAGGCGGAGCACCACCGCCTGCTGGCCGCGACCGGTGCCGGCCGCCGCCCTGCACCACCCCGACATCAGGCGAAAGGCTGGCCGGGGAACACTAATCCTGCTAGTGTCTCCGGTGGCACCGAGAACAAGAATTCGCCACAAGAACATCACTCAACCCGTTATTTGCAAAGGGTTTTCCACGGATGTCCAACGCCCCGAACATCATGCTCAGCGGCCTTGCGCGCCGCCTGGTCAACGACGGCCTGTTGCCCGAGGACACGGCCCGCGAGGCCGTGCGGACGTCCCAGCAGCAAAAGTTGCCGCTGCTGCGCTACCTGGTCGAGAACAAGCTGGCCAAGGCCCGCGACGTCGCCAACGCCGTCGCCGAGGAATTTGGCGATCCGCTGATGGACCTCGCGGCCATCGAGGTCACCAGCATCCCGAAGGATCTGGTCAAGGAAGATTTGATCACCAAGCACAACGTGCTGCCGCTGGTGAAGCGCGGCAGCCGCCTTTTCATTGCCATCGGTGACCCGACCAACCTGCAGGCCCTGGACGACATCCGCTTCGCCACCGGCCTGAACACCGAAGCCATCGTCGTCGAGTGGGACAAGCTCACCGCGATGATCGAGAAGTTCCTTGCACAGAGCGAGGCAAAGGCGTTCGACGGCCTGGACGACGACCTCGTCAACCTCGAATCCGAAGGCGGCGAGGAAAGTGACAAGGACAACGGTGCCGATACCGCCGGCAACGAAGACGCTCCGATCGTCAAGTTCGTCAACAAATTGTTGCTCGACGCGATCAAGGGCGGCTCCTCCGACCTTCACTTCGAGCCTTACGAGAAGACCTACCGCGTACGCTTCCGCACCGACGGCATGCTGCACGAAGTCGTGCGTGCACCGGTGGCAATGAGCGCGAAAATCGCGGCGCGCCTGAAGGTCATGGCGCAACTGGACATCTCCGAGCGACGCGTACCGCAGGACGGCCGCATCAAGCTCAAGCTTTCAAAGACGAAAGCCATCGACTTCCGCGTGAACACTTGCCCGACACTGTGGGGCGAAAAGATCGTGTTGCGGATTCTCGACCCGGACAGCGCGAAAGTCGGCATCGAGAACCTTGGCTTCGAACCCGAGCAGAAGGCGCTTTACATGGCGGCGCTGGACAAGCCCCAGGGCATGCTGCTGGTCACCGGCCCCACCGGTTCCGGGAAGACGGTAACCCTGTACACCGGCGTCAACATCCTCAACGAAGTACACCGCAACATTTCCACGGCGGAAGACCCGGTTGAAATCAACTTCGAGGGCATCAACCAGGTCAACGTGAACCCGAAGCAGGGCATGGATTTCGCGGCCGCGCTGAAGGCGTTCCTGCGCCAGGATCCCGACGTGATCCTGGTCGGCGAGATCCGGGACCTCGAAACGGCGTCCATCGCGGTGAAGGCTGCGCAGACCGGCCACATGGTGCTGTCCACGCTGCACACCAACTCGGCGCCGGAGACACTGACGCGTTTGCGCAACATGGGCGTGCCGTCGTTCAACATCGCCACGTCAGTCAACCTGATCATTGCGCAGCGCCTCGGCCGCCGGCTCTGTGGCGAGTGCAAGAAGCCGATGGACGTGCCGCCGGAAGCGCTGGTCAAGATGGGCTTCCGCGAAGACGAAATCGGCACCTTCACCGTCTACGGCCCGGGTGGCTGCGAACGCTGCAAGGGCTCGGGCTACAAGGGTCGCGTCGGCCTCTACGAGGTGATGAAGATGACCGACTCGATCCAGCGCATCGTGATGGAGGAAGGCAACTCCATCCAGATCGCGGATCAATGCCGCAAGGAAGGATTCAACGACATCCGCCGCTCCGGCCTGAACAAGGTCAAGATGGGCCTCACCAGCCTGGCGGAAGTCGACCGCGTGACATCAGGGCACTAAGTCATGGCAGCAGCAGAGCAGAACATCACCTTCGTCTTCGAGGGCGTCGACAAGAAAGGCGCGAAGGTCAAGGGCGAGATCAGCAACAAGACCGAGGCTGGCGCCAAGGCGCAACTGCGCAAGCAGGGCATAAACAATCCCGTTGTGCGCAAGAAAGGGGTCGGGCTTGGCTTCCTGAAGGGCGGCGGCAAGGTCACGCCCATGGAGGTGGCGATCTTCACACGGCAGATGTCGACGATGATGCGCGCCGGCGTACCGCTGCTGCAGTCGTTCGACATCGTCGCCGACGGTTCGCAGAACCCGAAACTGAAGGAAGTCATCCTTGGCCTCAAGCAGCACGTCGAGGGCGGCAACGGGTTCGCGGATGCGTTGCTGAAGTACCCGCAGTACTTCGACAACCTGTTCGTCAGCCTGGTGGCAGCCGGTGAGCAATCCGGTGCGCTGGAGACCATGCTCGACCGCGTCGCCATCTACAAGGAAAAATCCGAAGCATTGAAACTGAAGATCAAGAAGGCGATGAAGTACCCGATTTCTGTACTCGCCGTCGCGGCCATCGTCACGATCATCCTGCTCGTCAAGGTCGTTCCCACGTTTGCCGAGTTGTTCGGCAGTTTCGGTGCGGAACTGCCCAAGCCGACACAGATCGCCATTGACATGTCGAAATGGATGCAGAGCTGGGGATTGCTCGCCGGCCTGATACTTGGCGGCGTCGGGTTCGCATTCGGGGAAGCGAAGAAGCGCTCCAAGGCGCTCCGCGATTCACTGGACAAGCTTTACCTGCGGTTGCCGATCGTGGGGGACCTGGTGCTCAAGGCCACGGTCGCCCGCTATTCCCGGACGCTGGCCACCACCTTCGCCGCCGGCGTGCCGCTCATCGACGCACTCAAGTCCTGTGCGGATGCCGCCGGCAACGTGGTCTATTACAACGCCATCATGAAGATCCGCGACGACGTCGCAACCGGCCAGCAGTTGACCTTTGCGATGAAACAGACGGGCATCTTCCCGCCCATGGCCGTGCAGATGACGTCGATCGGCGAGGAAGCCGGTTCACTCGACGGCATGCTGGACAAGGTTGCCACCTACTACGAGGCCGAGGTGGACAACGCCGTCGACGGCCTCACCTCGATGATGGAACCGATGATCATGGCCTTCCTCGGCATCGTCGTCGGCGGCCTGATGGTCGCCATGTACATGCCGATCTTCCAGATGGGCAAGGTCGTCGGCGGCTAGGGATTTGGAACCCGTCATATTCTGGGCGCTGGCCGCGCTGGTCGGCGCCTGCGTCGGCAGTTTCCTCAACGTTGTCGTGCACCGGCTGCCACGCATGCTGGAGTTGCGCTGGCAGGATGACTGCCACGCACTGCAGCACCCCGACGAGGAACCGCCGGCACGGCCGGCCTACAACCTCGCGGTGCCGCGTTCGGCCTGCCCGCATTGCGGCCATCGTATTCGCTGGCACGAAAACATCCCGGTGTTCGGCTGGCTTGCGTTGCGTGGCAAGTGCAGTGCCTGTCAGGCGCCGATCAGTGCGCGCTACCCGCTGGTCGAGGCATCCACGGCCGCACTGACCGTGCTGGTGCTCACGTACACCGGGCTGCACCTGGCTGCCTTGTGGGCTCTGCTGTTCACCTGGACGCTGCTTGCGCTGGCGCTGATCGATTACGACACCACCCTGCTCCCTGACGACCTCACGCTGCCGCTGCTGTGGCTCGGACTGCTCGTCGCCATCCCCTCCGGCGGCGTTGCGCTGGAGGACGCCGTGATCGGGGCCGCCGCCGGTTACCTCGTGCTGTGGAGCGTCTACCAGGCCTTCAAGCTGGCTACCGGCAAGGAAGGCATGGGCTATGGCGACTTCAAGCTGCTGGCCGCACTCGGGGCCTGGCTCGGCTGGCAGGAACTGCCGCTGGTGATCATCCTCTCCTCCGGCGTCGGCGCTGTCGCCGGCATCGCGATGATCCTGTTGCTGGGGCGTGATCGGGCCAAGCCGGTTCCCTTCGGCCCCTACCTGGCCGCGGCCGGATTCCTTGCCTACCTCTGGGGCGACGAATTGCTCGCCGGGCCGCTGCAACTGTTCCGCATCGGCTGACCCCATACCCGGAATTCCCATGTCAGCGTTCATCGTTGGATTGACCGGCGGCATCGGCAGCGGCAAGACCGCCGCCTCCGACTGGTTCAAGTCACAAGGCATCAGCATCGTTGATGCCGACCTCGTCTCGCGCGTTGTCGTCGAGCCCGGCCAGCCCGCGCTGGCGGCGATCGCTGCGCACTTCGGCAACGAGCTGCTGCAAGCCGATGGCTCGCTCGATCGCGCCGCCCTGCGCGTCAAGGTGTTCGGCAATCCCGAGGAACGACGCTGGCTGGAACAGTTGCTGCACCCGCTGATCGCGCAGGAGATACTGCGGCAACTGGCGCAGGCGGCGTCACCCTACGCCATCCTGGTGTCGCCGCTGCTTTTCGAAACCGGCCAGAAGGCCTTCGTCCGGCGCACGCTGCTGATCGACGTGCCGGAATCTCTCCAGCTTGCGCGCACCGCGGCGCGCGACGGTGTCCCCGAATCCCAGGTGCAGGCAATCATGGCCGCGCAGTTGCCGCGGCAGGAGAAGCTGGCGCGCGCGGATGACGTCGTCAGCAACAGCGGTTCGCTGGCCGAACTGCACGCGCAGTTGCTGCCGCTGCACACCCGCTACCTGGCGCTGGCCGCTGCCTGAGCAGGCACCTCGCATGCATGACGGCAATCGCGCGAAAAAAAGACCGGATCGAGCCAGCCCCGCCGCCGGCGGCAACGCCGCGGATGGCCTCACCGTCGCCTGCCCGCATTGCGGCAAACCGGCGTTGTACGCGCCGGCCAATCGGTTCCGCCCGTTCTGTTCGGAGCGCTGCAGGCTGATCGATCTTGGCGCCTGGGCGAGCGAGAACTACCGGATCCCGGACAGCGCACCGGCGGACGGCACGCTCGATGACGACGGCGGAGAGCGATAGCCCCTGCGCGGGGCCAATACGACTGCCCGGCCGTTGACCCTGGCGGCGGCAGGATTCCGTCAGCCGCCTGCAAATGCCGAGATGCCGGCGATCCCGACCGCCCCTTGGGCGATCGCCATCTCGCGTTGCGCCGCATCGACGCCGCCCAGCGCGTAGCAGGGCAGCCCGGCTGCTGCAGCCAGTCCGGCGAATGCCGTCCAGCCGAGCGGGGAAGCGCCCGGATGCGACGACGTCGGGCACACCGGGGAGATCGTTGCGAAATCGAGACCGAGCCGGAATGCCCGCGCCAGGCCGGCGGCGTCATGGCACGAGGCCGCGCAGACCTCGGCGGGTTTGCCGTCGCAAAGACGCAAGTGGGCTTCGGTGAGATGCAGCCCGTCAGCCAGCGCGAGCTGACGGTAACCGTCGAGGAAGCGGGCGGCGACACCACCTGCCCGCTGTGCGCAGGTTTCACTGTTGACCAGCAAGGTCGCCGCCGGAAAGGCATCGCGCAGGCGTGCAAGCAACGCGGGCGCCAGCGACGCCGACTGCCTGAGCCTGACCTGCAACAAGCGCACGTCGGGATGGCAACGGTGCAACGCGTCGACATACGCGTGCATCGCCGGTACATCGGGCAGGTCCGGCGTGATCACGTAGTCTTGCGGCAGGTTGAGCGCGCGGATGATCGGCACATCGGCAGGCGGGAACTCGGCGGGATCCATCTCGCCCGGATGCAGCCAGCGCAGCGCCTGGCCTTCGGCGCCCTGCGCATGCGGAACGCTGCCGTGCCAGCGCAGCACGCGCCAGACATCCAGCAACACGGTCTTTTCCGGATAGGTGTGCTCGACCCTGAGCAACGGCGCCAGCGCATCGACCTCAATGCCCAGTTCCTCGCGGATTTCGCGCCGCATGCCGTCCGCCAGCGATTCGCCCGCTTCCAGCTTGCCGCCGGGAAACTCCCACAGCCCCGCCAGGTGCTGGTGCGACTGCCGCTGCGCGACGAGCACCCGCCCCGACGCATCGCGGATCACCGCGACCGCAACGTGCACAACGCGCGCAGCCGGCACAGGCATCAGCCTCAGGTGCGGTATTCCGCGTTGATCTTGACGTAGTCGTAGGAGAGGTCGGTGGTGTAGACGCAGTCGCGCGCGTCGCCACGCCCGAGTTCGACGCGAATCAGGATGTCCTCGCGCTGCATCACCGCGGCGCCCTGTGCTTCGGTGTAGCCCGGGCTGACACCGCCGTTCTTCACGATGCAGACGTCGTCGAGGTAGATATCAACGCCGGCAACGTCCAGCGACGCCAGTCCGGCGCGGCCGACGCAGGCCAGGATGCGTCCCCAGTTCGGGTCGGAGGCGAACAGCGCCGTCTTTACCAGCGGCGAGTGCGCGATGGTGTAGGCAACGGCAAGGCATTCGTCCGCGTTGCGGCCGCCATTGACGGCCACGGTGACGAACTTG
>Ga0073934_10009440_pt1 | contig 12506 bp, 6 predicted proteins | sample LarsenN4metaG_FD_76834 | JGI IMG/M metagenome (GOLD analysis project Ga0073934, IMG submission 76834) | Hot spring sediment bacterial and archeal communities from British Columbia, Canada, to study Microbial Dark Matter (Phase II) - Larsen... ... | reverse complement strand
GAAGGATTGTTCACCAGCGCCCGCGCGATCGCCACGCGTTGGCGCTGCCCGCCTGAAAGCTCGTTGGGCTTGTGAAGCATGCGGTCGCCCAAATCCACCTTGTGCAGCGCCTCCTCGGCCTTTTGTTTCCGCTCCTCGGCCGAAATGCCGGCATAAATCAGCGGCAACTCAACGTTGTGCAGCGCACTCGCGCGCGGCAAGAGGTTGAACGTCTGGAAGACGAAACCGATTTCTTTGTTGCGGATGTAGGCGAGTTCGTCGTCGGAAAGTTCGCTGACGAGATTCCCGTTCAGCCAGTACCGGCCTTGGGTGGGGGTGTCGAGGCAGCCGATCAGGTTCATCAGGGTCGATTTGCCGGACCCCGAGGGCCCCATGATGGCGACGTATTCGCCCCGCTCGATCTCGAACGATACCCCGCTGAGCGCGTGCACCGCGATGGCCTCGCCCATGTCGTAAGTCTTCCAAAGATCTTCGGTCTTGATGATGACGCCGTCGGGCGGCATGATCTGGGCCTCCAGTGACGATAGAGCAAGTTGTGTTGCCATGTTTCCCTCTAGTGGTCTGGGTTTCCGGCGCCTTCGAGCGGCTACCCTCTCGGGAGCTAGGAGGGGGTCGGCCCGCCGGGCTTCTGAGCGCTGTTGTCGATTTTGACCTTGGAATGGTTCTTAAGCGTTCGCAACACGCTGAAACTGCCCGTCACGATCTCGTCGTCAGGCTTAACGCCGCTCAGGATTTCCACATCAGTCGGGCCCATGATGCCGGTTTCCACCTTGGTGAAGACGGCGCGACGGTTCTTCACCACGAACACCCCTTGGATTTCCTCTTTGCTTTTGTCCTTCTCTTTGCCTGAGCCGCCACCGGTTTGAGTCGAGGCGGAGGCGGTCTGCATAGTTCCCTTGGCGACCTTCCCCTTGCTCGCTTTTTCGTCTTCCTCAAGTTCCCGCCGCATCCGGATCGCCAGGGCTTGAATCGGAACTGTGACGACGTTCTGGCGCGTGGCGGTGGTGATCTTGGCCTGCGTGGAGAGACCTGGCCGAAGCCCGGGCGGGGGTGAATCGAGGGTGACGACCACTTTGAAGTCTTTTGCTTCTTCCGTGGCGGTGGCAGCAGTCTGCCCGACGGTCTGGCCGGTCGTGCGCCCAATGGCGCTTTGGCCGATTTCCGTCACCTTGCCCTTGAAGGTCTTATCACGAATGGCGTCGATGGTCACTTCGGCCGGCTGCCCCAGTTTCACGTTAACGATATCGGTCTCATCGACCTTCACTTCCGTCGTGATCACCGATAAATCGGAGATTTGAAACAACAGGCTCCCCACCGAGTTCTGGATGCCGGGCACCACGTTCTCCCCAACGCGCACGGCCAGGTTCGTAATGATCCCGTCCAGCGGGGAGGTGTAGAGGGTCTTGGCGCGCAAGTCCCTGGCGCGCATCAGTCCGGCCCGATTCTGGGCTACTCGCGCTCGAGACATGTCGCGGTTAAAGGTCACCTGCTGAAGCTGCGCCTTGCTTTGCGCCACGCGGGATTCCGCCGCCTGGAGACTCGCTTGCGCGACCTCGAACTCGGCTCTCCTTTGATCGTAAAGCTGTTGCGCGATCAGGCGATCCTTGAGGAGTTGCTCGGCGCGGGCGTAATCGTCCCGGGCACGGGAGAAGTTGGCCTGGGCCGTCTGCAGCTCCGCCTGAGCGGTTTTCAAGCTGGCCGAGGCTGACTGCACCCCTGCCTCCATCGCTGAGACGTCCGCCACGGCGGTCTTCAGGGCCGCCTCCTGCGCCTCGACATCGGCCTCTTGCTGAACGGACTCGGTCTTGAGCAGCAGCTCCCCCTTTTTGACGGTGTCCCCCTCTTTCACGTAGATTTCCGTGATCTTGCCGAAAGTGTTGGCGTTGACGCTGGCGAAATTGCTGGTCAACGGCTTGATCTGGCCGGAGGCCGTAACCACTGAGGACAGTTCCTGCCTCTCCACCTTGGCGGTTTGGACCGTCACAACTCCCCGCCTGCTCCAGACAATTCCTCCGACCACCAAGCCGATCAAGAGCACCGACCCTAAGCTGATGAGAAGAGTCTTCTTCCAACGTTTCATTCCTTGTCTACCCCGAGTTGGAGGGGGAGTTGGCACTCCCAGTTCTTTCACCTCTGGCTCCTCGATACTTACCAACCCTAATTCAACCGTACGGCTCATTGTACTCTGCTCCTGGCCCCCGGACCTAGGCTTCACCATGCCTCTTTGCAGCAGAACGGCACGTGCCAACCCTCCCCTGGCCTCATTCCGACACCGTTACCGATCCTGGCAAGATTGTCCCTGCTTTCCTCCCAGGTTGACTACCTATTGTTTATACGTCGCCTGTATTCAAAAAGTTTCACCGCGTGACTTGGCGCTCGACGCCGGTATGCGTTCCCGACCGTCCCGCTGACCGAGGCCGAGCGGCCCCACCCAGCCGGACCGCGGCGAGCCGGATCCGCCTTTTTGGCCACGCTCCAGCGGGTGCCAGGGAGGCATGCCGGTTGCCCGCCATGTTCAATCGTTCGTACGCGGTTTCGAAGTGTGCAGTCCAACGGGTGAGTGCTACTGACACTGTAGTTAGACCGCCGCCAAGGACAAAAGTTAGTGCCAGATTGGGACGAGGCCACCTGTACCTCAGGTCCAGCATCTGATCAAGCTGTCGCGAGTTGGGCGGGGCGAGCTGTATCCCTGCGGGGGATAAAGTAGCTTGACTTCTCGCATCCTGAAACCTAGAATTTCCGTTGAAACGAGGGATCGCTGGTTAGGGTAAACCAGCCGCGAGGAGGAGTATGTTTGATATAACCCGCCTCCGGGCGAGGGTTGTTTTCCCGACGTTGGTAGTTCTCCTTGGAACGCTCGGGATCACAGCCCTCTGCGCGCCTGCTCCCAGGGACGAGAAAGAAAAGCCGGAAAAGCCCAGCCGAGCAGAGCGTCGGCGGTTGAAGGCGATCCAAAAAGAACAGGAGAGCGCGTACAAGAAGTGGCTGGATGAAGAGGTGCCTTACATTATCACCGATGAGGAGCGCAGCGCCTTTAAGAAGTTCAGCACCGACGACGAGCGAGAACAATTCATCGAGTCGTTCTGGGAACGGCGTAACCCTAATCCCGGTAGCCCCGAAAACGAGTTCAAAGAGGAATACTACCGCCGCATTGCTTACGCCAACGAGCACTACGCTTCGGGAATCCCGGGTTGGAAGACGGATCGCGGGCGAATTTACATCATGTATGGCCCGGCGGACGAGATTGAATCACACCCTTCTGGCGGCTCCTATTTGCGGCCGCCGGAAGAGGGCGGCGGCGAGACGTCGACTTACCCCTTCGAGACCTGGCGGTATCGCTATATCGAGGGGATCGGCAGCAACATCATTCTGGAGTTTGTTGACCCCACCATGACCGGCGAGTATCGCCTGACGATGGACCCAGGCGAGAAAGATGCCCTTCTCCGCGTTCCCGGCGCCGGGCTGACGATGCTGGAAGCCATGGGCATGGCGTCCAAGGCTGACCGCTTCACGCGCAGTGACGGCATGACGCTTGGCCAATCCCTGGGTGGGACGCCGGAGCGCATGAACGAATTCTCCCGCCTGGACCTCTATGCGCGGATTTTCAAGCCCCCCTCAGTCAAGTTCAAGGATCTCAAGGCGGTCGTGACCACCCGCCTGAGCGCGCAACTCCTGCCCTTTGATGTCCGCACGGACTTCGTCCGCGTGACCGAGGACAGCGTCCTGACGCCGATTACCATCCAGATGTCGAACCGCGATTTGCAGTTTGAAAACAAGGGCGGCGTGATGCACGCCGTCGTCGATATCTTTGGGCAGATCAGCACTCCCGGCAACCGGATCGTTAGCACCTTTGAAGATGCGGTAGTTCTGGATGTTCCCGAAAACGACTTCCAGAGGTATGTGGACCGCAAGTCGGTTTATCAGAAAGTCGTTCCGCTTCGTCCCGGGCTTTATAAGCTGAGCGTGGTGGTCAAAGATGACATCAACGGCCACATGGGATCGATCGAACTGGGGGTTCGGGTTCCGCGCTTCGCAGAAGAGCAACTGGCTAACAGTTCGCTCATCCTTGCCGATCTGATCCAGCCGTTGCCGACTTCCCAGGTGGGGTCGGGGCCCTTTGTCATTGGCGGGACCAAGGTGCGGCCGAGCGTGAATCAGCAGTTCACGCGTGACCAGAATCTGGGGATCTACATGCAGGTTTACAACCTGGGCCTGGATCCGGCCACCCACAGACCGTCGGCCGACATCCAATATGACATCGTCAAGGACGGGAAATCATTGCTGAGCCAGACGGAGCAGGCAGCCAAGATCACGAACGCGGCCCAGCAGTTGACGTTGCAGAAGACCATGCCGCTCAGATCGCTGCAGCCCGGCAAGTACACGGTCCAGATCAAGGTTACCGATAACGTCAAGAACCAAACTGTGGCGCCGGCGGCCACGTTTGAACTTCGCTAAGGGAACCCGTGCGCTCTCCGAATATCGGGGTGCGACTTCGCCTCAAGAGGTGGAGTGAGTCACATGGACCTGCATCCATCACGACTTAGGATATTCGGACTCATGGCGGCCATGGGCTTGGCGGCGGCGTGCATTTTCCCCGTACGCGCCCGTGCCGCGGACTATGGGCGAATCATCGGCACGGTTGCCGACGCGCAGGGGACGCCGCTGATGGGGGCCTCGGTGTTGATCGTGGGCCCCGCGCTCGCCGGGTTGCAGACGGGCGGAAATGTCTTAGAGCGAGTCATCACGGACGCCCACGGACGATTTGCTGTGGAGCGGCTTGTCCCGGGATGGTATTCCCTGCAAGTCACGTCGGCAACGCGTCTGCCGGTCCTTCGCAATGGCGTGCGAGTGGAGCCTGGAAGGAGTACTCAGCAGCATTTTGTCCTGGGCGACATCCTGGCCCCGATTCAGGTCCGAATTCCTGCCGGGAGCGCCTCAAGCTGGGGAGAAGACTGGAAATGGGTCCTGCGGACGGCCGCCGCTACGCGCCCCATCTTGCGGTATCAGCCTCCCTCCAAAACCAAGTCCCGGTCGCGGGGTTCCAAGGCTCCACTTCCCTCCAGTCAGCGATTGGTAGCCCTGAATCCGGGGTCGACGCGAGGCCGCGCACTGGCGGGAGACCCCGGAATGGGAAGCGTGCTAGCCTACGTCAGGCCCCTATCCGAAAATGCCGATCTGCTGGTGGCTGGTTCGATCGGGGCTAGCGGACTGCAAGGTTCATCGCTGGCGACGGTGCTTCGGCGCGATGTCCTGAAAGGTGATCCCCAGGAACTTTCGCTGGTGGTTCATCAGCTCAACTTCGCCGAGGGGATTCCTTTGCCCGGGGGGAATGCCAGGGAAAGTCTCAATCATGCCCAGGCGTTGGTGGCCAGCTACGCACAGACACGCCGCATCCTGGAGCGGATGACCCTGACGGCGGGATTTGAAGTGAACTATCTGAATGCCTTGCAGGATGCCATTGCTTCGCGACCGTTTGTGAAATTGGAGTATCAGCTCAGCCCTTCCGATCAATTGACCGTACGGTACGGCGCGGCGCGCGTGGATAGCGGTGCGTCGTTGCTCGACCGCGTTGGCGCGCTGACGGCCTTTCCGCGGGTCACCATGCGGGGTTTCCGGCCGCAACTGGAAGTCCTGGATCACACCGAGGTTAGCTACGCACGCAGCCTGGGCAAGGAGTCCCGCCTGGGATTGGCGGCCTATCGCGATGACTTTAAGAATGCTGCCGTGTGGGGCTTTGGGCAGACGGCCATGCTGGAGGGTCTGGCCGGGAGTTTCCTGCCGAATCCGGCTGCCGATGGGGTGACCTTGAATGCTGGTGATTACACGTCTGCGGGGTTGCGCGCCGCGCTGGTGCGGAAGTTTGGGAGCCGAGCGGAAGTATCGGTGATTTACACGATCGGCGATGCTCTCGCGGCCGAGTCTGCGGAAATGGCGACCGGAGCACCCATTCGCAACCTGCGGGCGGCTTTGCGACGCCGCCAGACGCAATCAGTTGGCGGACGGGTCTCGGCGCGGCTTCCCTTGGCCAAGACCAAGATCATCACCTCTTACCTGTGGTTGCCCTCCGGCCGAGTCACGGGCGTGGACCCCGTGGGCCAGGCGAACCTCCAGATCCACCCCTACTTGGGGCTCCAGATCCGGCAGCCTCTCCCCAACCTCGCATTCTTGCCCGCCAAGATTGAAGCCCTAGCCGATTTTCGAAACCTGTTGACGGAAGGACATGTGCCAATCTACGGCTCAGGGGACGAATCGTTGCTGGTTATGCCAACGTACCGAAGCTTCCGTGGCGGGTTCTCCGTGCAGTTTTGATCTTAACCCTGACGGTGGGGTGTGAATGCCGAGCCACCGGCATGTTCGGTTGAAGGATCCAAAGCTCTCCGGTGATCCGTCCGGGATTGCAGGAGCGTTATCGTCACTCCAGGCTGGATACAAAAATCGGGAGGTCATATCTGTATTTTCGTATGACCAACAATTTTCGAAAACTTCATCACGGAACTCGTTCAAATCCCATGACTTATTTGGGAGCGACGGAAGATTGCTTGGAAGGCAATTTGCTCTCAATCTTGTGGAAGTGTGTATCGCGGCGGTTTGGTCTAGTGGACTGACATGAAGACGCTTCCCTTCCGATTCACGACGATTTTTCTGGCCTTGCTGAGTCTGACGCTCGTCGTGTTCGGGGTCCTCAATTTCGAACAACGTCGTATGTACCAGCTTCCAGACGACGGCGTCTCCTGGGTGGATACCTCCACGGGCGTGACGGCGTGGATGGTCTCGCCTGACAGCCCGGCAGAAAGGGCTGGGATCATCCAGGGCGACAAGCTGGAAGCTATCAATGAGGCACAGATCAAGCGGTCTGCGGATGCAGGCAGAGAGGTCTTCCGCAGCGGCGTGTGGTCCCAGGCCACGTATGATTTGGTTCGAGACGGGCGCGCGTTTCGGGCGCAGGTCGTCGTATCGCCTCAAAACAACTCCAAATCACTCCGGCTCTATCTCGATTTGGTCGGGCTGATTTACCTCCTGATCGGGACTTTCATTCTTGTCCGGCGCTGGACGGCGCCGAAATCTTTGCATTTCTACGTTTTTTGCCTGACCTCTTTCGTCCTCTACACGTTCTCGTATACCGGCAAACTGAATCTTTTTGACTCCACGATTTATTGGCTGAATGTCATTGCGTTACTCCTGCAGCCGGCTCTCTTTTTGCACTTCTGCCTGTCGTTCCCCGAACGACCGCCAGTTCTGCGCTCCCGACCCGGAGCCACGGCTCTTATCTACGTGCCGGGCGTCTTACTGTTGACCTTGCACTTTCTGGTGGCGATGGGTGTTTTGGTCTGGTCGATGCCCCTCTTGCTGACGCGGTGGATGATCGACCGAATCGAGCTCGTCTATCTGGCCGCGTATTTCCTGGCCGGGGCGTTCTGGTTACAACGTAGTTACCGCAGCGCAGATGTTCCACTTGTCAAGCAACAGCTCAAATGGGTGACGCGAGGATCGTTTCTTTCCGTGGTGCCCTTCGCGGCACTCTACGTGGTCCCCTATTTCCTGGGCTTCGTGCCGACCCCGTGGATGAAACTTTCTGTACTCTCGCTCATTCTCCTGCCACTCACGTTCGGCTATGCCATCGTGCGCTACCGGCTGATGGATGTGGACATCATCTTTCAGCGGGGCATTGCTTACACTCTGGCGACGGCGGCCATCGTCGGCATGTCCTTTGGGCTGATTGCGCTTTTTGCGGACGTCTTTCGCACGACCTTCCCGGCGACCAGCCGCGGTGGTTGGATCCTGGCGATTATCATCGCCGCCTTCCTATTCCAGCCCATTGTGAACTGGATTCAAACGCAGCTTGAAAAGCTGCTCAATCCCGAGCGCTACGACTACCGCCGGACCCTCCTCACCTTCGCGCGCGAGCTGACCTCCGAGCTGCACATGGATCGGTTGCTGGACCATGTGGTCACGCGGCTGGCGGAAACGCTGGCCGTCGATCGCGTGGCGATTCTCCTCCGCCCGGACGGGAACGGATTCAGCCTGGCCAAGTCCCGAGGGATTTCCTCCTATGGACCACTGGATCTGAGCTTCCTGGACCCACAGCGCCCGGAACTCCGAAAAGGTTATCTCTTCTACGAGAGCGTGAAGCGTGTCTTCGGGGTGACGCCGGAAGCTCAGGCCACCATCGAGCAGCTCGACTTGCACTACTACCTCGCCATCAAGGTCGAGGAGCGCACCCTGGGTTATCTGGCGCTGGGGCGGACCCGCAAAGGCGATTTCCTTTCCACCGAAGACATCGACCTGCTGCAGACCATGGCCAACTACCTAGCGATTGCCCTTGAGAACGCGCGACTTTACGAATCGCTCGAACGAAAGGCACACGAATATCAGGAACTTCGGGACTTCAGCCAGAACATCATTGAATCGATCAATGTGGGCGTCCTGGCTTGCGACCTCGATCATCGGGTCCAGGCCTGGAACTCGGCCATGGAGAAGCTGTACGGCATCTCGCGGGCTGGCGCTGTGGGGGCACCGTTGGAGTCGATCTTTCCGGTGGAGTTGCTGGCGGAGCTGGCTCCGGCTTACGTCTCCCATCGGACCCTGAGCCTGTACAAATTCAACCTCCAGACGCCGGACGGGCGCCGGCTGATCGTGAACGTTGCAATGACGCCGCTGATTGGCAAGGATGGGCTGGTGATCGGTCGGCTGCTGATCGTCAACGACATCACCGAGCGCGTCAGCTTGGAAAACCAGTTGATGCAGGCTGAGCGGCTGTCTTCGATCGGCCTGCTGGCGGCCGGTGTGGCCCACGAAGTGAACACGCCGCTGGCTGTGATCTCATCACAGGCCCAGATGCTCATCAAACAGATGCCGCCTGACGATCCTCGGTCCAAGACCGTTGAGAAGATCGTCAAGCAATCCTTCCGCGCCTCGGAGATCGTCAACAGCCTGTTGAAGTTCTCGCGCGTCAGCGAGGGTGACTACGCGGAGATCGACGTGAACCGGGTGATTCGCGAGACGCTTTCGCTGGTGGAGCCGATGCTGCGCGCCTCCCGCATCTCGCTCAACACTCAACTCTCGCCGTCAGTTCCGCCGGTGTTCGGCAATGCCGGAAAATTGCAGCAGGTGTTCATGAACCTGATCATGAACGCCCGCGACGCCATGCCGCGGGGAGGGGAACTCACGGTGGCGACCGAATGCGAGAACTCCACCCTGCACGTTGAAGTTGCCGATAACGGCGTTGGGATCCCGTCCGATCATCTCAGCAAGATCTTCGATCCTTTCTTCACCACCAAGGGGAAGGCCCACGGCACCGGCCTGGGGCTCGCCGTGACTTACGGCATCATGCGCGAGCACTCGGGCAAGATCGGAGTGGAAAGCACGCTCGGCAAGGGCACCACTTTCCGGCTCGAATTCCCCACCGCAAGGAAGCCCGTCAATGTCGGTTAAGGGTTCCGTCCTTATCATTGACGACGAACAGGAGATCCGGGAAAGCCTCGAGCAGATCCTGGGGGTGGAAGGTTATCGCGTAGCCAGCGCCGCCACCGCCGAGGAGGGACTGCGCAAGGTCGACGACGGGGTCTTCGACCTTGTGCTGCTGGACATCAGCCTTCCGGACCGGCACGGGCTCGAAGTCCTGAAGACGTTGCGACGGGAGAGTCCGGACGTTGGTGTCATCATGATCACCGCCTACGACTCCAGTCAGATGGCTTTCCAAGCTTCCAAGGAGGGTGCGGAAAGTTATATCACCAAGCCCTGGGACAACGATAAGCTGCTCCTCGAAGTCCGCAACGCCCTGGATAAATCCCGCCTCCTGCTTGAGAATGTTCAACTGCGCCGGGCCCTGAAGCGCTTTGGGTTGCCCAATATCATCGGCAAAAGTGAGAGGATGCAGAAGGTCTTCGACCTGATTACCCAGGTAGCGCCCAGCCGCGCGACGGTCCTCATTACTGGCGAAAGCGGGACCGGAAAAGAACTCGTCGCGAAGACCATTCACGCCACCAGCCCGCGGGCCGACCGGACGTTCGTCCCCGTCAACACGGGTTCGATGCCGGTGGATCTGCTTGAAAGCACACTGTTTGGCCACGTCAAGGGGGCCTTTACTTCCGCTATCACCACCAAGCGGGGACTTTTCGAAGTCGCCGACCAAGGGACGATCTTCTTTGACGAAATCGGTACGGTGGGCGTGGAAACCCAAGCTAAGCTCCTGCGGGTCATTCAGGAGCGCGAGTTCATGCGTCTGGGAGGCACAGAGACGATCAAGGTCGATGTCCGTATCCTCGCCGCGACGAATGCCGATTTGCGGCGTCTGGTGCAGGAAAACAGGTTTCGCGAAGACCTTTTCTACCGGCTGAACGTCATCACCATCCCTCTGCCTCCGCTCCGCGACCGGAAAGAGGACATTGCCTCGCTGGTCGAGCACTTCCTGGAAAAATTCGGGGAGGAGAACGACCGCCGGGGACGGCGCTTCACTCCGGAGGCGATGCGGATGATGATGGACTACGACTGGCCCGGAAACGTGCGCGAACTCGAAAATGCCGTGGAGCGCGCGGTGGTGCTTTCTTCGGGACCCAATCTCACGCCCGATCTGCTGCCCGAACAGCTCTCGCCCGATGGCTCCCATCCCAGCCGGGCATTACCGATCGAGGAAACGGAAGGCCGCTCCCTGTTTGATATTGTGGAATCGTATGAGCGGCGAGTCATCCTCGATATGCTCTCCCGGACGAATTGGAGCCAGACGGAAGCTGCTGAACGATTCAAAATCCCTCTCTCCACCCTCAATCAGAAAATTAAGCGTCTGCAAATCGACTTCAAGCGCCGACGCGAAGTCTAGTGTCACGCTGCCGAAGAAATTGACACGCCAGAATGACAGCGAGCCCCTGGCATGTGCCACCTATTCTTGCAACACCGGCACTAGATCTTTAGGAAGATCTTCCGCTTGTAAAGCCAGTAGCATAAGTACCACAGCACGAGCATGATGCAACAGTTCTGCAGCACAGGCGCGAGAGGGCCAAGGGATGTGAACCCGCCGGTGAAGGCAGCCAACATGCGGTCGATCGAGCCGCGCACGAGGAAGCCGGCGGAGTAAATGAAGATCGAATTCATGCCCACCACCACCAGCGGGAAAGCAATTCTTCGGTATCCTGCCACATCGATGAGGAGGATGAAGGCCAACATCATTAGCAGGACCCAGCCCGTGCTGTAAAGCGTCCACGAAGCCGTCCAAAGCCTCTTGACGTTGGGGATCAACAACGACAGAGCCAATCCACCCGCAAAGGCGGCCACCGCTGCGACCGCAAGGATTCTCAGCTTGTCCATCAGCGGCTTTTGCGTCCGCAGTAACATCCCGACCCAGGCGCCAAATAGGGTAGTTACCGTGCTGCAGATGAAGTTGATGGTGACATAGTAGCCCGAGTAGTGGTACCCGAGCAGGGCCTTGTCGATTACTGCCCCGACGTTCCCTTCTTTCGAGAACGGTCCATCCGGTCCAGGAAACAGCAAAAACAGCGCGCTGTGAAAGGCCAAAAGGCCTACCGCTGTTGCCGCCTGCCAGCGAAACTCCATTTGGATGATCAAGAAGGTCAGGAAGTACGTGAAGGCGATCTGGGCGAGGACGTTGATGAGTTGGAAGTGGATTCGCTGCTCGGAAACGATCATCAGGAAATGGCTGAGGAGAATAAGCTTGATGGCTCGACTCGCCACGTGCTTGAAGTTGTCGCGCGGAGTCGCGCCCTTAGCGCGGCGGATGGCCAGGGCAAACGGCATGGCCACGCCCACCATGAACATGAACGAGGGCTGAATCAGGTCCCAAAATACCGCCCCGCTCCACGCCACGTGGTCGAACCACGAGGCAATGCGACCGTAAGTCGGATGGTTTTGGAGTGCGCCCAACCCAAATCCCTCCGAGGCCAGTGTGAACATGATGAAACCTCGGAAGGCGTCGAGCGCAACGTAGCGTTCGCCCGCCGCAGTTTGGGGGAGCGGCGTCGTTCCGGCCTGGGGCGGCTCAACGATCGTTGCGGTGGCTGACACGGCGCGGCATTTTACCACGCCCCGGCTGTGGCAAAAGGAGCTTCCTCACTCCCTACGAAATGGATTGGTGACTTTCAATCCGGGAAACCGCCGGAAGTCTTCGTCGGCGGTGAGGATTTCGTCCACGCCGTGCTCGACGAGCAGCGCCGCGACGTGTGCATCGTGAACGAGGTTTCCAGAAATGGGGACCGAATGGAGAAGGCCGTGCAGAATCTCACGGTGGATCGGTTTTCCAATGGAAGCGATATTTCTTCTGACTGGAGCGGGCCGCCCGTGCCACCCGAAGGCGTTCGTGGACGAGCTTGCGAAGCGTCATGCCGCGCTTCGCCGCCTCCTGCTTGAGTTCGCGATAGAGCTGGTCGTCAATATCGATTGTGGTGCGCATGCACAAAAGCATATGGGGGTGCACATTGATGTCAAGCCGGATCAGGCCCCGCCCAGCACAGACCACACATAAACCAACCAACCGGGAAGATGACGGAACTGTTGCG
>Ga0073934_10009439_pt1 | contig 12508 bp, 8 predicted proteins | sample LarsenN4metaG_FD_76834 | JGI IMG/M metagenome (GOLD analysis project Ga0073934, IMG submission 76834) | Hot spring sediment bacterial and archeal communities from British Columbia, Canada, to study Microbial Dark Matter (Phase II) - Larsen... ... | reverse complement strand
TTCTTCACTGGCAGCCGGAGAAAGCGAGAACCGCGCTGACATTGGTTACCGTTCCGGGCGTCACGGTGATGGAACCGATGGTGGGCGGGCTTGGCGCGGAGGAAGTACAGCCAGGCGCCAGGCCGTTCACACTGTAAACGACCGGAGCGGGCGCGGGCGCAGCGTAAGTGACGGCCCCGCCGCTGAACGTTCCGATCTGGGGATTGCTGGCTGGCACCGCGAGCGCGTAGTTGTAGCACATCGTGCTGGCTGGGCACGCGGGAGAGGCCGGGTCCGGCGTCGCGCTGGTGGTAATCGTCGGGGGCTGCATGAGCGCGCCAAAGATGGGGATGGTGACGAGCCGCGTCGTGCCGCCCGTCGGCGTCGCCTCTTGCAGGGGAGAGAGCGTCACGTCTGCGGCGATCGCGCCCCCCGAGCCGGCGCTCGTGACCTGGCCGGTGATTGTGGCGGGCATGGACGGAGCAGTGCCTTCGGGAACCAGCGGAATCGCATCCAGGTTGGTACCCACCGGCACACCGAAGGCGATGGTAGCGTTATAAGTTACATCCGCACCGACGCTCGGCACGGTCCACGCCGCGACGACGACATCAAACGAATTCCCGGATTCCAGCGGGCAGAACGCAAACGTCCCGTTGGACGCAGTAGTTGTTGACCGCACCACGCGATTAATGGCGGCGTTCGCGGGATCGGGCTGTTCGAGCAGCACGATCGCACCGCCGACCGTGGCACTGGAACTGCCAGACTCCACTACCGTCCCACTGATCCCATTGTTGACCACGGAGACCACTCCGGCGCGAACCGTCGGCTTCATCCGGTGCTCGTGGTTGCCTTGGCGCAGGATCGAGGCGCACGCGTCAAAGTCGAGGTTAATATCTGCCGCCTGACCTTCCTCGAGGTTGATCCCGCCGCCGGCGATTTGCCCGGGCGGGACCTTGATTCCCGTCTGAGCTTCACTGCTCAGCAGAAGTTTCTGGGGCGATTCGCCCACCGGCACCACGCAGTTGAATGCACCCGCGCCGCAGTGGTTGTTACTCGGGCCAGAGGTGGCGTCGTTCGCCAGCAGGTAGAGGCGGATCTGCTGATAATTGCCCACCGGCAGGCCACTCGTCGCGCCCAGCGTCTGGCTCAAAACGCACGTGCCAGAGCCCGGAAGGTGGAGCAAATCGACTTGCAGTGGAGCACTGGTCAGATCGACCAGCGTTACCCAACCGCTTTCAGTGTCACTCGCGCTGCTGGAGATGTGCGCCGTCACCTTCGTAACGGTGACATAGACGTGATCATAGGCTATGGCGCAGGATGGGGGATCACTGATGGTGGTTCGAACCGTCCCTGTCAGCGAGGGCGGCGGCTGGGTGGCGTTGTTGCCGCCACAGCTCATGAACAACGCGGCCCCACAAAAGAGTCCAATTCCCGCGATTGTGGCGGCACGAAACTGCATACACGGACTCCTCATGTGCTACCTCCAAGTTGTCGCAAAGAACACCGACACACTATCCGAACTGCCATTCTACACCGTACAGCAAGCCTGAGGCCAAAGCTCGCGGCCAATATCTTGTTGAAAAACAAGACCCTGTTTCTCTGCCTGGGGTATCCAAACCGGAAAGCCTTTCACAAGCTATGTAATCCTCTGCGCAATCCATTCGGCCCGGACAGCACGGCCCAGCAGCTTGGAGACTTGAGGGTTAATCAGAGTTGTCCTTCCGGAGCTTGATTTAAAGCGGCAACGAAACGGGTCGCTGCTCGCGGGCTGAAATCTCCGAAGCAAGGCAGATCTCGTGCGTGTGGACGGCGTCCTCGAGGTCGCAGTGCGAGTGGCGGTTCGTGAGGATGCAGTCCACGAAGTGATTCACCTGCGCCTTGAAAGGATGGTGCGACACATCGCCGCTATCCGGCAGGATGGTCGGGATTGTCGCCCAGCCTTTCTGCCCCACCCAGCGGCGCGAGAAGACTTGGTTGTTGCGGATCGTCCCCTGTTCGCCCAAAAGGTTGATGTTGAAGACGTACGGCTGGACGCATTCGATCGAGGAGGCTACTTTGCCGAGCGTCCCATCTTCGAACTTGACCAGGGTGACGCTCGTGGGCTCGTACTCGTAGCGGAGCGGGTTGTGCGGGCTGAAAGCCGCATACGCGGAGACTTCCACCGCCCGTTTGCCCATGAACCAGCGCAGGCCGTCCACGGCGTGGCACCCGGCGGTGAGAAGGCTGCTCGCGCCGACGGATTTCTTGATATTCCACGCGTACTGGGCGTACCAGGGACCGATGCCGTGGAAGTAGTCCACTTCGCCATAGAAGAGCGGGCCAATCACGCCGTCGGCGAGCAACGCCTTAATCGTCTCGAACAAGGGATTCCAGCGCAGCACGAAGCACACGATGGTCTTTACCTTCGCGGCCTGCACTTCTGCCTGAAGCTCGCGCAGTCCGGCCAAGTCGATGGCGACGGGCTTCTCGAGCATCAGATGCTTGCCGGCCTTGGCGCCCGCGACGCCCTGCGGGACGTGCAGGTGGTGCGGGGTGGCAATCGAGACGATGTGAATTTCCGGCGATGCCAGCATCTCCTCAAGATGGTCGTACGCCTTGCAGTGGGCGAGTTTGAGTTCAGCCGCTCGGGCCGTTGCCCGCTCCTTATCGCGGCTCACGATGGCGCGCACTTCCGTGTGCGGGTTGGCCTCGAAGGCCTGCATGTGCGAGCCCGCCACCCAACCCGATCCAATAATGCCCACGCCTAGTTCCTTCATCACAACCTCCCGTCCGCAGGGCATGGGACTGACAAGCGACGAGCGCGCGGTTTAGCGACTGTCACGATTCGCCCATGTCCATGCCAGGCCTGTTCTGTTGCGGCGATTCTACGGCATTTCACAGTGGGGGAGAATCCCTTCTCTGGCGTGGGGCGGTCGTGGTAACGTGAGGCCCGTCGAGCGGCCCTGCGAGTTGGCACAAGGAGGCTTCCGATGCGAACCGGGCGAAATACCCGTCTGTGGACATTCTTTTTGGCCATGGTTGGCGCAACGTCAGTCGCGTTGGCGGAGGATGCCAAGTTCTCATCCCTCGCGCCCATCGATGCCCACGCGCACGTGTTCAACTCGGCGCCCGAATTCTACGCCATGCTACAGCGACTCGACGTGCGATTGCTGAGCATCTGCGTCGTGGACAAACACGAGCGTGGCTATGCCGATGCCCAACAGCAGCACGCGAAGGCGCTGGAAGTCTTCCGTGGGAGTCACGGCCGCGCGGCGTGGTGCTCGACGTTTGACCCGGAGGATTGGGAAAGTCCCGGCTTCGCCGGCCGCGCCATCCAAGGACTCGACAAAACATTTCGGGATGGCTCGATTGCGGTGAAAATCTACAAAAGCATCGGCATGGAGCTGAAGTCGAGGAACGGCCGATACCTGATGCCCGATGATCCGGTGTTCTCTCCTGTCCTCGACTTCATTGCCTCGCACAACCGGACCCTTTTCGCGCACATTGCCGAACCCTCGGCGGCCTGGAAGCCGCTGGATCCTGCCAGCCCTCACTACGGCTACTACCAAGCGAATCCCGACTGGCACATGTACCTGCATCCTGAGCGGCCATCAAAGGAAGTCATTCTGGCTGCCCGCGACCGCCTGCTCGAGCGACATCCGAGACTGCGCGTGGTCGGATGTCACCTCGGCAGCATGGAAGACGATGTCGATGAGATCGCCAAGCGCTTCGACCGCCACCCGAATTTCGCCATCGATACAGCGGCGCGTGTGCCGGACTTGATGCTCCAGCCGCATGAGAAGGTCCGCGCGTTCCTGATCAAGTACCAGGACCGCGTGCTCTACGCCACCGACCTTGTCTTCATGCCCTGGGATAAACCCGACGCTGCCCGAAAGCGCTGGGAAGAAGAATACGCGCGCGACTGGAAATACATTGCCACGAATGAGACGGTCGAGTACGAGGGCCGGAAAATCTCGGGCCTTGCTCTCCCTCTGCCAGTCTTAAAGAAGCTGTACCACGCGAACACCGTGCGGTGGGTTCCCGGACTTTCGAATCCCTAGGAGCCCGGTGGAATCGTAAGTGGTCCTCCAGGACATCTGGGTAGCGTCAAGGTGTTCATCCCTTCTTCTCCGCAATGTGATATCGTGACCACCTGCATGAAACTGCGCTCTTCGATATTCATACCATTCCAGTGCGTCGTGTTGGGTGGAGTGTCAGGAGGTCATAAATCGTGAAGCGGGTCGTCACGCTTTGGATCGTTTTCTTTCCCGTTCTGGCCTCGGCACTGGGACGGTCTCCGGCAGGCGATGCTTGGTCTCCACTTTTCAATGGTAAGGATCTCTCCGGCTGGCGCGCTCATGGCAAGGAGAAGTGGCGGGTAGAGAATGGCGCGATCCTGGGCGAGGCCGTCACGGACAAATACGGGTACCTGGTGACGGAAAGGACCTATGGCGATTTCGTCCTGCGGGTGAAATTCAAGTGCGACGCGCCGGGGAACTACGGGGTCTTCCTTCGCTCGCGCATGATCGGCGAAGGCGAGTATGGTCCGGACATCCAGGGCACGCAAGTGGAAATCGATCCCAGCCGCGACACAGGCGGCATTTACGAAAGCGGCGGCCGGCAGTGGCTTGCCCGGTCCACCAAGGAAAGCGCCCGGGCCATGAAACCCTTCGAGTGGAACGACCTGGAGATCGCTATCGAGGGCAGGCACATCGTCACACGTTTGAACGGTGTGCAGATCGTGGATTACTCTGACCCGGCGCCGAGATTCTTCGATGGTGTGATCGGGCTGCAACTCCACAGCGGCGGCGGAGGGAAGATTCATTTCAAAGACATCCAGATGCTGGACCTGTCGGGGAAATCAGGGAAGTGAATGTCTGGAAATTGAGAACTGATCATCCAAACAAAGGGGTTGTCATGAGCGACGATTCAGATTCGAAAATGGGACGACGTGAATTCCTCGGGTCGGCAGCGGCAGCCGGCTTCATGATCCTTAAACCGCAACTGGTCCGCGGGACGGCGGCGAACTCCGCCGTGCAAATGGGCGTCCTCGGTTGCGGAGGGCGTGGCACAACTGTGGCCTCCGGCTTCATCGATACAACCGAGACCCGGGTCACCGCGCTGGCCGACTTATTCGCCGACCAGCTTGCCGCGGCCCGAAAGCATTTCGACGATCTCCACCAAAAGAAAGGGTACTCGGCCATCGACCCTTCGCAGGTTTTCAAAGGGCCTAAGGCATACGAACAGCTCCTCGGCTCGAAAGCGGTGGATGCTGTTCTGCTGACCACACCGCCCTACTTCCATCCCGAACACCTCGAAGCTGTCGTCGGGGCAGGCAAGCACGTTTATCTTGAAAAGCCCGTCGCGGTGGATGTTCCGGGCGCAAAGCGCGTCATTGAAGCTGGGAAGAAGGCGGCCGGGAAACTCTCTCTGGCCGTCGGCTTCCAAATTCGCAAAGCGCCCCCGTACGTGGAACTCGTGCGGCGCATTCACGGCGGCGCGTTGGGACGCATCGGTTGTGGTCTCGCTTACTACTACTGTCCGCACATCGACCGGCCGGATTGGCCGAACGCTTCGGCGGATGAGAAGCGCCTGCGCAACTGGGTTTGGGATCGCGCGCTTTCCGGCGACATCATCGTCGAGCAGAACGTCCACGTCATCGATCTCTGCAACTGGGTTTTGCAGGCACACCCCATAAAGGCCGTGGGTGCCGGCAGCCGTAAACTTCGCGAGGACGCCGGCAACTGCTACGACAATTTCAACGTCGTGTTCACCTATCCCAACGACGTGCAGGTGAGCTTCGGCTCGACACAGTTCGACAAGCACGAGTTTGACGCGGCGGTGCGCTTCTTCGGGACGCGCGGGAGCTGCGAGGCGCATTACGACCATCGGATGAGTATTGGCGGCGAGGAGCCGTGGGATGCCGGTCTCGGCGCCGCTCAGCAAGGCGCGCAGTTCTCGGCCGCCGGAGCGTTCCGCGGCGCACTCGATCAGGCCGACTCCGAAAAGCAGAAGTCGTTTGTGGCGAGCATCACGAGTGGGAATCTTCTGAACGAAGCTGCGCAGGGCGCGGATTCGGCACTGAGTGGCATGCTGGGAAGGCAAGCGGCTTACAGCGGCAAGGCGATCACTTGGGATGAGCTGATGAAATCCAGAGAGGTCTACGATCCCAAGATCGACATCAACAAAATCGGATAATCGTGCAGGTGGGCCGCGTCGGGGCTGCTAAACGCGCTCGCAACGCGGCCCATCGTCAGGAGGATTCAATGCGCAAGGATAGATCACGCCGCGAGTTTCTGAAGGTTTCGGTGGCAACGGCATGTGCGGCCGCCATTCCGTCCAATGCTGCGGCCACACCAGTTCCGGTGCCAAAGGGCAAGATGGTCAAGGGTTTGGTGTGGGGCATGCTGCCGGAGAAGTTGAGCATCGCGGAGCGCTTCAAACTGGCTGCCGACGCGGGTTTCGAAACTGTAGAGGCTTACACGACCGAGGACCAAAAGACCGCCGAAGAGATCAAGAGGGCGGCGGAGGACAACAAAATCAAAATCACGTCCGTGATGAACCAGGCACACTGGGAATTCCCTCTTTCTTCGAGCGACCCCGCCACCGTCAAGAGGAGCATGGACGGGATGCGGACCTCACTTCGCAATGCCAAGTTTTGGGGGGCGGATGCCGTGTTGCTGGTGCCGGCGGTCGTCAATGCCCAAACCAGCTATCAAGACGCCTGGACGCGGTCGCAGAAGAACATCCGCGAACTCATTCCCCTTGCCGCGGAATTGAAGGTCATCATTGCCGTGGAAGAAGTGTGGAACAAGTTCCTGCTCAGCCCTCTGGAGTTCGCCAAATACGTGGACGAGTTCAAGAATCCCTGGGTAAAGGCTTACTTCGACGTGGGCAATGTGGTGATTTTCGGTTATCCCCAGGACTGGATTCGCACACTTGGCAAGCGCATCGTGAAGGTTCACCTGAAGGACTTCAAGATGGGCAAGGGATGGAGTCCCGTCACCGCCCAGTTTGTGAACCTCGGCGAAGGCGACGTGGATTGGCCCGAGATTCGGAAGGCCCTCGGCGAGATCGGTTACGCGGGCACGGTGACCGCCGAGCTCGATGACGGCGACCTTGCCTACTTGAGTGATGTCAGCAAGCGCATCGACCGGCTCGTGCTGGGAATGTAACTTCGCTGGTGGGCGGGTGTTGCCGGGTAGATGCATTCACCTGCCGGCGATGCCGCCTCTCTCTTCGCCCGTTTCAGCCTGGGCCACGCTCAACAGTTCATTTCCGTCCCAGCAGCCGGACTCGTCCCGTAAAGGCACGGCTTTGGACGCCGGCAAAAGTGAGAAAGTTCGGGGAATCGACGTTGCTGTTGACGACCGTAGGATTCTTGTGGTTGGTGATGTTGTTGAAACCCGCGCGCAGGGCCCATTCAAACCCCAGCAAGCGAAACCGCCGCTCGGCATGGAGGTTCAGCGAGAAGTAGGTGGGAAAACGTTGCGACCCCGGAGCGCCCACCAGTTGCTGATCCTGGTTGAAGAGAGTGAACGGGAAACCATCGCGCCAATCCAGCCAATACGCGAGCGTGAATCGGCGCACCAGTGGCAGATAACCCCAGGTGTTGAGCCGGTTGGGAGCATCCCAGGGCAGCGGGCCACCGGCTTGCGCGCTGAAGAGTGGATTATCGAGACTGAAATTCAGGACGGCAGTTGAGCGCGCCGCGGACCGCGTGTAGGAAGCGAATATGAGAAACCGGTCTTTGATCGTCCGCCGGGCGATGATCTCCACCGCGTCGTACCGGTCCCGACGGACGCCCGCCAGCTCGAAAGCCCCGCTGAAGGGTCCTCCCCGCGCGGCGCCGGGGTTGACAAACGCCCAACCGTTTTTGCCCCGCTTCTGGATGAATTCGAGCTGAAGATAAATCGCGGCAGGGAGCTTGCGCTGCAGTTCCACGCTCCAGTTGACGAAGCGAGGCACGCGCAACCTCTGTGGATCCGCAAGCAGTAGAGTCTGCACGGGCGGCCGGACAAGGTTAGCGCCGGTGGCATCGTAGAAGAGGTCGAAGCGCTCTCCCGTACGGCCACGGAGAATCAAATCGAGGCTCGTGGCATCGTAATAGGTGCCAAATCCCGCCGTCAGCTTGGTTCGACCGTCACCGGTGAGCATGAGGCTGGTCGCCAGGCGTGGGGCGAAGCTGGCGCGACGCACCTGGTCGTCCCAATCCAGGCGGACTCCGCCCTCCACGAGCCAGCCCTCCTGCACCGTCCACCGGTCCTGCGCATAGCTGCTCAGTTCCAGAACACCTTGGGAGGACTCCGGGTGATTGATGAAGTTGATCGCGCGCGTCAAACTGCCGTCTTCGCGGAGGATCGTGAACGGCCGGCGCGTCACTAACAGCCGCGTGGTGATCTCGGTGAGATCAATCCCCGTCCTGAACTCGTGGCGTCCCTTCCAGTGCACGGCGGGGAAGATAAGGTTGGAAATCGCCTCCACCCGCGTGGCGCCATTGTCCCACGTGGCGAAATAATTGCCACTCGTCGAGCCCGGTCGGATGACATACGGCTGAACGCCCATGGGCGTGGAACGCGACCGGAAGCTACTCGCTGATACACCTGTCTCCAACAGCACCCCTTTGGACAGGAACGCCTGGTCTTTGATCGAAAACACGTCCGTCGAGTCCACTTGGCGGACCGTGGTGTCGATCGGATCGAACGGTGACAATCCGACATGGCTTGATTGGTAGCGATTGAGGAGATAGCTAAAGGTCAGGATATTTCCGGGAGTCAAATTGACCTGAGCCTTGGCGAGGTTGCTGATCAGCCAGGCGGGATTGCGGTCGGCGCCCTTCGGGAGTTCCTCGAAAATCGCCAGGTCGTATTCCGCATCGAGCGCATTCATGAACCAGGCGCGACCCTTGCGAATCGGGCCGGAAAGCATCGCGCGAGGCAACCACGTGTTGATGTTGATGCCCTTGCGGTACTGGAGGGAGGGGACAAAATCCGTGGCGGAGAATCGGAGGCGGTTGTCGCCCATCCCGGTACGCAAGTTCAGCACTCCGCCCGTACCTTTGCCATACTCAGCGGGGACACGACTTCCCTGGATTTCCATTGATCGGACAGCGTCGGCACTAACGCGCAGAGTGAACAGGCCATTGGCGGGATCCGTAATCTCAAAGCCGTCCAGATGATCTCGGACCTGTCGGGTGCTGGATCCGTTCACGTGGATTTGGCCGAAGCCATCCTGCAGCACCCCGGGCATCAAGGGCAGCGCGTAGCGGATATCGCGCGTTACACCGTAGGGGACATTTAAGACGTCTTCGTTGCTTAGACTCTGGTTAGAGGAAGTCTCGACCGGGTCAATGGCGGGCGCGGAATACACCACATTCACGACTTCGAGGTACTCGCGCACGTGGTTGAGGGTGACCTCCACGCTGTCGGTTTCACCGACGCGCACTTCGTTCAAGACCACCGCATAGAATGTTTCCTTGTCGACCCGGACCTGATAGGTTCCTGGTACGAGCTGACTGGAAGCCCACTTTCCCGCGTAGTCGGTCTCGCCTCGGTACGAATTGCTCTCCGATGTCAGCGTGACCCGCGCCGCCGGAACAGCGACGTGATTCTCGTCGGCAACCGCAACCGTCAGTTGCGCCACCGGGTTTTGGGGTGCGGGATACGGTGAGACGTTTTCTGCCTGTGGCGCGACACTGCCCAAGGTGACCCGGGAAACTGACGCCAAAGCCAGCAGAGCAAGCGCCACCATCAGCGCCCGCTGATGCGGCGAGCGCAATGGCCATCGCCGCTTGCCGGCTGACCGCGAGTCTCGGTCGTGGCTCGACATGCGCCTATTCTGCCTTAGTTTGCCCGCGATAGCGCAGTCAGATTCGGGTGGTCTTCGGGGTGGGACGCGCGCTCGCCTGTCGTGTTGTGTATCAGAGATTCGTTTCATACGTCTGTTCGTCAGGGCGGGGCTTCAGCCTCGCCGTTTGAACGTTCCCCAAACATTTTGCGGGCCTTCAGGCCCTGGCGGTGACACCCTCAGCGGCTAAAGCCGCGCTCCTCCATGCGCTCTGCACGGCGCGCCTGAAGGCGTGCCCTGACGAATTACTGAACGAACTTGAGTGACAGCAAACTAGCGGCTAACGGGCGAGTTCGGGTTTGAAGATCACGACTCCGAGCGGTGGCAAGGTCAACTCCAGACAGAAGGGCTGGTTGTGCCAGGGCTGGTACATGGCCTGCTGGCCGGGGGCGTTGATAATGCCGCTGCCGCCATACGCGGTGGCGTCCGTATTGAGGACTTCTCGATAGAAGCAACCCTCGGGAACACCCACGCGGTAACCGAAGCGCGGCACGGGCGTGAAGTTGCAGACCACGATTACGTGCTCCTCGCGCGCGCGGCCCCGGCGAACGAAGGAAATGACGCAATTGTCCGCGTCGTGGAAATCAATCCACTCGAATCCGGTGTGGTCGAAGTCCACCTGGTAAAGCGCGGGAGTGGCGCGGGAGAGGCGGTTCAAATCGGCCACGAGCTGCTGCAGTTTCCGGTGAGGCTCGTACTCGAGCAGCTGCCAGTCCAGACTTTGATTGCAGTTCCATTCGATCCATTGGCCAAACTCGCCGCCCATGAAGAGCATCTTCTTGCCCGGGTGCGCGTACATGAAGGCGTAGAGTGAGCGGAGGCTGGCGAACTTCTGCCACGTGTCGCCGGGCATTTTCGAGAGTAACGAGGCTTTCCCGTGCACGACCTCATCATGAGAGAGCACCAGGATGAAGTTCTCCGTGAAGGCGTAAAGGAGCGAAAAGGTGAGATTGTTGTGATGGTATTTGCGGTGGACGGGGTCCTTGGAGAAATAAACCAGCATGTCATGCATCCAGCCCATGTTCCACTTGAGGCTGAAGCCCAGTCCGCCCAGGTAAGTGGGCCTCGAAACCCCGGTCCAAGCCGTGGACTCCTCGGCAATGGTGAGCACGCCCGGATGGAGTCCGTGCACCACTTCATTGAAGCGCTTGATGAAGGCAATGGCATCGAGGTCCTCGTTGCCGCCGTAAACGTTTGGGACCCACTCACCCGGCTTGCGGGAATAATCGAGATAGAGCATCGAGGCGACTGCGTCCACGCGCAGGCCGTCGACGTGATACTTATCCAGCCAAAACAGGGCGCTGTTCAAGAGAAAGCTGCCCACCTCGGTGCGGCCATAGTTGAAGACGCGCGTGCCCCAGTCCTGGTGCTCGCCGCGCCGGGGATCGGCGTGATCGTATAGGAATGTCCCATCAAAATAGGCCAGTCCATGCGCGTCGCCCGGGAAGTGCGCCGGCACCCAATCGAGGATCACACCGATGCCGTGCTGGTGACAGCAGTCCACGAAGAACATGAAATCTTCCGGCTGGCCGTGCCGGCTGGTGGGGGCGAAGTAGCCGGTGACCTGGTATCCCCAGGACTCGTCGAGGGGATGCTCCATCACCGGCATCAACTCAATGTGGGTGAAGCCCATTCTCTCGACGTAATCCACCAGTCGCTCCGCCAACTCGCGGTAGGTGAGCATACGATCGTCTTCGCCACGCATCCAGGAGCCTAGGTGAACCTCGTAGATCGACATGGGGGCATTGAGGCTCTGGCGGCGGTCGCGCTCGGCGAGCCATTCGCGGTCGTTCCATGGATAGTCATGGATGTCGTGCACACGGGAGGCGGTGCTGGGCCGTAGTTCCGCGAAGAAAGCGAAGGGGTCCGCCCTCAAGGCCACGTAGTCGTGGTCACGGCTTTTGATCTCGTACTTGTAAGTTTCTCCCTCGTCGAGCCCGGGGATGAAGAGTTCCCACACCCCGCTTCCGCCCCGCACGCGCATCGGATGGCGGCGGCCATCCCAATGATTGAAGTCGCCAACCACGCTGACGCGGCAGGCATTGGGTGCCCAAACGGCAAAGGCCACGCCCCGCACGCCGTTGACTTCCCGTAGGTGGGCGCCCAGTTTTTCGTATTTCTTGTAATGCGTCCCTTCGGCGATGAGGTGAAGATCGAAATCGGAGAGAACCGGCGGGAAACGGTAGGGGTCCTCGAACATCCATTCGTGGCCTTCGTGGTTGCGTGCCCGGAGGTGGTAGGGAAAAATCTGCGTGTCGCCCGCAATCACGGCCTCAAAAAAACCATCCGGGTGGATGCGGTGAAACGGGTGGACGCGCTCCGGTTCGAATATGCGGACTGCCCAGACATCGACGGCGTCGGGAACGAAAGCACGTAGAGCGATGGCGGGGCGGCCGTCAATCCGCACGGGATGCGCGCCGAGAATGTGAAACGGGTCAGCGTGTTCAGCGTTGACAATGAGAGCGATCTCTTCCGCAGCGGCCGTGGTCCGGGCGAGCAGTCTTCGACGCGGGGACATGCGGCTATTCTACATGACTTGGGTCACGCTCGTCCGGGCTGGAAATTGTATTGTCAGCAGGCTCGCGTTGGAGCCAGAGGGGTAGCGCTCGTCTGTGCGTCTCGCTGGATGATGCAAATCCTAGCGTCGGCCGTGCTGGGTGCTGGCGCCGCGTGATCCAGAAGACGAACCACTGCGCCCGCCGCC
>Ga0073934_10009438_pt1 | contig 12508 bp, 14 predicted proteins | sample LarsenN4metaG_FD_76834 | JGI IMG/M metagenome (GOLD analysis project Ga0073934, IMG submission 76834) | Hot spring sediment bacterial and archeal communities from British Columbia, Canada, to study Microbial Dark Matter (Phase II) - Larsen... ... | reverse complement strand
TAAGACCCAGGTCGGTTAGCCGCCCCTCAATGACGAAGGGCGGCTTTCCGTATTTACACTATGCGACAGGCACACTACATACTAGGCATCATCGTTCTTGCCGTTCTCCTCATCGGAGGGATATATTGGGCTACGAAAGACGCGCCGCCGCAAGAACCCGCTATGCTTACGCTCACCAGTTCCGCATTCGCGCACGAAGCATCGATCCCAACCGCGTACACGTGTGATGCGCTCAATATCAGTCCGCCGCTTTCGATTTCCGGAGTGCCGGAAGGTACGCAGTCGATGGTCCTCGTCATGGAAGACCCCGATGTGCCGAAAAATCTCCGTCCTGACGGCCTCTTTGTTCACTGGGTCTTGCATGCCATGCCTCCGGATACGAAAGAAATACCCGAAAACAGCTGGGCAGGGGACACGGGGTTGAATGGTGCAGGGCGCGACTCATATACGGGACCGTGTCCGCCGCCGCAGTATGAGCCGCGAGAGCACCGGTATTTCTTCCGTCTGTACGCACTCGATAACACGCCGATATTCGATACAACACCTACCCGTGACGAAGTGCTGGCTGCGATCGACGGTCATGTCATCGAGTCGGCGGAATTGATGGGGCGCTACCAACGCGCTTCAGAGTAGGTCATAGTTGCCACGCTGGGCGCGGTATCCTGTAGGGATGAAGGAAGTGCGCGTCCGTGTAAAGCCTAATTCGAAACGGGAGTACGTTGAGGAAGCCCCGCACGATACGTTGCGCGTCGGCGTCGATGCGCCATCGGAAGAGAACCGGGCGAACGAGCGGTTACGGGAGCTTATCGCGGAGTACCATGATGTCCCGGTCAAGAACGTTATCATCGTCAAAGGCTCGCGTTCCCCCAACAAATTGCTTAGGATATACCCATGATACCTACCAGGATTAAAACCACCGGTTCCGTCGCGCTCTCGGATGAGGTCCGCTCCTATATCGACGAGAAGCTTTCCCGTCTCACGAAGCTCATTGACGAGGCCGACACGACATCGCTCTTTGAGATAGAGCTCGAATCGCTTACGCCGCACACGGGTGACCGCTACCGCGCGGAAATAAACTTCTCCTCAAACGGCAAGGTATTGAGGGTCGAAGCGAACGGTGCCACGCTCCATGAGGCAATCGACCTCGCAGTTGATGAAGCGGCACTCCGGTTGCGGAAACTTAAGGGGAAACAGTCTGATCTATTGAAGAGGAGCGGTGCCGAATTGAAAAAGTTTTTCAGAAACTTTGGCGGATAAACGACCGCTTGGGTTTTTTGGAGCGGCAATCCGTAATTTGCTTTAACGCGATAGAAGCGTAGAATAATTTCATGAATAAGGAAAAGGTGGCGAAAAAGCCGAGACGCAAAGGTCCAGAAAAAAGCCGGAATCAGTCCCTGATGAGGAAACCCCTGAGGCCCGTTCCCGGAGGTTGGACGATAATATTCGAGCAATGATCCGGGCACGGTATTCCGAATCCCGCGAAAGCCAAGCGCAAGATGCTTATTATCGTAGGGTTCGTGAAGATGCTGCACGAGTATCGGCGAAATGGCGAGGAAGCCCGTTAGGGTTTCGCTTGTAGAGGAGCTTCACAGTGTTCATTTTCGCTTCATGTGAAAGGGGTATTGTGCCGCTTACATGCCCGCAATCGAGTCGCACCAGCTTTCGGAAAAAGAATTGCCGCCGCGTACTGCCCGGGATATCGGGACCTTCGTCTACGAGGCATTTCAAGATTGCCGATTCGAGCGTTTGTTAAGTCAGCGGCAGAACGGAAGCAAGTACGTGTGGATGTTCCGGAACCGCGCGTTCGACTTATTGAAGCGATCCACGTCCATTGCACGCTTCCGTGAGTTCGCATTGAACCACAGGCATCTTACTGGCCGATCAGCGATACCGCTTCCACTTCAGGAATGGATTGCATCCCAGCTCATAAAAGAATTTGTTTTTGAAAACGCGATCGTCGCAAGCGATGTCGAATCCGCAAAAGAGCGGTGGGCAAAAGGTGTCGCCGATAAGATTCACGTGATCGTTATGCCGAAGGATATGCCCGAAGGAAGTCCTGATACGGCATCTCCCGCTTTCCTTCAGGAGTCACCCGCTCTGGCTGAAACACCCCGTCAGTAAACGACGCTTTCGATACTTTCACCCGGATCTCCTTTCCACTCCGCTCTGCAAAAAAGAACGTCCCCGGCCATCCTTCGTACGCACAGTATTTTAGGTAGTTGTGGTACGGATCGGCCGCAAGATCCACCTGCCCGTCGTCTTTGGAAAGCTTCGGGGTAAATGTCGCCTTGGCATGCTCCTGCTCCTGCGGCGTGACCCTGCCTTCCAAATAGGGAGGAATCGTGTCAGCAAGAAGTTTGCCGCCCTCGCTCCACAGCAGCGTCTCCAATTCCGACCGCATCGGCGGCCAGATCCCAGGTCTGAACGATTTCTGCGCGAGTATCGGCCCGTGGTCCGTCTCTTCGTCAAGAAGGATTATCGAAACGCCGACTTCTTTCGCGTCGCTTAGTATCTGCGACTCGATGGGAGAGGGCCCTCGGAACTTCGGAAGAAGCGAGGGATGGACGTTCAATGTTCCGTATTTGGGTATTTCAAGAAGCTCCTTAGGAAGTATTTTCCCGTACCCAGCAACGACGAAGAGGTCGAACCCTTTTAGCGCTCCGAGTACTGAATCATCAATGGACGGAGGCAGAAGCGTTGATACACCGTGCGCATCAGCCCACAGTTTGACCGGCGAGGGGCGGGGAAGGAGACCGCGGCCTGCCGGGCGGTCGGGCTGGGTCACGATCACGGTCGGCGTTTGACCAGAAGCGTTAAGCGCGTCCAAGACGTGCGTCACGAAGTGCGGCGTGCCGAAAAAAGCGGTTCTCATTTTTTGCTCCGCGGTTTCTCTTCGGGTTCCGGTTCGTCAGCAGGTATCGCTTCGACCTCGTCCGCTTTTTCTATATAGAGGATGCCGTCCAAATGGTCGCACTCGTGCTGGAATATCTGAGCCAGAAGCCCTGATGCCCCACGCTCGAACCGGATGCCCTCTTCGTCATATGCGCGAACTGTGGCTTTGAGTGCTCGCTTGACGGTGCCGTGAAATCCCGGGACCGACAAACACGCCTCTTCCATCGGCTCTTTCTTGCGTGAGAGTTTGGTGACTTTCGGATTGATGAATGCTCGATCCGGGTCTTCGTCCGATCGTTCTTTGTCTTCAAGCACGAATCCGCGCACCACGAATATGCGATAGGGAAGCGCGATCTGATTTGCGGCTATCGCAACCCCGTGTTTGGTCTCGCGAAGTGAAGCAGACATACGGCGGATCATGTCGGCTAGTTCCTTCGTTCCGAACATGTCCTTTGGCACCTCTTTTGTCGGCTTTTGCAGGGCTTCTGCGCCCTTGGTGACTATGGGGTCAATTACTACAGCTTTCTTTCCACTCATAAAAGCCTATTCTAACCCCCGTTCTCGTGCTTTTCGATCATATATTGACAAAAATGAATAAAATGATATACTTTTCATGAGTTACCCAAATGAGAAGCGACATATATTTGGACGAGAACGTTAAGAAATAGCTGCTGCGCTTGCATTAGGCACCGCGACGCTTGCTGTAGCGGGTCTTACATACCGCGAGGCCACAAAAGTCCCCGATATAGTTGGTCCGGTATGCGCTGACGGGCTATCACCTTCTCAGGAAGGATATCGTATTGCACAGAGAGCGAGAGCACTTTCATTTGACTGGGGTGAGACGACTCCGGAACAAGAAAATTATTTCTTGGATTTTGTCGACAACTGCACGCGCGAAAGCTTGGTGGAAGCACGAAGTTCAGTATGGCGGGATAGCCGTGGTGCGGCGATCAGTACTCGGTATGGTTCTAGCGGGGCGGATGCCCTGATTCGTTCTGCGCTTGGTGAGTAATTTGATGAATTAAAAAATCCCGCGTTCGCGGTATTTTTTAATTCAGACTATCTCATCCGGATCTATCGAGACGAGGACTGAAGGCGGAAGATTCTTTAACTCCTGCGATAAGGCCGGGTCCGGCCACTCGTCGCGTTTGAGGCGGATGACCGCTTTTGCGCTCCATATGTTTCGACCCGTCGCTTCAGGGGGCATCGGCCCCACCAGATCGCGTGAAGCGAATAGTTCGCCGATAAGTTTCCGCTGTCGTTCCACTTCGGCGAACGAACCGCGAAGGGTCAAGCCGATGAATACCGAGAAGGGCGGGTAGGCGTACTTTTCCCGCTCCGCGATTTCAGCAGCATAGAAATCGGAGGGGTTTCCGAGCGCAAGCGAACGCATGACCGCATGTTCCGGGTCCCGCGTTTCGACGATAAGCGCGTTTTTCGCGCGTTCGCGAAGATAGTACAGGATCGAATGCGTCTGTTCGTGCGCCCGCCATGCGGGAAGCGAAAGCATGCTGTCGATCGATGCGACGGCCGTGAGATCGACGGGACGGGTAAGGTAGGGAAGCATGCGCTCCGTCCCGACGACGATCGCACCTTTCTCGGCGAAAAAGCTTTCCGAAAGCTTTTTCGCCGTCTTATGCGTCGGTGCGGCATCCTTCGTGAAGAGGAAAAGGGGTGTTTCCGGGAATTCACGCAGAAGCTCCTGGTGCACGCGATCGACCCCGATACCGAGCGTCACCAGATTCCATCCGCCGCATGTCTTGCAGGATGTCTCCGCAGGCACGATCGCTCCTGATTTGTGCGACACGAACACGTTTCCTTTCCCGGTCTTGTGAAGGACCATCGGCGTTCCGGTAAGCGTGTCGGTAACGGGCGTACCGCAGTCATTGCAGACCGTGAGCGGAGAGAGACCTCGTCTCGCGGCAAATACCGCCACGCGGCCTTTGCTCTTCAGCATTGATGCGATCTCCGCCTTCGTGTCGGGAGTGAGAGTCGTGAACACACGCCTTTCTCCGTGTTTGTTCTCTTTCGATCTCGTATCGACGATACGCACATCGCTCGCTCCCGCGGCGCGTGCCTGGAGCCGCGCAAGCTCCTCTGCTTCATGTGATTCGATGAGGTACCTCGTTTCGGTGCGCAACGGGAAATCCGCAAGGATGAGCCGTACACCCGACGCTTCCGAGAAGTAACGGGCGACCCGGCGCAGATCAAGGAGCGGCCTCTCGCGCATCCGATAGCTTTTCGCGGATTCGCGCTCCACGATCAGCGTATCGATATCCGGACGGGGGTGCGACAGAAGGAATGCGGTCCCGACCAGGAGTATCGGCGTCGTTTCGGTAAGTGCTTGGTTCCAATTCGAGAGAAGTTTCTTTTTCGCAACCTCACCGGTCAGGAGGAGCACCCGGTTTTCGATCCCGCGCGACAGTTCCTCGGCAAGGGTTTCCGCTTCGATCACCGTCGGGGCGATGAGCATGACGGATGAGTTCCGCGCGAACGCTTCGCGGACGAGGTTGCGGTAGGTCCTGATGCGCTCGCCGTATTCGGACTGCAAAAGCAGGGTTTCCGGTCGTACGCCGCCTGCGCGGTTCTTCGGTTCGTGCGCTTCTTCGACACGACCGAAGGATGAGAGGACAGTGTTTGACACGAGCGCTGCCATGACGATGCCTTCATGCGCCCCATGCCAGAGCGCGGAACGGCGCACCGCTTCCATGAATGCTTCCGAAAAGACGCGCTTAGGTGGCTCTGCGGCATCCAGCTTCTTCAGTGAAAAATCCGCGGTGCGGATATCCTGCTTCTCCTCACGTACATCGCGTGAGGAGATGACGATGCCGGGGATCTTCCGTCCGCGGACCGTGACGGTCACGGCGCGTCCTGCAGGTATCGAATCCCGTGAAAAGAACGTCAGTTCATCCTTGAATATCCCTCGGGCAACCGGCATCACACGTACAGCGTACATATCGACATAGTACTAAAAGTCTGATGTCCTTATATACTGTCGAAATGCCAGGCACGACATTCGTCATCGAAGGGCTTGAAGGCGAGAAAACCCTCGAAGGTACGATTCCCGTCTACGGCGCGAAAAACGCGGTCCTTCCGGCGCTCGCCGCGTCCATATTGATAGAAGGTGAAAGCAGATTTGAAAACGTTCCCGACATCACCGATGTCGTTGCTATGGGGCGCTTGCTTGAAGATGCGGGCGCGTTCGTATCACGAACGGGCGACACGCTTACGGTCAATGCAAAAGCGGTCCACGGGTCGGTCATGAGTAATACGACGGCGAAATCTCTCCGCGCATCCATCCTTCTGATCGGATCTCTGCTCGCGCGCACCGGCTCCGTCACGTTCCCGCATCCCGGAGGCGATGTCATCGGCGAGCGGCCGATTGATCTATTCATCCGAGCGTTCGAACAGTTGGGCGCGACATTTTCAGGATCGAGCGACACCTATACGCTTTCCGCCCCGAAGGGTCTCTCGGGAGGCGAGATATTCTTCCGCGTGGTCACCGTAACCGGAACCGAAGCGGTCATGATGGCTGCAACGCGTGCGAGCGCGCCGGTCACGCTCAAGAACTGTGCGCTTGAACCCGAAGTCGTCTCGACCGCGAATTACCTTATTTCCTGCGGCGCGCGCATCATTGGCGCGGGCACGCCGACGATCGTCATTCATCCTTCAGCGCTTTCCGCCCCACAGGAAGCGTTTGGCATCATGCCGGATCGCATCGAGGCCGCAAGTTTCCTTGCATTAGGCGCGCTCGCCGCACGCGAACTGACCGTAACGGGGATCGAAGTGAAGCACCTCGATGCCGTTCTCGATGCGTTTACGTACCTCGGAGTAGAGCTTCAGATGTCGGGAAATGCGATCACAGTTCGTGCGCCGCAGGAGTTGCACCCGACGCGCCTTCGCACTCATGAATATCCCGGGTTTCCGACGGATGCGCACCCGCCGTTCGTAATCCTCCTCACGCAAGCGATGGGGGATTCGGTCATGATCGAAAGCATTTTCGACGGGCGCCTGAACTACACGAAAGAATTGGTGAGGATGGGCGCATCGATAGATATCGTCTCGCCCCATCGCGCGAATATCAAAGGGCCGACGCCGTTTACCGGCGCCAACATCGATACTCCGGACATCCGTGCGGGCCTCGCGTTCATGCTTGCCGCGATCATCGCAAAAGGTAAATCAAAGGTGGGGAACGCCCACCTTATCGATCGCGGATACGCTAAGATCGAAGACCGCCTTTCGGCGGTAGGGGTCAAGATACGAAGAGAGTGATCAGCGTTCGGTTTTTCCGAATCCCAGACGTTTAAGATAAGTTTCCTAAATTCTCTGAAAAATCGCCGGAACGGCCGGATTGCCAAAGACCCGCGAAAATCCTCGAACGGAGGTTGGTTTTCATTTGTGTCGAATCGTGCCATTTGGTTTTTATACCATAGGTATATGAAGATTTCCCAAACTTTCTCTTTCGTTCACGCCGCCTTACACCCCATGAGATAGAGACACACTATCGTCTCCTCATTTTGGAGTTTTTATCTCACGGGGTTACACTCATACGACAAATGTCGTTTTTCGCTCCAAAGTTGGGAATAGACCTCGGGACCACGACCACACTGGTCTTTGTTCCCGGTCGCGGTATCGTCCTTAATGAACCGTCAGTCGTCGCAGTATCGGAAACCGACAAGCAGATCCTTGCGATTGGAAGCGATGCGAAAGAGATGATAGGACGCACGCCGGAGTCGATCATCGCGTACCGGCCGATGAAAGACGGCGTGATCGCGGACTATCGTGTGACGGAGGCGATGCTTCGCTACTACATCCGGAAGGCGCTTGGCACATGGAACCTTTTCCGTCCCGACGTCATCGTGTCGGTGCCGGCGGGTGTAACATCGACCGAGCGCCGCGCTGTGGTGGAGGCCGCGATCAAGGCCGGAGCGAGAAACGCGTACGTGATAAAGGAGCCGATCCTTGCGGCGATCGGTGCAGGGATTCCGATTCATGAGCCGAAAGGGCATATGATCGCGGACGTGGGCGGCGGCACCATCGATGTTGCGGTGATATCGCTTGGTGGGATCGTCGCTTCGACTTCCGTCAAATGCGCCGGGAACCGCATCGACCAGGCGATTGCGGACTACATCAAAAAAACCTATAACCTTGCGATTGGCGACAAGACAGCGGAGGATATCAAGATCCAGATAGGGTCGGCGGTGCCGGTCGAGGACGAGCTGACCATGACCATCAAGGGACGTGACCTGCTGTCAGGGCTTCCGAGAACCGCAACAGTATCTACGAACGAGATAGTGCGCGCGATCGCGCGGGAGCTTCGCGAGATGATCAAAGCGGTACGGAACGTCCTTCAGGAAACGCCGCCGGAATTAGCTGCGGACATCATCGACCAGGGCATCATCATGACGGGCGGGACGTCCCAGCTCAGGCATTTCCCTGAACTGGTCTTCAGGCGGACCGGCGTTTCCGCTCAGATGGCGGATGAGGCGCAATTCTGCGTCGCGAAGGGAACCGGAATCGCGCTTGAACACTTGGACACGTACAAGAAGACGATGACCACTAAGCGAGGCTGAGGACTCGTTTTCTAGTGGAGCGACGGCTACTTTCATTTGGTTTTCACAGCCGTTTGAGTATCGTTTTTCGATATGACGTCTTATGAACGAAGGCGCCTGGCGGGCGTCGCATCGATTGGAACAGGAGCCCTGGTCGCGGTAGAAGGCGCCACAGTCGCTCTCGATCAGTACCAACTCCTTGATGAGCATGGGCGCAGTATGTTCATCGAACAGGGCGCCCTATTCTCAAATCTCGCGTCAGGTTTACCGATGATCGCAGCGGGTGCGTTCGCGATCGTATACGGAACAAAACTGATCAAAAACAGGGTGCGCTGATCCGCGTTAGAATAGGTGTGTGGACATACAGGAGCTCGAATCGGCAGATACTCTGCATCACGCCTATGTGGTAACGGGAAGCGCGGAAAAAGGATCCGCGCGCGTAACCGCGATGCTTGCCACTCGCGGCGTTGCAGTCGTCGGGAATCCGGACTTGCTTTCGCTCTCGTATCCGGAGCTTCTGGTTGATGATGTGCGCGACACGATACTGCCATTCGCGTCGTTAAAACCGCTCGGCGAGCGCAAGTATGTGATAGTCGCGTTTTCACGCGCGAACGCGAATGCCCAGAATGCGCTTCTCAAGGCGGTCGAAGAGGCTGGCTCGACCGTGTTCTTTTTCTGCGTCGATAGCATCGGCCACATGCTGCCGACGTTACGATCGCGCGCGATCGCCGTCATGCTTCCAAGAGGTACTGAGGTGCATGAGGAGGCGGAGGAATTCGCCGCAGCGACGTTCGATATGCGCCTCTCCGCCGTCGAAAAGATGGCGAGTGCGGCATCGAAGTCGCAGGATCGGACTCCCGTGCGATCGTTCGTACGAGGATTGATCAATGCGTTTAAAGCAGATGCGCCCGCGGCCGCTCTCCGCGATCTGTTGGATGCGGACCAGTACATGCGGATGCAGGGGTCGTCGGTCAAGGCGGTATTAGGTCACCTTGCGGTCACACTCCCGCGGAAAAAGAAATAGCGGTTTGCTATACTTACGGGAATGGCATTCGATCTGAATCAGTTCAAGAAGACGGCGAAAGAGAAGCTTGAGTGGCTGTCACAGGAACTGCAGGGCATTCGCACCGGGCGCGCGACGCCGGCGTTGCTCGACTCCGTATCGGTTGAAGTCTACGGTTCCCGGATGAAGCTTTCGCAGGTCGCGAATATCACTGTCGAGGATGCGCGCACGTTATATGTGAATCCCTGGGACAAAGGGCAGGTCAAGGATATCGAAAAAGCGATCACCATGGCCGACCTGGGTGTGTCCGTCGGAAGCGATGACAAGGGTGTCCGGGTCTCGTTCCCGGAATTGACCGCGGAGCGTCGCGGACAGCTTGTGAAGCTGGTTCGAGGAAAGCTTGAAGAAGCACGTGTCCACCTGAAAACCGCTCGTTCGAAGGCGGTATCCGATATGGAAGATGACGAACCGTCAGAAGACATGCAAAAGCGCCACAAGGATGAGATACAGAAGGTGGTGGATGAGACCAACAAGGCGTTCGAAGATCTTACCGATAAGAAAGAGAAGGAACTGAATTCATGACCGTCCTCATATTCATCATCATGCTCGTGGTGCTGATCGTCGCCCACGAGTTCGGTCATTTCATCGTGGCAAAACTCTCCGGCATGAAAGTGCCGGAGTTCGGCTTGGGATTCCCGCCGAAATTGTGGGGGAAAAAGATAGGAGACACGGAATACACGATTAATGCGCTTCCGTTCGGCGGATTTGTGAAGATTGAAGGCGAAGATCCGAAGGAAGCCGATACTGATCCCGCCGCGTTCTCGAACCGTCCTAAGGTCCTGCAGGCGGCGACGCTCCTCGCAGGACCGTTCGGCAATATCATCCTCGCGTTCGTGCTTTTCTTCTTCGCGTTCATGGCCGGGGTTCCGAGCGTTGTCGAGGAGGGGCAGGGGGATCTTGCTGACGCTCGCGTCGTCATCGTGAACGTCCTGCCGGAAAGCCCCGCAGAATCCGCGGGGTTACGCGCAGGCGATCGTGTTATCGCACTACGAACCGACGGAAGGGAAACCGCGATCGAGATGCCGGAGACGCTCTCGAGTCAGATTGCCGCGTCGGAAGGTGAATTGACCGTCATTGTCGAACGGGGCGGGGAACAAAGGGAAATCACGGCAATGCCGACCATGGGCCTCATCGAAGAAGCGCCGGAGAAGAAAGCGCTTGGCATCGCATCGGCGCTCGTCGGCACCCTTCGGATGAATCCCCTCGACGCGTTCGTCGCGGCGCTTACGGAGACCGGCGAGAAGACCGTGATGGTCGTTGTCGGGCTTTTCGCGCTCATCGGGTCCGCTTTGACACTCTCGGCTGACGTTGGAAACGTCGCAGGGCCCGTCGGTATCGCGTCCTTGACCGGCGAGGCCGCACAGTTTGGCGTTGGTGCGCTATTGTCGTTTGCCGCCTTGATCTCGATAAACCTCGGCATCTTGAACCTCCTCCCGTTTCCCGCGCTCGACGGCGGCCGGCTGGCGTTCCTTGCGGTAGAAGCCGTGACGCGACGTCCGATTCCTGCGTCCTTCGCGAACGCGGTCAATACGGTTGGGTTCGCGATTCTCATATTGCTTATGCTCGCGGTCACGGCTCAGGACATCGTCCGCCTCGTCACATAACGTGACGCTTGCATTTCGCCAGAATGATTTTATAATCATTCCATGGGTGAGAAGGGAATCGTTCGTGCGCTCGCTGCTTCCGCACTCGCACTCTCGGGTGCGGCGTGTACTACACCGCGGATTTCAGAGGAATCGATCCAGAGATTTCAAGATGCGATGTATCGCGATCACCTGGAGCGGCAGCAAGCCACCGCCGGCACGAGCCGCATGATCGGAAGGTTCGAAGCAGCCCAAGGTGATTGTCCGTCCGCAACTGAGATACCTTTGTATCAGATCCCTTCCGAAAGCGTTCCGCCGGATCAGGCGGTGATCGGTGAATATGAATACGTATATGCCGGACAAGCACCGACCTATGCTGCGGACCTTGAGGCGATGGGCTTTTCCCGGACGGAAATTTACGCGATGATCATGAACCGCCGACTTGAATGCATGCGGGAATTCCGCGAACGGAACGGATATTTCCCGAACGGCGTCATTCCCCCTGAACTGACTGAATCAGAGCCGGAATCACAGGATTGACAATTCATCCGATTTCGTTATACTACGCATAGTTGAATACAGGCGAGGTCCGCCGTTTTGCCTTTCGAAAATTGCGGATAAAAGTCTGGTACCCCGCCAGACGAGCCCCGGGTGACGAATCCGGCGGAAACGGGAACCGTAAAAACCCCGAAAGTGTGTCGGCCACGGTCGGAGCACTGAGGAAACCCTTCACACGCTGGTTGGCGTGTTTTTTAGTTGGGATGGCCTCCTCTGGTGGTATTGTTTCTAGTGATACAACATGCAAAACGAAACAAACATCGATCTTAAGAAAGTACGCGTTGCGGCGGGGCTTTTGTCGGGTACGACAGAATCAGAACGCAACAGGTTCCTTACGACCCTTCAGTCTGAGATCAAGAAAGACAAGGCCGCGATACTTGCAGCGAACCGCATCGACGTCGAAGCTGCTCGAGCGAAAGGGCTTGAGCAGGCGTTCGTAGAACGGTTGGTGCTTGATGAGAAGGAGTTCAAGCTGCTCCTTGCGAAAGTGGCGTCGGTCGCACGTTTGAAGAGTGGGCTGCATGACATCATCGAGAAAAAGAAACGGAAAGACGGACTACTGCTGACCAAGGTCCGCGTACCTCTCGGCGTCCTTATGGTGATCTACGAAGCGCGACCGGAAGTGACCGTTGATGTCGCATCGCTGTGCATCAAGTCGGGTAACGCAGCGGTTCTGAAGGGAGGATCGGAAGCTCTGAATACGAATAAAGCCCTCTATGAATGCATCAGAAGCGCCCTCCGCAAGACCGGATTCTCGGAAGACGCGGTCACGCTCATAGGTACGGGCGACAGGACGGTTACGAATGCGCTTCTCAAGCGCCACGATGCGATCGACCTCGTGATCGCCCGCGGCAGCTACG
>Ga0073934_10009436_pt1 | contig 12512 bp, 11 predicted proteins | sample LarsenN4metaG_FD_76834 | JGI IMG/M metagenome (GOLD analysis project Ga0073934, IMG submission 76834) | Hot spring sediment bacterial and archeal communities from British Columbia, Canada, to study Microbial Dark Matter (Phase II) - Larsen... ... | reverse complement strand
TGGCGCCGCGAAGGCATCAACACCGACGCGGCGCCTCACCGCTCTTTCGACGGGCTTTGGACGCAGTTCGATGGTGTGGCGGCTTATCCGAACCAGGCCTACGTCTATCCCTTTGACCAGAAGATCCAGCTGCAATACCTCGCGCAACCGGGCGGTGGGACGTTCCGCCTGCGGCAGAGTTTCGATGGCGCCGACGTGGCGGCCATCGACACCAACTCTTCCACGCAGGAGGTGCGCAGCTACACCTACACGCTCCCGGCGGGGCAGAACGTTTTCACCGTCCAACCGCAGCAGGACGGGCCAGTCACCGTACTCGGGCAGAACAACGTTCGCGACGCCGCCGGCGTCCGCGTGCACCGCGCCGCCAACGGCGGGTGGGGCGTGAACAATTTCATCCAGCGCGATTTCACGTTTGACGCTCTGCTGCAGAATCTGAGTACCGACCTGGTCATGGTCTGGATCGGTCAGAACGATCAGCCCTACGACCGCAACACGTATGCTCCGCGGTTGAACCTTTTGATCGACCGGATCGCATCGGCGGTGCCCGACGCGGAGATCGTGCTGATCGGCAGCTATGATTCCAATTCCTGGCGCGTCCGCGGGCTGGTTGACGCCATGTACGACGTGGCGGCGGCACGCGGCGTGGGTTTTATCAACCTGTATGACACCGCCGGGAATTACAGCTTCTTCATGGGCCATGGCTACCTTGACGACGCGGTTCACTTTTCGAACGCCGGCGGGGCGTATATGGGTCGGTTCCTGTTCGATGCGTTCGTGACCGACGGAGCGAGCCTGGTGCCCGAGCCATCAGGGCTGACGGCGCTCGCCGCGCTGGGACTGCTGCGGCGCCGCCGCAGGTAACGGACGATCGACGTTTGCGATGCATGCCGAGGCGCGGAGTGAAGCCCTCCGCGCCTCGTTGTTTTCTCGGGAGTCGTCGGCCAAGGCGCGCCCGCGCTGTTTTTCGATTCCGCGCTTATAATCCGGGATGATGGCATTGCGCATCTCGGTGGTGGCTCTGGTGCTTGTCCTGTGCGCGGGGGTTTCGGCGGGCGCGCCGACAACCGCTCGAGCGGTCGAACCCGGCGGGCGGGCTGTCGTCATTGCGCTCGAGGGCGAGATCAACGATTTCACCTTCACCATGCTCCGCAAGCGCATCGAAGCGGCGCGCGAGATGGGCGCGACAACGGTCATCCTCAAGATCAACACCTGGGGCGGCGCCGTGCTGCCGGCCATCGAGATTTCACAATTCCTCAAGCGGCAGGACGACCTGCACACCATCGCTTACGTGGAGCAGAAAGCCATCTCCGCGGGAGCGATGATCGCGCTGGCCTGCAACGAGATCGTCATGGAACCGGGGACGATGCTTGGGGATTGCGCGCCGATTGTCCCGGGGATGCAGCTTGAGAAAACCGAGCGCGCCAAGGGTGAAGGCCCGATCCTTGCCGAGTTCGCGCATTCCGCCGAGCGAAACGGGTATGACCTGCTGCTCGTTCAGTCGATGGTGACGGTCGGGCGGGTGGTGCATTACATCCAATCGGCAACCGGCCAGCGGAAGTTCGTGGACGCCGACGACTACGACAAGCTCGTGAAGCACGGCGACTGGAAGCCGGTCGAGGGTCTGCCGAATCCCATCGACGACGGGGACTCGCTGCTTACGGTGACGGCGGATCAGGCGCTGCGACTGGGGCTTTCCAAAGCGACGGTGACATCCCCGACGCAGTTCGCCGCCGAACGGGGTCTGATGATCGTGGGAACACTCGAACATTCGCCCGGGGAGAACCTGATCTCCTTGCTGAGTTCGACAGCGGTGCGCGGCATCCTGAGCGTGATCTTCATGCTCTCGCTGTACGCGTCGTTTAACGCGCCGGGGCACGGCGCCGCCGAGGCGATTTGCCTTTCTTCGCTGGCGCTGCTGGTGGGGGTGCCGTTTCTCACCGGTTACGCGAACTGGTTTGAGATCCTGCTGGTGATCGGCGGGATCGTGTTGCTGGCGGTTGAGCTGTTTGTGATTCCGGGCTTCGGATTTGCCGGGATCACGGGGATCGTGATGCTGCTGGCGGGGTTGGTGTTGACGTTTGTCCCAGCCGAGCCAAAGCTGCCCGGGTGGATGCCCGCCTTGAGCGGCACATGGACGGCGATCTGGCGCGGGGTGATCGTGCTGACGGCGGCGATGGCGGCTTCGATCGTGCTGGGGATGTGGCTGAACAGGTTCCTGCCGCACATCCCGTTCTTTAAGCGGCTGGTCCTCGACACGGCGGTCGGGACGACACCAGAAGTGAATTACGCGGCGCTGGTGGACGAACCGGTCTGGCCGGAGATCGGCGCGGTCGGGCGCGCCCTGACCGACCTGAAGCCCGGGGGCACGGCGGCGTTTGCCGACCCGGTTTCGCAGACGCTGCAGACCACTGGGGTCGTCAGCGACAGCGGCTTCATCGCCGCCAACACTCAGATTGTCGTTCACGAAGTCCACGGGAACCGGATCGTCGTCAGGCCGGTCGATACGGCATGAGAACAATTCCGATTGCCGGAGCGCAATCGGCACTTGGCGATTGGAAATCGGCAATGGATCTCACCACGTGGGCCTTCATCTTCCTGGCGATCAGCATCGTGATGCTGATCGCGGAGATCTTCCTGCCGTCGCACGGGATGCTCGGCCTGCTGGGCGGGGCCGCGATCGTGGCCTGCATCATCGTCTGCTTCCGGATCAATCAATACCTGGGGCTGGGTGCGCTGCTGGCCGCCGCCGTCGCTTCACCTTTCCTTTTCACACTGGCGATGCGAATCTGGCCGCGGACTCCGATCGGTCGCCGAATGACCCTTCAGCCCGTCGAGTCGCACGTCACGCCACCGGCGATCCAGATCGGGCAGATCGGGACGGCGCTGACGCAGCTTCGACCGATGGGCACCTGTGAATTCGGGCAGCAGCGTGTTGAAGTTCGCAGCGAACTGGGCATGATCCCGGCGGGAAGCAAAGTCGAAGTCGTCAACATCGACGGCGGTCGGCTGATCGTTAGAAAGGTTTAAGCGATGATCGAACTACTGGCACAGGGAACCCGGAGCAACACGGGCACGAGCGGATGGGTGGTCGGGGTGGTCGTTTTTGTCCTGATCATCCTGCTGGTCATCTTTGCGGTGATCTTCCAATTCCTCGGGTTGTACATTCGCGCATTGGTCAGCGGGGCGCGCGTGAGCATGCTCGAGCTGATCGGGATGCGGCTGCGGCGTGTCAACTCCAGCGTGATCGTCAACGCGCGCATCCAGGCGATGCGCGCGGGGCTGCAGGTCAGCCAGGCGGAGATGGAAAGCCACGTTCTGGCGGGCGGCGACGTGCAGCGCGTCATCGCCGCGATGATCGCCGCCAACAAGGCCAACATTGACCTGACGTGGAAGACCGCCACCGCGATCGACCTGGCGGGGCGCGACATCCTCGAGGCTGTGCAGACCAGCGTGAATCCGAAAGTGATCGACGTGCCGTCCACGGCGATGGGCCGGCAAACCATCGACGCGGTCGCCAAAGACGGAATTCAACTCAAGGTCAAAGCGCGCGTCACGGTTCGAACGAACATCCGCAGTCTGGTCGGTGGTGCGACCGAAGAGACGATCATCGCGCGCGTCGGTGAAGGCATCGTCACTGCGATCGGATCGGCGGTGGACTACAAAGACGTGCTGGAAAACCCCGACCACATTTCCAAGGCCGTGCTGGCCAAGGGACTGGACGCCAACACGGCGTTCGAGATCCTCTCGATCGACATCGCCGACATTGATGTCGGTGACAACGTCGGCGCCAAACTGCAGGCGGATCAGGCCGAATCCGACAAGCGGCGTTTCCAGGCCGAGGCCGAGAAGCGCCGCGCCATGGCGGTCGCGCAGGAGCAGGAAAACATCGCCGAGCAGGCCAAGAACCGCGCGCTGGTGGTGCTGGCCGAGGCGGAAGTGCCCAAGGCGATGGCCGAGGCCTTCCGGCAGGGCAACCTGGGGATCATGGACTATTACAAGATGAAGAACGTGCAGGCCGACACGTCGATGCGCGAGGCGATTGCCAAGCCGGATCAGAAGTAACCGCGGCCCGCTGCGGCGCCGCCGAACCCTATGCTCCACGACCTTTGCATGCTCGCCATCTCCGAGAAGGATCTGACCAAGATCATCTTCGGCGGGATTTTTCTGGTGATCTGGGTTGTCGGCGCGATCATGTCTTCATACGCGAAGAAGCGCGAGGCCGAGCGGCGTGAACGCGTTCGGCAGGAGCTTGAACGCGCAGAGCGATCGGCGCCGAACTGGGGCGAGGTGGCCAGCCAGCCACCACCGATGCCGGTTCCGCCACCGATGCCACCGCAGCGGACGGTTCCCCCCCGGGCACCGCGGCAAGTTCCGGTTCCACCGAAGCCGCCGCCCACGGTTCCGCGCCAGCCTCCGCCGCAGGTTAAGAAACCCAAGCAACCAAAGAAGCGGAAGCAGCCCGAGGAAGTCCCCGCTGCCCAACCGTTTGATCCCGGCGAACCGTTGACGCAGGCGCTGCTGGCGACTGAGCCCGTGGTTGCCGCGACGCGCCCGGTGCGGCGCGCCGCCACCGCCGACGCCGCGGCGATCCGCTCGTGGATGCGCCCGGGCACCATGCGGCAGCAGTTCATCCTCACGGAAATCCTTCAGCCGCCGCTGGCCTTGCGCGATCGTGAACGCTGAACGACACGCGATCACCGCGCACGGTTGCGGTTCTGCGGCATCTCGCGGCCGCAGTGCGCGCAGCGGGATTCGTCCGGTTTGATGTTGCGCCCGCATCGCCCACAGTAGCGGAGGATTGGCTCAAACCCCTGTCGTGGTTTGCGGGCGGCGCGCATCTGCCGCGCCACGTGGAGTGCGGGCCAGATCGCAAAGGCGGCAGCGGCGGTGCTCCATTTCACGCGGAGCCACGAAGCGGACCCTCGGCCCGCATCGCCGGCGCGGAACTCAATCCCGATCGTTTTCCAGATCGAAGGTTGCCAGGGGTCGGCCGTCATCGGGACTAGGTTTTGGGTGCGGTAAGCCCAGTTCCACCCCGCATCGGAAGTTGCGCCCATGGCGGCGATGCGAACGCGGCCGTAGCTGGAGCTGATGCGCGTCCTCCCGTCGGCGGTGTAGATGTCCAGCACGTCGCCGGTCGTGAGACTGCGCAGCCACATGACGGAAGAAATCGCCAGCATGGCCGCCGACGCAATGGCCAGGAACGAGCCGAGGTACTGCCGAATTCCCGTCTGACCGAACGGCTCGGCCGCCGCAACCAATGGGGTAGATGGGAGGGTAAACGTGCTCATCCGCCGAACATTTTATACCGCAGTCTCGATCTTGGGCCAAAGGGCAATTACGCTGTAGCGGATGAATCACCGCTGGATGGTGTGCCTGTGCCTTCTTGCCGGTGCGGCCCGCGCGTGGTCGGCGCCGCCGCCCGGGATGGTCTTGATTCCCGGCGGCGAATTCGAGATGGGATCGGATGATCCGACGGCTCACCCCAATGAGCGTCCTGCGCGACGAGTGAAGGTTGAGCCGTTCTGGATGGACCAGACTCCCGTGACCAACGCCGAGTTCAGCAGATTCGTGCGGGAGACAGGCTACGTCACGACCGCAGAGAAGCCGGTCGATTGGGAAGAACTGCGCAAGCAGGTTCCGCCGGGAACACCCAAGCCGGCGGATGAACTGCTCAAGCCCGGTTCGCTGGTGTTTACCCCGCCGAACCATCCCGTTGAGTTGACGAATCTGGCCAACTGGTGGACCTGGACAACCGGCGCGAACTGGCGTCATCCGCTGGGCCCGGGCAGCAGCATCGAAGGCCACGACAACGACCCGGTGGTGCAGGTGAGCTACGACGACGCGGCGGCGTATGCCAAGTGGGCGGGAAAGCGCCTGCCCACCGAGGCCGAGTGGGAGTTTGCCGCCCGCGGCGGAACTTCAGGCACGCGGTATTACTGGGGAAATGAGCTGATCAAGGACGGTCGATACATGGCCAACACGTTCACCGGTGAATTCCCCCACAAGAACACCGCCGCCGATGGGTTTGCGGGTGTCAGCCCGGTCAAGTCGTTTCCGCCGAATGGATACGGATTGTATGACATGGCCGGAAACGTCTGGAACTGGACGAGTACTCCGTTTCAGGAAACGCCCAGCACCCCGCCGGACCCCTTCCGTCGCGTGATCAAGGGCGGGTCGTTCCTGTGCAGCCCCATCTATTGTGAAAGCTACCGCCCGTCGGCGCGTCGCGGCACGCCATACGACACCGGATCGGGACACGTCGGCTTCCGTTGCGTGATGTCGGCAATGCAGGACCGGTAATCGCACGTCCGCCTCCCACTGGCCGGGATCGCTAACGTGCGGCGTTCGCGGCTGAATCGTTTTTTCGTATACTGCCAACTTCGATGTCGGAAAGTTCGCGCATTCTGGTCGTTCAGCCCAACTGGGTCGGTGATGCCGTCATGGCGACGCCGGCGTTGCGCGCCCTGCGGCGGCTGTACCCGCAGGCGCACATCAGTTATCTGCTGCGGCGATACGTAAAGCCCATCTACGCGGGTATGCCCTGGGCGGACAAGCTGATTACCTATCGCACAGGTCGCACCGACAAGAAAGCCGGGAAGGGACAGTTCCTCGATTTGGCGGCGCGGTTGCGGGCACGCAGGTTTGACATGGCCATCCTGCTGCCCAACAGCCTGCGGGCGGCGCTGGTCTGCAAGATGGCGGGGATCAAGCGGATCGTCGGGTACGAGCGCGATGGCCGCGGGTTCCTGCTGACCGACAAGCTCGTGCCTTACAAAGAGCGCGGAAAGTACGTCCCGACACCGATCGTGCGATATTACCTGGGAATCGCGCAGTACCTGGGCGCGCCCGACCGGGACATTCGGCTGCAATTGTTCGTCACCGATTCTGAGCGCCGCGAAGCCGATGAACTGGCAGCCCGCGCGGGGATTGACCTGCCGGCGGCCCGCGGCGAGTCGGGTGCCCGCCCGCCGGTCATCGTGCTCAACCCGGGCGCGCAATATGGGGCCGCCAAGTGCTGGCTGCCGGAGTACTTCGCGCAAGTTGCCGATCGACTCGCCGCGGAATTGGGCGCGACAGTACTGATGAGTTCGGCGCCGAAGGAACGTCGGATCGTCGATCAGATACTTTCCCAGGCTCGGCGGCCGATCATCGACCTTCAGCGGCACGGGCTTACACTCGGCGCGCTCAAGGAGATCGTTCGACGGTCCGATCTGATGATCACCAACGACACCGGTCCGCGGCATATCGCGGCGGCTTTTGGCGTGCCGGTGGTGACGATCTTCGGTCCGACGCACCCGGAGTGGACCGAGATCTATTTCGAAAAGGAGCGAAAACTGTCCGTCCCTGTGCCGTGCGGGCCCTGCCAGCTCAAGAAATGCCCGCTCGATCACCGCTGCATGACGCGCGTCACACCGGGAATCGTGTACGAAGCGGCGGCGCGGCTGCTGGGGCCGGTCAAGGTGACCGCGCCATGAAGAAATGGGCGCTCGCGGATCGGGGTTGTTGATCCGGGGCGCAAGCTCCCGGAGTGTGGTGGCAAGCGAACCGGTGTGGGCCGCTCTCCCTTGTGTTTGACTGTGGTATCGACGATGAGCAGAGTCCTGGCCGTTGTCAGCGTGCTTGGGAAAGACCAGAAAGGTGTGGTCGCGCGGTTCGCCACCTATATGGCCGAGCGCGGGATCAACATCGAAGACATCGCGCAGCATGTCGTTCGCGGATTCTTCGTCATGGACATGCTGGTTGACCTGGCCGACCTCAAGTGCGACCTGTCCGAACTCATCACCGGACTGATTCAGCTTGGGCAGCGCATCGACATGGAAGTCCGGGTGCACCTGCACAGCCAGCGGCGGCAGAAGCGCGTGGCGGTGCTGGTGAGCCGGGAACCGCACTGCCTGAACCAACTGATCGACGATGTGCGGGCGGGGAAACTCCACGGGGAAATCGTCGGAGTGCTGTCGAATCATCCGGTGCTTGCGTCCGCCGCTGAAGCGGGCGGCCTGACGTTCGAGTGGAAGGGGTCGGAGAACGCCGATGAGCACTTTGACTGGCTGTTGGCGCGGCTCCGGCAGTTGCAGGCCGACGTTGTTGTCCTGGCCCGGTACATGCGCATCCTGCCGCCGAGGATCGTGCAGGCGTTTACGCACCGGATGATCAACATCCACCCGTCGTTGCTGCCGTATTTTCCTGGGGCTGCGCCGTACAAGCAGGCGTATGAATCCGGAGTGCGCGTGCACGGCTGCACGGCGCATTTTGTTACGGAGCAACTGGACGAAGGGCCGGTGATCCTGCAGGACGTGTTCCACATCAATGTTGGCTCGGACACGCTTGAAGATGTCAAGCGCAAGGGCCTGGAGCTGGAAGGCCAGGTGCTTTCCCGCGCCCTTGGGTTGTTTCTGGATGAAGAGCTTGTGGTGGTGGACGGCAAGGTAATCTTCAAGCCCGGAATCAGCCGGTTTTTCTCAGCATCAGCGTGAGCGTCGCCGTGCTTCACGTTCAGCCTGCATTCGCCGCCGTCCTGGGGCAGCTTGGCATCACGGATGCGGCGGCGGTGTTCAGCGACCCGCGGATTCGGGTGTGGCGTTCGATCCGCGAGCGTGAGAACGCGACCCTGGACGCCGCCGTTGACGGCCGGTCGATTCGGTTTCACATCAAGCGCGACAAATTCCGCCAGTCGCTTCCGTCGAGCACTGAAGCCCGGCAGATGCTCGCGCTGCGCTCGCTGGGCATCGCGACAGCAAACCTGGTGGCGCACGGCGCTCTCCCGGACGGGCGGACGTTCGTGATCACGGAGCACCTTGAAGGTTACGACGCGGCTGACAATCTCATCCGCGCGGGAGCGCCATTCGAACGCCTGCTGGGTCCGACGGCGGCGCTGGCGGGCCGGCTTCATGCCGGCGGGGCCTTTCACCGTGACCTGTATCTGTGTCATTTCCTTTCCACCCCGGACGGTAGCGACGTGCGGTTGATCGACTGCGCGCGGGTGCTGATCAACCCGGTGTGCAAATCCCGGTGGCGCGTCAAGGATTTGGCGCAGGTGGCCTACAGCTTGCGTTCGCTGCCGGTTGAGCCAGAGCAGTTCGAACGTTGGCTGGTAGAATACGCCCGTGTCGCCGGACCGATTTCGGGATGGATGCGCCGCCGGGTTGATCGCAAAGCCGACCGGATTGCCCGCCACGACGCGCGTCTGCGGGAGCGTCATCCGGAGCGAAGCGTTTCGATCTCCTGACGCCGCCGTTTCGTGCGCTTGCCCGGCGGGGCGCTGTGGGCACAATGCTCCGGTTTGAAGATCGGGCTGATAATCCTCCACGCCGACGAGCGTCGCGGTGGGGCCGAGCGCTACACGCTCGACCTTGCGCGATCGCTGGCCCATCGCGGGCACGATGTCACGCTGCTGGCGTCATCGTTTCACGATTGCCCGTGGGAGGTCAAGCAGATTGCCTGCTCGACCAAAGGCGTGGGCAAGACGATGGGTTATTCGCGGTTCCTGGCTCAACTGGACGAGCACCTGCAGGCAGTGAACTTTGACATCCTTCACGCGATGCTGCCGGTTCACAGGTGCGACCTGTACCATCCGCACGCGGGGCTGGCGATCGAAAACGTGCGCACCGGGCACCTCAAACACACGAGCAAGTTGAAACAGATGCTCGCGAAGTGGGGCAACCGATTCAATCCCCGGCGGCAGAAGTATGCGAAGGTTGAGCAGCAACTGCTGCTTTCCACACCGCCGCCGATGGTGCTGTGCCTGAGCGATTACGTTCGCCGCAGCGTTCGCGGCCGTTATGCGCTGCCGGAGCAATGCTTGCCGGTGTTGTTTAACGCGGTTGACCTGCGGCGGTTTGATCCGAAGCGCAAGCCCGAAGCGGGCGCCGCCGTCCGAATGTCGCTGGGGATTGGCCATGATCATGTGGTCGCGTTGATGATCGCGCAGGATTTTGACCGCAAGGGGCTGGATTCGGCGATTCGTGCCGTTGCCCGCTGCACCGATGGGCGGTTGCGGCTGCTGGTGGTCGGGCGCGACAACCCGTCGAAGTATCAGAAGCTGGCGGGGAAGCTTGGCGCTGAGAAGCGCGTGATCTTCGCCGGTCCCGCCGACGACACCTATGCCTACTACCGCGCCGCCGACTTTTTCATCCTTCCCACGCGGCACGATCCGTGCAGCCTGGTGGTGCTCGAGGCGCTGGCGATGGGTTTGCCCGTGATCACCACGTCGCGAAACGGCGCCGCCGAAGTGATGACCAACAATCTCGACGGTATGATCGTCAATGACCCAAACGATGTGATCCGCCTGACCGAGGCCATTAAGACGCTGACCGATGACCGCACGCGCCAGAACATGTCGGCGGCGGCGCTGACCCTCCGCCCTAAATTGTCTTACGATCAGCATGTGAACACGCTGATCGGAATCTATCAACAGGCGCTCGACCGCAAGCGGCGCCCCACAGCCGGGCGGAACTGACGCGCATGTTCAATCGAACCATCAAGGACCGTTTCGAGGTGATCGAGCCGCACATCCGCGGGAAGGATGTGCTGGACCTGGGCTGCGTCGATTCGCGAAAGGCACGGCACTCGGCGCAGCAGCGCTTTGAATACAAGGTCAACCTGCTGCACAAGCGGATCGCGCAGGTCAACCCCGGCGTGATCGGCATCGACATTGATCCGGAAGGCGCAAAAGTGCTCCGGCAGCAGGGCTACAACGTGCTTGTTGAGAACGTCGAGACCATGAATCTCGGTCGCGAGTTCGACACGATCGTGGCCGGCGAATTGATCGAGCACCTGGAGAACCCCGGTCTGTTCCTCCGAAACATGCACCGTCACCTGAAACCCGGCGGGGTGATCATCATTTCAACTCCCAACCCGTTCTACGCCGGCACAAGCTGGAAAATCTGGCGATACGGACGGCCGAGTGTTCATGAAGAACACATGGGCTGGCAGGACCCGACAACTCTTTCACAGCTCCTGAATCGCACGGGATTCGATGTGATCGACGGCACTTGGGTTCAACCGCCGGCCAACCCGCTGAAGATCTGGAAGCGGTGGATTCGACCGTTCTTCTCGCACACTTTTCTGGTGGTGGGGCAGAAGCGGGTGGCGGGATCAAACGCCCAAGCCGATGGCGCACTTGGCCGATCCGGTTGACCGGGGCCCAACGGGTTGGGCACTCGATCAGCGAGAGGGTGTCAGGATGACCCGCCAGGCTGCGTAGAGGGGGTGGAATCCGGTCCGCCACCGGTGGGATTGTTCCGGTTGCGGCGCGGCCTGTCGCCGTTGGGCAGGGCGCCCGAATCGCCACCGCGTTCTCGCATACCGTCGCCATTGCCTGGATTTCCGCGGTCGCGCCCGCCCCCGGGCCCGCGGGTGCCGCGGTCGAAGCCGCCGGTGGGTTGCGTTGTTGGCTCGATCTTGATGCCCGCGCGTTCGAGCAATTGCTGGCCCTGCCCGCGCTCGAGAATGAGCACCTGTTCCCCGCCGCTGAGCCCGCGGGTGATCTGCGCGTGGGTGTCGTTGATCTGCCCGATGCCGACTTCGACGGGTTTTACTTCGCTGCCCCCGGTTCGCGTGAAGACGAACGTGCGATTGCCGACGGAATAGAGCGATCCGAGCGGCACCGCCAGTGCCTGCGGCACGCGCGTGATCAACACTTCCACGTTCGCGCTCAATCCGGGTCGAAGGCCCGGCGGCGTGTAGTCGAGCACGAGATCGACGGGGTATTCCTTAACGTCGGGGTTCATCCAGCGCTGTCCGCTGTCGGCCAGCACGCTGATCTTGGTCAACGTCGCACCGACCGGTTCGGAAACCCCGACGATGCGCACGCGGGCACGCTGTCCTTCGCGCAATCTCGGGACTTGCGCTTCGGGCACGCGCAGGACCGCCTTCATCGCGCTGGTGTCAGGGAGGCGCAAGAGTGTCTGCCGCTCGCGGACGTTGGCGCCTTCCTGGATGAGGTTTTGTGCGTTTCGATCGCCGCTGGTCGCGTACACGACCATCCCGTCGGCTGGCGCCTTGATCGTGCAGGCGGCGAGTTGCTGCTGGAGCCGCTCCATTCGCCGCTTGATGACGGCGAGGTTCTGTTCCCGCGCCGCCACGTCGGCGTTCTTCTGGCTCATCTGGCTGGCGTTCTCGCGCTTTGTTCGCGCCAGTTTCTGTTCAGCCTGGCTCAATGCGTTGCGCTTGGCGGCGAGATCGCTGGCATGAGTGTATTCCTCGATCCGACGCAGCGCGGTTTCAGCCTTGGCAACGGAATTTTCCGCCTTGGTGACTTCAAGCTCCGATTTCTTCACGTCCGCCGCCGTCACGAAACCTTTCGAAAAGAGCGTGCGCGTCTGCGCGAGTTCCTCTCGGCGGTTCTTGAGGTCGATTTGCGCCATATCCAGGTCGGTCTTGGCATTGGCCAACTGCTGGGGATAGGCGGCTTCCTCGTAATCCTTCAAGTCGAGCATCGCCAGGGTGAGCGCGACTTCGGCGGCTTCGAGGTCGGCGGCGTTCTTGCTTTCCTGGATGTCGCGCATCTC
>Ga0073934_10009434_pt1 | contig 12512 bp, 9 predicted proteins | sample LarsenN4metaG_FD_76834 | JGI IMG/M metagenome (GOLD analysis project Ga0073934, IMG submission 76834) | Hot spring sediment bacterial and archeal communities from British Columbia, Canada, to study Microbial Dark Matter (Phase II) - Larsen... ... | reverse complement strand
GGATCACAGTCGAGCTGGATGGCAAAGCCTACAATCACGCCGACGCCGGGCGCTGCATCTTCAACGGCGACACGCCCGAAGCCCTGGACATGGCCATCGCTGGCGCGGTTACCGACTGTCTCGAGCGCTGTTTCCGCCAGCTCGGAGAACAATTCGGAAATTCCTTGTACGACAAGGAAGTCGCTAAGACTGCTGGCCTGGAGAACGGCGCTTCGAACGGTCACGGATCGAACGGCAACGGACAATCCGAAAAGTCGACCGGGCAAATGACACCGCCTAATCCGCCTGCGCCACCCAACACACCCGTCTCTCAGGCGGAGACGCTGCAATACCGGGATGGCGTAGCGGTGGACACAAGCAACGCTGCGGAATTGGAAGCCTTCAATGCCTTCAAGTCCGCCCACCAGGAGCTAGCTCCCGCCTCGCGCGAAGTGCTGCGCGCCTGGGTCGCCAGCCTCAACGGCAAGAAGTAATCCCATATTTGAGAAACGGAGGATAATCCCATGTCATTCCAAACGATCATCATCGCCGGTCATCTCGGCCGCGACCCGGAGATGCGCTACACCCCTGCCGGGCAGGCTGTGACCAACTTCAATCTGGCTGCTAACCGCCAGTACACCGACTCGAGCGGTCAAGTGGTGAAGGAAACCACTTGGTTCCGGGTTTCGGCCTGGGGCAAGACCGCTGAGAACTGCAATCAGTACCTGCATAAAGGCAGCCTGGTGCTGGTGGAAGGCCGGCTGGTGTGCGACCCCGAAACGGGCGGCCCGCGGCTCTATACCCGCCAGGATGGCTCGCCCGCCTCATCCTTCGAAGTGAGCGCCAGCACGGTACGCTTCCTGTCGGGACGTGAAGGCGAAAACGAACCCGAACCTGCCGGAAATGGCTCGGCTGCACCCCAGCACGATGACATTCCGTTCTGATCCACACGAGATTGCCCTGGGTTCGCCTGGGGCAATCTCGTGAATTCCCCACACGGAGGTAAACATGGTCAAGAAGGTTTACCGCGGCGATCCGGGCGGTGTAGTCAAAGTCATTCTGCCATCCGGCAAGTCGCGGTTCTTGCGACACGTGGTGCTGCACAGCCCGACCGGTTTTGGTTGGGGCTACGGCGGCTCAGGACCGGCAGACCTGGCGCTGAGCATCCTATGCGATGTACTGGGCGAGAGACCGTCTGAGAAGCAGATCTACCACGGGCGGTTCAAAGCCCACCCACACCACCAGGATTTCAAGCGTGAGTTTGTCGCCCGATGGGAGTATGGCGGCGGGTTCGAGATCGACTCGGATACCATCATCGACTGGCTGCATAAGCGGGGCGAGGAGGTGCAGCCATGACCGATGAGTACATCTCCGATGACGGCCCCGGCTCCGATTTGTTTGATCCCTACGAGACCGGCTGGTGGAAATCCATCGCAACCGACGACTCAGCGCCTGCGGATCAGCCCTGCCCGAATTGCAACGGCGAAGGTTACGTGGTCGTCCGGGTCTATCCATGGGACGGCTGTTCGTACGATGAAGAGCCGTGTAAGTTCTGTAATCCCAGGAAGGACCGTTCTGAGCTGGATGACGAGTCCCTAGAGGAGATGGATATCCCCTTTTAGTCGGTTCTCACCGTTGGCATTTCAATTCCCACACGTTCTGGAGGCAAACAACATGCAAGATACCCTGACCCAAAAGGCGGAGATCGATCTGGCAGGCAGGCCCACCCGCATTCGCGTGATCGGATACACCTACCTGGTCGATTTCGGTCCTTCGACCCAACCCCGTTTTCACACCGTCAACAAGCAGCGCAGCTGCTCGTGTCCGTTGAAGGAAACCTGCCCAGCCATCGAAGCTGTGGCGGAGTACCTGCGCAACGGCGGGCAGCGCGCCCCCGATCCCATGCCGCCCTGCCCGATCTGCGGCTCAGAGACTGTCCGCGATCGCAAGTGGGACGGCAAGTACACTAAAGAGCTCGGCTGGCGCTGTACGGCAGGAGGTCTTCGACACTTCCTTGAGGCCAAAGCCGAACGCATAAAAGATGCGCTTCGCCAGCAATCGGCTTGCCAAAAGAGCGGCAAGCTCACAGCGGTCAGCGAACACGAAAGTGCAGCTGGCCGCTGATTTATTTAACGGAGGAAATGATGCAAGTACACACGTTGACACACATGGAATTTGAGCCTGCGCCGGTGCAGATCGGCGAGCTGTTCCGTTGCTGGGAGTGTGGGTCGCCAGATCAGGGTGGTATGTTCCTGATCATCGACCACTCCCCGCTGGAGGCCTACACCGATCATATCTACTACATGCGCCTGGCCTGCGGGCACAACCCGCGCTGTGTGCGCCTGGGCGATGCCATTGCCCCGCTGCAGCCGCTGGACCGCTCGATTGATGAGAACTTAGCCTGCGTTCGTGAAGGGCTAGCTCATCTGGCTAAGGCGGTACCACCCGATCAACAGAACCAGGAGCCGGTCTCCAAGATCGTCTACCTGATGGTTGCTGGGCGTATCTCGCCGCAGACAGCCATCAACCAGCTGCGCGGCCTGGTGCGAACCACCGAACCGTTCCTGCCAGCCCGGCTGCCTGTCATCGAACAAACCTGGCGGTAATTCTGCCTAAACCAATTCACACGACGCCCGCTCTGGTCTATCCAGGGCGGGCGATTTCATTACACGGAGGAAAATATGTGCCAGTTGATTTTACTGCCGGATAAGCCCGGCAACACGAAATACACTCCCAAACATAAGCTGCTCCCCTTGCGGGAGCGTCCGGTCGAACGGGTCAGCGCCCGCGCCGATGCCTGCACGATCGTTGAGCTGCTGGCTGCCCTTCTTGGTGGTCCGCAGCCCATCGAAACTGCCGATGCCTTGCTGGCGCACTTCAACGGCCGGCTGTCCGATCTGCGCCGCGCTCCGGCGCACGAGATCGCCGATATCCCCGGCATCGGGCAGCAGAACGCCGCCCGCATCAAAGCCGCGGTAGAGCTGGGGCTGCGCCTGACACTCAACACCGAGGAAGATCGTCCGACGATCCACAGCCCGGCGGATGCGGCTGCCATGCTGCAGCACGAGATGAGCGCCCTGGAACAGGAGCACCTGCGGGTGATCCTGCTCGACACGCGCAACCGGGTGATCGACATCGTGGAGATCTACCACGGCAGCCTGAATTCCGCGCAGGTGCGGGTGGCCGAGCTGTTCAAGCCCGCCATTCAACGCATGTCGGCGGCGATCATCCTGGTGCACAACCACCCGAGTGGTGATCCGACTCCCAGCCCGGACGATGTCGCTGTAACTCGCGCTGTCGTCCAGGCGGGCAAGCTTCTGGATATCGACACGCTGGATCACCTGGTCATCGGTCGTGGGCGTTTCGTTTCGCTCAAGGAGCGTGGGCTCGGTTTTGACGGTCGCGTTTCTGAGACGAAACCTGGTTATCGCCTGCGATCAGCCCGGTATTCCATCCAGGAAGATGATGATCTGATCTATGCTTACACCCGCTCTCAGGCGCTGGGAGATGGCGTTCTTGTGGATGCCACCCAGACAGCTATGGAAGCAGGTTTTCGTTACCCTACTGCCATCACAGCTGACTTGCATGCCCGCATCACACCGAACGAGCGAGGGAAAGCATTGGGTCAGAGCTATGAAGGCCGGTTGTGGGATGTGGTTTTCCTGGCATCCTTTGCCGCTCGCCAGGCAGGTACACAAGATCGATGCAGCTTCGAGGTCAATCTGTTCGAAGCTGACGAGGTTCCTCCACACCGCACGCACCGTCGCACGCTCTCGTTGTGGATGGTGGTCGGTCCTGGCGATCAGGGTGAGCCGGTCATCACGATCGGTTTCCCTGAGGACTTTTAGGGAGGTAGCCATGACTGGAAAATCACTCCCTGGCCTGCCTGCCCCCTTCGAGAATGCCTACTTTCGGGAGCGCGCTATCAAGGTAGCCAACCGGCAAAAGCAGGGACACATCCTGGTCTCCGGCGCCAAGCCAGATAACGGTCAGGGATTCCCCTTACCATATATCCACGATGTGCCTGGCTTACGGCGAGGCAGCTATCCCTACGACTACGAGTGTGAGTGGGGGCGCTTCAAGTACGAGTACGAACTGAGCGCCTATCTCTTCACCCCGCACAACGGCCAGGTTCCACCCGGCTGGGAACGCTATGACCTGCAAACACCCATCCAACCGGTGACCGCCGTGATCGACCGGGCACGCCGCCTGGCGACCGTCAAGACCAAGGATCGAGAAATCGTTCTGCGGGATGTACCGGCGGGCGAAAGCCCCTACAACCTACTCCAACAGGTAAACGCTGCCTTGGCGCAAAGCTGCCAACCCTTCGTAGCCTGGCGGTTGGAGTGGGTCACCGGCGAGGTTGACTGGCTGTGGCCGGAAGGCGTCCCGCAGATTCGCAACGAACACGGTTCAGCTTACGTGACCGGCTATGCTCTTGATGAGGCTGGAAACTTGATCTACCTGGGCATGGTCGGGCATAAGATGGTGCTAGAATCGATCCGGGCAACCGTCCAGGCTCGCCAACGCAAGAAGCTGTGGCTGCAAGGCAGGCCAGTTTACCCGCTTGCCACTCACTACTGCCAGACCTGGCAGCACCTGCCGGACTATGGCGCGTACCATGCTACGTTGATTGCTGATCCTGCCTTGCCCGGCAAGTGGAAGCCACGGGAGGAGATTGTCTACTTGCTGGTATTCGAAGGTGAACTACTGGATGGATCGGTACCAGAAACCCAGGCTCGACACATGGTCACATCCTGCCTTTCGGAGACCTTGTCAATCCCCATTTTGGATGGTTGGGCCGAGGTTCTCTGGGAGACAGGTGAAAGAATGGAACTGATCGGCGAGTTGGTGATCGCTGGCGACTGCCTGGCTGCGTACTGGATCTACCCGTCCGAGGCTGGGTGGACAAAGATTATAACCCGCTCGGTAGAGGAGGGTCAGATCAGAGTGGTGGAATAACAATGACTGTCTACAGGAGAGGGGTTTTTCGTGCCCCTCTCCATACATAACAGAGTTGAATAATTGTCCATTTAATGTGAGTAGCGCTCATGAATGTCCCGAAATTCATAATCGCCCCATCTGGCGAATAAATCGATCAGAGCAAGGGTATCTTCTCGCGACCGGGTATCTTCCGCTGCAGTCTCAATAATCTTGCGGGATTCGTCAGAGTGATGAAACCAGCGCGGACGAGATGTTCGTCGATCATACATAAGCCGATAAAACTGGATGGTTTTGACCGGATCTCTTTCGACCTGGGTGGACAGATATTTCTCAACAGAATCCCAACCAAAGTTACGATACTCATATCGCCCAATATGAGGTAGCAGCGTCTCCATCAATGGTCGCAAAGTAGATAAATCTTCTGTTTCCGGTGCAACAAGTAGTAGTTGAGCGAAATTTTCCATCTCCTCGTTGAAATCCGGCGAGTGGTTTGAAATGGATGCTTCCTTTGAGCGCCACTGCCAAATAGTACGCGCTCTTGGCCAGAAACGATTTAGATCAGACGGATTGTCATGACAAATTTGCCAAATTGCCCAGGCAGCTTTTTGACGCACCTCGGGTGGCGTTTTAGTAAAGAACTCAACGATAAGGCTAGATTGCCCAAGAGGAGAGTCTAATTCATAATCGGACAATAGATACTCAAAAGCCACATGGATCGCAAAGTGATTGGCGGAATCCAAATGTGATTTAATGAGGTGGCCTCGGCTTATATTATTTATTGCCTGTGCATATTGAGGCCGTAATAGTTCAACTAAGTCCGATCTATACCGAGTGTAGAGAACATACGAGTCCCATGCTGAAACATAATACCAAACACTCTCTTCATCAGACTCGGGAGGAAAAATTCGTTCCAAGTTTGTCCCCAACCATTGTTTATCTAATCTATACAGCCAGATCAAATACTGGCCGAAAATAGAATGAACCGATCGACTTGGTTCACGTTGCTTGTCCAATTTAATATCGAGCGTATGCTTGACCTCCGGTTCCAAATAAATTTGGTCAGCGTCATTTCTTTCAGACGCAGCGACATCGTTATCGATCCTATAGCGTTGCCACGCATATTCAATTAAAGCACTAAGTGCTATTGGCCGAACGTGATTTAAAGCTACTGTTATAGGATCGTCATGTCCCATATACCCTGTTGGTGGACGATCAGAGTCCTCATCAGGGTCCGGATCATCAACTAACTTTAACAGGATGTCGCGTACATGCAAAAGTAGTTCTGATGGCAACTTCCGTTTCGGATCTTCAAATCCAATTCTTATGATTCTAGCAATAGATAACCGAACATCACGCCAATAATAGTCCCCGCCAGCAACAGACTTATCGATCCGTATATCATCAATTGCTAATAATGCCTGGCAAAGATGTAGTACAGTGTGCCAAGGAATAGCAGGACTTGTTTCTACCTTAGTCCATCTATCAAAAATTGCGCTAGCATATTCGGGTCGTATGGAAGCAATTTCAGACAAGTTGGATATGTATTTATCCAGATTGGCAAGAATTAGATTAGCTACAACACTCGCCAGCCCTGAATAGGAAATCTCTTCCGGACCAAACCTTTTTGAAGGATCAGGTCGCCAATCTCTAAGAAGAGAGATAAGCTCACCAGGAGATAGTTTTGCCAATTCAACATCAGTAAACGGACTCACATCCTGTATCCAATGAGCTCCTGAAGACCATACCAGGAAATCGGGATGCTCTGGAGCACCGCCTATTGAAACTAGATCAGAAAGCAATTGCCCAGTTTCATTGTCCAGGTATCCTTTGATCATCCAGAGCCGATCGCGAATCCACGCCTTCTTGTGTCTCATACTATATTCTTCAGGGTCAGTTCCATATTGCTTATTGGCCCATTCTGCTAATTCGCGTGTCTTTTGGATATCCGGCCCTTCAAGAATTGTGGCGACTAAGCTTTGCTGTTCTGAGACAGTCAAATATGGGTATCCGTTTTTTAATAGTAGAAAGTACTCATGATGTATAGTAACATCATCAATATTCTGGCGAACCAGGAGTTCCTTTGCAACTGAGCGGCGGTATGTGGATGGAAATTGACTTAAAATATACGTACCTAGTCGGCGAAGACTGCTCTGAGCAGCTGAGAGATATCGTACCAATATTACCTCTAGAGTTTCAGGATTAGACTGAGCCCACAACACTAAGGTGTTTCGTAATGCACGTAGTATTCGGTCATTATATGTATCTAAGTTATCCTGATCGGTATCCTCAATTGCGCTCCGCCACCAAGATAAATTTTCAAGATCAGGATTTTTAGCCCTTTCTGCTTCAATTCGTAACGATGCAAGTAGATGGTTTTCCAAAATCGCTACGACATCTGGAGTCCGTGTTTTTTTTAGAATCTCAAAGCTAGTTGATGGTTCTAGATTTGTCCCAAAAACGCGATCATCAACCCTTCGTGATCGTTTTTGCCACGCTTTCCTGTCCTCTGTATGATCCAGCGATTGTTCCGGGGCAGTTAAAGCGCGAAGCAATAATAGAGCCGTATCAAGCTTGTTGTCTTTTGTAAATCGCTCAATGAGGCTGATGACTTCATCGGAAATTCCATCAGCCATTTCTGGGTTATTTAGCCATTCGACAATTCTTGAAACGACTTTCTCTGATTCGCTTGTCGGGATCGAACACAAAGCATTAAGAGCTTGGGAAACGTACCAACTATGACCGCTTATAGTCTCTACATGCTTGAGTACAATATCGGGCACCTCGGTGGCCACAGAAGTGAGGTAATATTGGATATCCCAAGGGGGGAGTGTATACCCTTGGTCTGTTTTTTCAGGTGAGGGTGGTGAACTAAAGAAACCATTTTCCCAAAAGATCGAAGCCCAAGATGAATTGGGGCCACTACGAAAGAAATAGGCGCGTAATTCCGGCTTCGACTTGAGAACATCAATAATAACCTTAACCGCTACTGGATCTGCAAGAGGGTTAGGTAAGTGAACGTAGCGGTCAAGAATCGCCGTCTGTGCAAGGAATGGCACTTCTTTATCAGACATCGAAGGCTTCCCTTAAAAACTGTTCATAAATCGAAGAGTTACTACGCCGATACATCTCTTCCATCCATCGAAAGATATTCTCCGAGCGAAAAGAGGTGATCTCAGTCATCACTTGCCTAGGTAGCGCCAATCTTTGAGTAGCATCCCAAGCATAGATAAATTCCTGGAATCGTTCATGGCGGAAACGATGCACCCGACCCTCGACCGGGGTGATTATTCCCCAACTAACAAGCCGCTGCTGAGAATGTAAAAGTGGATATGGTAGTACAAATATTCCCTCGGTATTACTTAATGCATACTTTGCCAATCGAACAGCATCAGCAAGGATTTGGTCTCCGATTGTACTCTCTTCATCAATTATTAAAATCTCCATATACTCTTCCCACAGATAAGCCTCACTGGTCAGTACTCGAAAATCATAAGATGGTAGCTGCTCTTTGATTTTTCCAATCAACTCAAGGTTGAGTAGATTACGTCCTAACTCGACGGTTTCGGATGAGTAATATTTAATCCCGATCTGATTAAAAACATCTATTACGGTCGTTTCACTTATTGGTGAGCTGGATAGTTCAACAAAGTTAGCAGATAGGAGCCTAGAAAGCAATCTTCCCTCATTTCTCTCTTGATTGCGGGAAATGACAACAACATCTACATCGTAGAGATCCGTAACACAATTGAGAACCAGATCTACGACCAGGTCAGCAGTAGGGGTACCAACTATATTATCTAGTTGGTCGATAATGAGCCGGCAGCTTTTATATTTACCAACCCTCAATATTGCTGAATGCACCGGTCCACGGAGTCCCAGATGCGCTCGTAGGTCAAACTCAGTGTCTAAATGACCAATTGACCGTACATCTAGAAATAAGACAGTCTTGCCAGCATTGATTCCATTTCTCGCTAGTTGAGCACCAATCGCACTTTTTCCTGTACCTGCATCACCGGTTAGCAAGACTGGTATTCGAGAAGCGAGTTGCTCTTCGACTGTATGTATCTCCATTCGTAACAAAGATGAGGACAATCCTGGAATTTTATCGCTAATCTGCTTGAAAGTGTGTGCTGTATGGGTAGTAAACTCATTCTCAATTGTCTGGACATAGTCACCACCTGGGGGTGGAATGTGAAGGTAATCATCTACAAGGCTTTCGTATTTTGGCTGACTCGCAGCAGGAGCAAGCCAACGTAGGGTTCGCATTTCGAGTTCCCAACCAAATTTACTTCTAATCTGTCTCCGCCAATTTTCTTCAGTGGAGGTCCGCTTAATATCTCGAGCAGACACATAAATAACAACATCTACCGGTCTTTCATTTGCTTTTATTGTATTGCAATCGTCGCTTATCTTGTTCAAACTTGTTGTCTTAGAAATCGCGAGAGATATCCGTTTTCCTCCATGCACGAAGACTGTTGAAAGCTCAGTCCGAGCATCCTCGCCTAAATCATAACTTTCCGAAGTTGGGTTAAGACCAGGATATAGTTCGCGTCGGACGAGTTCGCTAGCAAACCGCTCAAACCTGTCCGATGGCATGTTCATTATTGCATCGCGAATATCATCTTCTCGCATATAAGGAAAAGCCTTCCCTCGCTATCAGGTATGTACGACCCCGATTCTTCTATATTTCGTAAGACTATATCCACATTTCTATGCAAAAAGCATATTGTTGCCTCTTTCAAGTAGCAACCCTTCAACTCGACAAACCGTTGTTAGAGTTAGAACGTTGGCTGGTCATTTACATAATCAAATTTAGGAGGTGATTTTCCACAACATTATACAACCACTCTTTTAGGAATACATGTACTCTACCCGATTCCCCTGAGGGGACCTCGCGCCCCTCGGGGCGAAGCGTCCTCCATGGGGCTATTTCAATCACATGGAGGATACAGACATGAGATTAGCAGGCATTGAAAAAGGCGGGTATTACCCATACCCGCCGCACATGGCGGAAGCCACGGCTTCCTGGTTCATCCCATTCTCATCGGGCACACGCGGGCGCCTGCTCGATCCTTGCGCAGGTGAAGGTGAAATCGCCAACCTGATGGGCAGGCTACTCAACTGCGAGACCTGGGGCTGCGAGCTGTTTCCCTACCGCGCCGAAAAAGCAGCTACCCATCTGGACAAGTGCCACAACGCCGCTTGGGAGAGCTGTTCGCTCACGGACGAGTCGGTCACACTACTCTGGCTCAACCCACCGTATGATGACGACCGCCATGGGAAAGACAAGCGGCTCGAGCTGGCTTTCCTGAAATCGACCACGCCTAAGCTGGTGTGCGGCGGTGTGCTGGCGTTCGTCATTCCCCAGCGCATCTTGCACCTGGCAGAGATTGCTCGCTATCTGGCTAGCCAGTACGAGCGCCTCACTGTCCTGCGTTTCCCGGACGGTGAGTATGAGCGCTTCAAGCAGATACTCCTACTGGCGACACGGCGGGAGAACTACAACGTCCCCACCAGCGAAGAGATTGAAGCTATCCAGCGCCTTGCGGAGAGCGACTTACCCTCGCTGGGCTTCGCCCCGGAGCCGGTCTATCCGTTGCTGCCTGCCCCGCTAAAAGGCGTTAGCGGTCGTGCGATCACCTTTCGCCGGCTGGACTGGGCGCCCGACGACTTGGTCGAAGCCAGCCGCTGGGCGGGTGTACGCAAGACTCGCGCCTGGCAGGACCTGGTTCATCCGACCAACACCGAGGTCGCTTTTACCCCCACCATGCCGCTCAAGAAAGGTCACCTGGCGATGCTGATGGCCTCCGGTATGATGGGCACCCTGCACCTGACCAGCAATGATGGCTATCCCATGTTGGTTAAGGGGCGGGTGGTCAAGGTGGTGGACAAGGTCGTCCGCCGCTACCCGGAAGACCCGGAGACGATTGTTGAGCGTTACCGTGACCGCTACGTCACGACCGTCGCTACGCTCTCCCAACACGGGCTGGAGCTGATCCAGGATGTGGACGCGCTTACGCGCTTCATGCGCCAGTACGGCGATAAGATCGCCGCTCACACCCTGGAAACTTACCAGCCGTTGTATGATCTAAAGCCCACGGAAGCGGAACTGGCTGTCCTGGAACGACTGGGCAAGACCCGCAAGGCGCTGCCCGGGCAAGCTGAAGCCGGGCTGCTCCCCACGCAGAAGCACGCCGCCATTGCCGCCGCCCACGCCATCCGCAAACACCGAAATGCCAATCTGCAGGGCGAGATGGGGTTGGGCAAGACGACCATCGCCCTGGCGGTGATCGACCTACTGGACGCCTATCCGGCCTTGATCCTCTGCCCACCGCACCTGGTGCCCAAGTGGATCCGGGAAGCGGAGGAGGTCATCCCTGGAGCTAAAGGACGCGAGTTGCGCCGCATCGGCAAGGGCGAAGACGGCGAGATCAATGATGTACGCAAGTTCTTCAATGATTTCGATGCGGGCAGATTAGGACACAAAGCCATCGCAATGGTCGCCTCTACCTCGGCCAAGATGGGTGCTGGTTGGCAACCGATTGTCAAGGCAAAACTGGTCAAGGTGAAAGGCAAGGCCCAGGTCATCTACACTTGCCCGCAGTGCGGTCAGGTGCAGGTCGATCCGCAGGGCATCCCGATCACCGAGATCGATGTCTTCCAGAAACACCGCAGCTTTTGCAATGCGCAAGTGCCGGGCTGGGAGATCGACTGGGATGGCCGCCGTAAGTTGGACAAGGATGGCAACCCCGTCTGGGGTACACGTTCTTGTGGAGTACCACTCTTTGAATACACCGGCGTGCGTCGTTGGTCCATCGCTGAATACATCAAGGACAAAGCCAGCAGGCGCTTCCAGATTTTGATCGGAGATGAAGTCCACGAGTACAAAGCCAAAGCCAGCGACCGGGGTGTAGCATTCCACCAACTGGTTGAAGCCAGCCGCTACACTCTGACCTTGACCGGCACTTACTTCGGCGGAAAGAGCACGTCGATCTTCTGGCTCTTACACCGCTTGAACCCGGCCGTGCGTAGCGACTTCGCCTTTCATGACGAGTTGCGCTGGGCTGGGGCATACGGAGTGCTGGAAAGTGTGCGCAAGCGCCGCTCCGGAGATGAGACCAGCGATGAAGATGGTGCGTTCACCGGCAACCGGCGTTACCGCGAGCAGGCGCACGAGATCCCGGGCGTCAGTCCGGCGATCATCACCCGCCTGCTGCACAATTCGATCTTCCTCAACTTGAAAGACCTGGGAGTCGAGCTACCGCCCTACACCGAAGAGGTCGTCGAGCTGGACATGGATAACGAGCACGGACGCCAGTACCGTGGGATGGAAAGCATCCTGCGCCACATGGCTCGGCGCGACCAGCGCTACCTGTCCCTTTGGTTGCAGTGGGCGCTCTCCCGGCCCAATTCGGCCTTTCGGGATGAGATCGTCGCTGCCAACCATGCTTCAGTACCGATCAACGTGCTGGAAGCACTAGCGCGTGAAATGCTGGAGAATGCCACCAAAGAAGATACGTTGGAAACCCAGATCGCCCATACCTTGCTGGAGGCTGCCAGGTTAGCTCAGTCGGCGGCTGCCCGGCGGG
>Ga0073934_10009432_pt1 | contig 12516 bp, 11 predicted proteins | sample LarsenN4metaG_FD_76834 | JGI IMG/M metagenome (GOLD analysis project Ga0073934, IMG submission 76834) | Hot spring sediment bacterial and archeal communities from British Columbia, Canada, to study Microbial Dark Matter (Phase II) - Larsen... ... | reverse complement strand
CGCCATGAGCCGCGAGCTTGGCCTTTCCTACAAGTCGGCTTTCGTCCTTTGCCACAAGCTCCGCGAGGCGATGGCGACCGAATTGAAAGGCCGCGCCTTGGGCGGCGAAGGGATCGAAGCGGAAATCGACGGCGCCTACTTCGGCGGTTATGTGAAGCCGGAGAACCGGAAAGAAGACCGCAAGGATCGCCGCTTCGCGATGAACCAGTCAGGCAAGCGCCGCTCTGTCGTCATCATCCGCGAACGCGACGGCCAGACGCTTCCTATGGTGTTCAAGACGGAAGCGGAAGCGACGACATGGATCGCCAAGCGCGTTGACCGCGCGACCGTTCTTCATGCGGACGAAGCGCCGTCATGGAACTCGCTGCACGCCAAATTCGACGTGCGCCGCGTCAATCACGAGCTTGCCTATTCATGGGACGGCGCTTGCACGAACCAAGCGGAGTCGTTCTTCTCGCGCCTTCGCCGCGCGGAGCAAGGCCACCATCACTGCATCTCCGGTCCGTACCTTCTCCGCTACGCTCAGGAAGCGTCATGGCGCGAGGATAACCGCCGCGTCTCCAACGGCGCTCAGGCGCATCGCGTGGCGGGCAATGCGCTCGCAGCGAAGCAGTCGGTAGATTTTACGGGGTACTGGCAGCGGTAGGACAAGGTGTCACATTTAAGTGACAGGCCTTTAACGCCATGTTAACTCGGCCTATCATATTGACAGGTCGTAGCCTATCAGTATGATAGGAGGATGGAAGAAGGTGAGCCGCCGAAGACGCGCGGCGCAGCTACTGCCAAGGTTCAGCAGCTGCGCCTGTCCGCAACCGAGTTCGAGAGGCGAGTCCGTACACTCGCCAAGGATTCGAAGAACGTTCGATGGCGATCAAATCAGTATGAAACACACGCGGAAGATCGGCAAGACGCTCGTGGGATCGACCACCTCATGATGTTTGAGGTGCTACGAACGGGACATGTGAAGGGAGAAATTCGGCCAGGAAAGTATGAAGGGGAATGGGTGGGAAAGATGGTCAAAAAAATGAAAGGCCATCGAGACGTTGGGGTGGTGACGGTGTTGATGAGAAACAACCGTCTTCAGGTGGCGACAACCGAGTGGGAAGATTGATGGAGCGGCGAAACTTCAGCATGCGCGGGCGACCGCCAGCTAAGGTGCCGTACCGCTATACCGAGTGCGGCCTAGACAACATTTACCTTTTGAACGGGTTCGAGCTGGAAAAAGACGACGACGGCGTTGAATACGTCTCAATTGAGAACGTCGATGATCTCTGGAAGATGATCGGCCTTACTTTGGTTTGCTCGAAGAAGACATTTGAGCCCAAAGAAATTCGATTCGTACGTGGCCTTATGAAGAAGACGCAAGCTGAATTGGCGGCGCTTCTTCGCGTCGATGATCAAACAATTGCGCGTTGGGAAAAGGGCCAGTGCACAATGCCCGGGCCTGCGGACTTGGCCCTGCGCGTTACTTTCTTGGGCTCCAAGGCCGCACAACCAGAAGGCAGCAAAGTCCTTACGGAATGGATGAAGTTCTTGAACGAATTAATCGGTCAAGATGCGCCGAATTGTGAGAGCTTCATCTTTGGTCGCCATAATCGTGCGTGGTCTGGCGAGCCCCTACACGCCTATGCTTAGGCCAGAGTCCACCGCGCATCGTCGCCGTCGCCGATCTTGGCGACGGTCCCGGCGGCTAGTGGCCGCCCTCAGGAATCCCAGCCTCGCGCATCAAGTCGCCCAGCCGTTTTCCATTTAGGCGACAGGTAGCGATGACGCGGTCATGGGAGATGCACCGGTTAGGGTTTCGCGCTCCCTCGCACGGCGTGCAAACCACGGTCCTTCCGAGCGCGATTTGCCGAAGAGCCTCTTTCGCGCCAGCGCCGCCGAGCTTGCTAAGTTCTGGCGCATCGAAGTCGCCTAACCGGACTTCAACCCCGCCCTGATAGTTCCCAACGCAAACGCCGTCGCCATCGACGATGTAACTTACGGGACCGGAAAACGCGGCGCCCGGCATCGGCAACGGCGCTTCGCACGGATCGGCGAGCGCTGGACCAGCAAGAAAAGTAGCGAAGACAACAATGAAGGCGCGGCGCAGCATTCCGAAATCTTAGCGCACAACCGACCACCGGGCATCCCCCTATAGGGTCTTATCCCTTTGCTCGATCACGCGCGCGCCGGCGCGCATCATGACGCCATATCGCGCGCCGTATTCCTTCACGGCCGCGTCGAACGCGCCGCGTCCTATCGGAATGGTCGCAGCCATGGCGAGGAGCCGTTCGGTTTCCCCTTTCGCGTTGAGAAGTTCAATGCGGATTTCAAGCTTGTCGTCGAGCATGGGCCAAGTCCTAGGGTTGGCCGCCAAGCCGCCGTCACCGTAGCGCCCATCTGGCGTCGCCGCCACCGCCGATTTTCGACACCGCGCCAGCCCGGTTCACGAGGTATTGGAGGTTCGCCCTGACGCGAGGGGTGAGCGCGGTCCTCGCAGTCTCCTCATGCCCTTGGGCGAGGAGGATCGCGCTCACGATGTCCTGCGTCCGCATTGGGCCATCAGATGTGCGGAGCGCATCCAAGATGAGCCTCCCCAATTCGCCTTGGCGGAACAGCTTCACCCGTTTCTTGGGCCGCTTATTGGGGATGCTCTCAGGGTCAAGACCCGGCTCGAATATGCAGATGGTCGCGTCTAGGTGCTTAAGCTGGCTCTCGGCCCATGCGAGCTTGTTCCTCAGTTGGGCGACCTCGCCGGCGAGCGTGGCGCGCTTGTCCTTCAACGCCGCCAGCGCGTACTTGTTCCCGGTCTCGTTCATCCGCTAGATGTGGAGAGAAACCGGATTCACTTCCAATGGCGTTTGCGCCATAATACCGCTCACGCGCCTGTTCACGCTCGAATACTGCCTGTGGTTCGATCATTTTTTGCCGGCTCTCGACCGCCTCGGCGCGCCGGTCCCGCTTGGCGGCACGTCGAATATCTTTCGAACCGATGTGCTCATCGAAGTCGGCGGCTGGGATCCGTTCAACGTGACCGAAGACGCCGATCTCGGACTTCGTCTTGCCCGACGCGGCTATCGGACGGCGGTGATCGATTCGACGACCTTCGAGGAGGCGAACTGCGCATTCGGAAACTGGATACGACAGCGAACGCGCTGGATGAAGGGTTTTCTGCAAACCTGGCTCGTTCATCGCCGCGACATGAAATTCAGCGGCTGGCGCGGCGCGCTGTCTGTCGACCTGTTCATCGGAGGGACGGCCTTTGCCGCATTGGCGAACCCGATCCTTTGGCTATTGGCGCTTCTGACGGCCGCCACGGATTTCGCGCCGCAGGCCGGCCTGCCGACCTGGGGCGAAGGCGCTCTCGCCGCGGCCCTTGCTGCCGGAAATATCGCGTTTCTGGCGCTCGCCGCGGGAGCGCCGCTGCAACGGGGCCTTGCTCGTCTGTGTCCCGCCGCTCTTCTCGTTCCATTCTATTGGCTGATGATGTCCGCCGCCGCCTGGCGCGCGCTTTACCAATTGGCGACACGCCCGTCCTACTGGGAGAAAACCGATCACGGCCTCAGCGTGGAAGCGAAGGCGCGGCGCGCGGCGGCGCTGCAATCGCTGGGTCTCGAATAACAGGAACGATCGAACTATATTAGCGTCAGTTCGCCACCCATGCCCAGAAAGGTACTGCGTGTCGCTTTCCGGCCTGCCCTTCAGGAAGATGAACGGCCTTGGCAACGATTTCGTCGTTATTGACCTTCGAAAGTCGAAGGCCAGGATGACCGCATCAACGGCGCGCGCGATTGCCGACCGCAAGAGCGGAATCGGCTGCGATCAGGTGATCACAATTGAAGAACGCGGCGCGCCGTTCATGGGCGTTTGGAACGCCGACGGCTCGGAAGTCGGCGCGTGCGGAAATGCGGCCCGGTGCGTCGGCGCAATCTTGATGGACGAATCGGGCGAACAGGCCGTCGGCTTTGGAACGCTGTCGGGCGAAATCGCGGCCGAGCGCGCAGGATCGGGGCGCATTGCCGTCGACATGGGCGTGCCGAAATTCCACTGGAGAGAGATCCCGCTGTCCGAAGAGATCCAGGACACGCGCTTCGTCGATATCAAGCTCGGTCCGATCGACAAACCGGTTCTCTGGGGGCCGTCCGCCGTCAATATGGGCAATCCGCACTGCGTCTTCTTTGTCGAGGATGCCGCCGCGCAGGCGCTCGATAAATTCGGCCCGATGATCGAAAATCACCCGATGTTCCCGGAGCGCGCAAACGTTTCGGTCGCTGAGGTGCGGGGAAGGCATTTCATTCGGCTTCGCGTATGGGAGCGCGGCGCGGGCATCACCAAGGCGTGCGGCACTGCGGCGTGCGCGGCCGTCGTCGCAGCGAACCGCCGCAGGCTCACGGATCGAAAGGCGACCGTCGAACTGGACGGAGGCCTTCTCGCGATCGAATGGCGCGACGACGATCACGTGATCATGACCGGTCCCTATGAACTTGAGTTCGAAGGTCGCCTTCCCGCCGGGCTTTAGCCCTTCGTGCGCTGGCGTGGCGGCGTCAAGGCTGAGAAACCTTGACCGCCTCAAACGACATCACCGAAGCGCCCGATCAAGCGCCTTGCGCCATTCGGCCCGCAGCCGATCACGGTCCGGCCGCGACATTGCCGGCCGAAAGACGCGCTCTGTCTTTCGCAATCCGGCGATATCGTCGATTGATCCGTAAATTCCCGCTTTGACGCCTGCGAGAAAGGCGGCGCCGAGCGCGGTCGTCTCCATGATCGCCGGCCGATCGACCGGCGCGTCCTGAATGTCGGCGAGAAACTGCATCAGCCAGTCATTGCCGACCATGCCGCCGTCAACCTTAAGCGTCGTGCAGGGCGCGCCGTCGGCGGCCATCGCATCCATGAGATCGGCGGTCTGATAGGCGACGGATTCGAGCGCTGCGCGCGCGATCTCCGCCCGTCCCGCGCCGCGCGTCAAGCCGCAGATGAGGCCTTTCGCGTCAGCCGCCCAATGCGGCGCGCCGAGCCCTGCAAACGCCGGCACAAGATAGACGCCGTTGTTCGACGATAGGGAACACGCCAGCGACTCCGTCTCCGCCGACGACTTGATGATTTGCAGGGAATCCCGAAGCCATTGGACAGCCGCGCCGGCGACGAAGATCGAACCCTCGAGCGCATACGAGATTTTCCCGCAAATTCGACGGGCGATCGTGGTCAGCAGACGATTCTTCGAAAGCGTGAATTCCCGAGTCGGCGCGATGACGAAGCAGCCGGTGCCGTAAGTGCTCTTGATGTCGCCTGGCTCGAGACACGCCTGTCCGATTGCCGCCGACTGCTGGTCGCCGATCATTGAAAAGACCGGGATCGACCGGCCGAAAAGCGAAGGGTCAGTCGAACCGAATTCGCTTATGTTGTCGCGCGTCTCCGGCAGGATTGAAGAGGGCGCGTCGAAAAGATCCAAGAGTTCTTCGTCCCAGCGGCCCTTTACGACGTCAAGGAGGCTCGTTCGGCTTGCATTCGTCGCATCCGTCAGATGCGCGCCGCCGGTCAGCCTGCTGAGGATGAAACTGTCAATCGTGCCGAACGCCAGCTCGCCGCGCTTCGCACGCCCGCGCGCGCCGTCGACATTGTCCAAAATCCAGGCGAGTTTGGTTGCGGAAAAATACGGATCAAGCAGCAATCCTGTCTTTCGCTGAACCGCATCCTCCTTTCCGGCCTTCTTCATCGCGGCGCAAACATCCGCCGTCCGCCTGTCCTGCCAGACAATCGCATTATGAATGGCGGCATTCGACTTCCGGTCCCAGACGACCGTCGTTTCTCTTTGATTGGCGATTCCGATCGCGACGACTTCGAAGCTCGCCGCCGCGGCGCCAATCGCCTCGCGCGCGGTCGCGAGCGTCGTCGCCCAAATCGCCTCGGGATCATGCTCCACCCAGCCAGGCCTCGGATAGACTTGCGGAAACTCGCGTTGCGAGACCGCAACGACCTCCGCTCGCTCATTGAAAATGAGCGCACGACTAGAGGTCGTGCCCTGATCAATGGCGAGCACCGCCGGTCTCGTCGCCATCGGAATTCTCCCTACGCGCCCAGCGCGATCTTAGAACAGGACGACGGCTCATGGCGAGACGCTTGATACAGGACGTAAAAGCCGACAATCTCGGCAGCAGCAATCGGGGCTCCCATGGATGTCAAGCTGATCGCCCGTGCGGCCGGCGCGCTGCTCGCATGCAGCGCCGCCGATCACGCAAGCGCAAGCGATATCGTCATCGAAAACGCAACGATCATTGACGGCGCCGGTTCTCCGCCGCATGCCGGTCGGCATATTCTCATAACGGACGATCGAATCGTCTTCGTCGAGGATGAGCCGGTCAAGGCCGCGCCCGGCGCAATCCGGATCGACGCGACGGGAAAGTTCCTCATTCCCGGCCTCATTGACACGCATGTTCATCTTCGCGGCGCGGCCGATTCTGCAGCATCGCCTCCAAGGAGGCAGAACCGCCGTGAGGCGGAACAAGCGCTCGCAAGCTATCTCTACGCAGGCGTCACGACGATCTACGACGCCGGCAACGATCCTGACTTCATCTTTGAATTGCGCGCGGACGAGCAGTCGGGGCGCATCCTATCGCCGCGCATTTTCGCAACCGGGGGCATCGTCACCTATCCCGGCAGCCACGGGTCTAGTCCCTATGCGACCCATGTCGAATCCTGGCCCGCGGCGGCGCCTGGCGTCGAGGCGCACGCGGCGCGCAAACCCGATATGGTGAAGTTCACGCTTGAAGAGCGCGGCTGGGGCGCGCGCCCGCTCATTCCGATGCTGCCGGTCGACCTCTTGCAGCGCCTCGTCGAATTCTTCAACGACCGCGGCATCCGGACGACCGTCCATGCGTCGAGCGAACTCCGCGCGCGGGAGGCGATCTTCGCCGGCGTCGACACCCTCGCCCATCCGGTCATCCAGGGACCCGTCAGCGACAATTTCGTCAGGCTGATGGCCGTCAAAAAGGTCCCAATGTCCTCGACGCTGACGATCGGCGAGAGCTACAGCCGCCTTGCCGAGAACCCAAACTTTCTTGATCAGCCGCTTTACCAAGCGGCGCTGTCCTCGCGGGAGATCGAAAAGCTCAAGACTGAAACGAGAAAGGAATTCCAGGAGCGGAGCTGGACTTGGTGGATGAAGATCATGACGCCGATTGCGCAGGAAAATTTGCGAAAGATCCACGAGGCCGGCGGCGTGATCGCTCTCGGAACCGATCAAACGATCGGACCGGCGGTTCACCGGGAAATGGAGTTGCTGGCCGGCGCCGGGATCGCCCCGATCGACGTCATCAAGATCGCCACGCACAACGCGGCGCGATTTCTTGGCGTGGAGGATCAAATCGGCCTTGTCGCGCCGGGCATGAAGGCCGATCTCGTCCTGCTGGGCGCGGATCCGTCCATCAACATCGACAATGCGAAAGCGATTGAACTTGTCATCAAAAACGGCGCCGTCATCGATCGGCGACGATTGCCGGTGGCGGGGACGATCGAGCCGTGAGCGCCCGCGAAATAGCCGGGCGGCGGCCGAGGCTAATCCGGTTCGAAGCTGCCGGAGACTCGCGCCTCTGGTGTTCATGCGGCCGAAGCGCGAACCAGCCGTTCTGCGACGGATCGCACAAGGACACAGGCTTCACGCCTATTCGCATCGTTGCGAGGAGCGCCGGCGAAGAGGCGCTGCTTTGTCTTTGCAAGCGGACGAAATCGCCGCCCTATTGCGATGGTTCCCACAATGCGATTGGATCCTATGAGGGAGAGGAAGGGGACTCGGCGATTGACTGGCGCGGCGCAATGGAAGCGGCGCGCGCAGAGCGATCGCCTGGCCGCGTCGATCTCGACGGCGGCTGTCATGTTTTGACCGCCCGAGAAATGCAGTGGAAGGAGATGGGCGGGTGGCGCGTGGTCTCGGCGATTTCGAAAGCGGAAGGGGCCGGCAATCTCTCGCTTCAGTTGCTCGAGCCGCTCGCCGAAGGGCCTGATGCGGTCGGGTTCGGAAGCTCGGAAACAGCGCTCTTCATCGTGTCGGGCGACGCTGTAATCGAGATCGGCGATCGTCGCTTTGGGGCGACGACGCATGCGGCGGTTTTCTTAAAGCCCGGAGAACGGTTTCGGGCGAAAAGCGCGTCGGCGTCGCGCTTGCTGATCGCCGCGACGGTCTGCCCGCCCGCCGCGCTGCAATTCTGGCATGACGCCGGCTCGTTCGACGATCGATCTCCGTCGAGAGTGTCAGCGCCGGACGACGCGGAGAGGCGCGCAATGGGCGAGCGATACTACCAAGTGCTCACATCGCCCGACGCAGGCGGGACGGAAATCACGCTGTTCATCGGGGCGATACCGAAGTCGCGGGCGGCGCCGCACCGCCACCTTTATGAAGAAGCCTTGATCATACTCTCCGGCGCCGGCGTCATGTGGACGGAGAACCGGAAATGCAACGTCAGCGCCGGGGACATCATCTACCTGCCGCGCAAGCAGTTGCACTCGCTTGAATGCGTCTCGGCCGAAGGAATGGTTCTCGCCGGAGCATTCTACCCTGCTGGCAGCCCCGCCATCAATTATTGAGGCCATCCCGTGAATGACAACAAGAGCGCCGTCGGTCCCACCCTGTCGTCGGGCGCGTCTTTCGTCTTTGTCGCGTCCGGCATGGCGATCGGCCTCGGCAACATCTGGCGTTTTCCATTCCTCGCCGGCGAACATGGCGGCGGCGCGTTCGTGCTCGTTTACCTCGCTGCGGTGTTCCTGTTCGGCCTGCCGATTATCGCCGCCGAAATCATGATCGGAAGGCGCGGGCGCGGAAGCCCCGGTCACGCCGTCCGGGCGTTGAGCGAGGAAGCGCGCGCCTCGAGGTTCTGGCGCGTGATCGGCTGGCTCTGCGTTCTCATTCCCTTTGTCGGGATAGCCTATTACAGCGTCGTCGCCGGCTGGGTGGTCGATTATGCGGCGCGCTTCATCGCGGCCGGCGGTCTCGACGGCGCAACGCCCGACATACACCAGTCGCGATTTGACTCGCTTCTTGCGTCGCCATTGCGTGTCGTCCTCGGCCATACGGTTTTCATGTTCTTGGTCGTCCTGATCGTGGCGCGCGGCGTCACGGAGGGGCTTGAACGCTTTTCAAGGCTCCTAATGCCGCTCCTCTTCGCCCTCATGATTGCGCTCGCGATCTATGCTTCGGTCACCGGAGATTTCGCCGCTGCGCTCCGCTTTCTCTTTGCACCGGACTTCTCGAAACTGACTGCGGAGGCGGTCGCCGCGGCCTGCGGTCAGGCGTTCTTTTCGCTCGGCGTCGGCCTCGGCGCGCTGATGGCGTTCGGCGCCTATCTTCCAGATCGCGTTTCGATCGCCGGCGCCGGGGCGGCCGTCGCCGCCGCCGATACGAGTTTTGCTCTGATCGCCGGCCTCGCGATCTTTCCGATCACGTTCGCTCTCGGCATTGATCCCGCCGCGGGGCCCGGACTCGTTTTTGTTTCCATGCCGGCGGCGTTCGCGAACATGCCGGCGGGTTACGTCATCGGATCGGCGTTTTTCATACTTGTCTTCATCGCCGCGCTGACGACCGGGGTCGGGACGATCGAGCCGGTGGTCGCCTGGCTTGAACGCAAGGGCGTAAAGCGCGTTCCGGCGACGATCATGGCGGGGGCCGGGGCCTGGTTCGTCGGGCTCGGGGCCGCCTTCTCATTCAATATCCTGTCGGATGTTCGGCTCCTGGCGTTCATTCCCGGATTCGCCGAAAAGTCGATATTCGACATTCTTGATTTTGCGATCGCCTCGCTCCTTTTGCCCCTCAACGGCCTCTTGATTGCGCTCTTCGCCGGCTGGGCGCTTTCCGCGACGTTCGCCCGCGAAGAACTCGGCGCCGGCGGCGCGTTGCTAAAGACGTGGCGCTATGCGATCCGATTCGTCGCGCCGGTCGGAATCGTCGCCGCGCTTTGGCTCGCGCCGATGCTGCGGCAATGACGGCCTCCTATCGCGGACGGAGGTCGCGAATGCGCTTGGCTTTGCCGAGCGACCGTTCAACCCCGCCGGGGGGAGCGACGTCAACGGCGACGGAGATTCCAATCATCGTCTTGACATGATGCCTGAGGCCTTTGGAGGCTGCGAGGACGTCAGTTGCGCTCGCGCCTTCGCGTTGTTCGACAATCACTTTGAGTTCGTCCATGCGTCCCGGGCGCGTGATCTCGAGCACATAATGCGGCGCAAGCGCCGGCTCTTTGAGGATCTGCTCTTCGATCTGCGTCGGAAAGACGTTGACGCCCCGAATGATCATCATGTCGTCGGTGCGGCCTGAGATGCGCTCGATCCGGCGCATCACGCGCGCCGTGCCGGGAAGGAGTCGCGTCAGGTCGCGGGTCCGGTAGCGGATGATCGGCATCGCCTCCTTCGTCAGCGACGTGAAGACAAGTTCGCCGAGTTCGCCGTCGGGAAGCGTTTCGCCCGTTTCGGGGTCGATAATCTCCGGGTAGAAATGATCCTCCCAGATTGTTAGACCGTCTTTTGTTTCGACGCATTCATTGGCGACGCCGGGCCCCATCACCTCGGACAGGCCGTAGATATCGACCGCGTCGATCGCGAACGCCTCCTCGATTTCGCGACGCATCGCCTCAGTCCACGGCTCGGCGCCGAAGATGCCGATCTTCAGCGAGGATTTCCGCGGATCAAGGCCCTGACGGCGGAACTCGTCGAGAATCGCCAGCATGTAGCTCGGCGTCACCATTATGATCTCGGGCTCAAAGTCGGCGATGAGCTGGACCTGTTTCTCGGTCTGTCCGCCAGACATCGGGATGACCGTGCACCCTAACGCTTCGGCCCCGTAATGCGCGCCAAGGCCGCCAGTGAAGAGGCCGTAGCCGTAGGCGACGTGAACCTTCATGCCGGGCCGCCCGCCGGCGGCCCTGATCGAGCGCGCGACGACCGACGACCAGACCTCTATGTCCTTTTTCGTATAGCCAACGACGGTCGGCTTTCCCGTCGTGCCGGACGAGGCGTGGATGCGGACGACTTCGGACTGCGGCACGGCGAAGAAGCCGAAGGGATAATTGGCGCGCAAATCCGACTTCGTCGTGAATGGAAACTTCGAGAGATCCGCAAGCGACGCCAGATCCGACGGCTTCACGCCGGCGGCGTCGAACGCCGCACGGTAGTGCTTCGTGTTTTCGTAGGCGTGCGAAAGCGAAGACTTCAATCGTTCAAGCTGATGAGCCGACAGCGCCGAGCGCGACAGCCTTTCCCCAGCGTCGAGCAGCGGCGAATAGGCGTCAACCATGCGTCTTAACGCCCTTCCACTCGCGGTCGCGCAACTCCTTGCGGATGATCTTGCCGCTGATCGTCTTCGGCAACGCCTCGACGAATTCGACTTTGCGCGGATATTTGTAAGGCGCGGTCACGCGCTTCACGTGATCTTGCAGTTCGCGCGCAAGCGCGTCCGATCCAAGAACGCCCTTCACAAGCACCACAAAAGCCTTGACGACCTCGCCGCGCGTTTCATCGGGGCTTGCGACGACGGCCGACTCGGCGACCGACGGATGTTCGATTAGCGCGCTCTCCACCTCGAAGGGGCCGATGCGATAGCCAGCGGATATGATCACGTCGTCGCCGCGCCCGACAAACCAGAAATAGCCGTCCCCGTCGCGAAAGGCGCGGTCGCCGGTCAGGTACCAATTGCCGCGCCGCGTCGCGTTCGTCCGCTCCGCGTCGTTCTTGTAGCCGAGAAAGAGCCCTTGCGGGGCGGGATCAAGATGGACCGCGACGTCACCCTCGATGTCAGGGGGAAGGCGCGCGCCGGTCTCGTCGATCACGTCAAGGTCGACGCCTGGCGACGGCAGGCCCATCGATCCCGGCTTTACCGCCATGCGGTCGAAGACGCCGCAGAGGATCGTCGTTTCCGTCTGACCGTAGCCTTCGCAGATCTGACGGCCCGTCTCCTTTCGCCAGACTTCGATCACTTCGGGGTTCAAGGGCTCGCCCGCGCTGACGCAGTGACGAAGGCGCTTGAACGTCCGTCCCGAGAGGGTCTGCTTCACCAGCATGCGATAGGCAGTTGGCGGCGCGCAAAGAATTGTCACCGGATATTTCTCAAGGCAGTCCAGCACGCGGATAGGGTCGACCGCATCGGCATGGTGCGCGAAGACGCCGGCGCCGGCGAGCCACGGCGCGAAGAGCGACGACCACGCCCCCTTCGCCCAGCCGGTGTCGGAAACATTCCACACGAGATCGCCCGCGCCGGCGCGCAGCCAGAAGCGGCCCGTCGTCTCGTGCCCGAGCGGGTAAGCGCATCCGTGGACGGTCATTTTCGGGCTTCCGGTCGTGCCGGAGGTGAAATAGAGCAGCGCCTCGTCGTTGGCCGCGGTGTCGGCGAAGTCGCGCAAGGGCGGCGCCGATGCCGCATCATATCGCGTCCAGCCTGGTCGATCCGAGTCGACAATCACGCGCGCGCCGCGCCAGCCGACGTCTTGCATCGCCTCGTCGGCGCGCCCGGCGCAAGGACCGTTGGTCACGACCGCCGCCGCGTTCGTCGCCTGAAGG
>Ga0073934_10009430_pt1 | contig 12518 bp, 10 predicted proteins | sample LarsenN4metaG_FD_76834 | JGI IMG/M metagenome (GOLD analysis project Ga0073934, IMG submission 76834) | Hot spring sediment bacterial and archeal communities from British Columbia, Canada, to study Microbial Dark Matter (Phase II) - Larsen... ... | reverse complement strand
TCGTCGCTCGCCGGCTGGTGCGGTACGCAGCTCAGCACGTGGACCTCGTGGCCGCGTGCGGCGAGCGCGCGGGCCATCGCCGAGGTCGCCGCACCGACCCCGTTCCACAGGACCGGCGGGAATTGCATGGACAAGAAGACGATCCTCATGGGGTCGGCAGGACGATAGACGCGACGGAGTTGTGCACTCGCACGCCGAGTCGGCGGAGCTGCAGTCGAAGGAGCCGAGGATGACGGCGGAGGTTCGAGTCGCGGTCGTCGGGTGCGGCGCCGTCACAGAGGGGCTCCACCTCCCTGCGCTCGCGATGGCGGGCATCACCCCGTCGGTGCTCGTCGATCCCGATCTGGCGCGCGCACGCGGACTTGCCGCGGAGTACGGCGTTCGGGACGTTGTCGCCGATCCGGTGCAGTGCGCCGAGTACGCAGACGCCGCGATCGTCGCGGTGCCGGTCGCGTACCACGCCGACGTCACGTGCACCCTCCTCGACTCCGGCGTCCACGTGATGGCCGAGAAGCCGCTCGCGCGCAACCGGGAAGAGTGCGATGCGATGCTCGAAGCGGCTCGCCGCAACGACCGCGTGCTCGCGGTGAACCTGATGCGGCGTTTCCTCCACGCCAACCGCTGGCTCCACGAGCTCGTCGAGACGGGGGCGCTCGGCGCGGTCCACTCGGTGGACGTCAGCGAGGGCTACGTCTTCGACTGGCCCGTGACGTCGTTCGGGTTCTTCGACGTGAACAACGGCGGCGTGCTGAAGGACCTCGGCTCCCATACCCTCGACCTCGTGCACTGGCACTTCGGTCGCATCGAAGTGGGCGACTACCGGGACAACGCGTTCGGCGGAGTCGAGACCGACTGCCTGCTCGAGTTCCGCACGGCGAGCGGCGTCCCCGGAGTGCTCGAACTGAGCCGGGGCCGGAGCACGCGCAACAGCTTCGTCGTCTCGTCGGACGTCGCGACGATCGAGATGCAACACTTCGGTGAGTTCATCCGCGTGACGCCCGCGCCCGGCGCATCGGTGCCGCCCGCGCTCAGGCACAAGCCCCGCGGTGACCAGATGCTCGTGGACCTCTTCGTCGCTTCGCACGCCGACTTCCTCGACGCCGTGCGCGACCACCGGCCCCCGTTCGTCGATCCGGCGGACGCGGCCGCGATCGTCGACGTGCACGAACGGTGCCGGACCACCGCGCAGCGGTGGGTCATGCCGTGGATGCAGGCCGTATGAAGATCCTCGTCACGGGCGCGGGTGGCTGCATCGGCGGCCGCATCGTCGAGACGCTCGCGCTCGCAGGTGGCGCGGAGTACCGCGCGATGTTCCGCGACCCCGGGCGCGCGTACCGCGTCGCGCGCTTCCCGGCCGAGATGGTCCGGGCCGACATGGCCGATCGCGCCTCGGTCGACGCGGCGGTTGCCGGCTGCGACCTGGTCGTCCACTGCGCGCACGATCTCGTGCATCCCGAGCGCAACGTGCCCGGCGCAGAGAACCTGGTCGCGGCCGCGATCGACCACGGCGTGCGACGCTTCGTCTACGTCAGCTCGGCGATGGTGCAGGAGCCGTTCCCGGCGGGACGCGTCGACGAGTCCACCGAGCCCGGAGCGCCTCCGTCGGAAGGTCTCGACGTCACGCGCCGCGACGCGGAGGCGCGCTGCTTCGCGACGGCAGATGGCCGCGTCGACGTCGTCGCGATCCGCCCGACGATCGTCTACGGCCCGTACTCGCCGCACTGGACGATGGGTCTCGCCGAGCATCTGCGGTACCGGCTGCTGGTCGTTCCCGGTGAGGGGCGCGGGACGTGCAACGCCGTCTACGTCGACGACGTCGTCGACGCGGTGTTGCGTGCCGCGACGCTGCCGCATGTCGATCCCGGTGCGTATCTCGTGACCGGCCCGGCGACCGTGACGTGGAGCGAGTTCTTCGGTGCGTTCGAATCGGCGCTCGGGACGACCTCCGTCGTCTACGAACGCGAGGACGATGTCGCAAGCGGCGGAGGGGTCGCCGTGAAGGCACGTTCGGCCGCGCGTACTGGGCTTCGTTCGGCGCTCGAGCTCGCGAAGCACGAACGGCTCCGGCCGGTGCGGTCGGTGATCGGCGAGCGGCTCGGCCCGGCACGGACGCGCGCGTTGAAGCACGCCGTGATGTCGCGGGCGCCGCGCGCGACGGTCCATCCGACGGAGCGTGAGCGTCTCCTCTACACGAGTGATGCGATCGTCGACGGCTCGCGGGCGCGTGCCGCGTTCGGGTACGAGCCGCGGTTCGGCTTCGACCGAGGCATGATGCTGACGAGTGCGTTCATGCGGTGGGCCAACCTGTGACGTTGCCGGTCGACAAGCTCGTGCTCGTCGGCATCGCAGCCGCGGCGGGTTGGGTGCTGTTCACCTGGTGCGTCGCGCAGGAACGCAGGGGTCGCGCCATCGACGTCGTCGTCCTCGTGTTCGCCCTCGTGGTGGTCGAATCGGTGCTCTGGCCCAACCAGCAGGACGTACCGAGCGGCCCGTTCAACATCGGTGTCGGGGGTTACTCGGTGCGGCTCCCCGACGTGCTCCTCCCGCTCGCCCTCGCCGCCCGGCTGACCGCGGTCGGGCGACCGCGTCGCGTCGGGTGGCCGGCATTCTGGCTCATGACGTTCCTCGCGTGGTACGCCGCGCTCGGCGTCGTCGGCCTCCTCGAGGGTCATCGCGTCAACGAGGTGGTGTTCGAGGCGAAAGCGATCCTCTACGTCGGCGGCGCCTTTGCCCTCGCGGTCGGCGTCCCCGCCGCCGACTACTTCGACCTCCGGAGGTTGCCGCGACTCGTGCTGCCCGCCGCGGCGATTGCCGCCCTGCTCGTCTTCACGGCGCAGCGCAACCAGGTGATCGACCTCCCGGTCCCGGGTGGCGCGCCGCAGTTCGGAGAGGTCGGCGCCGACCTCGCGTCGGTGTTCGTCGCGTTGGGCCTCTTCGCGCTGGCGCTCGAGTTCGCGCGCCGGCCGCCCCGACTGGCGGTGATCGCCGGCGGCACGGTGCTGCTCGTCTCGGCGTTCTTCGCCGAGCAGCGCGCCGCACTTCTCGGGCTCGCCGTCTCGTTCGGTGCGCTCGGCCTCGCGTGGGCGGGCAAGGCCGGCCGCCGACGGTTCAGCGTCACACCGACCGAGCTGATGCTCACGGCGCTCGCCGTCGTCACCCTCTTCCTCGTGCCGAGCGTGCTGAACGCGCTCACCGGGAAGTACGTCGAGGATCCCCTGCCACTTGCCGACACGCTCGACGCCACGTTCTTCGGCGAGGGCAACGAGCAGTCCGCGCAGCAGCGGGTCGGCCAGCTCGACGTCGTGCGCGAGATGTTCCGTCACCGGCCCGTCTCCGGCTACGGGCTGGGCCGTGAGATCACCTATTACGCGACGGGTCTCGGCCGGTTCGAGACGATCGCGCTCACGCACAACATCTACACGGATCTCCTGATGCGCACCGGGGTCGTCGGGCTCGGCCTCTTCGTCGTTCCCATGGTGATGCTGCTGCTCGACGCCCGCCGCACGTGGCGCACGGCGATCGACGAGCGAGTCGCTGTCGTCGCGCTCGTGTTCGGCGCGATCGCCGTCGGATTGCTCGCCAAGGGCGGCGTCGAATCGATCCTCGAGAAGGTGCGCCTCGCCGTCCTGCTCGGTCTCGTGCTGGGCGCGGCGCGCTCCGCCGCGTGCGCGCGCGCGAGCGGGCGGACGCACGTGCTCGAGACGCCGGCGTGGTCGGAGGCGGCACCGGCGCCGGTGCCATGAGTCAACCGCTGCGCGTCGCCGTCGTCAGTCACGCCGACAAGGTCTGGGGTGCCGAACACGTGCTCTTGCGCGTGGCGCGGCCGCTCGGGGACCTGGGCATCGAGATGCGGTTGTGCGCACCCCCCGGCGAGTTCGGCCGGTCCTGGCGTGCGCTCGGGCTGCCGGTCGTCGAGACGCGCTTCCCGCGGCACCAGGGGCTGCGCGACCCCGATGGCCACCGCGCGGGGATCGTGCAGCTCGCCGCCGAGTCGGGAGCGGTGACGCGTTCGGTCGTCGAGGTAGCCCGGCTGGCACGGACGGCCGACGTGGTGCACTCGAACAGTCTCAACGCCCACCTCGAGGTCGGGCTCGGCGCGCGCGCCGCGCGTACGCCCGCGGTGCTCCACGTGCACGACCTCGTCGCTCCGGGAGTCGGGCGCCGCGTGCTCGGCCTGGCCGCGCGCGCTGCGCACACGACGATCGCCATCAGCCACGCCGTCGCGGGATGCATCGGCAGCGGCCGGGTGGCGGTCGTGGCCAACGGTGTCGACGCGCGCGCCTTCGCGCCCGGTTCGGCGCGTCCCGACCTTCGCCGCGAGCTCGGGGGAGTCGACGGCCGCCCGCTCGTCGGTGTGGTCGGGCGGCTCGATCCCGAGAAGCGGATCGAGATGGTCATCGATGCCGTCGCGCAACTGCCCGCCGATCTCGACGCTCGGCTCACGGTCGTCGGCGCGCCGTACCGCACCGGGGTGGAGTACGAGCGGGAGCTGCGGCGCCACGCCGACGCCCGTTTGCCGGGCCGCGTCACGTTCGTACGTCCGCGTCCCGATATGCCCGACGTGATCCGGTGCCTCGACGTGCTCGCGAGCGCGGCCGTCGCCGAGCCGTTCGGCCTGACGCTCCTCGAGGCCCAGGCGTGCGGCGTACCGGTGGTCGCTGTCCCGGCGGGTGGCGTCACCGACTTCGTGGCCGACGGGGACACGGGCCGCCTCGCGGCCACCGTGCCGGCGTTCGCGGAGGCGATCACCCGTGTTCTCAGCGACGGACCCGGGACTCGGGCGATGACCGCCCGCGCGAGACGGCAGGTCGAAGCGGGGTACACCGTCGAGCAGCAGGCGCTCGCGATCGCGCACATCTACCGCGAAGCGGCTGGAACTGCGGGCGCTCCTGCCGACGTAACATCGACAACTGCGCCCGCCCGCCCGACGACCTGGGGGACGGAGCAAGAGAGGACCTCGTGGAGCTGATCGACCTGATCCGCACGCTCCGCCGCTATCTCGTCGCGGCGCTGGTGGCGTTCACCGCGGTGGTGGCGGTCGCGACGTTCGCGCTCCTCTCGCAGCCCGATCGCTACGAGGCGGACGCCACGGTGCTCGTCACGCCCGTCGCCGACCTCGGCCAGACCAGCGTGTTCGCGGTCGAGAACGCAGTCCCGGCGCTCGAGGCGCGCCTCAACAGCCGCAGCTTCTACACCCAGGCGCTGGAACGGGTGCCCGCCGAGTTCCGAACCAGCGACGTGTCGGTGAGCGGCGGCGCCGAACCCGGGACCGGCGTGTTCACGATCACGGCCGAGGGGAGCGACCGCGCGGCCGTCGCACCGTGGGCGAACGCCTTCACGCTCGAGCTCATCGCCTCGAACACGAACGCGACGGTCGAGCTCGAGGCGCTCGACGGCGCGGTGGAGCCGAGCGGCGCCAAGGCCAACCTCGGCGTCGCCTCGTTCGCGGGCATCGTCGCGCTCGCGCTCGTCGTCGCCGTCTTCACGGCGCTCGCGCTCAACGCGTTCAACCGGCGCGACCTCGCGGCCGAGATCCGCCGCCGCTACCGCGTCGAGATCCTCGGCGAGATCCCCGCGCTGCGCCGCTGGAACGGGGGATCGCTGCGGCCCGCGGAGCTCTTCGGCAAGGACACGTCGATGGGCGACCGCGTCATGGAAGGCTTCCAGGCGTTGCGCGCCGACGTCGAGCTCCTGATCCACGCCCGGGGGCTCGAGACGATGGCGGTCACGTCGGACGCGCCCGGTGAAGGCAAGTCGACCGTCTCCGCGAACCTCGCGTGGGCGCTGGCGTCGGTCGGGCACAAGGTGACGCTCGTCGACTGCGACCTGCGCTCACCGTCGCTCGACGCGATGTTCGGCCTCCCGCGCATCGCAGGCGGCGTGAGTGACGCGCTCGGCACGAAGGAAGGGCGCATCGGCGAGCTCGCGTGCGACACGCTGCTCCCCGGTCTCGCGGTCGTGCCCGCCGGCGTCCCCGCGCGGCACCCCGCGGAGATCCTCGGCCCGAGCCTCGCGAAGATCCTGCCGGAGTTCCGCGGACCCGACCGGCTCGTCATCGTCGATGCCCCCCCGCTCGAAGGCATCGCGGAGAGCCGGACGATCGCGGCCGCGACCGGCGCCGTGATCCTCGTCGTCGACGCGCGCCGCCGGCGCGACCTGAGCGAGATCGAGCGCGCGTTCCACATGGTGCACAGCACCGGCGCCGACCTCCTCGGCGTCGTGATCAACCGCTCCCGCGTGCGGCGCGCGCGCGAGAACATGCGGTACTACCACATTCCGAGCGCCACGAAGACCCGCCCGCAATAGCGGTCACGCCGTGGGTCGCGCCCGGCGCCGAAGTGCCTCCAGCGCTCTCGAGAGGCGGGTCCGCTCGCTCGCGGTGGCGCCGACGCGTATGTACGTCGTCCAGTACACCGCGAGGGCGATCGCGGCGACGGCGACCAGCCACACGAGGCCGACCGGCAGCACCACGTTGAGGGCGATCACGACGGCGGTCGTCAGCGCGGCGGGGAGCAGGTGCGGTACGAAGCTCGCCCGGGCGAAGTCGGGCAGTGGGACGCCGAGCACACGCACCGAATACACCCACATCGGGGCGAGCACGGTGACGAAGCCGATCAGCGTCCCGTACGCCACGCCGACGAGGCCGATCTCTCGGGCGAGGAACACCGACGCGACGCTGTTGACGACCGCCTCGGCGAGCACGGTCAGCGCCATCGTGCGGACGCGCCCGACGGCGGTCAGCATCGCGAACGTGGGCTCGAGGAACGCCCGCACCGCGACGGTCAGCGCGAGGACGAGCAGCACGGTCGCGCCGCCCGAGTAACCATCACCGACCCAGATCTGCAACGTCTCGCGTGACATGACGGCGAGCACGATCGCGGCCGGGAACGTCATCAGGATCGAGAGCCGGGCGCCGTCGAGCAGCACCTCGCGCACACGGTGCTCTTGCCCGCTGTGGTACAGCGACGTCGCGTGCGGCATCAGGAGCGTGGCGAGGTCGCGCGCGGCGCGCTGGCAGAAGAACGCGAGCTTCGAGCCGACCGCGTACACGGCCGCCGCTTCGACGCCGAGCACCGCACCGACGACGACCGTGTCGATGCGAAAGATCACGGTCCCCGAGAGCTGCGAGACGAGGAACCAGCCCGACAGGGCCGACATCGAACGCACCTCGCGGCGGTCGACGTAGCGCGGCGAGAGGCGCAGATCGGGCGCGACGCGTCGCAGCATCGCCCAGCGCAGCGGGTGCATGGCCAGGCCGATCACCATCATGGTCACGGCCAGGGGGACGATCCCGCCGCCGAGCACGATGACGACGACGCTCGCGATACTCGTCAGCAGCACCTGCACGAGGTTCGAGAGCGACAGCAGGTCGAAGCGCTGATGGCCGGCGAGCGCGCCGCCGAAGCTGTCGCCGGGGACCGACGCCGCGAGCAGGACGCCGAGCGCGAGCACGGCCAGGACCGCTTCGTCGCGCAGGCCGTCGGGGACGTCGAACCAGTGCGGCGTGCCGAACGCCATGACCGTCGAGGTGACGAGCGCGATCACCCCGAACACGACGAGCACGAAGAAGCCGGTGTTGATCGTCACGCGCACGCGATCGGGACGGCGTCCCGCGTCTTCGGCAACCTTCTTCGTCGTCGCGGCGCCGAAGCCGAGGTTGAACAGCTCGAGGTAGCTCGTGATGCTCGTCGCGATCGCCCAGACACCGAACGCGCTCTTCCCGAGACCGCGCACGATGAGCGGTATGACGGCGAGCGAGTACACGGCATTGCCCGCGCTCGCGGCGTAGTTCATGACCGCGTTGATGCCGAAGCGACGCGGCAGGCCGTCGGAGGGTGCGTCGGGCTCGCTCGGTGCCGCCGTCGCGTCCGGGCCGGTCGTCGTCATGGCCGTGCTCCACGCGGCGAGACGGCCAGGCGCGCGCATTCGACCGCGCACCCCAGCCACGTCAGCGAGACGACGGCGCCGCCGAAGCGGCCCGCGGCACCCGTCGCGGCCCGCCGCGCGAACGCGTCGCGCCCCACGACGGCGTGGCCGAGCGCCGACAGCGCACGGGCGACGAGCTCGACGCGCCCGCGTCGGCGCTGCTCGTCGAGCAGGACGACCGAGCTGCGGCCCTGCGCGAACGCGCGTCTGCGGAACCATGCCGGCTCGACCCGAGACTCCGGGATGAGATGCCGCAGCGCGGCATCGGGCACGTACGCGATCTGGCCGCCCGCGGCGCGCAGCCGGCCGAAGTACTCCTCCTCCTCGCTCGCGCCCAGCGACGAGCCCCGCCGCCCGAGCGAGGTCCTGAACGGCCCCAGCTTCTCGAGCCACGAGCGCCGCAGCGCCATGTTCGCGCCCACGGGGAACTCGGGCGGCGGCAGCACGGTCGCAGCGTCACCCCGGTCGAACTCCGCGAGGAACCCCGCAAGCGACGGCGTCAGCCACTGCGGCCGGGGACCGGGAAGCACCAGCTCCACGCGACCTCCGATCGCGGCTGCGTCGGGGAAGCGATCGAATCCCGCGACGAGGCGCGCGAGCCAGTCGGTCGGCGCCTCGACGTCGTCGTCGACGAACACCACCACGTCGCCGGTCGTTTCCGCGATGCCACGGTTGCGCGCGGCCGAGAGTCCGACTTCGGGCTCGAAGACGTAGCGGGCGTACGGGACCCCGGCGGTGCAGGAGTCGACGACGGCTCGCGTTGCGTCGCGCGAGCCGTTGTCGACGACGACGAGCTCCCAATCGCCCTCGGCCATCGACTGCCGAATTATCGTGGGCAGCGTCTCGCGGAGCACGCCGGCGCGGTTGTGGGTGCACAGGATCACGCTCACCGCCGGCATCGCCGGCTCCCTGACGCAGCAGGAGGAACTGCTCGGTGCGCGTGCTGATGTTCGATGCCTCCGACCGGGGTGGCATCGCGACCTACACCGACCGCCTCGTGCAAGCGTTGCGAGCGGCCGGCATCGACGTCCGCCTGGCAGCCCCCGGATCGCGCGCGCACGGTGCGCCGCCCCTGCCGCCGCACGCGTGGGGCGATCGGCTGCCGCGGTTCGGGCGCGCCGGCCTCTACGCCCGCCGTCTGCGTGAAGCCGTGCACGCTACGGCCGTCTTCGTCCGGGCCGTGCGAGCCGTTCGGCCCGATGTGGTGCACGTGCAGACCCGAGTCGCGCCCCGGATCGACCCGGTGCTGTTCCGTTGGGCGCGTCGCCGTGTTCCCGTCGTCGTCACGGTGCACGACGTCGAGCCGCTCGAGGGGGGCGCGCGCGCGTTCGAGCGACAGGCGCGGATGTGGCGCGCGGCGGACGCAGTGTTGGTCCACGGCACGCGGGTACGCGATCTCGTCACGCGTGCGGCACCATCGGCCCGCGTCGTGGTGGCACCGGCCGACGTCCCACCCACAGCGGCGGTCGTGGACAGCGCCGCGGCCCGCCAGGAGCTCGGCATCCCGCCCGACGAGCACGTCGCGCTGTTGTTCGGCCTGCTGCGCTCGTACAAGGGCATTGCGCTGCTGGCGCAGGCGTGGCCGGTTGTGCGCGAGCGGGATGCCCAGGCGACGCTGTACGTCGTCGGCAGCACCGACGGCTTCGCCGTGCCCGAGCTCGAGGAGCTGCGCGCGTGTCCCGGCGTGGTCGTCCGCGAGGGCTTCGTCGCCGAGCGCGACGTCGACACGTGGCTCGCCGCGCCCGACGTGCTCGTCGTCCCGTACCTGAAGGGCGTGCACTCGGCGGTGCTGCGGCGCGCCGCCGTGCAGGGAACGCCGGCGCTCGCATCGCCGCTGCTCGCGGAGGAGGTCGACGACTCGGGCGGCGGCCGGGTCGTCGACCTCGAGCCGCAGGCCTGGGGGGAGGCGATCGCGGCCGCGCTCGGCCCCGAGCCGCTGCCTCGCCCGGTTCGCCCGACCGGCGCCCGGCTCGTCGCCGCGACGCACGCGCTCTACGAAGATCTCGCGCGCCGTCACTGAGCCGGCTTCCGCGCAGGTCGGACGGCGATCTCGGTCACTTCTGCGCGCCGCGGCAGTGCGAGCGCGGCGACGATCATCGAGGCAACGTCGTCGGGCTGCACCAGCGCATCCGGGTCGTATGCCTTGCCCTCCGCGTCGTGCAGCGCCTCCTGCATGGGCGTCGCCGTGCGCCCGAGCAGCACGGTGAGCACGCGCACGTCGTCGGCCGCGACCTCCTCGCGCAGGCTGTCGGCGAACGATCGGAGCGCCGCCTTGCTCGCCGCGTACGCGCTCGAGCCCGGCACCCCACGCGCCGCTGCCGACGAGCTCACGAACACGACGTCGCCCCCGGCCGCGATGACGAGCGGCAACAGCGCACTCGTCAGCAACGCGGCCGCCCGCACGTTGACGGCGAACTGCTGGTCGAACGCGGCGGCGGTCAGCGCGCGTACGTGCTGCGGGGCGACGATGACGCCCGCGCAGTGCACCAACGTGTCGAGCGTTCCGGACGTCTGGGTGACCGTCCGCGCGACGCGCGTGATCGCTGCATCGTCGCCGAGCTCCGCGACGTGCGGGTGCGCGGCGCCACCGGCGGCGTCGACACGTTTCGCGACGCGCTCCAGCGCGTCGGCGCGGCGGCCGACGAGCCAGACCTCGTCGCCGCGCGCTCCCAGCGCCTCCGCGACGGCGGCGCCCACGCCGCTGCTGGCCCCGGTTACGAGCGCGCGTCGCACGGTGCGAGGAGTCCTGCAGCCAGGAGCGCTTCGGCTGCGTCCGCCACGGTGGCGAACGGCAGCCGGGATCGCTCCGCGATGTCGAGGAGCGAGCGCGCGCCGTCCGACTGGTTGAGCACCCACAGCAGGGCGATCTCGCGCTCGCGGGCGTGTGGGTCGCCGCCGAGGCTGGAGTAGAGGCCGCGGCGGCCGAGCTGGGGCTCGCCTTTCGGGCTGAGGTTGACGTACGTCGCGTCGCGCTCTACGACGTCGACGATCTCGAGGGCTGTGAGCAGCGACCCCTCGAGCTGCTTCGGTTCGACGAACGAGAGGTCGTCGGCCGACGTGTGGTACTGCGCGTACCGACCCCACGGCGTCCGGGAGAGCGAACCGACGGGCAGGTCGAACCCGGGCGAGCAGTACTGGCGCTCGTCGTAGCCGTAGGGCGAGAAGTCGACCACGGTCGAGCCCTCGTAGCCCGACAGGACGTGCGCGGCCGCGCGGTCGATGCCGGCGTTGCCGCGGCGGCTGCGCTTGTAGGTGAACGCGCCGCCGTCGCCGAGGTTCGAGAGCACGAGACCGTGCCGCACGCGGGCGGCGACGTCCTCGTTGCGGGCCAGCCACACGATGCTGCCGATCGTGCCCGGTGCGAACACGAAGCGATACGTGTAGCGCCGCTCGACCCCGGCGAGCGTCGCGGCGAGCGCCGTCGCGACGGCGAGCCCCGAGCAGTTGTCGTTCGCGAGCGACGGATGACACGTGTGCGTCGACACGAGGACGACGTCGTCGACCTCGCCGGGCAGCGTGACCTCGCCGTACGTCAACGCGCCGTCGGCGAGTGTGGCGTCGATCCGGACGTCGTAGAAGCCGTCGGGCAACGACTCGACGAGCCGGTGCGGGACGCAGAAGCCCCACCGTTCCTGCCAGTACGACGTTCGGTACGGAACGACGTCGGGCTGGTCGGGGAGCGAGTGCAGGTGCGGCAGCAGCTCGTCGCGAGCGAGGCGCGCGTCGACGGGGACGCTGTAACCCACGACGTGGAGGTTGGACGCGTGGAGGTCGACGATGCGCTCACCGTCGCGGGCGATGTACGCGTCGCGGAGGTTCCACTCCTTGGGGACCGTCCAGTCGAGCACGGGCGTGCCGCTCGGCACCTCGGTCGTCGTGACCGGGACGTGCTCGGCGATGATGCGCAGCGTCTCGCGAACCGCGTCACCCGTGATGCTGCGCGGGAGGGGGTACAGGCGCGCGACGAGATCGTGCAACAGGTCGCCGTGCCACTGGGGGCCGGCCCGGAGTGCCTCGGTCAGTCGCACGTTCCGCCACTCGTCAGACGATGCGTACCTCGGGAACGGGAAGGATGAACTTCCCACCTCCCTCACGGTACGCCGCCTGTTGCGCGAGCACCTCGTCGGCGAAGTTCCACGCGAGCAACAGGACGTAGTCCGGCCGGTCCTCGAGCAGCCGCTCGGGCGCCACGACCGGGATGTGCGTGCCGGGCGTGCAGCGGCCTTGCTTCAGCGGGCTGCGGTCTGCGATGTAGGCGATCTCGTCCGGCCCGAACCCGAGGTACGACAGGAGCGTGTTGCCCTTCGCCGGCGCGCCGTAGGCGGCCACGCGCTTGCCGGCCGCGCGCAGGTCGCGGATCGTCGAGCGGATGTCGGTGCGCATCCGTTCGACGTCGACGCCGAAGCGCTGCCAGGTCTCGAACCGGTCGAGCGCGGCCGCGTGCTCGGCGGCGAGCGTGGCGGCGACGGTGCCGTCGGGCACGCCCTCGCCGGCGCGCATGATCGTGACACGCAGCTGGCCGTGGTGGATCGGGAGTCGCTCGGCTTCTCGCTCGGCGCCGCGGACTACCTGGTCAAGCCGGTGAACTGGGA
>Ga0073934_10009429_pt1 | contig 12518 bp, 9 predicted proteins | sample LarsenN4metaG_FD_76834 | JGI IMG/M metagenome (GOLD analysis project Ga0073934, IMG submission 76834) | Hot spring sediment bacterial and archeal communities from British Columbia, Canada, to study Microbial Dark Matter (Phase II) - Larsen... ... | reverse complement strand
TTGCACTGGGGCTTTGTGACGTTAGGGTGGTGCGGGTTGTTCGGGGCCGCGGGCGGCGTGGCCGCGCAGATTGTCAGCCGGATGTCGAACCTGGCGGACGTGATCTGGAACGGCGCACCGAAGAGCATCCTGGATCCGTTTGCCAGCCAGAAGGGTACCGGAGCCAAGACCGGCTACGGGTACTAAGAAGCATTCTCCCCTCACTGCGGATCTTTCAGTCGGAGAGCCGGCCCCGGATATCCGGGCCGGCTTCTGCCCTTCTCTCATATTTTCTATACTCTCCTGGTATCAACGAACGTGACTTGAAAATAGCGGTGCTGCCTAAGGTTCACATCAACCGCCAAGATACCGATGCGTCAAAGAAGCCGACTCCTTGCTGGCCAGCTTCTACTTTCAAATAAGCAGCCACGTTGTCGCGTGAGCTATCAGGTGGCATTCAACGCAATCACGTTGCGTCATTGTTATGCGGATGTAAGGGACAAACCCAGTTCTCTGGAACGGCCCGACCTGAATATTGTCGTGCCTCTGAGTTTTCTCCGAAACTCGCTAACATCGGATTGACCGAGCCTTGGAATGCCGTCTCCCGTGTCCGAACCGCTTGCTTCATTGTTTCAAATTTTCCCCGTGCGCGTAGGCGAGTAAATTGTTCATGGAGATTGAATACCATGGTTGGGTACAGGGACGTTCTTGCTAGACGCGAGGACTTGGGATGCATGCCGATAATATACATCGCTCGCCCGCCGATACTGAATGAAAACTGGTGGCTCTCGGGGTCGGAATCGACACTCTTGTCCCAAGTAAAGAAATTGGAATCGAGAGCGTGCATGGCTTGGAGTTGATGCCAGAGCAGATCTTCGAAATGCTGTTCTGACTGGATGCCCGGCCCACGAAACATCGCGATGAAGGTAATGAAATGATCATCCACCACGGGGAATTCATGACAGAAATCGTAGAGGTCATGGCAAACGGCGCTTACGGCACTTTCGCATGCCAGTTCGGGGTATAACCCGAAACGATAGTTATTTCGACTGAGCGATGAGATTGCGCCGACGCAAGGGTAGAACTGGTCCAAGATCTTCTGTCGTAGTTGGGTATGCGCATCGATGAGCTGTGGGTTGACGGGTACGTCAGGTGCAAGCGGTCTCACGACAGTCTCATCATGGAAGGCGGCATAGCTCGAAAACCGACTTGCTCGTGGATCGACGGACAGGGGGTTCCACGGGCGTTTATCCGTGGAGGCGGCGCCGTCGTTCCCTATAAGAGGCATGTCGCGAAAATCTGGTTGCATAGTGAAACTCCGTAGAAATCTTGAGTCAAACGCGACCGTTCACCGACACAGGGGAGGCATTCTTCCGCCATCCATAGTTTTCACGGGAATATTCCCCGTTTGGTGTTTTGCGACCTACCGTGTATTTGCGATGAGGTCATCGCATCCCAACAACCTGCAATACAGATGGCTACCTTCCGATACTCCGGCTCAACGAACAATCAGGCTTTGGGTTTGGGATATAAACCTTTTGTGTTGCGAATATGTACGTATACACAGTGTAGAGTCCTGCTCATGGCCAATGAGAGAATTTCTGGAGCGGTGAGGCAAATCAGTAAAGCTACGGATTTACGGAGGTGTCTCGGAGGCCTGTGAGGAGTCCTTAGAGCTTCTCGCGCAGTTCTCTCACGGCATGGAACATTGAGGAGGCCAGCCAATACTTTGGGGATTAACGTTCTATAGAAAGGCTAGTAGGTATCAGGTGAACAAATAGGGGCAGCCCCTTGTAAATAATCCGATTGCGGAGGGTCGATATGGATATGGGATAAGGTTGGTTGCGGGGAGAGGATTTGAACCTCTGACCTTTGGGTTATGAGCCCAACGAGCTACCAGGCTGCTCCACCCCGCGTTGGGATGCTAACAAAGGGCTGAACGGCAAGTCAAGTTGAGCCGTTGCATGATTGCATTCTGGCTAGCACGATGCTAAAGCGAACGCATGCGTATCGTCTTCATGGGTACACCGGAATTCGCCGTGCCGTCGCTCGAAGCACTGCTTCGGTCCGATGACCAGGTAGTCGGAGTGGTGTCACAGCCGGATCGACCGAAGGGGCGGGGGCAGCAGCTCGTCGCCCCACCGGTGAAACTCGTCGCGGAACGTGCCGGTATTCCTATTCTGCAGCCGCTCAAGATTCGGACGCCGGAATTCTTGCAAGCCCTTTCTGCCTGGCAACCGGACCTCATCGCTGTTGCAGCCTACGGACGCATTCTGCATACACCGATTCTTCGACTTCCTCCGATGGGTTGTGTGAATGTGCATGGCTCACTGCTGCCGAAATATCGTGGCGCGGCTCCGGTCCAGTGGGCCGTCATCAATGGCGAGACCACAACGGGTATTACCACGATGCTCATGGATGAAGGAATGGATACGGGACCGATGTTGCTCCAGGAAACGTTGGAAATCTCGCCTGACGATACAGCGGGCACCTTAGCGCCTCGTCTAGCGGAGCTGGGTGGGCGGCTGCTTGTCGACACGATCACCCAATTGAAAGCCGGGACGTTGATGCCGAAGAAGCAAGACGATAGCCAGGCGACCTTGGCGCCGCTCTTGAAAAAAGAAGACGGACTGATCGATTGGACGATGAATGCCACCGCGCTTGCCAATCGAGTACGAGGACTTTCTCCCTGGCCGGGAGCCTATACGTTTTTGGGCAAGGAACGTTGGAACATATGGAGGGCAGCCCCGAATGTGGGCGCTACGACTGATAAGCCCGGCACCATCGTCGCGGTGAATAAGCAGGCGATCGTAGTGGCGACAGGCGATGGTTTACTCGATATCCGTGAAATTCAGACTGCCAATTCAAAACGCATGTCGGTCGGTCAATTCTTGGCGGGGCACCGGGTTGCGCCCGGTGGGCAGCTCGGTTCACCGGCTGCATAACCCTTCTCTTGGACGTATTCTCCTTCTCGCTCGATTATGGTTCGCAATAGAAGTCTTAGCCTTGATGTGCAAGGGACCTCGCCGCGAGCGGTTGCTCTCTCTATCCTTCTCTGGAGTCGACGAACTGACGACGCACTGAATGAGTTGGTCGAACAACAAGCCACATCGGTGTCGCAGCCACGTGACCGTTCATTGGTGATGGAACTGGTGTACGGGGTCTTACGGCGACAAGAGATGATCGATTGGAGACTGGACGCGGTGCTTTCCAAACCGCTTCACCGATTGCCAGCAGTCGTTCAAATGTTACTGCGGCTCGGCGCCTATCAACTCCTGTTCCTCGATCGCGTCCCTGCTTCGGCAGCGGTGAACGAGACCGTCCAATTAACCAAATCCTACGCCAAACAACTGAAACGCGATTGGAGTGGGTTGGTGAACGGAGTCCTTCGCAACCTCGTTCGTGTACCGGCGCCTCCTTTTCCGGATCCAGCCATACACCCGGCTCGATACCTGTCCGTCCGCTATGGAATCCCCGAATGGCTGACGGAACGGTGGTGTGATCGAATGGGACTTATACAGGCCGAATCGGCTTGCCGAGCGAGCAGTACGGTCCCGAGCGTCACGCTTCGAGTGAATTCCCATCGACTCACCAGGGAGGAATTCTTGGAGCGGTTGCGACAAGCCGGTGTGGCGGCTCACCCTACTGCCGTCAGCCCTGTAGGAGTCGTACTGGAAAAAGGTCAGGATGTGACTTCATTGCCAGGGTTCTCGGCGGGCCATTTCTATGTGGAAGATGAAGCGGCTCAACTCATTCCTCTGATTCTTGATCCGCAACCGGGAGAGACTGTATTGGACGTCTGCGCCGCTCCAGGTGGCAAGACGACGCACCTTGCCGAACTGATGGGCGATCGTGGAACGATCTATGCCGTTGATCGGAAGGCTTCCAGGTTGGACCTGTTACGCAAAAATTGCCGAAGGTTGGGCCTTCAGAGCGTCGTGCCGATCGTCGGCGATGTGAGAACACCATCTGAATGGTCCAGAGTGATCGAGCACGGGTCGGACCTCCGTGACGGATCGCCGCTGTTCGATCGTATACTTGTGGACGCTCCCTGCAGTGGGGTAGGTGTGTTGCGCCGACACCCAGAAGCGAAATGGCCGAAGGACAGCTCGGCATTCGTCAGACACCAGAGACTACAAACCGAAATCCTTGCCTCGGTGGCTTCCTGCTTGCGACCCGGTGGGGTGCTGGTCTATAGTACCTGTTCGACAGAAACGGAAGAGACAACGGACGTCATCAACCGTTTTTGCGAAGCCTATCCTGGATGGATGCGTGAATCTGTGGCGCCGTGGCTCCCCACCACTGCTCTACCCTTTGTGACCACTTGCGGCACACTCTCCACCATGGGTAACGAACGCGGGATGGATGGCTTTTATGCCGCCCGTCTGCGGAAGAAGGGGTAATGGCTCGTCCGATTCATATTGCGCCCTCGATTCTGTCGGCGGATTTCGCGCGATTGGCCGAAGAAGTCTCGGCTGTGGAACGGGCTGGTGCGGATCTCATCCATGTCGATGTGATGGACGGCCATTTCGTGCCGAATCTGACGGTAGGGCCGCCCATCGTCGAAAGTCTGAAGAAAGTCACCAAGCTGCCGCTTGACGTGCATTTAATGATCACCAACGCCGACGCGTTCATCCCTGAGTTCGCGGAAGCGGGTGCCGACTATCTCACCGTCCACGTCGAGGCCTGCCCACACCTTCATCGGACGATTCAGTCGATTAAGGAACGGGGGATCAAGGCCGGAGTCACCTTAAATCCTGCGACGCCACTCTCGCTGCTTCAGGAGATCTTGGGGGATGTCGATTTGGTTTTGATCATGTCCGTGAATCCGGGATTCGGTGGGCAGACGTTTATCCCCTCTGTGTTGAAGAAGATCACCGAGGCGCGGAGGATGCTCGATCAGATCAAGAGTCAGGCGCTCCTTGAAGTGGACGGCGGCGTCAAGGTTGAGAATGCCCGAGAGATCGTCGCCGCTGGAGCGACGGCCCTGGTGGCAGGGTCCGCGATTTTTTCCCAACACGACTATACGGCCACTATTGCAGCCATGCGGGCGGCTGGAGAAACCGCCGCCTCGCCGCCGTCACGCGCTGCGGTCCATCGATAGGCGGCTCCGGTGGACATCTCCGCACTGATCGACAGCCTGCATCCTCTCGAAATTAAAGTCCTCACGACCTTCGGTCGTCGTTCGCCTGGAACGGCTTTGGACAGCGAGCAGCTGGCGAGTGCAGCTGAGCTGGAACCTTCCCAGCTCAGCATGGCGGTCGAGTGGCTGTTGGCGAAATCTCTCATCACGGTGCAGACCGAAACGGTGACTCCAATCGTATCGTTGACGAAGATCGGAGAGGAGTATTACCAAACCGCCTCGCCCATAGAACGAGTCTTGGCGGCTGCCCGGGAAGCCACCGGCACGGGGAAACGGCTGACCATTCCCGACCTTCAGTCGCAAGAAGGGCTGGACTCTTCCGATGTCAGCAAGGCCGTTGGGCGACTAAAGAAGGAAGGGGTGATCCTGATTATTCAAGGAGGGTGTATCGAAACGACCGGACGCCAGAGCCCGACGGCTGAGGCACTCCGAACCCTCCTGGGAGCATTGCATGACTCGCCGAAGGAGCTGAAGAGCTTTACGGAAGCCCATCGGCAGGTCATTGAAGATTTTGCTGTGAAACGCGGCAATGCCAAAGAGCCGTTCCGGGTGGATGAGCGAGTGGCCCGATCCTTTACGTTGACAGCGAACGGTGCCGGTGCGGCGGCGCAGCTGCTAAGACAAGGGGTGGCGGAAGAAGTCTCGCAATTGACTCCAGACTTGTTGAAAGAGGGGAGTTGGCGTCAGAAGCGATTTAGAAAGTACACCATCAGTCTGCGTCCGCCTCGTATCGGGACCGGGAGAAAACATCCCTATCGCGAATTTCTTGATACGGTCAAAGCCAAACTTGTAAGCATGGGGTTCCAAGAGATGCGGGGAGGGCTGGTCGAAACGGAGTTCTGGGACATGGATGCCCTGTTCATGCCGCAGTTCCATCCGGCCCGGGACATTCATGACGTCTATTTCGTCAAGGAGCCCAGCCATACCACCGCCGTGGACGAACCGTTCTTGTCTCGTGTTGCCGAGGTGCATGAGAACGGCGCGGAGACCGGTTCCACAGGCTGGGGCTATTCGTTTGATGTGCACCGGGCCAAACGATTGGTGTTGCGGAGTCAGGGCACGGCGGTGTCGGCTCGAACGCTTGCCGCCTCGCCAAGTATCCCTGGGAAGTATTTTTCGATTGCCCGGTGTTTTCGCTACGACCAAGTCGACGCCACCCACGCCACGGATTTCTTCCAGGTGGAGGGGATCGTGCTGGGAGAAGACATCAACTTTAGGACGCTGTTGGGGCTCCTGAATTTGTTTGCCCGGGAAGTGGCGCAAGCGAAGGAAGTGAAGTTCTTACCGGCCTATTTTCCATTTACCGAACCGTCAGTCGAGTTGCATGTGCGGCATCCCCGCTTGGGATGGATGGAACTCGGCGGGGCGGGTCTCTTTCGGCCCGAAGTGACGTTGCCGCTCGGTGTCACCGTACCCGTGATTGCGTGGGGGTTGGGGCTTGATCGCATGGCGATGGTGGCCTTGGGCATCCATGATATACGCGAACTTTTCACCGACAACCTGGAATTGATCCGCACGACGAGAGGACTGTTCTAACTGCACTCATGCCCACCATCACTATTTTCAAGGACGATTTAGAGTCGCTGCTCACGGGTGATCGCGGTGCCGGTCATGGCGTCCCGCTGACACAGTTGGAGGAGTGGCTCATGCTCGTGAAAGGCGAGCTGAAGGGGCACAATCCTGAAACCGGCGAGCTGCGCATCGAACTCCAAGACAGCAATCGGCCGGACCTCTGGTGTTGCGAGGGGATTGCGAGACAAATTCGTATCAAGCAACAAGGCCGGCTGAAGCCGTATTCTTTCTTCGCCAAAAAACCGCAGCCGCCGCATCATCTGATCGTGAAGCCCGGTATGGAGCAGGTGCGCCCCTATGTGGCAGCCTGTACGGCCAAGGGGTATCGGGTGACGGAAAAGGGGTTGGCTCAGCTGATTCAAACGCAGGAGAAGTTGGCCGACATCTTTGGGCGTAAGCGTAAGACTGTCTCCATCGGGATCTACCAGCTGCGGAATATTACCTTTCCCGTGACCTATGAGCTGGTGAAACCGGACGAAGTACGGTTCATCCCATTGGGCATGGAAACGACGATGACCCTGTCGGAGATTCTCATGGTTCATCCCAAGGGGTTGGAGTACGGGCCTATTTTGGCCATCAAAAGCCTGCTTCCTATCCTTCGAGATGCGAAAGACCGGCCGTTGTCGTTTCCACCGATCATTAATAGTCGGGAAATCGGAGAAGTACGGGTGGGTGATGATGAGCTCTTCGTTGAAGTGACGGGGACAGACCTCCCCATGGTGATGCTTTCCCTGAACATCTTCGCGGTGAATTTGGCCGACCGTGGCGCCACCATCGAGCCGGTGGACATACACTATCCGACGAACACGATGTTGGGCAAACGGGTCAGAACACCCCAAGATTTCGCGAAACCCAAAACGATTCGGATCAAAGCGATTGAACAAGCGCTCGGCCAGGAGCTCGGCGAGACAGTCGTGAGGCAAGCGCTTGAGGCGTATGGGTACGGCGTGTCGGCAGAAAAGGGATCGGTAAAGGCAAAGCTTCCGCCGTACCGACATGATGTGATGCACACGATGGACATCGTCGAAGACGTCGCCATGAGTCGCGGGTATGCCGAGTTTACTCCCGTCATGCCGGCGCAATTTACGGTCGGAGGATTATCCGCGATTGAACACATGTCCGATCGATCCCGAGAGTTGATGGTGGGGCAGGGCTTTCAAGAAATCATTTCGAACATTCTCGGCTCCCCGGATCAGTATTCTCGTCTTATGCGTCTGGAAGGGACGGAATGGGGACGCATGGTCGAGGTCGACAACGTCATGTCGTTGAGCTTCTCTTGCCTCCGACAATGGATGCTGCCCTCACTGTTGCGCATCGAAGCGGCCTCGAGCCGGGCGTTTTATCCCCATCGCCTCTTCGAGGCCGGTGATGTGGCGATTCCCGATGATACCCGCGAGTTGGGATCTCGAACAGAAACCGTCCTAGGCGCCTTGATTGCTCACGCCACGACCCATTTTTCAGAAATCCATTCTTGTCTCGACATACTCTTTTACTACCTTGGGAAGGAGTACAGTCTTGAGCCGGTGCAGCATCCGTCTTTCCTGGAAGGCCGTGCCGGCCGCATTCTCGTTACCGGTAAGCCCGTCGGCGTCATCGGTGAAGTCCATCCAGAAGTCCTGGAAGGTTGGCAGATCGCCATGCCGGTCGTCGCGTTCGACGTGAACCTCTCGCAGCTTATTTCTTAAGTCCAGAACCCCATCTTAAACATTGGAACGCGGCATTCAATCGGATATCGCAGCCGCATAACTCTAAGACTTCCGGCGGTCTATCAAGTGAAGTCGCTTCTCCATTGGAATCAACTTTCAGTAAGGGCCTCGGTGGCCTTGTGTGTCGCGCGCGGCTACCAGTTGATGACTCAGAGAGTCACTGAAGGGGAACCCTCCACAGAGGCCAAATGGCCCGGCACACGGTATAAGGCCATCTTCGGGGCTAGCAACACGCCTGAACTAATGTAAAGTCGCGCATAGTTAGGAACACATAGCTGATCAATTAGTCTGAGGCCGGAGCGGCAATGCACGAGACTCTGTGGCGTGAGCGGCAGTCACGAAGGCGCAGAGCACTGATAGCTACCACGGCATTTGCTCTGGCGCTTTTCATCTTCCTTCCCGGAGTCGCTGCCGACATCAGCTACGTGTATGACGACGCGGGCCGGCTGTGCGCCGTCATTGATCCCGCCAGTGACACGGCGGTGTATTCCTACGATGCCGTGGGCAATCTCACCGGCATCACCCGGCAACCGTCCTCAACTCTCGCCGTCTTGCAGTTCACCCCATCATCGAGTCCGATCGGATCGACCGTCATGATCTACGGCACCGGCTTTAGTGCCACGCCAGTCTCGAACACCGTCAAGTTCAACGGTACGACCGCGACCGTGCTCACAGCTTCCACCACCGTCTTGACCGCCAATGTGCCAAACGGCGCCACCACCGGTCCGATCAGCGTGACCGTTGGGTCCAAACACCGCGATCAGTTCGGCGTCATTTACCGTCGGCACCGGCGGAACGCCGACACTCTCAAGCTTCAGTCCCGCCGTCGGGAACTATGGCGCAACGGTGGCACTCACCGGCACGAATTATGACACGACGCCGATCAATAATCGGGTCGCCTTTACAGCTGCGATGGGCGCCGTGGCCACGGCCACGAGTACCAGCCTCACTGTGCCCGTTCCCAGTACCGCGCAAACCGGACCAATCTCAGTCTCCACCGTCAACGGCAAGGCCACCAGCACACAAGAGTTCTACGTCGCCCCGCCAGGCGTCGTGGCTACCGATGTGCAGTACACCGGCCGGATCACCGTGGATGGGCCGACGGTCGTCGCGTCGATTCCCACCGCGAATAAGACCGGCGTGATGGTCTTTGATGGGACGGCCGGGCAACGGGTTAGCATTGGCTTCAGTGCCGTCACCGTCACCCAATTCTCGGCGAATGTCTATCGACCGGACGAGGTCTCCCTGCTGCTCACCGCCCCCACATTGAATACCAGCGGCGGCAGCATCGATCTCGGGGTGCTACCTATGGCTGGTACCTATACCATCTTTCTTGATCCGGTCAGCACCTACACAGGCAACATCACGGTGACCGTCTCGACGGAATTGACCGGCACCATCACGCCGGGTGGCGCCGCCGTGCCGATCACCATAAATCGAGTGGGACAGAACGCCCGCTACACCTTTACCGGGACTGCCGGCCAAACCATCAGTCTCGGTGTCACACCGGTCACCATCACCACGGTCAATATCTCCATCCTCAAACCGGATGGCAGCACTCTCGTGGCTCCCACCTCGTTTGGTACCAGTGGTGGAGCAATCGACAGCCAGGTCCTGCCAATCTCCGGGACCTATGCGATTCTGGTCGATCCCTCGCTTTCCTACACCGGCAATGTCACGCTCACGCTCTACAACACCCCCGATGTCACCGGAACGATCACCATTGATGGGGCGACCGTCACGCCGTCCCTCACGGTCCCTGGCCAGCGCGCCCGCTATACGTTTAGTGGCACGGCAGGCCAGTGGGTCAATCTCGGTCTCACGGCGGTCACCATCAGCTCGAGCACCGTCTCGTTGTTGAAACCGGATGGCACTACATTGGTGTCCACTTCCATCACGACCTCTGGCGGGAGTCTCGATCCTACGACCTCTCTGCCCACGACGGGCATCTACACGATCGTCGTGGACCCAGTTGGGCTTGCCACAGGCAACACGACCCTCACCTCACGTCGCCGCTGACCGGTACGATTACCTTGGATGGGGCTTCAGTGCCGATCAGTCTCACCAAAGCGGGCCGGACGGCACGCTATACATTCAGTGGAACGAGCGGTCAGTGGGTGAGCCTCGGGCTCACGTCTGTCACGATCAGTTCCAGCACGATCACGCTGCTCAAACCCGATGGGACAAGCCTCGTCTCCACGACCGTGGGGACTTCGGGCGGCGGATTCGAGCCCCCCAGCACCTTGCCGGCAACTGGGACCTACACGATTGTGGTCGATCCCGCCGGGGTGAATACCGGCAACATCACCCTCAAGCTGATGTCGTATCTGTCCGGGACGCTGAATCTGAATGGGGCGGCAACGGTCTCGACCATCTCTGTAATCGGACAGAACGCCCGCTATACCTTTACCGGCACGGCGGGCCAATGGGTGAGCCTTGGCCTGACGGCGGTCACAATTACGTCGTCTACCGTTACGCTCTGGAAGCCTGACGACACACAACTCACGGCCACGTCGGTCGGCAGTCTCGATCCGCCTACGGCCCTCCCGACTACTGGCACCTACACCGTGACGGTGAATCCGGCAGCCAATTACACCGGCAATATGACGCTCACGCTCTCCACAGAAGTCACGGGCACGGTCACCGTGAACGCGGCCGCTACCCCGGTCACGATCAGCCGTGCGGGGCAGAATGCCCGCTATACGTTCGCGGGAACCGCAAGCCAGCAAGCCACCGTCCGCATTACCGGCAATACGCTCGGCAATGTCTTGGTGAATCTGTATACGCCGAGCGGCAGTTGGCAAACCGGGACGACCAGCTCAGCCGCGAGCTTCAATCTCAGTATGGTGACGCTGGCCACGACCGGTACCTATACGATCACGCTCAATCCCCAGACGACCGCCACCGGCAGTCTCAACCTCCAGGTGACGAGCCCATGACTACTCGGCAACTGACCGCGAGCGTTGCATATCTGTCCTTTGTTACCTGCATGACTTTCCTTCCCAGTCTTGTCGAAGCGCAAATGCTCGGGCCGGGTGATGCTGGCGGAACCCCGATTCGACCGGGAGAGGCCTTTCCCTCCGGTACGAGCGCGACCAGCTATTTCAATGGACATTCGGCGAACCTCACGCTTCCAAATCAATTGCAGTATGACTATGTGATCCTGGTCGATCCCAGGACGTTTACTCTTCCCGGTTACTATATTGGCCTTGGCGCAGATATGCGGCAATGTATTCAAGTAGGCGATGCGGGGTACATCCAGAGGCGGACACCGGACCTTCTTGGCCCTAACATTGTGACAACCTCATGGGGCACGTCCTGCACTTGGCAGTCAGCAGAAATTCTCCAAACCGCCTTTCATTTCGCCGGTCAGCCCAATGGCCCGACCTTTGTGCCTCCATTGCCGACTGAGGCGGAAAATCCAGGAAATAGCTGTCGAGCTCAAGACGGTGATCCGTGCGATACCATGACGGGCCTCTATTACCAACGAGATACGGACATCGAAGTCCCCGATGTCATGCCGATTCAACTGACGAGAATCTATCGCACCAAGGACACCGCAACACGGGCGTTCGGCATCGGCTCGAGTCACACGTATGGACACTATCTGCTTCGCGATGACCTCTGCAGCCTCGTCCGGATCGTCATGCCAGACGGCGGCTACCGGGAGTTCACGCGCACCACCGGCACCAATTGCCTGGACTCGACTCTCCAACACACCACCACTCAGACCTCGTTCTATGGCGCGACGTTTGTGTGGGATGAGAGCATTCAGCGCTATCGGTTGAAGTTCAAAGACGGCACCGAATGGCGCTTCAGCGACTATGGTTGGCTGGTCGCGATGCTGGACCGGAATGGCAATCAGCTGATACTCACGCGTGCGAAGGCTGGCGGACTCGCCGGCAACCTCACCAAGATCACGACGCCCAACGGCCGATACCTCACGTTCACCTATGACACCAGCAACCGCATCACGCAGGTGACGGACATTTTGGGTCGCACGGTTACCTACACCTATGATGGGAGCGGGCGCCTCTGGAAGGTAACCAATCCGCTGAGCGGAGTGAGCGAATACACCTATGATGCCTCACACCGGCTGCTCACCGCCAAAGAACCGA
>Ga0073934_10009428_pt1 | contig 12520 bp, 12 predicted proteins | sample LarsenN4metaG_FD_76834 | JGI IMG/M metagenome (GOLD analysis project Ga0073934, IMG submission 76834) | Hot spring sediment bacterial and archeal communities from British Columbia, Canada, to study Microbial Dark Matter (Phase II) - Larsen... ... | reverse complement strand
GGACTGGCAGGGCAAACCCCACCGGGAGCAAGACCAAGCAGGGGGGAGACGGCGGCCTCGGTCGCCGGCACGGATCGGCTCGATCCGTCATCACCTCCGGGTCGGTTGCTGGAGGCGGCGGGCAACCGCCGTCCTAGAGAAATGACCGCTCTCGACAGAACCCGGCTTACAGGCCCGCTCCGCGTTTCTTCTCCCCCATCACAGTTGCTGACGATGCGGCGGTTTCGTTTGGTCGCGACAATGGCCTCGTGGCCAGCCGGGGCGCCGAGACGAGCGGGAGCAAGGGAGAGCAAGACGGCGGAGCATGAAGTCCGTTTCTTCACGCTCTTGCTCCCTCGCACCCTCGCTCCTTCGCTGCTTCTGAGATGTCCGCCGCCGTGATCCGTCCCTCATGCAGCGCGGAGGCCACCAGCACGCCCTCCACTCCAATCTGCTCCCAACATGCGAGATCATCCCGGCCGCGGACGCCGCCGCCGGCAATCACGCGGGCGGTTGGCCAGCGACGACGAATCTCTCGGCACAGGTCCGCCGTGCTGCCGCCAGTATGGGAGCCGACGTCGGCCAGATCCAGCACGATCAGCCGCTGGATGCCGGTCTCAAGAACTTCTTCAGCCACGGCCAGCGGCGCATTTGGCCAGCCCGGTCCACCGAGGGAACGCCCCCGTCGCAGATCGACGCTGAAGACGACTCGATCCGTGCCGACCGCCTTCACGATTCGCCGCAGCCCCGAATTGTCCGGGACGGTTTCCAGCCCGGCGATGACCTCCGCGCCGGAGTCGGCAACCGTCATGGCGTCGGTCACATCCTGCACTCCCGCATCGACCAGCACCGGCCCCAAGGCCGCGAGTTGCCGATACAGTTCGACATGAGGTTTCCGATGCAGGATGGCATCGAGGTCCGCCACATACAGCGAGGACGGTCCGCACACCCGCCGCAACGCCGCCGCCACCTCCAGCGGATCTGATCCCGCCACCAGCGACGAGACGATCGGCCGGTACTCGTCCCGCCGTCCGCCGACGCCGCGGACCACCTGACCGTCGAGGATGTCGATCACCGGCAGAACGCGCATCATGCAGACCCTGGTGTTGGCTACAATCAAGGGATGTTGAGAGTGGCCGGGGAGAAGGGGAGAGAAGAATGACGCCGGCTTTTCTCTCCCCGGCTCATTCACAGAAACGCATTCCACGCCGTGAGCCCCCCATGCTTCCCCGCACGCTCGAACCCGAAGTCATGGACACCGCGGACGACGCTGCGGATTATGACGCGATGGACCACTCCCAGGTCAACCGCGCGTTCGTGGATGACCTGCTGGCCGCCTGGAACGCCCGGCCGCATGAGACAGATGGCCCCGTCCGCATCTTTGACGCGGGCACCGGCACCGCACGAATTCCCATCGAGCTTCTGTCCCGGGAGATCGCGGCTCACGTCGTCGCCGCCGATGCCGCCGCGTCGATGCTCGAACTCGCCCGCCGGAACGTGGAGCGGGCCGGCTTTGCCGACCGGATTGAGCCGGTGCTCCGGGACTGCAAGGCGCTGCCGGAAACCGACGGCTGGTTCGACATTGTCATGTCGAACAGCATCGTGCACCACATCCCGGAGCCGGCCGCGGTGCTCGCCGAGTGTTGGCGGGTCCTGCGACCCGGCGGCCTGCTGTTCATCCGCGATCTGTTCCGGCCGGAGGACGTGGCGACGCTGAATCGACTCGTGCAGCAATACGCCGGTGATGCGAATGCCCATCAGCAGCAACTTTTCCGCAAATCGCTGCACGCCGCGCTGACCGTCGACGAAGTCCGTGACCTGTTGCGGCCGCTGCACATTCCCGGCGACGCTGTGCAAGCCACTAGCGACAGGCATTGGACGCTCGTCGCATGGAAACCGACGTAGGTGCCGAAAGCCGAGCGACCACGCTGAGTTTGCCGGCAGTCCCCCTCTCCGGGCGCAACGCCCGCGGGTTGCAACCCGTGGGCTTCTGACGGATCACTCCCAGTCCTCGATCTGTCGCGGCCAGTCGTCTTTCAGCAGCCGCGACAGCGAACGGTCGGCGAGCACCCGGCCGCCGGTCTGGCAGCGGGCGCAGTAATTGGTCTCGTTCTCGGCATAGCGGATGCGCTGCACCGGGGCGCCGCACACCGGGCAGGGCTTGCCATACCGGCCGTGGACCGCCATGTCCTTGCGAAAGGCCGTCACGCGCTCAGGAAACTCCTCACCGGCTTCGGACCGCAGGCGGTTGGTCCATTCCATGAGCGTTGATTGCACTGCAGCATACAGCCGCGCGATCTCGTCGTCCGACAGCTTCTGCGTCAATGCGACCGGCGACAACCGCGCGGCGTGCAGGATTTCGTCGGAGTACGCGTTGCCGATGCCGCTGAACAGGTGCGGGTCGGTCAGCGCCCGCTTGACGGTGTGATTGGACCGCGTGAGCCGGGCCGCGAACTCGCTGGCCGTGGCCGTGAGCGGTTCCAATCCGCCGGGATCATGCATCCGGAGCGCATTCGAGCCGGATAACAGATGCAGTGACGCCCGCCGCTGCGTGCCGGCTTCCGTCAGCGACAGCGTTCCCGACGAGAACACGAACTCGGCCAGGTCGGTTTTGGAGGGCCGCTTCGCCTTTGTCGTTTTGGTTCTCCACCGCCAGTGCAGCCGCCCGGCGATCATCAGGTGCAGCACCAGCCACAGGTCGTCGTCGCAACCGATGGCGATCCGCTTGCCGACCCGCTGAATCTCGCGGACCGTCTTGCCGACGAGCGTTTCCAACGGCGGATCGAACGTCCGCACCAGAAACGGGCTGAAGACGCGGACGTCCTCCACCGTCGTCCCGACAATCCGCCGCGACAACGCTTCCTGGTAGACGACGATGTCGGGGAGTTCGGGCATGGCGAGAGGTGGGCGGTGGCCGTCAGAGCAGAAACGCAGAAACAGTGTGCCACGGCCGTGTCGGCCGTGCGAGCGCGCCCGGGACGTGGGATGGTCAAAAAGCGTCTCCGGCTTCTCCACGGCGGCGATCGGCGAGTATGCTACGGTTCGTTTCCACCCTGCCGTAATTCGTCCCGTCGGGAATCCTTGCCATGACACTGCGCTGTGGGGTCGTCGCGGCTTTCGTCGGTCTGATCCTGGTCTCTCCCGTCTCTGCTGCGTTGCCCGGATCGCGGCCGAACATTGTGTTCATCATGCCGGACGATCAGGGATACGGCGACCTGGCCTGCCACGGCAATCCGATCATTCAGACGCCGCACCTCGACAGGCTGCACGCGGAGAGCGTGCGGTTCGTGGATTTCCACGTCAGCCCGACGTGCGCGCCGACGCGCTCGGCGATCATGACGGGCCGGCACGAGTTCAAGAACGGCGTCACGCACACCATCCTGGAACGGGAGCGGATGACGCTTTCCGCCACCACGCTGCCGGAAGTGCTCAAGTCGGTCGGCTACACGACCGGCATCTTCGGCAAGTGGCACCTCGGCGATGAAGACCCCTATCAACCCGGCAAACGGGGCTTCGACGAAGTCTTCATCCACGGCGCCGGGGGCATCGGGCAGACCTATCCCGGCAGTTGCGGCGACGCACCGGGGAACAAGTATTTCGATCCGGTCATCCGGCACAACGGCACGTTCGAGAAGACGACCGGTTATTGCACCGACGTCTTCTTCCGTCAGGCACAGACGTGGATCGACAGCGTGGCGGGCACGAGGCCGTTCTTCTGCTACATCACGCCGAACGCGCCGCATGCACCGCTGGATTGCCCGGCGGAGTACGAGCAGCGCTACGCCGGGAAAGTGCCCGACAACGTCGCCAGGTTCTATGGGATGATCACGAACGTGGACGACAACGTCGGCCGGTTGCTGCAGCACCTGAGAGACAAGGGGCTCGAGCGGAACACGCTGGTGATTTTTGTGACCGACAACGGCTCGGCGACCGGCTCGCGGACGTTCAACGCCGGGATGCGGGCTGCGAAGGGCACGCCGTACAACGGCGGCACGCGGGTGCCGGGGTTCTGGCGCTGGCCGGGGACGCTCAAGCCGGCGGACGTTCCCGTCATGACGTGCCATTGGGACATTCTGCCGACGCTGATGGATCTCGCCGGGGCCAAAGCCGACGCCAAACTGCAGGCCCAGATCGAGGGCCGGTCGCTGGTGCCGCTGTTGGAGGACCCGCAGGCCAGGTGGGCGGACCGGTTTTTCTTCACGCACGTCGGCCGGTGGGACGTGAAGATCGACCCGCGCAAGACCCCCGAGATCCCCAAGTACGCCAAGTGCAGCGTCCGGTGGAAAAACTACACGCTGGTCTCGATGGTCAACCAGGGGCCCGCGAAGTGGGAGTTGTACGACCTGGCGAACGACCCCGGCGAGTCGAAGAACGTCCTGGCCGAGCATCCGGACGTCGTCGCCACGATGACCCGGGCCTATGACGAGTGGTGGGACAGCGTGCTGCCGCACCTGGAGAATGAAGGGGTCCCGCTGCCGCCGGCGAATCCGTTTCACACGGCGTACTGGGCGCAGTACCAGGGGCCGGGACCGAACAACGTCCCTCCGCCGCAATGATCGGACCGGCCGCGGTCACTTCGGCGTTGCGGCTTTCGCGTCGTCCGGCTTCTGCAGCTTCAGGTGGATCTCGCCGCTGCGGGCGTCGTTGCCGGGGATGAGGAACTTGCCGGTGTATTCGTCGTCCTTGAAGCGGCCGTGATGGCGGGCGTTGTCGACGATGTCGTCGGCTTCAGCGCCCTTGAGCCGGCGGGTGACGCGGAAGTCGGTGATGCCCTTGTTGTCGATCTTGCCCTCGACCTGGACGACGCGGCGGCCCTTGTCGCGATGCACCTCGCCGGTGAATTTCTCGCCATCGCGGCTGAGGATGATCAGCACGTATTCCGTCGTGGTCAGCCGGACCTTTTTCTTTTTGCCCTTGCCCTCGGGATCGGCGACTTTCGCCGACCCGACCCACCGCGTGCCGGCGATCGCGGGATCCTCGGCGCGGCTCTCCGCTGCGAACAGGATCAGACCGCCGACGAGCAGACTCAGCAGGCGATGCATGGGGGCGCTCTACGAAGGAGGGAGGAGAATCCGGGGGCAAGTATACCGGCCTCCCGGGCCCCGCCATAGAACTTTCGGCGACCGTCGGGGAGATTGCCGCCCCAACAACGCCGCGAGGGACGCCCATGACTGGGCGTCCCTCGCGGCGAGTCTGGACGTGGCCGGATCTCACTCGTCCGCAATCAGCCGCGCGGGGGGCACGGCGGCGGCGATCTTGACGAAGGCCGCCTTCACGTCCGCCTCCATGTCGCTGACGCTTTGGCCGCCGGGAACATTGACGTGGTATCCCCCCCCCAGCCAGGCGACGGCATTCATCAGGTCGGTGTCGGCGTCGACCCCCACGCTGATGCAATGGACGGTGTAGCCCTTGTCGGCCGCCTGTTTCACGTAGTTCAGCACGCACTTGGCGGCCTGATTGGACGTCTGGTAGTCGGCATTCCCGTCCCCGTCGTAGTCGAACAGGTCGTTCCAGTTCCAGTTGTCGACGGCGGCGCTGGTCTCGCCGGAATCGACGGTGTTCGCATTGCCGTCGGTCATCAGGATGATGGCGGGGCGCGACCCGAAGCGCTTGTGGGTGTCGATCAACTGGACGGCGTCCTTCATTCCGCCGGCCATGTTGGTGGAGTTGCTGTAGTGGGCCGCCTGCTTGTAGTGCATGAGCTGTTTGAGGGCGGTGTAATTGTTGGTCAATGGATCGGACGAGATGTCGACCGAGGGGATCTCGGGATTGCCGCTGCCGTTGAGCGTGGTTTCAATCCGATGGCTGGTGTCGTAGCTCACCATGCCCAGGTGATCGTCGTAGCCGAGTTCGGCCAGATAGTCGCACAGCAGTTCGTGCCCCTCCTTGATGGCATGGAACGGATAGTGCCTGGTCTTCCACAGGTCCTTGCAGTTCGCGTAGTTGGGCAGGGACTTGAGCAGATAACACACCAGCGTCATGCCGCCGTACTGGTCGCGGTAGCCGTAGTTGTTGATCCCGGCGTTGGTTTTGACGAAGTTGACGTAGCCGGACCAACTCCCCCCGGAGTAGGGCCAGGTGACGTTTGTCAGGCCGAAGGCCGCCTGGACGGTGGCCGTGTCGTAGTTGTAGCCGGTAAGCGACCAGTTTTGACTGCTGCTGCCGACCCTGCGGATCGTGACGTCGACCTTGTCGATCCGTTTGCCGCTGTAGGTGCCGGTGCCAGCCCAGGTGCCGGTGGTTGTGGTTTCATTGCTGATGGCGAAGGTCTGCGAGTTGCTGCTGTTCTCAAAGTACACCTTGACGGATTTGATCCTGGTGTTGGTGGAAACCGAGACGCTGGTGCCCTTGAAGGTCACCGTGGCGGTGGCGCCGGTGTTGGACTGCGCCTTGGAGGCGTACGCCGGCGTGAACTGCAGATCCCCCAGCGTCAGCCCCAGGTCCTGCCACACGAGCTGCATGTTCGCCTCCAGTTGCGACTGCGGCAGGTTGACGCTGGCCTCGTTGTTGAAGTAGCTGTCGTAGTTCATCGACCGGGAAAAGTCGTGCACCACGACCATGTCGCGGGGCTCGATGTAGGCGATCGAGTGGGTGGTCAGCGCCGTGCCGTCCGGATCGAACACCTTGGAAAACAGGCCGGCGACGCGCCCGTCGGGGGCGTTCATGTCGGCATTGTCCCGGCGGGCGGTCACCTTGACCACGTTCACCTGGGAGGCCCCGGCGTTCCAGTCGATCGTCGGGTTGCCGTTCGCATCGAGGTGCCGGAACCCAAACTCGACGTCGCCGGCGGCGCTGACGTAGACGCCGTTGAGTTCGGCGACGCTCGCCGCCTCCGCCGAGGCCTCCTGCATGGCATAGGCGAACACGTCCGACACATTCGGCCCGGCCTTGGCGATGGCGTTGGAGATCTCCATCGCCGCGGCCAGCGCGGCGGCGTCGGTCGCCGACTGCATCTGCGTCTTGGTCAGCGAAATGATGCCCAGATCGATGCTGAAGGCCACGAACGTCATGACCGCCATCAGACACAGTGCGGCGACGACCAGGAACACGCCACGGCGGTTGCTGTGACGGGCGGAAACGGAGCCGGTTGTCGTGCGGAATCGGGCGGCTGGACTCAACATGGTGTCACCTGCTGTGGACGCGTTCGGGACGTGCGAACCGATCAAGGAGACCTCGCAACCGTGGCCGCGGGACCCACCCCGGGGCGGCGGTCGGTTACGGATGTCAGCGGTCACTCGTAAACCTGGCTCCGGCCTTTGCGGAACACGATGGAGGCGGACAGCGTCTCCACCGGCGCCGGCAGCAGGCTGGCCGTGGAGAGCGCGGAATAGGGCACGGACGCAGAAATCCGAAACAACTTCAGATCATTGGCCGGGTCATCGAGATTGAACGTCCCGCCCCCCTCGGCCTCCGTGATGGTGATCGTCAACTGATCGGCGGGCAGGCCCTCGGCCGCGAGGGTGTTCCGGATGTCCTGAATCACCTTGTCGTTGCCCGTCTGGCCGGACTTCAGCAGGGGCCGGTAATTCATCCCCGCAAGCCGCCCCGCCTGACGGACGGCGGCGTACAGCTTGTGCGTGGTGTCCACGCTATACCCCCCCTGAATCAGCCCCAGGACCAGCGCCACCATCACCGGCATGACGATCGCGCACTCAACCGCGGCCGCGCCGCGGCGGCGGTCGGTCTGCGGACCACGATGCGTTCTGGCGTTCATCACGACGAGGTCCTTCCCCCAGAGGTCACTCATGCCTCATCACGGCCCGGCCGGTCACCGTGGCCCCCTGGACCCAAAACGGAGGCAGCAGCGATACATTGTCGTAGGGCACCTGCACCTGCACGGCGAAAAAGTCCCCCATCTCGGCCGTGGACAGGTCGATCGACGGCAACGAATCGAAATTGATGCTGCCCGGATTGACGGATTCCCCGTCGAACACGCTGGCATCCTTGATGACCACCGAGGCCTGGTTGGCGTCGAACGCCTTGCCCAGGATGTCCTTCACCCTGGCGATCACGGCGGAGTTCGAGGCTCCCTGGAAACTGCCCCAGTGCGCGCCGCGGCGAGCCGCCGCGTTCAGCGTGTGGGCCACCAGGTAGTAATGCCCAAACTCCAGGATCGCGGCGAGAAACAGCATGAAAACCGGCAACGTGAGCGCCGTTTCAACGAGCGTGGCGCCGCGCCGGGGCGTTTCGCGGGTCAATCGATGTGGCCGGACGAACAGCATTGGACGGGGCCCTGTCAACGGCCGGAGAGGGTCGAGTTCTCCCGGCCTCAACTGGACCCTAGTCCAGAAATGCGCTGCAGGCGTCTGGCAACCGAAATCCGGTTTGGAATTCCCAGATTGGGACTTGTGTCGATGCACGTACGCCAGATTTGTTCGTCCTGACGAACGTGTCGTCACCCGGACGAGGTGGCAAATGGGCGACATCGCCGTGTTGCCAAAACGCAACACCAGCCGGCGATCACGGGGACGCGCCCCGCTCCGGACGGTTCACGGGCGGGCCCCAGATGCCCTGCAGCGTCAGAAAGCCCACCGGGTCGTGGGTCTGCAGCTCGGCCGCCGTAAAGGGGAAGAAGTCGTTCCTGCCGAAGTAGGCTTCGGTCAGTTCGGCGAAGTACTCATCGACGTTCGTCAGCGCATACGCCCGCTCGTATCGGCCGTCGACGTGCTGCACGCGCTCGTAGAGCTGCTGTTCGTCGGCCTCGGCAAACGCCGTCCGCAGGCCGCGGTGCCGGGACCCCAGCACCCGATGGTGGTAGGCGTGGGCCAGCTCGTGCAGCACCATCCAGGGCTGCGTCCTGCGCGACCACTCCACGAAGTTGCGGCAGTTGTTGATCTCCACGGCGTACAGCTTGTCCGGGTTGTAACCATTCTCCCGGAGCCACCCGGCGGAGACGTGCACCTCCGCGGCGCCGTGCGGGCGGACCTCCCACTCGATCCAGATCGGCACCTGCTCCAGCTTCGCCAGCGGACGGTCCGGCACCACGCGGCGGATGTTCTGCAACTGGGATTCAAGCTCGTCCAGGCACAACGCCAGCTCGGCGGGATGTTCGATCGCCTGCGGATGCACCTTCAGCGCGAAGCCGCACAGCTCGCGCGGCTGGTACATCTCCGTGGGGGTGAAATCGGCCGCAGCCGCGGACGCCGCCCATGTCAGCAGCCAGCCGCACAACAGTGCGATCTTCCGGAGAGCGCCGAGTGGTCTCAGCCGGTTACTGCGCCTGCCCATCGTGGCGGAACTCGTGGAAGTGGATGTATTCCCAATGCCGGTACAGCGGCGACTCCTTGACCAGCAGCGCGTGCGGGCCGAACGCCTCCACGCGGCCGTTGCGGAGCACGATGATGTCGTCGCTGCGGCGGACCGTCGACAGGCGTTTGGGAAGGAAAAACACCGTCCGGCCCGCGCAGATGCGGGCGTAGGTGTCGTCGATCAACTGTTTGGTGTCGTCGTCGAGTTCCTCCCGCGGCTCCTCGATGATCAGCACCGCCGGCTTTCGCAACAGCGCCCGCGCCAGCGCCAGCCGGAACCGCTGTCCGGCGTCCAGCGCGGTATCTCCCGCCAACAATTCGGTCTCGTAGCCCTGCGGCAGCCGCGCGATGAAATTGTGCGCACGCGCCTCCTTGGCCGCCTCGGTCGCCTGGGTCAGCGTGATCTCGGTCCGGCCGGCACGGATGTTGTCGAGCACGGATCCCGACAGCAACGGATCGTCCGCAGTGGCCAGCACCACCTCGGCCCGCAACGACTCGAGCGTCCCCCAGGCAATGTCCTCGCCGTCGAACAGCACCCGCCCCGATTGTGGCTCGATGAACCGCGGCAGCAGGAACGCAAAGGCCCGTGCTTCACGATCGTCCAGGCTGATGACGGAGTACGTCCGACCCGCACGCAGCTGCAAGTCCAGCCGGTCCAGCAGCAGACGACCGCCCGGCGGGCGATACGTCACCGATTCCCAATGCAGCGTCCGGGCGAGCGGTTGAAGGAACTTCGCCCCGACCGCCTGACTGACCGTCGGCAGTTGATCGAGATACCTCCAGACCTTGCTGGCGCTGACGGCCACCTGCGTTTGCCATTCGGGCAGTTGCCGGGCCTCGCGCATCGACCGCAGGCCGCGCGAGTAGGCGATGAGAAACACGCCGGCCGCGGCCGGAGAAATATCCTGCAGCAGCACCTTCGCCCCCAGCAGGAACAGGAGAAACGTGGCCAGGCCGGCGCCCGCCATCGCCGCCATCAACCGCAGCCACAGCGGATTGTCCTCCACGCGATTTTGGACCCGGACTTCGTTGACGTACCGGGACAGCCGGGCCTGGAACTCGTCGGCCTCCAGCGCGTCCATGCCAAACCCCCGAACCAGCCGGGCGGACCGCAGGGATTCGGCCAGATTGTGCAACTCGTGCTGAGCCCGGTCGCGGGCCAGGTCCCGGGTTCGTGTCGCCCGCGGCTGACTTCGCGAAACGATGTACCAGCCCAAAATGGAAAGCAGCGTCCACTGCACCGTCAGCAGCACCTCGACGCTGCACGCAGCGACCACCAGAAACACCAGTTCCCAGCGGTAACGGGACCCGCGGTACAGCCACTCGTACAGGCTGGTGCGGATTCGCTCGATATCGGAAACGAACAGCGCCTGCGTGCTGGCGACGCTCACGCCGTCCAGATCCTCCGTTTCCAGTCGCATCGCCTGACGATGCAGTTGCCGCCACAACCGCGCGGACACCTCCAGGGCGGCGTTCCGACAGGTCGAGCGGAGCTGCGCCTGGCACCAAACCATCGCCAGCCAGGTCGCCGCTCCAACCAGCAGCAGGATCAGCAGGGCCGAAACATTCTGCCGCATCGCCGGAAACTGCCGGTAAACCGCGGCGAGACCGCTGCCCCACCAAGTGTCTCGGGCGCGCCAGACGGCGGGCAGCAGCCCCGCATCGAACAGGCTCCGCGTCAAAACTCGCTGGGTTGGACCCGGCGGTTCGGACGCCACCGGCTCGGAGGGCGGCGCCGGCCTGTCGGCGGCGGCTTCGGGGGTCGCCGGGCCATCGGTGTTGGGGAGAGCTTCCGCCTCGGGCGCCGGACCGCGGGAACCGGCCTGTCCGCCGGCGTCGGGAACTTCCGGGGGGTGTTCAATGGCGGACGCGACGTCGATCCGGCCGGTGAGGCGCTCGAACCGCTGGACCTCTTCGCCGCTCAGTTGAACCGTCAACTGACCGCGATCGATCCACAGGCTGGCGACCAGTCCCGCCTCCAGCAGCAGCAGGCACAACAGCAGCCCATTGAGCACCGACCAGACGAGCGCCGTGCGACCGAGGCCCGACAGCCACTCCCGGCGCGGAAAGGTTCGCTCAAACGAATCCCTGGGTGCTTCGGGCACGGCTCAGCCTCCCCTGTCCGACAGCGGCGGGTCTGCCTCCGTGCCGCGCTGGCAGCCACTGGCAACCGGCGTCCGTTCGTCACGCCAAATCGCGGTCCTCAAACAGAATGAACCCCAACAGAATCGCTGCCGTCGAATAGCACAGGCAGTAGATCGCCGTCGACGCCAGATACACCGGCGGAACCAGCGTTCCCGTCGCGACCGCCGCCTGCGTGTTGAACAGGTCGAGACCCGGCAATGCGACCGAAATCAGCCGGGCCATGAATTCGACGAACTCCAGTTTCAGCCCCCCCGCCTGCACCAGCACCGGGGTGAGATGCCCGATCACGAAAATCGCGAACATCGTCGTCAGGTTGACGACCATCGGCAGCCGGGTCGAAATCGCCACGCTCACCGCGGTCAGCACCGCCACCTCCATGAACATCAACAGCATCCCCGGCAACACCTGCACGGTCACGGCGAACCGCTCCGCGATCAGCGGCGCTTCCTTGCTCCCCTCCTTGGCATCGTACCCCACCTTGTAGAAGATCAGGGCGAGAAACACCAAGGACACCGGCAGCAGGAACCACAACACCCCCTGCAGAATGCCGATGTACTTCCCCAGCACGAACTGCCGGCGGTTGATGGGCTTCGACAGCAGCGTCATGGCGGTCTTGCCCTCGATTTCCTCCGCCACGCTGGTGCTCGCGGTCCAGACCGCAATCAGCAGACTGGAGATCAGGATCGTCGCCAGCCCGCAATCCTTGAGCATCTTCACGTCTTCGCCGAGCGAGAAGAACGGCAGCACCGTGTTGATGACCAGAATGATGACCGTCAGCGCGAGCGCGAGCAAAAACACCGGCTGGCGAATGGCCTCCTTGCACGTCGCCCGGGCGATCACTCCGGCTTTGGTGCCGTAACCAAATGCCGCCAACGCCATCAGCAGCAGGACGGCGACCAGATTCACCGGCCACCAGGCGGGCGCGGTGACGGAGTCCGCAATCTGGGTGCAGAGCTCGCGAAACCCGGCAAGAAACTGTTGACCCATGTCCCGATCCCTGCTCCGCCATGTTCGAAAATTGCCGCCAGACCCAGGACGGCTGAGGCAATCGGCTTACGTCGAATTCCGCCCGTCCGCTGGGCGGGGATGCGGAAATCTCGTCCCTTCAATCTACAGTCGCCGACGTGCGGACGGAATCCAATCTCGGC
>Ga0073934_10009427_pt1 | contig 12523 bp, 8 predicted proteins | sample LarsenN4metaG_FD_76834 | JGI IMG/M metagenome (GOLD analysis project Ga0073934, IMG submission 76834) | Hot spring sediment bacterial and archeal communities from British Columbia, Canada, to study Microbial Dark Matter (Phase II) - Larsen... ... | reverse complement strand
CTCCAGGCGGTCACTCATGCGCCGTCCTGTGGAAGGGTCTGGCGGGATCAGCTTCTGCAGGTCTTCAGTAGATGCCAGCAACGGTTTGCGATTGATCGGCAAATTATCTGCGGGGAAATTCACCTCCAGGCCAAAGTCAGCCGCTTCACGATAGGGGTCGGAGATCGCCTGCAAGATGTCAATATGGAAGTCGCTGGCAACGGCCAGATTCGCTTCCACCAATGCATGATAGTCAAGATAATAGCGTGAAAGGGGCACACCAATATGATGTGCAGCGCGCATCATCAGGATGTCAAAGTTTGGAATGCGATCTACAGGCTGTCCGTGCAGACGTGCGCGAAATCGTTCGTAGGAATTCATGAGGCATCTCCGATGTGGGCTTTTTTGAATGTGACCTGCCGCAGGAGGGTGGCACCGAGCGGCAGGAGTTGTACAGCCTTCATTTGCTGTATAGCTGGGTCAAAGAGTTTTCCTTCAAGTGCTATAGACATCCAGGGTGAGTCAGACGCGATCTGCCCTCGAATGAACGCCGGGCGTTCCGGCAAGCACAGGGCAACATATGGATCGGTCAGGCTGTAATACGAATCCTGAAACCCGGGGGCATATTCCCGCCCGGGAGTGGATTCACTTTCCATAGGCAGGGCAAACAAAAGCGGACCGTAACTGATAAAGGACTCATCTTTAAACTGATGAACTTTTACGTCCGTCTCGAAGCGTACTGTGACGATATCGCCGGTCTTCCATACCTTTTGAATGTGGATAAACCCGCTGCGTTCAACCACACGTTCTGCCACGTTCACGTGGACACTTGTCGCCCACTTCGGTCGGCGAAAACCAAGAGTGAATTCTGTGGGCTCGGAAGTCTCCACACTGAATTTGATCTCAAGGTCGAAGGGATAGTCTGTAGTTTCGGTGATGTGAACATCCACATCGTTGATGCGAGTACGCAGATCACATGCTCCATATAATATGGCGGCCAATCCACGGTCTGAGCGCAGCCACATGGACTTGATGTAATAGGGCAGAATACGACCCGCATTTGGCACACAACACACCGCCACATCCTGATGTACTGGTGAATACTTGTAGCGCATCTGTGGGTTCCGCTCATCCTGAGGGTCATTGGGATGAAGTGGACCGGTCATTGAGGAGGAGTTGTCAGTTTTGAGATAGGCAATCCCCTGCTTCGCACTATCGACCGGATGACGGGCACCCTGGCCGGCATTGAACAACAGCCATTCTGCATCGTCCGCCCAATGAGCGCCACCGGTCTTTTGAAGAAGATGGGTATAACTGTCGAGCAATTCATGAATGGAGCAGTATTCATAGCCTGTGTCGCTGGCGTCTGCGTGGCGGCCGGCAATAAACTCATCCCCGATCGGGCCACCGCTCGGCGTAAGACACGTCTCCAGTTTCGTGAGCGCTGCAATCAGCGCATCATCTAACTGCGGATCGTCCGCCGCATATGCGGCCGTGATCAATGCACGCAGATGCTCATAGGTGTGCACACCATGAGAGCGAAAACGCACTTGTGGATCAAGCAAATTTGTAATTTGAATATCATCCTGACTTAGCGGCTGAGCACTGTATTCTTCATACAACCACAAGGCATAGCGGAGATATTTTTCCTCCCCCGTCAATTGGAAGAGTCGGTCCAGCACATCGGCGAACACGAGTCCGTGGCCGACACCGGCAAAATCATCTTTCACGGCAAACGGATGCGACCGCCCGGCTGGATATGCATTCATGGTTACATCCAAAGCACGGCGGACCGCGATCAACACATGCGTATCGTCTGTTGCCTCGTACCAGCCCAATAAGGCACGCAACAATGATGCCTGCGCCCATAATTCACCGTTCTCGCCTGTAAAGTTAAAACGCAGATCGGGAGCATAGATACCAAGATAACCATCGTCATCCTGCGTATCCAACAAGTGTCTGACGCGCAGACGGGCCTTTTCGATGAAATCAGGCTGTTCCAACAGCATGGCGGTTCGCGCCATGCCATCCAACCAATTGGATTGGGTTTCGCTGTTCCACCACAGGAATTGAACCTCCCAGCGAGTCTCTTTGGCAATGACGCCCAAATCTTTCGTGCGATCCACTTTGGTGAGCCTGTTCGCGCCATAAATATCATCGCGTCTGATAAGCTCAGGGACAAGTTCGTCGAGATGACCGACGAATCCATGCTCCAGTTCGTGAGACATCTGTGTGCGCATCCAGCCAGCCGGCTTGATCTCGCCAAATCTCAGGAAATGATACGACTGCGGTCGCGGTTGAATCTTCTTTTCGTGGGTAGGCATACATCACCTGTTCAGTTCGGTTGCAAGAGAGATTATACTTCCAGCATGTTGCCCATTATAGAAATAGACCAGATCATCCGCAGCAAACGCAAGACCATTGCGTTGATCGTAAAACCCGACGGAAGCGTTGTGGTCCGTGCACCCATGCGCGTACCGGTGGCCTACATCCGCGAATTCGTGGAAAAGAACGCACAATGGATCACCAAAAAGAAAGCCGAAGTGCAATCCATCGTGCGCCCTGCGTCGAAGCGGTTTGTGGATGGTGAAGAATTCATGTTCCTGGGGAAAGCATATCCCCTGCAACTCGTTAACGGACAAAAATCCCCGCTGCGTCTGGAAGAAGGCACGTTTAAACTGGCCAGGTCCACAGTGAAAAATGCCGCACGGGTATTCGAGCGTTGGTACCGCACGGAAGCATTGCACATTCTGAAGGAACGCGTCGAGTGGTACGCCGGTCAGTATGGATTTGAATATAAGAAGATCGGCATTACGTCGGCGCGCACGCGGTGGGGATCGTGCAGCGCATCAGGCTCCCTGAATTTTTCATGGCGGCTGATCCTGACTCCGCCAGAAGTGGTGGATTATGTCGTCGTTCACGAACTGGCCCATACCCAGATCCACAATCACTCCAGGACATTCTGGAAAAAAGTGAGGTCGATCATGCCCGAGTACGATCAGCACCGCAAATGGCTGCGAAAGAATGGGCACCCGCTATTGGGGTAAGCCGCCCATTCTCGTTCCATGTTAAACTTTGCTCATGCAGTCACTGCCCATTCCCCGAACCAAACTGTACCCGCCCAGCATGCGGTCCTCCATCGTGCCGCGTCCACGACTGACGACTACAGTCGAGGATGGACGTCCCCTCACGGTCATCTCTGCACCGGCAGGTTCGGGAAAGACCACCCTCGCTTTGGAATGGATCGCCTCCAGCCGCAGACGGATCGCCTGGCTCGCGCTCGATGCAGATGATAACGACCCCATCCGTTTTGTGCGCGGACTGATCGCGTCGATCCAGACGGCCGGCATCAAGATCAAATCACGTTCCGATCAACGCAATATCCGAACCATCATCACCGATATCATCAATCAACTGGTCGATTGCGAGCCATTGACCCTTGTTCTGGATGACTACCACATCATCCAGAACGAAGTGATCCATGCTTCGCTTTCCTATCTCCTCGATCACATCCCTGCATCACTTCGGATCGTACTGGTCACACGTGAAGTTCCTCCCCTTTCGCTGGCACGTCTTGCGGCGCGCGATCAACTTAAGCAGATCGACCTTTCTGACCTGCGTTTTACCGTGGAGGAGACGAATGCGTTTCTCAACCACGTGATGGAATTACGCCTCTCGCCCGAGCAGGTCCACTCGTTGGAGCGTCACACGCAAGGTTGGATCGCCGGTTTGCAGATGGCGGCGATATCGCTCCAGGCAGGCAGGCAGCAGAACGTGCCCGGCATGCATGAACGACAGTTCATCAGCGACTACTTGTTGAATGAGATCTTTCTGCAGCAAGACCAGGATGTGCAGGATTTCCTTCTGAACACATCCATCTTCGAACGGTTTTCGCTGCCGTTGTGCAGGGAGGTTGTTTCAAGAAAATCAGCCCGGCTACTGGCACAGATCCAGCAAGCGAATCTCTTCATCTCCACAGTGGGTTCGTGGCATCAATATCATCCACTCTTTCGAGAGTTCCTGCAGGCACGATTGCAGTCGGATTTTCCCGAACGCATGGATTCCCTGCACCGCAAGGCATTGCTCTGGCTCGAGCACAACGGGCTCCTTGAGGAAGCCCTGCAGCATGCCGATGCCATTGGAGATCAGGAACGCTATGCCCGCATCTTTGAATCGCTCGCACCCGATTACCTGAAACGCGGCGAGCTCATCACCCTGCGGCGCTGGCTGGACCGTCTGCCGGATGCCGTTATCTGGAAACATCCCCGCCTGTGCCTGACCCACATCTGGCTGCTGCTCGATTCAAATCAGCAGATCGATGCGCAAAGCTATTTCGACAGGCTCGGGACATTCCTTGAAAAAAACCTGCACAGTGAATTTCTCGCCGTCCGCGCTCTGCATGCTGCCATGACCCATCAACCGGAACTGGCCTTGAAATTTGCCAGGCGTGCGCAGCGGTCATCGCGGTCCCAGGATGCGTTCATTCAAACCTATGTTTCCTTCGGCATGGGCGCGGCTCAAAAAATGGGACTGAATTTCTTCCAGGCGGAACAAAGCTTCCGTGATGCGCTTGCCCATGCAGATGCAGATGCGAATTCCTATATGGCGATCGCGGCACTGGTGAATCTGGCTGACGTGCTTTACCTACAGGCCCGCCTCCACGATGCAGAGAACGTCTGCAAACGCGCGCTCAAACGATTCGGCGATCTGCCAGATGCCCGCGACTGGCATTGGACACTGGCACGCATCGCCTTCCAACACAACCAGTTGAACGATGCCCTGACACACATCAACCACGCCATCGAGCTGAGCGCTGCATCGCAGGAAACAGTGGTCCACTCGCGGGCGCTGCTGCAGCGGGCATTGATCCGTCAGGCAATGAAGGACAGCAAGTCTGCATGGTCCGATCTGGATTCTGCCGATCAATTGGCACGTGGATTACAAGACCCGGTCATCCTTCGCTCGGTCATTCGCCAGCGTGCGATCTTTGCAGCCGAAGCGGAAGACATCATATCTGCTGCGCGATGGTTGAACATGTTGGATCATTACGGCGAGCAGCCATTTCCATTTTTTCTTGCCTATGCCAAAGGCAGGGTGCAGTTTGCAGAACAGAACTATGAGGAAGCGAAAACAGCATTTGAGTCAGCGCTGCGCTATTTAGAAGATGCAGATTTTGCCCTGGTGCGCATGGAGGTGATGGTGTGGCAGGCGGCATGCCTTGGCGCATTGGGCAAGATTGACGAAGGTTCCATCGCATTGAAGCAGGCCGTAAAGGCGGCGCAGACCGAAAATATCATCCGTCCGTTCGTGGAGGCGCGGGAGGGACTGTTGAAGTTGATCCAGCAGACCGGGCGCGATGGCTTCGCCTGGGTGTTGGAAACGCTCCATGAAAACGGAAGCCCGTCTGAGGGTCCGGTTTTGACGCGGCGCGAACGCGAGATCCTGCAATTGCTGTCAGTGGGTCTATCCAACCAGGAAATGGCCGAACGTCTTGTCATTGCCGAGGGGACATTGAAACGGCACATCGCCAATCTGTATCAGAAATTAGGCGTCCATAACCGCACGCAGGCGATCCGGCACTTTAACCAGCAATAGACCTCTTTGCAAGTTGCGATAAAAAGCCCCGCTTGAAATACATACAAAAATACACCTTTTGACGCATCCGCACGGTTCCTGGCTGCGATACAGTAAGTCGAAACTGACTTACTGGAGGAGCCATGTCTGAAACGATTCGTACACGTGCTGAGATTCCCGCAAAATATAAATGGAACGCTGCCAGTGTTTTTGCATCCGATGAAGCCTGGGATGCCGAAGCCGATGCGCTGTTGAGCCGATTGAGCGAAGTGAAGCAGATGGCAGGCTCGGTCGGAACGAATGCCATAAGCCTGGCCGATGCACTCGATGCAGGTAATGAACTGCAGCAGCGGCTCGGAAAGATCATCGTGTATGCCGGCATAGCCCAAGCCGTGGATAATGCCGACACGAACGCCGCGCGCATGTATGGCAAGATGCAAAGCGTATATGGGCAGGTTGCAGCGGGAGTATCGTTCATCGAACCGGAGATCCTGGCGGTCGATGAAAAGAAACTTGCGATGTGGCGGAGGGATGAACCGCGCTTGAAAGTCTATGACCAGTATTTTGATAATTTATTACGGCAGAAAGCACACGTTCGATCCGCCGAAGTGGAGGAGATCTTCGGACTCGCACAGGATCCACTGGGTGGGTTCTACAACACGATGAATATCCTGACCAACAGTGAGATGAAATATCCAAATGCCCGCACCCATGACGGGCGCGAACTTGTCGTCACACAGGGAACACTGGATGAGATCCTGGCTTCGCCAGACCGTGAAGCGCGCCGCACAGCCTGGGAAGGATTCCGTGATACACATATAGCGTTCAAGAATTCGCTGGCCAGCAATCTGGTTCATTCGGTGAAGGCAAATGTATTTTCGCAGTACGTACGCAAATATCCATCCACGCTTGAAGCGGCATTGGATGCAAATCGGATACCGACACAAGTCTTTCATAACCTGCTGCAAACCACACGAAAAAATCTTCCGGTCTGGCACAAGTATTGGCGTGTGCGCCGTGAGGCTCTCAACCAAACAGACCTGCAGCCATATGATGTGTGGGCTCCACTGACAAAAGAGCGCATCACGATCCCTTATGAAAAAGCGGTTGAGATGATCTGTGAGGGATTGATCCCACTGGGCGAAGAGTATGTGACCACTGCAAGGCGCGGGTTGCTGGAGGAAGGCTGGGTGGATGTGTACCCCAACAAAGATAAAAGCGCAGCACAGTTCTCCTCCGGTACCAAAGGGACCTACCCGTTCATCGTAGTGCAGTATGACGATACGATTTTCAGCATGAGTACGCTCGCTCATGAGCTTGGACATTCCATGCATTCGTATCTGACATGGAAGCACCAGCCGATGGTGTACTCCAATTATTCGTTGTTCGTTGCAGAGGTGGCGTCCAATTTCAACCAGGCGATGGTACGTGACCATTTATTCAAGACAAACAACGATCCACAATTCCAGATCAGCCTGCTGGAGGAAGCATTCTCCAATTTCCACCGCTACTTTTTCATTATGCCGCTGCTGGCGCAATTCGAAGTGGAAGTCCACCAACGCATCGAACGCGGACAAGGCGTCACAGCCGACGATATGAACGCGATCATGGCAGACCTCTACGCGGAAGGGTACGGTTCAGAGATGCAGTTCGACCGCGAGCGAACCGGCATCACATGGGCCACGTTTGGACATTTGTTCCAGGACTATTACGTATTCCAATACTCGACAGGCATTTCTGGTGCTCACGCCCTTTCGCGCCGGGTCCTTGCGGGTGGAAAAAAAGCAGCGGAAGATTATCTGCGCTTCCTGAGCGCGGGCAGTTCGTTATATCCGCTGGATGCGCTCAAGCTCGCAGGCGTCGACCTCTCCTCACCCGAACCTGTGGAACAAACGTTTGACATTCTGTCGCAAATGGTCGACCGGCTGGAAGAACTGACGCGCAAGCATTAATCGCTCGAATTTATTGGTATCCAATATGAAAAATTATCGAATCAAAATCGGTCTGCTTTTCATTCTAGCGGTTTTTACTTTTAGCGCCTGCAACCCAACAACGGCGCCAAAAAATCCGCCAGAAGCCAGCCCAATAGCGATACCGATAGAGACAGCTGCGCCTCCAACCCAACCGGCAACCACTACACCAACATTGGACTCGCCCACGCTGCAAGCGGGTCAATCCACATTCGCGTTCCATCACGAAGGTCGCGGACAGGTTGTCCTCGTCAATGGCGGACCCGAGCGCGGCAAGCCGGCAAATGACCCACTGGAATTATGGGGTTGGGATGGACGTCAATGGTCGCTGGTCGCAGCCGATACAGATGGTCCAACGTGGCGGAATTGGGCGGCGATCGCTTATGACTCTACACGGGATGTGCTCATCATTCATGGAGGTCTGCAAGGCCCAGCCCAACGGTTCTCTGAAACATGGGAATGGGATGGGAATACGTGGACGAAATTCGAAGGCGATGGGCCCGGCGCGCGCGAAGGCTCACTCATGGTCTATGACTCTGTGCGCAGGAAGGTCGTCCTCTTTGGCGGTGCAGAAGGCATGGAGATCAACGGCGATACATGGGAATGGGATAAAGGTACGTGGACAAAGGTAAACGAGAACGGGCCGGCTCCTCGCTTTCCGGGTGGGATGGTCTTCGACACAGTGCGGTCACAGGTCTTGATGTACAGTGGGCACTTCGCATCCACGACCGGTGAGTTCATTAATTATGATGATCTCTGGGCATGGGATGGAAGGTCCTGGAAGGAAATTCCAGCGGAGGGAGACACACCGGGTCATCGCACGCACGCTGCCATGGTCTATGATCCACAAACTCAGCGTATCCTGTTGTTCAGCGGAGGCATGGATATTTTCATGAGTGATATCTGGGCATGGGATGGAGGTGGATGGACAGATCTTTCGGTCTCCGGCACACCTTCGAGAAGCGGTCACAGCGTTGCCTATGATCCACGGCGTGATCGCTTCGTCCTCTTTGGCGGCATCGAGCGGCCTGCCCAACCCGCACAAAGCGACACCTGGGAATGGGATCGTACTCAATGGGTATGCCTAAGCAACTGCCAATAATTCCATGAAACGTATAGGTTTGTATCACATATGAAAAATCCAAATAGCCGCTGGACGATCCGTTTCATTCCATTATGGATCGGACAGGCACTCTCGCTGCTGGGCAGTCAACTGGTGCAGTTCGCCATCATCTGGTATCTCACGCAAAAAACAAATTCCGCCACCACGCTCGCCGTTGCATCCATGATGGGGCTGCTGCCGCAAGTGATCCTCTCGCCATTCATTGGCACGTGGGTGGATCGCGGTAATCGCAGGCTGATCCTGATCACCGCAGATGGCACGGTCGCAGTCGCCACATTGCTGCTTGCTTTCCTTTTTGCATCTGGCAGCATTCAGACATGGCATATCTTTGGCGTATTGTTCATCCGCGCAGTGGCAGGCGGGTTTCATCAATCAGCGTTTGGGGCGTCAGTGGTACTGTTTGTACCGAAGGAACATCTCGCCCGCGTACAGGGATTTAATCAGGCACTTTACGGTGGGTTGAATATTCTTTCCGCTCCACTCGGCGCCTATCTTCTTTCAGTGCTTCCGATGGAGGGCATCCTCGGCATCGATGTGGGAAGCGCGCTGCTTGCGATCACGATCCTGCTCTTCATTCGCATCCCGCAACCAGAGCGCACATCCACCGCACACTCCACGTTCTGGCAGGATTTTGCGGCGGGGTTCCGCTATATCATGGCATGGCGCGGGCTGGTGATTTTGTTGGGGCTTGTGATGATCGTCAATTTTTTCTTCAGCGCCGCAGAACCATTGACCCCGCTGCTGATCACAAAACATTTCAAAGGCGATGCGCAACAACTTGGCTGGTGGATGTCATCCTTTGCAGTAGGCACCGTCTTGGGTGGGCTGATCCTTGGCACGTGGGGTGGCTTCAAACGCAAGGTCATCACTGCCCAGGTGGGGCTCGTCTTGTCGGGGCTGAGCACACTGGTTGTCGGGCTCGTGCCAGCAGACCAGCTCTGGGTTGGGATGGCCGCCAATGCAATAACCGGCCTTTTACTTCCGATCGTCAATGGCTCCTACGGCGCGACGCTGCAAGCCGCCATTATCCCCGAGATGCAGGGACGAGTCTTCGCATTTATTTTTAGCGCGGCGATGCTGGTCTCACCGCTTGCATTGATGGTGTCCGGTCCATTCGCAGATACGTTCGGCATCCAACCATGGTTCCTTATCACAGGGATATTCTGCACGATCATGGGACTCTCTGGCTTCCTTTCCCCGCACGTGATGGGTATGGAAAACCGTTCCACTCGCGACGCTGCAGAACCGGCTCACACAGCTTAAACAAGACCAACCGTCCAGCTATTTACAAGGCATGGACGGTTGGCAAACCTGCAAAAAGCCCTACGGCTCTATTCGAATGGGTTTACGCCACTACAAGTGAAAGGTAAGCGCCGCCAAGGAGAGTGGAGGCAGCTCGAACACTGCCTGTCCATCGACAAACTCCACCGAAGTAAATGCTGCCGGGCAGACCCTTTCAGGCTGGTCGAAGGTATTGGCCGCATCGGCGGCGGGACCGGTGAGCAGTTCTCCACTCTCAAGCGCCTTCAATTGGCCATCGGCCAGTTGGACTTCCACACGAGCCGATTCGGTCAGGCTGCGGTTCGTCGCAAAGACATGTAACCGGTCGCCATTGAGGATCGCGCTGCTGTCGACAACATGAGTTGGTCCATAGGTTGGGGAATGATATTCGGGGCCGTTGAGGGCAACCTGCAGGGAAATTCCGTCACGCCGGCGCGCATACATCTCAAACGGGTAGAAGATCGTCTGCACCAGCAGGTCGTCGCCGCGGGTCTGCAGAGGAGCAATCACATTGACGATCTGCGCAATGTTAGCGATCTTGACCACATCGGCATGGCGGATAAAACTATTCAGGAATCCAGCCACGACGAGAGCGTCCTCCAGATTGTAAATTTCCTCGATCAGGTGCGGAGCGAATTTTCCTTCGCCATCCATCTCCATATTTTTGTACCAGACATTCCACTCATCGAAACACAAGAATGCCCGTTTGGGGCTTCGGCTCTTGGCCTGCACAAAGCGGCAAACCGCATCCATTTCTTCGATCTGCTGATCAATGGAATTTGTGACAGCCAGGTAATCGGCCGCATCTTTGTTCTGATTGCCCACATAACGGTGCAGGCTGATGTAATCGGCCAGTTTCCCAATGTGTTCCAGAACCTGGCGGTCCCATTCCATGTACGTTGGCATGCCGACTCCACAGGACCCGCCAGCCACCAGTTCAATGGAAGGGTCGACGCTTTTCATCATGTGAGCGGCCTGCTGGGCGCGAATTGCATATTGATCTGCTGGAACATGCCCCAACTGCCACGGACCATCCATCTCATTGCCCAGACACCAAAGCTTGACCGCGTACGGATCAGAATTGCCGTTCGCCGCACGTAAATTGGAATAACGGGTCCCTGCAGGAGAGTTGCAGTATTCAACCCAGTTGCGTGCTTCTTCAGGACTGCCTGTACCCAGGTTTACCGTCAGCATGGGCGTCCAGCCCATCTTTTTGCATAACTGGATGTACTCATCGGTCCCGACCTGATTCGGTTCGATGGATTGCCAGGCGAGTTCGCGGATCACGGGTCGCTGCGACTTCGGTCCAACACCGTCGATCCAGCGGTATCCGGAGGCGAAGTTGCCTCCCGGGTAGCGCATGGCCGTCATGCGCAGACGCCGCAGTGCAGACAGCACATCCTGACGAAATCCATCTTGATCTGCATGGGCGCTCTCTGGTTCATACACGCCCTGATATACAGCCCTGCCCATGTGTTCGAGAAACCCGCCAAAAATGCGGGGGTCCACTTCTCCGATCTGAAATTTCGAATGAAGGACCAGTTTTGTAGTTTCCATCAGCCAACGCCTCCGTTAATGATGTAGGATGAGTCGGCACAAAAATACCTTTGGCATGTTCATGCCGAACTTGTTTCTGCGAATATCAGCGAGCGTGGCAGGCAAATCTTCTGCAACGCTGTAACAATCTGCCGCGTATCAGCAGGGATAGCGACACCAATTATAAAGATTTTTTAGCCTGGGGACATCACTGGCATGGCAATCGCGTTATTTTCATCCAAGGGACGCGGCACATGTGCACCAAAATCATCCCGTCCCTTTGGATGAATCCAGTAACTTTCTCAATTCAGCAATATTTCGCCGTTTCTGGTCATCGCGCAAAGAACGTGCGAATTCTGTAAAATACGAATGTGTTTCGACAAAATCCAATTGCCCCGTATACCATTGCTCATCGTCATATTCACGACCGAGATAGGCCATCTCGGCACGCAGGTCACGATTTCGCTGAATGAAATTTTCGCGTCCCAATACGTCCAGGTCGGCATCTGCCATGATCTGCTCGATCAAATTGGCAGGGGATTGAGGCAGCACAGTTGCGAGAATACAGCCACGAACAACTTCCAACTGCGGGGCTGTGTATCCAAAAATTGGCAGGACATCGTTTGCGATCTGCGCTCCGATCGCCTCATGCCCCGAAACGGTTTCGGTATAGCCCAAGTCGTGGAACCATGCCGCGGTGAGAAGCAGCAACAGCGCTTCATCCCGTACTGCGGCCATGGCAGCAAGTGTCTCCACGGCCGGAACCACCTCATCACGAGTGTGAGCGATCCCATGATACAGAAGATGCGGTGAGAGTTCCTTTTCGAGTCGTTTCTCGGCGTACAACCGGGCCAGTTCGAAATTAAATGATTCCATCTCTGCTTATGTTTGGTTTAACCCTGATCGCATGGGATTGATGCGAGGCAGGAACAACGATAAGAGGTCAGGTTCAAGATAATATCGACTGTAAGTTTTCGTGTATAATTTTGGCTGCCCGTCCCCGTAGCTCAATGGACAGAGTAACAGACTTCGAATCTGGTGGTTGCGCGTTCGACCCGCG
>Ga0073934_10009426_pt1 | contig 12524 bp, 11 predicted proteins | sample LarsenN4metaG_FD_76834 | JGI IMG/M metagenome (GOLD analysis project Ga0073934, IMG submission 76834) | Hot spring sediment bacterial and archeal communities from British Columbia, Canada, to study Microbial Dark Matter (Phase II) - Larsen... ... | reverse complement strand
TCACTTGAGCGATTGTAACCTCGTAAGGACCTGTATTTCGTACATAGGCTATAATTTCTCCCGGACGAAGCACAATCCTTTCAAAATCTATTTTTTCGACCGGAATGGTCGGTGTTTCAATTAGGGTTGCTCCTTTGGTTGCAAACCAATAGACCATGGCTCCAAGAACAATTAGAGGGAATATGGCCGCAAGAAACACGGCAATCCTTGACCTCAAGAGACTTCCTCTTTTTTCATCGACTATATCTTTTTCGTTTATCGCTCTTTCGTTCGACACCTTGAGCCTCCTTGATTACTTTTAGCCACGGAGGTCACGGAGTTACTTGAATAAACCGATGTATGATCCATGATGCACGATTCATGATTAAAGAAAGTTTTCTATCCTGTATCCTGCATCCAATTATTTCTTATTAGTCCATTTGTGTTCTCTGTGTCCTCTGTGGCTAATCTTTTCTAGGCAACCTCCGGAAGTACATAGAAAAATCCCATCCAGCCAAGCTCGGCAAACTCACTCTGGTGGGCATGGAACATAAACATTCCTGGATACTTGTATGAAAACTCAATAATGCAGCGCTCGCCCTGGCAGAGCATCACCGTGTCCGTATACTCGTATTCGTCCGGCTTTGTTCCGGTGCGATAGAGTCGAAACATATTTCCGTGGAGATGGAAAGAATTTATCAGATCAAACTCGGTCATGTTGACTAGATAGATCCTAACCAGCTCATTTAATTTGATGTTTATGGGGTTCTCCAAGTAATAATTCGAATAACCATTCACTGTATAGAACTCGTTTTCACCGTCAAAGTCCGTATCGAAACCGTTCATAACCATGATGAATTCCTTAGCTGGGATCCTGGGGGTCTTTGGGTCGACTATAAATGATCCATAGAGTCCTTTTTCTATGTGCTTTTTTACCGGCATAACGTGGCAGTGGTAGAGAAAAACCCCAAATGGGTCTGCGGTGAATTCGTAAGTAAAACTTCCTCCCGATGGTACGATCTCGAATACCCCGTCCATATTGGCCGGGTGTATGCCGTGGAAATGAATTGTATGGGGCATACTGGATGCGTTCGAGAAGTGAATTCTCAGCCTATCCCCTTCCGTGCACCTTATGGTCGGACCAGGAACATAGCCGTTATAAGTCCATGCGGGATAAATTACCCCGGGAGCTACCTCAATCTCCTTCTCCATGGCGATAATATGGTACTCCCTCTGTACTTCTCCTCCGGGCAGTTGTGTGACTTTCCCGTAGTCGAATGTAGTGAGAAACTTCATAGGATTCATTTCACTATCTCTAAAAGCTGTTGTTTTTCTTGGGGTACGGGACATTTCTGTGGTTTGATGTCCGCCGTGTCCCATCCCTGGGTTCAGTATCACTCCTTCTTTATATTTTTTTTGAGCAAAGCCTTGTGCGGCCAGGACGGCAGAACCGCCCAATACCCCCAACCCTACCTTTAGCAAGTCTCGTCGAGAGATATCATTTTTACTCATAACCCATATTCTCCTTTAAAAGCCCTAAATTAATCTTTTTATTAAACTAGTTATAATTTTAGGATAACCTAAATTTTAGATAAAAAAATCAGATGTGTCAATCAACATAGTACTATCTTTTAGTGACCCACGTTATCTGATACTCTTGACCCAAACTTGTCCAAGATAAGAGATTGCTTCGCTTCGCAATGACAGGGGGTTCAGAATGACTCGAGTTATCATTCCGACCGGAGGGAGGAATCTTAATATATCGCTTAGAGGGGTTTATTCCTACGCTTCACTCAGGATAGATTCCACCACCGAAGCAATCCCATTTCTAGAAGCTTATGTTGTCAGGACTTTCGTAGGATATTTGAACGGATACGATTGGGGCAGCACCTGCATAACAAACATGAAAGAGGGCAACCTGATTTTAAAAAGGCGTTTTTATCTGTCTAAAGCCTTGTTTTACCCTGTGAGATAACTTTATCCTGAACGGAGTTGAAGGATTCATATCTCACAGGGTTACCAGGATGGATTTTTTGATCCCTGATTATTCTGGACAGCAGTGTGAGTATGTATAACGTAATTCAACTGTTCAAGGAATTAGATTTACTCTACTTTTTCTCTTATCTATGAAATGTCCCGTTTGTTTTCCTCATACTCTTCCTTGGTAATTTCTCCACGAACATAACGTTTCTTCAAGATATCAAGAGATGACTCCTCATCTTTACTGCGTTTACCTCTTCCTGCCATGCGGGCAATCCATACTGCGAGAAGAACAATGCCAACAATTACGAGAATCCAGAAAATCATGTTAAAAAGCATCCAGATTCCCATTCCTCCATCCATTCATCCATTGTCCAGTTTCCCATCATAGTTCTTACCTCCTCCAAAATCCGTAGCTATCATAAAAATAACTCAGTACTTTATAAAAAACCCGCTGCAGCATTCTCGTATGGTATTTTTACATCTAGCCCCGTGCAACACGTAGTCCATTAGCCACGGCCAGAAGTTCAGAGACCTCATGGAAAAAAACGGCAATGGCAACTGTCATAATACCAACGAGTGCAGAAGGAATAAGGACTGCAAGGATGAGAAGTGAAAAGACAATGTTCTGAATGCTTATACCTCTGGCTCTCTTCCCCAGATTTAATGCATACACTACCTTTGTAAGATCGTCAGCCATAAGAGCTGTATCGGCGGCTTCTATAGCAGCATCTGCTCCCGCTGCACCCATGGCGATACCTACCGTTGCTCTGGCCAAAGCCGGGGCATCGTTTATGCCATCCCCAATCATAGCCACAGCACCATATTGCTTCTCTAGCTCGTCAACAGCTTTTATCTTATCTTCTGGCTTTAGATTTGATCTTACCTCGTCTATGTATAGTTCTTTTGCGATTGCTTTGGCTGTTGTTTCGTTATCACCAGTCAGCATTACGACTTTGACCCCCATCCTGTGAAGCTGATCTATAACCTCTTTTGCTTGAGGTCTAATTTCATCCCTAACTGCTATAATGCCGGAGATTTTCTCTTTTGTTCCTAAGAGAATCACTGTCTTACCTTCTTCTGTTAGCCTTCTAATATCTGGAATAGAGCGGATATCAAGGCCTAATTCTTCGAATAACTCCGGTCTGCCGACATAAACAGTCTCATTTCCAATCTGCGCCTTCGCTCCAGAGCCGATAAGTGCGCTAAATTGAGCTGCTTCATCACACTGAATATTTAATTCCTCTGCTTTCTTCACAATTGCTCGGGCCAGGGGGTGCTCTGAAAACCTTTCAACACCATAAGCCAAAGCCAATACCTTAGATTCGTCTTCATTAAGCGGTATAACATCGGTGACAACGGGTTTGCCTTTGGTGAGGGTCCCGGTCTTATCAAAGGCAACCACCTTAATCTTCCCTAAGTTTTCAAGATGAATACCTCCTTTAATAAGCACACCAGACCTGCCTGCCATCCCAATACCGGCAGCAATAGCAACGGGCGTGGACATCACCAGGGCACAGGGAGCTGCGGCAACCAACAACACAACCGCCCTAGTGGCCCATTCGGAAATGGACAATCCAAAGAGGGGAGGGATAAAGACGAGAAGCAGTGAACACAAGAGAACTAATGGGGAATACCTTCTTCCAAATGTTTCGATGAAGAGTTGGGTTTTGCTCTTTTGTTCCTGTGCTTCCTCGACAAGGTGTACCATCTTAGCAAGAGTGTTATCTTTAAAGGTTGCTGTGGCCTTGATCTCCAGTACCCCTTCTTGATTGATAGTGGCTGCAAATACCTTCATTCCTTCTCTCTTTTCAACTGGTATGGATTCTCCAGTGATAGGAGCCTCATTAACACTGGAACTTCCTTTTACGACAATACCGTCTGTAGGGATCGACTCGCCGGGCCTGACGACGAATATGTCCCCTAAAACTAATTCTTCTGCTGGTACTATTATTTCTTTTCCGTTTCTTATGACCTTTGCTTCTTTAGGAGCAAGATCGAGTAGCTTTTTTATCGAGGCTCTGGTTCTGGCGAAGGTGTATTCTTCTAATCCCTCAGCCGAACCGTAGAGGAAGACTAAAAACGCTGCTTCATCCCACATTCCTAATATTGCTGATCCTATAGCAGCACCCATCATGAGGATTTCAATGCCGATTTCCTTTTCTTTGATTAATTCTTCAATTCCTTCTCGTCCCCAGTGGTAACCACCTAAGAGAATAGCAATAACGTACAAAGAGATTTCAACAGGTTGAGGAATCACTCTATCAATATGCGCTAAGAGAAAAGCTACTCCGGTAATTAAACCGGCAATTAAGGCATTGCGTAAGGGAGGATGTGCATACCATTTCCCTTCAAATACTTCCTCTTTATTTTTCAACCAATATTCCTCCCTTGGGCGATATCACACAAGATCCTTTCCAAGACTATCAACCTCTCGGCCAATACATAATTACAAAGACGCCAGCAAGAGAGATAGCTCCACCAATTAGGTCAAACTTGTCTGGAGCTATATCATCAATTTGCCAACCCCAGAGAATGGCAAGGACGATGAAAATACCACCGTAAGCCGCATAAACTCTTCCGAAATGTGCTGGTTGTAAGGTAGGTATAACTCCATAAAGAACCAGCACTATTGCTCCAAAGAAAGCAAGCCATATACTTTTACCTTCTCGTAACCAAAGCCACACAAGATACCCTCCACCTATTTCGCATAAGCCAGCCAGGAAAAAGTAGAATAGAGATTTACCAATTTCCATAATTACCTCCTCCTTTAGAACTTAAGAATCCTTTTTCTTGCCTCTACCTTCAAGCTCCCTAATCCTCTGCTTTGCGTGTTCTATATACATGCCGTACTGGGGTGGGGCATATTTGATAAATCCCTTATATGCTTCCAATGCCTCTTGAGTACGACCCAACCTTTCACAGACAATCGCTTTGTTAAGGTAAGGCTCGACATACCTGGGGTTTAACTCTATAGACCTGTTGTAATCCGTGATAGCTTTCTCGTATTGGCCGGTCATGCCATAGGCGACTCCCCGATTGGCGTAAGCCTCAGCATACGTAGGGTCTATTTCTATGGCCTTACTGAAATCTAATATAGCCTTCTCGTGCTGATTTTTATCCTTTCCATAGATAATTCCCCGACTGTTATAAACCTTAGCCAATCTAGGATTTATCTTTAAAGCCTCGTCGTAATCCGAAATGGCTTGGTCATGCTGGCCTATTTCGGAGTAGGCGTTACCTCTATTAGCATAAGCCTCAACATAACCGGGATTTATCTCAATTGCTTTGGTAAAATCGGAGATAGCGCGGTCATATTCACGTTTGCCTTTACCGTAGGCTACACCACGATTGAAATATGCTTTTGCGTATCCCGGATCTATTTCTATAGCCTTATCAAAATCAGAAATAGCTTCGTCATACTGACCTTTGCGATAATATATAGCTCCCCGATTGGCATATGCTAAGGCATGCTGTGGATTAATCTCCACAGCCCTGTTGAAATCTGATATAGCCTTGTCATATTCTCCACTTTGGTAATAGAAGAACCCACGGTTAATGTAGTCCTCGGCAGAGGACAGTTTCCTTCCACGGACTTCAATAAACTTATTGTTTACTCCACTAGGTGAGAAGTCCTTATACTTGATAACATAAATTGCCACCGCTGTAATAAGAATTAAGGACGTAAAAACTATTATTCGGTATTTCATCTCTCACTCATCTTTTAAAGGTGACCATATTGCTTCTTCGTCTTTCTCTCCCGACCGTATCCTTACCGCCCTCTCCACGTTAGATACAAAAATCTTTCCATCTCCCATGTTTCCCGTGTGAGCGTACTTTTGTATGGTTTCTACAATTCTGTCCGCCATCTCATCTTTTGCTATTATCTCGACCTTCACTTTAGGAACAAACTCGACTATCCTTACCTTTCTTTCCATCTTGCCTCTTCCAAATCCTTTCACCTCTGACACACTCATGCCTGGAAACTCGGGTATCTCCTCAAGAGCCTTGGTAACTTTGCCGAGCATGAATGGTTGAATAAACGCTTTTATCTCCTTCATGTTATCCCTCCATCTTTTGTCATTTCTCATGATAGCCACAGAGTTCACAGAGGATTTTTTAAAAATTCTTCTCTGTGTTCTCCTCAGCAAATAAATTTCGCAAATCCTTTTCCCCCTCTTAAAACTCCACTTCTTTTTTCTCAAACCAGCCGTAGATTGTGGGAAGAACGATCAGGGTTAAAATTGTAGAGGAGATGAGTCCTCCTATAACCACTGTAGCAAGCGGCTTTTGTATCTCTGAGCCGGGGCCTGTGGCCAGAAGCATGGGAATAAGTCCCAGGCTAGCAACGAGAGCGGTCATAAGAACCGGTCTCAGTCTGAGTTCAGCCCCTCGAATAATGGCTTCTTCAAGCGGAACCCCCTCACGTCTTAACTGGTTAAAATAAGACACCATCACAACACCGTTCAGTACTGCAACTCCAAAAAGTGCTATGAATCCGACTGAGGCGGAAACGCTTAGATAAAGCCCGGAGATGAAAAGAGCCAGTATCCCACCGATAACTGCAAACGGGATGTTCATTATGATCAAGAGGGCATTCTTAAGAGAATTAAATGTGCTGAAGAGAAGAATGAATATGAGTAAGATCACCAGAGGCACCACGATATAGAGCCTAGCCATAGCCCTCTGCTGGTTCTCAAACTGTCCGCCCCAATCAATGAAATACCCCGGCGGAAGCTGTACTTGAGCGGCTATCTTTTTTTGAGCCTCAGCAACAAAACCTCCGATGTCCCTACCTGAAACGTTGCACTCAATCACTATTCTTCGCTGTCCGTTTTCTCTGCTTATTTGAGCCGGTCCTTCTTCGAGATACACTCTGGCCAACTGCTCAAGAGGAATGCGGGCGCCGTTTGGAGCGCTTACCAGGATATTCTTGATAGTATTTACGTCTTTTCTCACATCCTGCGGAAATCTAACCAAGGCTCCGAATCTTCTTTGTCCCTCGAATACCTCGGTTGCAACCTTGCCGCCTATTGCCGTCTCGACAATCTCCTGAATGTCTGAGACGTTAATTCCGTATCTGGCTATTTGAGACCTGTCTATATCTATTTGTAGGTATTGAAGACCGGAGACACGCTCGACGTTTAAATCCTCAACCCCTTTGATCTTCGACACTATTTCTCTGATTTCATCAGCCTTATTTTTCAAGACATCCATATCTTCGCCAAAGAGTTTTATGGCAATCTGGGCTTTTACACCTGAGATAAGCTCATCCACCCTGAGGGCTATAGGCTGAGAGAAGCTGTAAGCCACTCCCGGAATCAAAGAGAGTTCTTCCCTCATTTTTTGGGCCAGCTCTTCGTTTGTCTTTGCTGTCTTCCAATCGCTTTGGGGTTTCAGATTTACGATAATGTCGCTTATCTCCACCCCCATTGGGTCTGAGGCTATCTCGGCGCGCCCGGTCTTAGATACTACCGTTTCGACCTCAGGAAATTTTATAAGCGCTCTTTCGATTTGACCGGAAACCTCGAGGGATTCTGTGAGTGATATGCTCGGAAGGCGAAATGCCTGTATGGCTATAGAGCCTTCATTCAGTTGGGGTAAGAACTCTGTCCCAATAAAAGGAAATAGAGAAAGGCTCAGTACAAGCGCTGCCACCGCTCCTCCTACTACGAGCTTTCTACGACCGAGGGCTTTCTTCAAGATCGGGATGTAGAAATTCTTAAGAGAAGTGATAATCCTGTTTGATAGCGACTCAAACAGTCTGCCCAATTTGTTAAAGAAACTGATATTTGTAAAACGGGAGCGTCCTTCTCCTAGCAGGAATGTGCAGAGTATAGGTATCACAGTTAGGGAAAAAATCAGCGATCCCAAGAGAGCGAAACTGACCGTGAAAGCCATGGGGGAGAACATCTTTCCCTCTATTCCCTGAAGCGTAAAAAGAGGAAGAAAAACGACAATGATTATGGAGATTCCAAAGACGATGGGTCTTCCCACCTCTTTAGCGGCTTCGAGCACCGTATGTACTATGTTTTCTCTCGCTTCCGGGTTTTCTTCCAGGTGACGATAAACGTTCTCAACCATAACTACTGCGCCGTCAACGAGCATACCGATCCCTATGGCAAGCCCGCCGAGAGACATAAGGTTTGCGGAAAGGTTGAACCATCCCATCATGATGAATGTAAAAAGGGCAGAAAGGGGCAAGACTGCTCCGACAATAAGAGCGGAGCGGAAGTTTCCTAAAAAGAGCAGAAGAACAAGGAAAATGAAAATCGCTCCTTCTTCGAGCGCTTTTGTAACGGTTCTAATCGCTCTCTTTACCAAGTCGGTTCGGTCGTAAAACGGCTTAATAGTAACCCCCGGAGGAAGCGACTTTTGAATCTCCTCTACTTTTTCTTTTACCTTAGTTACTACTTCTCTTCCGCTAGCCCCTTTAAGCATCAATGTAATACCAGTTACTACCTCACCCTCGCCGTCCTTGGTAACAGCGCCTTGCCTTATTTCCGGACCGACTGTTACATCGGCTACATCTTTCACGTATATCGGAGTCCCATCGTGCGATGTGATGATTATGTTTCTCAGATCCTCGGTCGTCTTAACCAAACCTAATCCACGGACTATATATTGCTCCGAGTTATGCTCTATGAAGTTTCCTCCGGCATTGGCGTTATTTTTCTCCACTGCCTCAAAAACCTCCCGGAGTGTGAGGTTATGGCTTATGAGCTTTGCTGGATCGATTAGAACCTGATACTGCTTTACCAATCCACCGAAGCTATTTACATCGGTTACACCGGGTACTGTGCGTAGAATCGGTCTTATAACCCAGTCCTGAATAGTTCTAAGCTCCATAGGACTGTAGCCATCGCCCTCAACAACATACTGGTAGATCTCTCCAAGACCCGTTGATATGGGCCCCATCTCCGGGTCAACCCCTGGAGGCAGGTTCTCTTTTGCCCCCTGAAGCCTCTCGAATACAAGCTGCCTTGCAAAGTAGATGTCCACATCGTCTTCAAATACTACCGTAACCACAGAAAGCCCAATCTTTGAAAGCGACCTTACCTGTGCTACCTTTGGAAGCCCAGTCATGGTCACTTCAATCGGAAAACTCACGAGTCTTTCAACCTCAGTGGGTGCCATCCCCTCGGCCCGAGTTATTATCTGTACCTGAATATTTGTAACGTCGGGGAAGGCGTCAATAGGAAGCCTCTTGGCTGAGTAAACCCCTACGCCAATAAGAAGAATCGTAAAAACGATAACCAGGAATCTCTGCTGAAGCGCAAATGTTATAATTCTGTCTATCATCTTATTCCTCCCCCAACTCACCCTTCTGGGCTTCGGATTTGAGTAGAAAACTCCCTTTGGTAACTATCTTTTCTCCAGCTTTAATCCCATCTACTACCTGATAAAAGCTATCAACTTGTCTTCCCAGCGAAATCTCTCTTTTCTCAAAACCACCGTTTCCTTTGTCAACGAACACAATCTTTTTATTTCCATCGGTTTGAACAGCTTCTCCAGGGATTGCTAATACGTCGGACATAACCTCTGTGGTTATAAAAACAGTTGCAAACATCTCTGGCTTAAGTTTTCCGAGAGAGTTATCTACTTCTGTACGAACCTTTACAGTGCGTGTAGAAGGGTCAATCTGATCTCCTACATATGTGACAGTTCCCTTAAAAACTTGGTTTGGGTAAGGAGAAACTTTTACCTCTACCGGGAGTCCGGTCCTAACTAGAGGAATGTCCTTTTCTGGTACGTCGGCTATAACCCAGAGTGTTGATAGATCTGCAAGTGTAAATAGATTTTCGGTTGGCTCTATGAGCTCGCCAAGGGTTGCATGCCTCTCAACTATAGTTCCTGAAAAAGGAGCCCTAATGGCTACCTTTGAATTAATTATGTGTTGATTGCCTATATGCTTTACCTCTTCTTCGCTTAATCCTAAGAGGTGAAGCCTGTCCTCAGCGGCTTTAAACTCCGCTCTTACAATCATATATTCAGCTTCACGCTTTTGATACTCACTAAGAGATATAGCCTTTCCCTCTAGAAGTTTCTTTGCTCTTGCATATGATTTCTCCTGTGCGATAAGATTTGCCTTTGCCTTAAGGTATTCTGACTGCGCTGTTCCCAACTCGGTACTGTCTATTATGGCAAGGCTGCCGTCTTCTTTTACTTTGTCTCCTAGGTTAGCTTTAACCTCAACAACTCTGCCGGGAAGGCGAGAGCCGACGTGGGCAAGCTTGTTTTCGTTAAACCGGACCTTTCCCGGCGCTTCTAGAAAGTTCTTAAGAGATTTTAAAGAGACCTCTTCAATTTGAAGGTTTGCCGTCTCTACTGATTTAGGGTCGAGTTGAATTAGATTTGAAGGGGGCTTTTCGTTTATCTCTTTTTCATTATCAGCTTCTCCCCTATTACATGAGATGAAGGAGATCAAAAACACTGTAACTAATATGCCTAAGAGCACTTTTTTCATCTTCGATTTTAAGAATATTTTCCGAACCATTACATCTCACCTCCCGCAATTTTTTCTAGCGTGATTTTCGATATGTAAAACTCAAAAAGGACTTGATAGTATTCCCTCAGCGTATCTCGATAGGTTCTGAGGGCATCGAGGACATCTAAAAGCCCTATCTCGCCTTGTTCGTAGCTAAACTGTGCTATCTCAAGTGAACGCTTTGCTCGGTCTAATAGCTCGGTCGAAAATATCTTTGACTGCTCGAATGCAACCTTATAGTTTTTGTATTCATCTTCGAGGCGGTTTCCGATTTCAATTTCTAGGAGTTTTAAATCAAAAGAAGCCTTACGTTCCTCAGCCCTTGCACTTTGAATCCCTCCCTGGTTTTGGTACCAGAGGGGAACGCTTATGCCAATCCCGCCCCCTATGGCGGTTTTATCTATTTCTCTATCATAGAAGCCCGAAGGAAAATATCAGGAACAATCAAATGTTTTTGCTCTAGTATCGAAAACCCTGCGCGCTTGACCTCGACCGTTTGGGCTTTTAGTTGAGGATTAAAATCGGCGACCTTCTCAGCTATTTGTTCCAATCTGGACATAGTGGAAGGGGGTGTAAGTTCGCCGTCTACATCAAAATCCTTTTCTAAAGAATTCCCGAGAAACCTGTTTAAAATCGCCTTTACCGCACTTAAATTCGTCTCGGCACGAATTAGCTCTCTTTCAAATTTCAAGGTCTCAACCCTTGCTTTAATAAAATCTAGTTCTCTGGATTCGCCGAGCCCAACCCTACGCTCAATAATCGAAAGAAGGGTTTTACTGGTATCCAAATTCTGTTTTGCAATCTCTACATCTTTTTTAGCAAGGAGAGTCGCGTAGTAAAGTTGCTTGGTAGTAGAAATAAGCTCTATCCTTACAGCTTCTTTTTCAAATTCGGTGATCTTTACTTTTTCCTCGGCAGCCTTTCTTCTATAGAGGCGCTTTAGGGGCCATTCAATGGGCTGTATGACTGCTATACCGAACTCTGCTTTGGAGCTATTGTCCTCACGCGATTTGCCTCTATCTAATGAAAACTCTACTTCAGGGTTTGGAAAAGCCTTTGCGGCTTTAAGCTCTCCTTTGGCAATATCAATGTTAGAAAGAGCCGAGGGTACAGATGGATTTTTCTCAATGGCGAGTTCTATTAGCTCATCAATTTTATATTTTTCCTGGGTTTGGTTTTCTTCAGCGGATGCTTGAAAACCTCTCAGAGATATACAGGTAGAGATAAAACATAGAAATAAAGTAATAGTTTTAAATAGCACTTCTAATCTCCTTTGAAGGTAATTTTGTTTAGGATAGAAAAGGTGAGTTCGATATAACTTCTGAAGGCTGGACAATTAAATGTAGCGGAGGTCTTCAGACCTCCATGAGTAGTTCCCTTAATTTCCTTTCTATTTACCCCATGAGATAAGCTTTACTATCTCATGGGATAAATCGCTACCCCAGATGGCAATGGGATCCTAAGGGATTTCGCTACAGTTTTTTCTACATCGAACCCACTTTAAATAAGGGTTCTGGGAGGATTAAAGATGGATTTTATTAGGTTGCTCTCTGGAAACAAGTGATTAAAAGAAACTGTTGAGGTTGAGATATCTGGCTCTATTAAAAGCTTAAGTCCTTCAATTTCGTTTAGATTGTGAAAACAAGAACTACCTGTATTACAATGACTAATTGGGAGGGCAGGTCTCTTAGAGGAATTTTTATCAGAGTCGGAGGTAGCAGAAAACAAACAATGCTCGGAGGAGAGGCAATTTTGATGATTGTAAAAGTTGGATACGTAAAAGTCTTCACAAATTGTCGTGGCTGAAAAAAAGAGGAAAAACGTGATTGCTATTAGAAATGCCCTAGTTAGAATTTTATTTTCTCTTCCTGATTTCATTTTCCTTATTAAGCTATTTAAGATACCCTGGTTTCAGAATAGTATAAATTATCGCACAAATTAACTCCGTTGGTAAAAATATACCAAATCAAAACAGAAACGTAAAGGCGGCTGATAAAACCACCTGCTCGTCCGTGTTTTCGGTATGGACATCAGTTGTAACCCCTATAATGATGGTCAGATAATCGGTCACCGGCGC
>Ga0073934_10009425_pt1 | contig 12525 bp, 6 predicted proteins | sample LarsenN4metaG_FD_76834 | JGI IMG/M metagenome (GOLD analysis project Ga0073934, IMG submission 76834) | Hot spring sediment bacterial and archeal communities from British Columbia, Canada, to study Microbial Dark Matter (Phase II) - Larsen... ... | reverse complement strand
TGTCCCTGTGAGGACGGGCCGGCCAGGGTCAGCGCCAGGGTATTGCTGGCCGCTCCCGTCTCGGGATCGAAAGCCCGGCCTCGCAAAACGAGCGGGCTGCCAAAAGCCATGCGCTGGCCTTCGCGGACGCCGCTGAGCGTGGGGCGCGGCGGCTGATTGGGAATGGGGAAGGCATCGCTGAGGGCCATGGCGGTCCGAACTCCGTCAGTGGCGAAGAGACGCACACGGGTTACAGGGCTGCCGGGCAGGCCCCGCAGGTCAATGGTGTCTTCAAGCCCCCGGTAGTTCCTGCGCATGGTGATCCACCCGGCTCCGTCTCCCACCTGCACCATAAACCGGAGGGGATCGCCATCCCGGTCCTCCGCCTGCCAGCGTAGGTAAAGCGTCTGCGCCGCCTGGTCCACCCGCACGGTCACGATGGAGAGGCTGGGGGGATTGGGACTGATGAACCGCTCGACCCAAACCTGGTTGCTACGTACCACCTGCAAGCTGCGAACCCCTGGGGCCAGGTCCACCCATTGGCTGAAGGTGTCAAAGCTCAGCCGGCGCACCTCTTCCGAGTGCGGTTCCTGGACCACCAGCGGGGTTTCGCTCAATACCCCGCCTGCAGCGTCCACCTGGCGCAGGAGGCACGCTGCGGCGTCCTTCGGCAGCGAGGCGGCCTTGGCACGGTGACGGGCCAACCGGTCGGCGGGCACGATCGCTGCGGGCAGCGTGTAAATGGGCCGGAAGTAACCTCTTGGCTCTGTGCGGCCCAGGCGCCCTTGAAGCAGCAGCACTTCGCCAGGTTCTTTCGCTGGGGAGGCCAAGGCGTTTTTCGGGGGTGGTGGAGCCGTGAGGAACAGCATGGCATTCCAGTAAACATGCGAGGTCCAGCGCCCGTCGACCCTGTAGGACATGACATCGGCAGCGCTGGTGGGAGTGATGACCTTCTGCCGAATGTAATCCCAGCCCATGTAAGCATCCGGGCTGTAATCGTCCGGAACACCAAGCGAACACGGGTAGAAAGCGAGATCAAAGTTCTGTTGATCCTCCGGGAAATCGCCGCACATGATATGTTTGCGCCCGTAGCAGTGACCGCCTTCGTGGGCCAAAACCAAACCACCGCCCCAACTCACCCCTCTGAGGTCATTCGTTTCCATGCGCGCGATCATCACGTCCGTCCCAAGAAGGCTCACTCCGTTGAAGTTGGGCATGCTAGGGTGGACCATGCCCACAAAGAACCTCTGCCCCCAGTCCCCGCAAGGGTACCAACCGAAGTCCTGCAAATCATCCAGGGCCCGACTTTTATCATCGTCAGCAATGTCCTCGTCATCGCTGCCTATGGCGTAGGGCTCTTCTGGGTCGCCCAAGGTCCAGTAATACTCGTTGACCGCCCAGTCGGCCACGGGCATCAGCGATCGCGCGCGCTCCACCAGTTCCGAAACGTGCTCGAACCCGCAGATGGGCCCGGTTGTCAGCAAGGGCACAAACGTGAAACATGGGCGTCCTTTATTCACGATGGCAGCCGGGTTTTTTAGCCAAACGCTATTGTTGGAGAGCGGATCAGAACCCGTCTCGGCAATCGCCAGATCCTCGTTTAACACCATCTTCAGTTGAAGGGTCGCGGTGGGAACCTGGAATCCCCCGATGTCCATCCACTCGTAGGGCAGTTCAAACAAGTAGGATTCCGTGTGGGGCCGAGCCCGCCGTTCGGTCAGAGGGTCGAACGGCTCCACATCAGGCCGGTTCACCGGCTCGATCGGCGATCCAGGCAGAAGTTGGTTGTTCAGGTATCCATAAAGGTAGGCCTGAGGTTGCCAGACTTTGCCGGTGGTGTTGGTTCGCGTGTAGGCGTAACCCCGCGCGAAGGTCGGATGGCGGCTGACCAGTGCGACGGAGATGTTCATGTCCTGGATGGCCTGCACCACCTCCAGACCATCCGCCACAAAGTCTAGTTCCTGGGCGGGCGCATCCCGGTCAATGCGCCGAATCCCATTGGCCCGCAGGAAGTAAACCCACTCATCGGTCAGACGCAGGTTGAAGCCGCCGCCCGTGGTCAGAAACTGCTCCCAGCCTGTGGTGGCGCCAGGCGTGGTGTGGCGCTTCAAGACCGTGTCCGTGTGCTCGCAAAGGAGCGCACCGCAAGTCATGATGGCTTCCGCGATGAAGATGTGCTTGGGCTCGGTCCCTAACGGGCTGGAGACCTGGACGGGATCCACTGCCACGCTTAACACCTGGTTGTTGTCCTGCGCCGTGTAGATCGTGGTCGAATCGCCCGTCATGGCGTTGATCCGGAATAAACGCCCCGGCGGGGTGGACGATGTGACAGTGTCCACATGCCTTCCGGCGGCCCCGTAGCAGTAGGTGGTGCCTGTCCCCATCAGCGTTCTCGCTTTATGTATGGCGAAATCCATGATCCCCGTGCCGAGTTCCAGGATGTCCACCGGCGAGGTAAGCAACACCCGGAACAGTTTGCCGTCGCTGAACAGAACCATCATCGCCTCCTGGGTGTCGGTGCCGTTCTCCATGATGAACCACTGCAGCTTGACTACGTCGTTCGTGTCCGTAATCCGGAACAGATAGTCAGGCTCCACGCTGGCATCAGTGGGCATTCGGTAAATGTAATTATGGGTCGTGGTTCGGCGTGGCCAGTAGAGCCGGCCATCCGCCAACTCCAGTACCGCCGTGGGCTGGTTCGAGAGCAGGGTCGGAGTCATGATCCCTGTGCTCAATGCCTGACCTGGTTCGGTTTGCTCTGCATTCAGGGCTTTGCGCTGGAGCTGCCGGCCGCTGAAGTAATAGACATAAGCGTCATCCCGCACCACGCGGTTGAACTCGCCCTCCATGATCGCGCAATCCCGGGCCAGGTTGCAGGTGCCGCCGGTGATCGTTGGGTTGATTCGGATGGTGGCCTCATGCGGAAACTCACCAGCACACCGGCCGCCCCCGTCCCACCAGATCAGTCCATAGTTATAGAGGTCGAAGGCCGTAATCCCCAGAGAATCGGTGACGACAGTTTGAGGGGTGGCTGCCGGCATCGGAGAGCCGGCGGAAAGCGCCATAATAAGCAGGGTAATCATCCTCCATGTTTTCATAAAACCTCCTTAAGAATATGATTTAGTGTCCTTGACTGACGGGATTATTGTGGCTGACGTGAATTAGCTTGAGTGAGTTGAGCTCGCAGGTCAAGCGTGCTGATTGTAATCGTCTGGGAAAGCAGGGGTTTGTCCGCGAGAGCGGGTGGGAGACAAGGGTAGCGCCTTAAGACTGAGTCATCGCCGCCGGAGGAAATAAAAAAGCCGGGAGGTGATCCCGGCTCCAAACAACATGAGAAGCAAAGTCTTTTGTTTCGCGCCGCAACTTGCCACTGCGGCCTGTTTCGTTGGGTGCGGCGCTGCAGACGAACGCCTCTTACACACAGAAACTGCACTTCTGCATCACCAACGACAGCGCAAGTTTAGCCTATGTTAACCGCCAAGCCAGTCACCAGAACTGGGGACAACTGGGGCAGGCGAGTTTTGAGGGTCACACGGCAGGGAAACAATGATGTAAAGCTTTATTTACCAAGCTAATAGGATATACAGGTGGGCGCGGCGTTCGTGGTCGTGCTTACCGATTGCAGAGACTGCAGCAGAAAGGCGAGCGGTGGGGGTGAGACCGCTCGCGGCTGTTAAGCAGCGGTTGAAGCAGTGCCAGTTGGTGCGGAAACGGTTCGGGTGTGCCAAGAGGTTTTTCAGGGTCATGCAGGGAGGCAGTAATTCGCGGGGGAGAGCCTATTGCCCAGGCGGCGCGTTGAGGCGGGTGAGGGCTTCGTGGCGAGCGGAGCAGCCGCACGGGCGATGTTGTGAGGCATGGGGTGGCTTGCATCGTGGTGGAGGGTTCGGTAGTGTGAGGCCTTTATTGATATGTCTGATAGCTACATTCAGAATCTGTTCGCCGAGCGGATCGGGGGCCGCCTCTACGGGAAGGGCACCGCGATTTATAAGTTCGAGAAGATCAAGAGGGCCAAACGGGCTGCGCTGGCGGCGAACCCGGGAGCGGAGATTATTGACATGGGGGTGGGCGAGCCGGATGAGATGGCTTTCCCGGAGGTGGTGGCGCGTTTGCACGAGGAGGCTCTGAAGCCGGAGAATCGTGGTTACGCGGACAACGGGGATGAGGTGTTGAAGCAGGCCGCCGCCCGTTATCTGGAGCGGGTGTGCAAGGTGAGCGGGATTGATCCTCAGACCGAGGTGTTGCATTCGATCGGAAGCAAGGCCGCGTTGTCCATTCTGCCGGCGGCGCTGGTGAATCCCGGGGATGTGGTATTGATGACCACACCGGGCTACCCGGTTTTCGGGACGCACGCGCGGTATTATGGGGGCGTGGTGTACAACCTGCCGTTGAGAGAGGAGCACGGTTTTTTGCCCCGGCTGGAGGAGGTACCGGCGGATGTGCTTGGGCGGGCCAAGGTGCTGGTGATCAATTACCCGAACAACCCGACGGGGGCCTCGGCTACGCCCGAGTTTTATGAGCGGGTGGTGCATTTTGCCCGGAAGAATAATCTGGTGGTGATCTCGGACGCGGCGTACGCGGCGCTGGTTTATGAGGGAGCGCCCTTGAGTTTCCTGGCGACGCCCGGAGCCAAGGAGGTGGGTGTGGAACTGCACTCGTGCAGCAAGAGTTTCAATATGACGGGGTGGCGCTGCGGCTTCGTGGCGGGCAATGCGTTGTTGGTGAAGGCCTATGGGGACGTGAAGGACAACACCGACTCGGGCCAATTCCTGGCCATCCAGCACGCCGCCGCGTATTGTTTCGATCACCCCGAGATCACCGAGAAGATCGCGGCGAAGTATTCGCGGCGCATGGACGCACTGGTGCGGACGCTGCGGGGGGCGGGTTTCGAGGCGCGCAAGCCCAAGGGGTCTTTTTTTCTTTATGTCAAGGCTCCCAAAGCGGCGGTCAGACGGGATGGCGGGCGGGTGGAGTTCAAGACCGCCGAGGATGCCTCGCAGTGGCTGATCACGGAGAAGCTTATCTCGACGGTGCCGTGGGATGACGCGGGCGCCTACCTGCGTTTCAGCGTGACTTTTGTGGCCAGGGATCAGGCGGACGAGGCGCGTGTGCTGGGTGAGGTGGCCCGGCGCCTTGGGGATGTGAAGTGGGAGTTCGAGTCCGAAGCCCGTTCTTGAGTGATTGTGGTTCAACTATAAACCGAGCCTGGTATGATTATTGTTCTCAAACCTGAAATCACGCGCAAGCAGGAGTCGGAAGTCCTGCGGGAGATCCGCAAACTGGGCTACCGTCCGCATGTGATGCGGGGGGTGGCGCGGACGGTCATCGGGGCGATTGGCGATGAGCGGACGCATCAGTCGCTGGAGACGCTGACGACCTGGCCGCAGGTCGAGCAGGTGATGCCGGTGCAGAAGCGGTATAAGCTGGTCAGCCGGGAGGGGCATCACGAGAACTCGACGGTGGCGGTGCGCGACGAGGTGATTGGCGGGAAGAAGGTTCAGATCATGGCGGGGCCATGCTCGGTGGAGACGGAAAAGCAATTGATGACGGTGGCGCACGGGGTGCGGAAATCGGGGGCGACGATTCTGCGGGGCGGGGCATTTAAGCCGCGGACGTCGCCGTATGAGTTCCAGGGGTTGGGCGAGAAGGGTTTGAAGCTCCTGGCTAAGGCGCGCCGCGAGACCGGGATGCCGATCATCACCGAGTTATTGTCGGAGAGCCATGTGGATCTGGTGGCCGAGTACACGGACATCATCCAGATCGGGACGCGCAACGCGCAAAATTTCCAGTTGCTGATCGCGGCGGCGCAAACGGGGAAGCCGGTTTTGCTCAAGCGGGGTCTGTCCATGCGGATTGAGGAGTGGCTGCTGGCCGGGGAGTACGTGATGTCTCACGGCAACCCGAACTTGCTGTTTTGCGAGCGTGGCATTCGGACTTTCGAGACCTACACGCGGAACACTTTGGATCTGAGCGCCATTCCCATCATCAAGGCTGAGTCGCATTGCCCGATTGTGATTGACCCGAGCCAGGGGGCCGGCCGGGCGGACCTGGTGAGCGCCATGTGCAAGGGGGCGGTTGCGATGGGGGCGGACGCTTTGTTGATCGAGGTGCATCCCAATCCTACCGAGGCCTGGAGCGACGGTCCGCAACAACTTTCGCTGGAGTTGTTTGACCGGCTGATGAAGGAACTGCGGCCGTTCCTCGCGGCGGCGGGCCGAGAGTAGACCAGCGGGCCGGGCGACCGCCGCCATGCGCGTTACGATTCGAGACTTGAGCAAGCGCTTCGGGTCCGTAGCGGCGTTACGTGAGATCAGCCTGGAGATCGAGTCCAAGGAGTTGTTTTTCCTGCTGGGGCCCTCGGGTTGTGGCAAGACGACGTTGCTGCGATTGATTGCAGGTTTTTACCAGGCCGATGGGGGGGAGATCTGCTTCGGCGGCCGGCTGATGAATCCTGTGCCGCCGCATCAACGAAACACCGGGATGGTGTTTCAGAATTACGCGCTCTGGCCGCACATGACGGTAGCCGAAAATGTGGCTTACGGGCTGGAGGTTCGAGGCTTTGGCGCCGAGGAACGAAAGAAGCGGGTGCAGGAGGCCCTGGCGATTGTGCAGATGGAGGCTTACGCTTCCCGAACGCCCAACCAGCTTTCCGGGGGCCAGCAGCAAAGGGTGGCACTGGCCCGTGCCCTCGTCATCAGGCCTGATGTTCTGCTCCTGGACGAGCCGTTGTCCAATTTGGACGCCAAGTTGCGGCTGGAGATGCGGGAGGAGATTCGCCGCATTCACGCGCAGACGCAAATCACGACCATTTATGTAACCCATGACCAGAAGGAGGCGCTTTCGCTGGCGGGGCGGATGGCGGTGTTGCGGGAGGGGCGGATTGAGCAAATCGGCACGCCGCGGGAGGTGTACCGGCAGCCGCGGAACCGGTTTGTGGCGGATTTCATGGGGGAAACCAACTGGCTGGAGGGGCGGGTTGAGCGGGTGGACGGTGATGGCGCGTGGGTGTCGTCGGCGTTAAGCGAGTGGCGAGTGTCGGCGTGTCCCGACCTTGCTCCAGGGGAGACGGTGGCGATTGGGTTCAGGCCGGAGGCCGTCGAGATCGGACAAGCCTCGGTCAATTGCTTCCAAACGAAGATAGTGGGGGTGAGTTACTTGGGGGAGATCGAGCAGTACCGATTGGAAGTAACTGGTGGAAAAGTATTTAAGGCATTTGAACAAAACCCACGGGAGATTCGCCGTGTTGGGGAAGTGATGACGGCGCATGTGCGACCGGAGAATTGTCTTGTCTTGAGGGATTGAATGGGTGTTTATCGAGGCATCGTCTCTTTTTTGGACAGATTGCTTAAGTGTTGCACCGTGATGGCCGATGAGATGGGCAGTTGATTGACTACCATGAAAAGACGACTCATCTACGGTATGGCGGCATTGGCCTTGATGGTGCCCTCCCAGGGGTGGGCGCTGGGCATCCGCGCTCCTGATCAGGACGCATTTGCGACGGCGCGTGGCAACGCCTTTGTGGCGACCGCGAATAATCCGTCGGCGATCTATTATAACCCGGCGGGGATCACGCAGATTGAAGGGATCGCTTTTCGCGCAGGCGGCTATGGCATCTTCCTCAAGGATGAGTATGAGGGGGCCGGAGGGGATTTTGAAACCGAGGACAAATATGGTCTGCTGCCCCAGTTTTACTCCACGATGCCGATCAAGGGGACGCCGTTGACCGTAGGTCTGGGTTCTTATTGTCCTTATGGGCTGAGTCTGGATTGGTTTGGCAGGCCGCCTTTTCGTTACCTCGGGTCCGAGGGAAGCGTGAAGTATCTAACCCTTAACCCCGAACTGGCGTGGAAGATCAACGATGCGCTTTCGGTGGGGGCGGGCGTCACCCTGAACTATTCCAAAGCGAGCCTGGGCAGGACGCAGCTTGTGTACCCGCCGATGCCGCCGCGGGATTATTTCTTCCGGTTCAAAGGTGACGATTTTGCCGTGGGGGCCAACGCGGGCATTCTGTGGCGGCCGCATCCCAAGCACTCCTTCGGGGTGAGTTATCGGAGCCCCACCACTATGGATTACGAAGGTGACTCAACGATCATGGGGCGGGAGCATCCGGCGGCGGCGAGTTTTCGTTATCCGCAAAACTTCATCGCCGGCTATTCCTTCCGTCCCACGCCCAAGTGGAATCTTGAGTTCAATCTGGATTGGACAGACTGGGACAATCTGAACACCGTGACGTTGCGCCACAGCGCTCCAGCCAGCCCCCTCTTTCCGGCGGCGGTGCCGATGAATTTCAACTGGGAGTCCAGTTTCATGTTTCAATGGGGCGTGACGCGCGATTTGGGCAAAGGCTTCTCGGTGAGCGCGGGTTATATTTTCAGCCAGAACTCGGTGCCGGATGACGCATTTAATCCCACAGTGCCGGATTCGGACCGGCACGTGTTCAGCGTGGGAGTGGGCCGGAGCTGGAAGCGCTGGAGCTGGGATCTGGCCTATCAGTTTGGTTACGGTCCCACTCGGACGTTGAACAATTCGGGGCCTTTGCCGGCCCCTCTGGTGAACGGGGACTACACGTTCTACAGCCATGCCGTCTGCCTCGCTATCGGATACACCCTCTAACCCGGTGTCCTCCACGCAAGCGTGCCCGCCAGCCCCGGCCCGGCGGGGCACGTTGCTGATCGTGGATGACGAGGAAGGTCCGCGGCAGTCGCTGCGGGTTGTGTTCAACAAAGACTACGACCTGCTGGTGGCCAATGATGGGGAGGCGGCGCTGGAGCTGGCCCGGCGCCACAAGGTAGATGTGGCGATCCTCGACATCCGCATGGTGGGGATGAGCGGCATCGCGTTGCTGGAGCAATTGAAGGAGGTGGACCCGCAGATCGAGGTGATCATGCTGACGGCCTACGAGACCATTGACACGGTGCGGCAGGCCTTGCGGCTGGGGGCGTGTGATTATCTGAACAAGCCTTTCGATCTGGCGACGATTCGCAACGCGGTGGCGATGGCGATGGAGCGCCGCAGCCTCACGGCGGAGGTCCGGGCCAACTCCGACAAGTTGCGGACCCTCCAGACGGTGCTCGAGAAACGGGCCATGGAGCAGGAGTTGACACGGGCCCGGGGGGAGATGTTTGCCGGTGTCATTCATGAGCTGAGCGGGCCGTTGACGGTGATCTCGGCCTTGATCCAGGGGTTGGAACAGCGCATCAGCCAGGTTTCCTCGCTGGGTGGGGATGACATGGAGATGGTGCGGGATCGTCTGAAACGCATCACGCGCCAGGTGGGGCTGTGCATCGAAATCAGCCGGCGCCACCTCTCCGCAGAGAGCGCGGTGCGCGCCACAGAGAACCGGCTCGCCTGGGTGAACGGGGTTCTGGCAAACGTGGGTGATTTGCTGCGGGCGCACCCCGCCGCGCGCAATTGCCAGCTCATGATGGTGCCGCTGGCGGAGGACGTCCAGGTGGGGATGCTTTCGGCGGACCTGGCGCAAGTGTTGTTGCACCTGGTGATGAATGCCTTTCAGTCCAGCCCGGCCGCGCATCGCGTGGAGGTGCGCGCCCAGCTTTTGCACCAGCCGGTGGAGGCCGGGAGTCTGGTGCGAGGTCCCCAGGATCTATTTGTCAACCAGGGGCAATTCGCGGGCCGGCCGCCGCTGGTGGCGCTTTCGGTTCAGGACAATGGCAAGGGAATTCCGGTGGACGTCCTGCCGCGGATTTTCGAGCCCTATTTCACCACGCATCCGCGGGGGCAGGGTACGGGCATGGGGCTGGCGGTGGTGCAGCGCGCTGTGGAGAAGGTTGGCGGGGGTATTCACGTGCACTCCAAGGAAGGCCAGGGCAGCATCTTCACCGTGTATCTTCCGGTCAGTGAGAGTGCGCCCAGCAGCGAATTGCGGGTCTAAGCCAAGGGGCGGGGCGGTACGCTCTGAAGGCGCGCAGGCGCGCCGTTGTCTGTCATCGGGGCGGCCAGGCAGGGCCTGAGACCGAGCCGCAGAGCGGAAGGACGGCGGGACGCAAGGCCTGCCTGCCAGGGACAGGATCCAGGAGGAAAGGCTTCCCCTTGTTTTGAGCAGTTGCCCGCCCAAAAGGTGTGAGACGGTCTGGCAGGAGATGGCATCCCGCTCGGCGTGGATGCCAACCCCGTTTAACCCTGACTGAGTTCCTGGATCAGTTGCCGGTCGGGGCCGTGAATCCTGACTTTGAGCGGCACATGGCCCGGCAGGGAGTGGGTGGCGCAGCCAAGGCAGGGATCGTAGGCGCGAAAGGCCATCTCCACTTTGTTGAGCAGGCCTTCAGTAACCTGTCCGGCTTTGATCAGGCCTTTGGCGGCCCGCTCGACACTCATGGCGATGCGCGCGGCATTGTTGCCCGTGGCCACCACCATGTTGGCCATGGTGATGCAGCCCCGGTCGTCGGTCTGGTAGTGGTGGAAGAGCGTGCCGCGGGGCGCTTCGACAACACCCATTCCCTCTTTGGGGACTGCGGTGGGGAGACGGCGAATTTCCTGGCTGGCGATTTCGGGATCGTTGATCAATTGTTCGATGCGTTCCGCCGCAGCGATCATCTCGATGACGCGCGCCCAGTGATTGGCGAGGGTGTGATGAACCGGTTTACCGCCGAGGGTCTTGTACATTTCGTCGTAGGCGGCTTGCGCTTTGGGGGTGGCCATGCCGTCGGCAGCGTTGAGGCGGGCGAGCGGGCCGACCGAGTAGATGCTGGTGTCCGGGCCTTCTTCGAAGCCCTTCCAGCCCCGGTTTTTCAGGAAGGTGAACTTCATGTAGCTCCAGGGCTCAACGTGTTCGGCGACGTAATCGCGGTACTGCTGCGGGGAGAACTTGCAAACTTCCTTGCCGTTGCAATCCACGACGCGGATTTTGCCGTCGTAGAAGTTGACCTTGTTGTTTTCGTCCACCATGCCCATGTAGCAGGTCTTATGGGTGAAGGTGTCCGAGGTGATCATTTTCACGTAGTCGGGGTTGCCCAGGACCACGGTCTTGAGGATTTCGAGGCTCCAGGTGGCAAACTCGACAGCGTCTTTGCCGAGTTGCTGGAATTTGGGCAGGTCTTCGGGCTTGAGGGCCTTGCTGACTCCGCCGGGCAGGCCCAGAACGGGATGGACGACCTTGCCGCCGAAGTAGGCAGTGATTTCGCGGATGCGGCGGCGCATGGAGATGACCTTTTTGCCGGCCTCAAGTCCCACCTTTTGAATGACGCCGATGATGTTGCGCTGCTCGGGGGGGGCCTCAGGACCGACAATAAAATCGGGGCCGCCCAGCACAAAGACGTGCAGGGCATGGTCTTCGAGGGTGAAGGCATTATAGACCAGTTCCCGGATTTTCCTGCCGGCGCTGGTGGGTTCCACTTTGTAAAGGTCGTCCAAGGCCTTCGTGGACGCCATGTGATGCGCGGTGGGGCAAACCCCACAGATGCGGCTGGTGATCTGGGGCATATCCTCCGCCGGACGCCCGAGCGAGAAGACCTCGAAACCGCGCAGTTCCGGGACCTGGAGGTAGGCCCGTTCGACGTCGCCCTTGGCATCGAGGAAGATGTCAATCTTCCCGTGGCCCTCCAAGCGTGTAATGGGATCCACCGTGATGTTGCGCTTGGCTGCGGCGTAGGCCGCGTTGGCGCGCGCGGCGCCCTGATTGAAGGCTTGCTGGGCAGTCGGGTTCATAAGTTCTGGTTGTCAACTGTTGGTTAAGTTCACCTTACGCCGGAGGATGCTCTTGGCAAGGCCATAACGATAGAGCAGCCCCACCGGGTCGGGCAGGCCGTTGAGGGTCTGGTTGATGCCGTCCTCCTCTTTGGCGGCGATGTTGGCGCAGAAGCTGGAGAGAGCCTTGGCTCCCTGGTCTTTGACCCGGGAGGTGGGGCCAAAGCAACCGGTGCAGGGCATGTTGCCTGAGGTGCACTGGGCCTCGCAACCCGCGCGCGTGGCCGGCCCCATGCAGACGACGCCCTGGCTGAGGAAGCACTTCTCCGGGTCGAGGAGCTTCTGATGGGGACGGAAGAACTCGGAGAAGGAGAGGTCATTGGGTTTGGAAGCCTTGCGGGGGCATTCCTCGCAGAGGGCATTATCCGGACCGATAACCGAGCCTTTGGGAGGCAGGTTGCCCTCGAGCAGGGCCGTGACGGCCGCACGGGTGATCTTGGGGGTGGGAGGACAGCCGGGCACGTAGTAGTCCACCTCCACCACCTGGTCGAGCGAGCGCACGACATGATGCAGAGCGGGGAGCTTGACGGTGCGGTCCTGCTCGGTAAAGGCGGTGGCGGGGCGCACCTTTTGCTCGTTGACCATGGTGGGGGCCAGCTCGTAATTGAACTGGAGGATTTGCTCGCGGGGGAACTGGTTGGCCAGGCCGGGGATGCCACCCGTGTGAGCGCAGGAGCCGTAGGCAATGAGGAACTGGCTCTTGCGCCGGAGCAGGTGAGCCATTTCCTCCTGTTCCTGGGAACGGATGGCGCCGTTGAGGAGGGTGGCGGTGATGGACTTGTCGGGCATGGCTTCGACGTCCTTGTATTTGAAGTCCATCGCCACGGGCCAGAGTACGATGTCCAC
>Ga0073934_10009424_pt1 | contig 12526 bp, 10 predicted proteins | sample LarsenN4metaG_FD_76834 | JGI IMG/M metagenome (GOLD analysis project Ga0073934, IMG submission 76834) | Hot spring sediment bacterial and archeal communities from British Columbia, Canada, to study Microbial Dark Matter (Phase II) - Larsen... ... | reverse complement strand
GTCCCGGCCGCGGCCGCCTCCCCGCGCAGGTAGAATGGCCCGGGAGGTGCGCCATGTCTCGCTGGATTCTGGGGGCCGGGGCGGCGTGCGGGTTCCTGGCGGTGGCCCTGGGAGCCTTCGGCGCCCACGGGCTGCGCGGCGCGGGTCTCTCGGCGCGGTCGCTGGAGCTCTGGGACACCGCCGTGGACTACCAGATGGCCCATGCCCTGGCCGTCCTGCTGGCCGCTGCGCTGGCAGGCCGAGGAATCGCCGCGCGCGCCGCGGCGCGCGCGGCAGGGCTGTGCCTGGCGGGCATTGCCGTCTTCTCCGGGAGCCTCTATCTTCTGGCGCTCACGGGGACGCGGTGGCTGGGTGCCGTCACTCCCCTGGGGGGCGTCTGCTTCCTGGCGGGATGGGTCATCCTCACCGCCTCCGCGCTGGCGCCCGGCACACCCGCAAGAGATGCCTGAGCGGTCGGACAACGCCGCCGTGAAGGGACCGCGCCCCGCGCGGCAGGGGCCCGGACTCCGTGGGATTGGCGGGATCGGCCGCGTCCCCTCCGGGAATCCGCCGCTGCGACCCTTCCCGGCAATGTGACGAGCCTCACACAGGCCCTGCCCAGCGTCTCATAGCGCCTCTGCCTGCGTCCGGGCGATAATCGAGCGAGCCTTGCAGACGCACTGTCGAGAAGACGACACGCGGTGGAGGAACCGCGCGAGGCCGGGAAGGAGAGCACCGATGAGCATCCGAAGCATCCTGCATGCCACAGCCCTGGCTGCCGCCCTTGCAGCTGCACCTGCCGCCGAGGCGAGCCTGGAGCACACCCGCCGTGCCCGCCGAGTTCCGCTGCGGACCATGGCGCCGCCGGTGATCCGGCTCTCGGGTGCCGTGGAGAGCGCGCCCTATCGCCACGCGTCGGGCTTCCAGTTCCGGGTCCCGGCCGGCTGGACCATCGTGTCGGCCCGCGGGGGCGAGGTGCGGCTGGCTTCCGCCAGCACGGCCTTCGAGGTGGGGATCCTGGCGGCCGCATTCGAGGAGGGGCTCGAGGCGGCCGGCGGAGACGACGACGTGCCCATCCTGGACCAGGCGGGCGAGCTGCGGACTGTGGCAACGGGAGTGGGCCAAGCCACCGTGCAGACGTGGACGGGGCGCGACCGTGCCGGACGGCCGGTGACCGCCTACACAGCGGATATCGACCGCGGCGCGACCGTCCTGCGGATCATGGCCTTCGGCCCCGCCGCCTCGGCTGGTGTGCGGGAGGCCGCCGCCGCGGAGCTCATCGGGAGCCTGGAGAAGGCCCCTCCCAGGAGCGCCGGAGGGACGGGCGCCGGGCAGGCAGGGGTGCGCCGATAGGGAGCTCCCGCCCGACGCGGAGCGGGGGCGGCGCTGACAGTTGCGCCGCCCCCGTTCTGCCATTCACCGGATAGGTTGCGGCGCAGCCAGCGGATGGACTCCGGCCCTCAACAAGAGCGCCTGCCTGCCCGGCCGCCTCGGCCCGCACAGGCCCCGAACCGCGCGGCCGTCGCGGCGCGGACGTGCTGCCTCACGGGGATTCCAGGGCGCTGCGGCCGACCGGCCGGCTGCCCCGCGCCCGGCTGGACGAGACCCCGCGGGCATGCGGAACGGCGTCCGCCAAGGGAGGAGCAGCCCGGGGCTCAAAGGACCCGTAGTCTAGTCCGAGCAGGGCCGCGATGGTGGCGGCGATCTGCCCCTGGGTCACCGGCGCGCAGCGCCGGCGCTCTCCCAGCGCGGGCGTGTCCGGGCCCATCACGGCGATCCAGATGCCCTCCGCGCCGGAAACTCCCTTGCCGTGGTCCTTCCACGTGGAGGGAGTGGAGCCCCTGCCATGGTCCGTTGCAAGCACCAGGGAGGTCCGACCGCGGTACTCAGGGAGGGACTCCACTGTTTCCCAGAGGCGCTTCACATAGCCGTCCACGCGGCGGGCGGCGTAGAGCACCCGGTCGTCGCGGCCCTCATGGGCGTGGTCGTCGGTCTCATCGAAGCAGACGAAGAGCACTCTCGGCCTGTGCGTGCGCAAGTATTCCTGCGCGGCATGGAACGTGAGGGCGTCGAACCGCCAGTCCTGCGCTGTGGGCGCCATCTCCGCTGCGAGCTGGTTCACGACGGCGTGCACGGGCGACCATTCATCCTGCCGGTGCGTCTGCCATCCGGCGTTCACGTAGAGGCCGCTGCGCTTCTGATTCAGGATGTAGGGGAAGAGCCCCCAGGAGGCGAAGGCGGCCACTCGGCCGCGGAGTTCCGGCTGTATGTTGAGCCACTCCAGCACCGTCACGTTGGGATTGTCAAAAGGATCGTTGTCCCGGATGCGCGGGTCGGGCCAGCCGGCCAAGGCCTCGCTGTAGCCCGGATACGAGAACAGCAGTCCGTTGGTGGCGCGGGCGACGCTTCCGTTGGCGGGGTTGCCCCAGATCTGCCCGTCGCGGGCCACCACGCCCCAGAGGAAGGGCATGAGGGCCGCGCGCCGTTGCTCAGGCGTCTCCCTCCAGAACGCGGACCGGACCACGGCGGGGTCCGGGATGCCTCCGTGCTCCTTGTTCAGCAGCATGGGATCCGCGCCGGTGAAGACCTCCTGCCACCGGAGGCCATCGGTCATCACGACGATCACGTTCTCGGTCTTGCCTGCTGCCGCCCCCGGCTGCTGGATCAGAGCCAGCACGGCGGCGGCCAGCGCGACGGCGCGACTGCCTGTGGTCATGGTTGTCTACCCTCTGTGCGGATGGTGGACGGCTGCGCGGGAGGATCACAGCCTGGAGCGGCGGCGGACAATCCGAGCCGCGGCGCGCAACGGGGATCGGCGAGGGACGCTGCAAATTCGGCCGCAATCCGGGCATGTTCGGCCGCTATCCGGCTTCGGGGCCGGTCACTACGTGTGGGGTCCGGAGAAGGACGCGAGCACTCAGCCGTTCAGCGGGGAATTGCGAAGATGGCCGGCTCGTCGCCCTCGCCAGGCGCGCGGGGCTTCCTGGCGAGGTCATCCATCATTCTACACCAATGTCCGCTCGCTCCGCTGCGGCCCTCCGCGCCCGCTTCACGGGACGGGACTACGTCCGGGATCCGCCGCCAGCTCCCGGGCGGGAGAAGCTCCGGCACCGGCCAGGGAGGCGCCCAGACCCAGCAGCGCGGACACCACCAGTCCCCACGCGTAGGGGGCGATGCCCAGCAGATAGTAGGGCGCGAAGGTGGACTTCTCGCCGATCCCCGGGTCGCCCGCCCAGAGCCAGCCGATGCCGTAGAGCACGAGCACCGTGCCGATGCCGCCCAGCATGGCCGCCAGCGCTGCCCGGGCCGTGGCACCCGGCACCCACGCCGCAAGGATCGCGGGAACCAGAAAGGCGCAGGCGTTGGCTCCCCCGGCAAAGACGATGATGGCCTGCAAGAACCGGGGCGAGAAAATCGCGCCGCCGGCAGCCCACAGTGCCACAAGCACGATGCCCGCATGGGAGAGGCGGCGAAGGCGGGCCTCCGGGGCCAGGGGATCCACGAACCTCTGGTACAGGTCGCGCACGAGGGCCGAGGTGATCTGCACCAGGAACGCGCTCACGGTGGACATGACGGCCCCGAAGGGCGCGGCAAGGATGATTCCCGCCACCAGGGGCGAAGCCACGGTGAGGGCGAGGGTGGGCATCACCTCGTCCGGCGCCTTCAGGCCGGGCATCGGGATGGCCCGCGCCGCGATGAAGACGAACACCAGTGGCAGATAGATGAGGGTGTTGTAAAGGGCGAGAAGCACGGTGGCATGGCGCAGGGTGGTCGTGTCCCGGAAGGCCATGAGCCGCACCAACGTGGCCGGCTGGCCCATCCCGCAGATGGACCACATGACGAAGAAGGAGAAGGCCAGAGTGAGCGGCAGGAACTCCCTGCCATCGTGTTCGCCGCCCGGGGCGAAGGCGAATCCCGGGCCCACCGCCTGGATGCCGGCCATCGTCCCCGCCCCCAGGCCGCCGGCCTTGGCCAGAGCCAGGGGGAGGAGCACCAGCACTCCGACCGCCATGAGCACAGACTGGAAGACGTCGGTCCACACCGCGGCGAGGAACCCTCCGTAGACCGTGTAGGCCACCACCACCAGCGAGAAGACACCCAGGCCTGCGAGAAAGGCGGCGGACTTGTCGGCCACGACGGGACCACCCTCCATGCCGGGGAGTATCGGCAGCACCTTCTGCAGGATGATGGCGCCTGCCTTGAACTGGGCGATGAGGGTGACGGAGAGCACGAACACAACGACGGCCGAGGCGACGATGCCCAGGGCCGGGCTCCGGAATCGCTCACGCAGCAGGTCTGGCAGGGTGATGGCGCCGGTCTCCCGGGCCAGACGGCCGATCCGCTTGCCCAGGATGGCGAAGGTGCACAGCGGCACCATCATGTAGCTTGCTATCCAGAGTGCCAGGGTCCACCCGTACTGATAGATGAGGGACGGGAAGCCCATGAAGCTTCCGCCGCTCATGACGGTCGCGGTGAGCGCCATGGACCAGCTGCCCAGCCCGCGGTTGCCCAGGAAGTAGCCGCGGAGGAACCCACCCGATTCCGCCGCGCGGCTGGCCGCCAGGCCGATGGCCATGGAGGCGGCCATCATGAGCGCCAGGGCGATCAGAGCCCCCACGCCGCTCACGGCTCAGGCTCCGATCCGCCAGGGACCGGACGCTCCCTGCCCAGGTCCTCGTCGCGGATCCCGCGCAGGGCGAACCAGCAGGTGACCACCGTGCACACGAGCCACGGCGCCACGATGCCGCCGAAGACCCACGCGGGCATGCCCAGGATCAGACGGGGTGCGGGTTCCGGGCGATAGCCGAAGAAGGCCGAGAAGCCGACCGTCCATCCGCATGCCAGCACCCAAAGCCCCGCCGTAAACAGGGCTTCGCGCCGGGCGGCGCCCGTGCCGCTTGGCGTGCCGGTGCTCATGCTGCCCGCCCGGCTCCCAGCGGCCGTTGCGGAGATGCCCCCGTGCCGCGCCCCGGCCCCTGCCCGGAACGGCGGAGTGAGGCGGCGGGCCACGCCTGCCGCGTCGCTCGCACCGAGCCGCCAGACCCCGCTGCCAGGTCGGCCTGGCTCACTGAAGCCTCTGCCGGGCTCGGCGCGGGATCGGACCGGGCCCCGGTGCGGCCGGCCGGGACGGGACGGGCGCGGTCCGGCTTGCCCCAGCGCGATGCGTCCGACTCGGTCTCCAGCCAGGCTGCCAGCTCCTTGGCCAGTGACGCCGCCAAGTCCGGCTGTTCAGCGGCCAGGTTCCGCCGCTCCGCGGGGTCCGCCACCACGTCGTAGAGCTCCGCCGGCGCGCCACGGGTGACCACAAGCTTCATGCGGCCGCGCATGGCCGCAGTCTGGTGAGTCCCCTCGCTGCGCCACTCCCAGAAGAGCGTCCGGTCTGGCTCCTTCGCCTCCCCCGTCCAAAGCGGCAGGAGGTTCAGGCCGTCCAGCCCCCACGCCGGCTCGGGAGCGGCACCGGCGGCCGCGAGCAGGGTGGGCATCACGTCGATCATGTGCACCACGGCATCCGAGTCCCGGCCCGCGGGCACGCGGACCGGCCATCGCACCACCCCGGGCACGCGGATTCCGCCCTCCCAGAGCGTGCGCTTCTGCCCCCGGAAGGGGCGGTTGCTGTCGTGAAAGGCGGAGGCGCCCCGGTTCCCGGCCTCGAACGTGGCACCGTGGTCGCTGGAAAATACGACCAGAGTGTCCCGCTCGATCCCCGCGCGGCGCAGGGCCTCCAGCACGCGGCCCACCTCCTTGTCGAGCCGCTCGGCCATGGCGGCGTAGTGCGCATTGGCAGGAGCAGCGGGGTCGCGCTCCGGAAAGCGGCCCCGGAACCGCGCCACGTCCTCCTCCGGCGCTTCCACGTGGAAATGGCAGTTTGTGAAGGGCAGGTAGAGGAAGAACGGCCGGTCCCGGCTCCGGGCGATGAACTCCACCGCCCGGTCCGCGAACAGCGTGTCCGCATAGCCTTCCACAGGCTCCATCCGGCGGCCGTTCCAAAGCTCCCTGGGGCGCTTCTCCCAGGCGTGGCGGGCGTCCGTGAACCCGAAGAACTCGTCGAACCCCTGGTCCATGGGATGCACGTAGGAATCGGAGCCGGGACGGGGACTGCCATGGTGCCACTTGCCGAAGAGCGCGGTGGCGTAGCCACGGGCTCGCAGCGCCTCGGCCAGGGTCACTTCTCCGGCTGGCAGGTCGTCGGCGTTGCCGCTCACTCCGTTGTGAATCCCGTAGCGGCCTGTGAGGAGGGCGGCGCGGCTGGGGGCGCACACCACGGCGGCCGTATACCAGCGGGTGAAGCGGGTTCCCTGGCGGGCCAGCCGGTCCAGGTTCGGCGTGCGCCACTCGCGCCGTCCGTTGAACCCCACGTCGCCCCAGCCCAGGTCGTCCGCGAGAATGAGGACGATGGACGGCGGCCGCTCCCTGGCCGCGGCTGGAAGCCTGGCCAGCGCGCACACGACCGCAGCGGCCACAAGGGTGATCCTCATGGATCCTCCCGGGCGGGCTTCACCTCCCACCTCTCCCCGAAGAAGCCAGCCCTCGCCACCCTGCCAGGCCAGCGCGGGGAGGGCGGCGTCGTGGTGTCCACGATGGCCCAATCCGGCAGACGGGGCACCTGGCGGGCGTTGTTCAGATAGTCGTACTCTCGGAACGTGAAGCCGCTGTTGAGGACGATGTACCGCCGGGGATTGAGCGGGTTCGGATAGATCAGGACCGGCACGTGCGTTCCGGACGGGAATCCCGCGCCGTCCACGCCCAGGGATTCGCCATCCCACCGAAGCGGCAGGTGTCCCAGGATTCGGGCCAGCAGCCGGTTGCTGCGGTAGTCGCCCCAGAGCACGAGATTGCTGTCCGCGATGTCGGCGTCCGTGACTTCGCTGTCGGCTTTCACACGCGCCTCTCCGCGGAACTGCCTGCGCCAGTGGTCGATCGCATGGGCCATCTCGGACTGCACCCAGCGGCCAACGGCGGGGTGCGCGGGCTCGCCTGTTGGGCGGACCATGAGGAAGCTGTCCATGAAGGCATCGTCGATGGGCCCCTGCAGCCCGGGCCGCTTCCGGAGCCCCGCCTCGTCCGATTCGCGCGCCGGCCGCCACCTCCCGCCTTCGCGGCGCAGGCGCGCGCTCCAAGACCGGTCCGACGCCGGAGCGGAAGCGTCCACCCGCTGGCCATCCACGTGGATGCGGACGGGGACGCCCGGCTCCAGTGGACAGCGGCCCGGCGGCATCTCCAGGGTGAGCCCGGTGACGTTCTGAGTGGTGATCCGGAGGGTGCGCGGACGCTCCACGCGCGCCTCCACCCGGGCGCGCTCCCAGTGCTCCCCCATGCCATCCACCGTGACCCAGAAGGCCCGGGGATAGCGGAGGGTCCACGTGGTGAAGCGCACACGGTCGGGGACGGGAGTCCTGCCCACCTCCAGGATCGCGTCCAGGCGCCGGTCGATCTCGCGCTTGGCGTCGGGATGGTAGGAGTGGCCGGTCTTTGGGCCGATGACGTGGACCAGCGAGATCCCCTCCGCCGCGAGAGCCCGGGCCATCACGTCGGCCGCCTGCTTCTGGCGATCGTTCTCGCCGCTGTAGGCCACGGTGGGCAGGCCGGCCAGGTTGGCCGCATAGTCGGTGCAGTCATACTGGTGCCAGAGCTTCCGCTCCCACCACGTGGGCCTCACCTCCTCGCTCTGAAAGACCCGAAGAAACTCGGGCGTCTCGGCGAATCCGGCACCGGGAGCGGCGGCGGCCCACTCCCCCGGAAAGTGGACCGCGAACTGCCAGCACGCCGCTCCCCCCATGGAGAAGCCGCGCACCGCGATGCGGTCGGGGTCGATGCGATAGCCGCGCTTCACGTGCTCCAGCGCCTCGAAGAGGTCCACCTCCCCGGCCAGCTTGTTGGCATTGCAGTAGCGGCCGTATGGATGCAAGACGAAGGCGTGGGGCGGGGTGAACTCGCCGGGGTTTCGCAGGCGGTCCGTGAGGAAGTTCAGCTCCGTCAGGTTCTCGCCGCGGCCGTGGAACCAGCAGTCCAGCCGGTGGCGCGCGCTCCCGGCGGGATCGTAGCTGGGCGGCACCACGAGCCCGTACGGCTGAACCGATCCGTCGATCCGGGAGAGATAGCCCCGCACCACGAGCCCCGTGGCAGTGGTCCAGGGCGCGCGGCCGGCAGCAAGGTCCCGCAACCGATCCTCGCCGAGCCTCAGGAGCGTCCGGGCCGACTCGAATTCGGCCGGACGGTAAAACTCACCGTGTTCCAGCGCCGAGCGGACGGCGTAGTGGAAGACCTGCACGTCAGGAAGGAGCGCCTGGAGGGAGGGCCGGTCTCGCAGGGCCTCCCGGACCGACTCGATTCCGCGACCGAGACGCTCCGCGGCCGCCTGGAGCTCCGCGCGCACATCGGAGGGCACGGCGATGCCCGGCGGAGGCACCGGCCGCACGGAATCCTGGCGATTGTCGGCCGGTCCATCGGCGGCCAGGGCTGCTCCCAGGCCCCCCAGGGCCAGGATTATGGCGGCAATGCGGGCGACGATGAGCCACGGATCAAAGCGGGTGTTTCTCATGGACGGTGCAGAGCTGGAAGAGCGGTGAGCCGCACCTGCCTGCAAGCATGCAGCTGCCTGCGGCGCAGGTGCCGGATCTCTCTTCGGGGAGCGATCAGTAGAACACCATTTCCATCTCGGCATCGCCGAATCCCTCCGCTGGTCCGTCCCATCTGACCGCGCCGTCGCGGAGGCCCACGATGCGGGTGCAGTGGCGGCGGGCGGCGCGCACGTCATGGAGGCTCAGGACCAGGGTGGCACCGTGCTCCTCGGCGAGCCGCACCAGGAGCGACAGCACCTCCTCGGCGGTGCGCACGTCCAGGTTGGCCGTGGGCTCGTCGCCCAGGATCAGGCTCGGTTCCTGCACGAGAGCCCGGGCAATTCCCACGCGCTGGCGCTGACCGCCGGAGAGCTGGCGCACCAGCCGCTCCTCCAGGCCCGCGAGCCCCACCTCCGCCAGAGCACGCCGGGCACGCTCCACATCGCCCGGCGGGAATAGGCGCACCAGGCTCGGCAGCGTGGGCACATAGCCCAGGCGGCCCACAAGCACGTTCGTGAGAACCGGGAGCCGGTCAATGAGGGCGAACTCCTGGAAGATCATGCCGATGCGCCGCCGGAGGCGCGCCAGCCCGCCCTCTCCCAGAGTGCGCACGTCCTCGCCCAGGACGCGCACGGCCCCCTGGCAGGGAATCACCAGCCCGTTGAGCGTGCGGAGCAGGGTGGACTTGCCCGCGCCGGACGGTCCCACGAGCCCCACCCGCTCCCCGGGGCTCACGCGCAGGCTCACCGCATCCAGCGCGGCCCGCCCCTCGCCGTACCGATGCGTCGCCTCCTGAAGCTCCACAATGGCCTGGGCGTCGGGACTCACGGGCGGGCGCCGCCTACCGGCCCTTCTTCTCGAAGACGGTCAGGTCCAGGTCCAGGATTCGCGCCGTCTCGCGCACGCCGTCGAAGAGCCGGTCGTCCGCCTCCACCATCTTCTGGTTCGGCGCCTTCAGCATGGCCGCCCTGCCTTCGGGGTCGGTGTTCATGTCCAGAAAGGCCTTCCTGAGCCGAGCCACCTCGTCCGGCGGCAGCGTCCCCCGCCCCACGTAGATGCCGTTGGGGATCTCGTCGGTGTGCGCGACCACCCGCATGGCCTTGGCCTTCTCCGGACTGTCCCGGTAGGCGACCTGGAACACCGCCTCGTAGGCGCAGCCCGCGTCTGCGCTCCCGTTTTCCACCGCCTTCACCACGACGTTTGCGTCGCCCGCGTTGTACCAGCGCTTCAGGGCGGAGAGGGGGATGCCCGACCGCTCCAGCAGGGCGCGGGGGAGCAGATAGCCGGTGGTGGAGGCCTCGTCGCCGAAGGCCACGACGCGGCCCCTCAGGTCCTGGAGGCTCCGAATGGGGCTGTCCGCCCGCACGAAGACGATTCCCCGGTACGTGAGCTTGTCGAAGACGTGGGGCATGGCCAGGGGATGCAGCTTCATGCGGCTGGAGGCCAGCGCATAGGGAAACGGAGAGAGGTAGGCCACGTCCACCTGGCCCGTCTCCAGTGCCGCCAGCACCCCGGCGTAGTCCACCACGGAGCGGAACTCGCCTGACCTGCGTCCCAGTCTGCTGGCCAGGTACCGCGCCATGGGGGTGTACTCCTCGGCCAGGCGATCGGCCGCCTCGTAGGGGACGACGGTGAGCTTGAGGACCTCGCCGATGGGCTGGACAGCCGGGCTGGCGCGGCCGCCGGCCGGCGCGCGGTTGCGCGGGCCGCACCCGGCCGCCAAGACGGCGGCCAGCGCCAGCACTCCAGCGGGCAGCCAGCGCAGAATCCCAGGAGGGCGCATCTCGGCGCATTATATTCTCCGCCTGCCGCTGGCGTCAAGAACGCGGACACCCAGGGGGCCGCGGCCGGCCGCGGAACGGTGTCGGGTCTGAGAGCACCCCCCAACACGGCATCGGACGTGCCCTATCGCCCTGCGAGGAGTTGCCCGCGCGCCGGACGCTCGCAAGCGTGTCCTGCGAACCGCTGTCCGCCGAGGAAGGGCGCGCCACGGGAACGGTTCTGTCCGGCCCTGCATCCTCGATCTGTCTGCCGCCCCCGCCGGAGGTGGAAGGAAACCCAGGCGGGCGGGCCGAAAGAATGTTAGAATGTGAGCAAGGCTTTCTGGACCGAGCGCCCGGCCACGGGCGGGGGGGGGGGCGCGCCGTGCTACGAATCGATGGAAGCAACGAGACCCGTAGCTTCTGCGACGGGATATCGCGCAGGGATTTCCTCAGGATTGGCGGGCTGGCCCTGGGCGGCCTGAGCCTCACGGACATCCTCGCCCTGGAGGCCAGGGCCGGCGTCCGCGGCAATCACAAGGCCATCATCATGGTCTTCCTGCCCGGCGGCCCGCCCCACCAGGACATGTTCGACCTGAAGCCGGACGCGCCCAGCGAGATCCGGGGCGAGTTCAAGCCCATCAAGACGAACGTGCCCGGCATCGAGATCTGCGAGCACCTGCCGCGGATCGCCAGGATGATGGACAAGTTCGCCCTCGTCCGCTCCCTGGTGGGTGCCCGCGACGAGCACGCCTCCAACATCTGCCTCAGCGGCTACAACCTCTCGGAGCAGAACCAGAACCACTACCCCGCCCTGGGCGCCGTCCTCTCGCGGCTGGAGGGGCCGGTGGACAAGACGGTGCCCCCGTTCGTGGGCCTCTCGCCCAAGTGTGCCCACATGCCCTGGGGAGACCCCGGCGACCCAGGCTTCCTGGGCATCGAGCACGCCCCGCTCCGCCCAGAAGGGCCCCTCATGGCCGACATGACCCTGCAGGGCATTACGCTGGACAGGCTGGCCAGCCGCCGCCAGCTGCTCGCCAGCCTGGACCGGTTCCGCCGCAAGGTGGACACCCTCCAGGGCATGGACTCCCTCACGGCGCGGGCCTTCGACCTGCTCACCTCCAGCAGGCTCGTCCAGGCGCTGGACGTATCCAAGGAAGACCCCAAGGTGCGCGAGCGCTACGGCAAGGGCCGCAGCCAGCCCGTGGACGACGGCGCCCCCATGATCAACGACCAGTTCCTGGCGGCACGCAGGCTGGTGGAGGCCGGTGCCCGCTGCGTCACCATCTCCTACGGCCGGTGGGACTACCACGGCAACAACTTCGGCCAGCTCAAAGAGTATCTCCCCATGCTGGACCAGGCGCTCTCCGCGCTGGTGCAGGACATTCATGACCGGGGGCTGGACAAGGACGTTTCCGTGGTGGTGTGGGGCGAGTTCGGCCGGACGCCACGGGTCAACAAGGATGCCGGGCGCGACCACTGGCCCCGAGTGTCCTTCGGACTGCTGGCGGGCGGGGGCATGCGCACGGGCCAGGTCATCGGCGCCACCAACCGGTTCGCCGAGGAGCCCAGCGAGCGGCCGGTGCACTACCGGGACGTCTTCGCCACGCTCTACCACTGCCTGGGCATAGACATCCAGAACACACCCGTGCCCGATTCCACAGGCCGGCCCAACTTCATCCTCCCGGGCCACGAGCCCCTGCCCGAGCTGGTCTAGCGGGCCTCGACACGCAGGCGACCCGTCCTCCGGACGACGGGCGCGCGGTGCGGTCCGCGCGCCCAATGCGTGCCAGAGGCCGGCGGCCTGGAGCCCGATGTGTCCGCCGCGCACCCTCCCCCGCGCCCCCTGCGTGGTGCGGGAATCCCGAACCCGGAGCGAGCGCGCCCGGTGTGCAGCGAGGACTTCTTGTGGCCGCCCACCCGTCCTCGGCATGGATGCGGGGCCGAGTTCCCCCTGCACAAGCCCGTCGTTGACATCCCCGGACCCCGAAGGATATACTCTGCCGGCGCGGCGCGGGGGCCTCCCGGCCGCGCGACGTTCGCGCCGGCGCGCTGGCAGCGCAGGTCCATGATCGTAACCACCAAGGACGATGAAGTTCGCCTCTCTGGCTCGCTGGTCAAGAACCAGTGGCTGACAATCAAGGCCGCAGCAACCCTCCTCCTCCGCGACCACCCCGAAGGCATCATCATCAACTGCGCCGAGCTGGAGCACATCTCCGAGGACGGTGC
>Ga0073934_10009423_pt1 | contig 12526 bp, 12 predicted proteins | sample LarsenN4metaG_FD_76834 | JGI IMG/M metagenome (GOLD analysis project Ga0073934, IMG submission 76834) | Hot spring sediment bacterial and archeal communities from British Columbia, Canada, to study Microbial Dark Matter (Phase II) - Larsen... ... | reverse complement strand
GTGTCGGCGTAGCTGCAATAGTTGTGGTTGTGCTTCAGCACGCCAGGAATGCAGGCAAAGGAGCCGACGAAGTTCACCAGCAACATCCCCAGGACCGTGTAGCCGCGGAACTGGTCCAGGGACGCCACGCGGGGATTGGACGCAGTGGAACCAGCAGGTAGCCTCATGATGAGTTGCTCGCCAGATAGCGCAAATCGCCCTCTCGTCGAGTCAGTCCGATGCGGTCGAGATGCTCGCAGAGCGGCACGGCAAACTTGCGCGTGGTCTGGAGCAGATCACGGATCTCGGCCACGGTCAAGCCCTTGGCCTGGCTGCGCAGGCGCTCGCTGATCCGCGTGCGCATCTCCTCGGCAGCGGCCGCGTGCAGGTAGAGATCGGGACCGAACTGCACCAGCAATCCCTCGGCAACGGCCGCTTCGAGCAAGTCCCTGATGGCCGAGACGTTGCCTCCCGCCTGCGGGGCGAAGCTGCCTGGATCGGGGGGTTGAAACCGCGCTTCCCGATAGGCCGAAAGCAAGCGTTCCTTCAGTTTCTGCTGGCCCGCCGTCAACCTGGGACGATGGTTCGCCAGTGCAATCCGCCGAGCGTCGCCGACGACGACGCCCCGCTTGATCAACCCTTCCACGGCCGCATGCACCAGTGTCATGTCGCCGACGTAGTTCAACTCGTCCTCAACTTGCCTTCGATCGTGGGTCAGGACCAGCGGATACTGGTCATGGAGACGCTGCAGGACATGCCCGACGCGCTCCTCGAGTTCCTGCACGAGCTCGGCGTGCAGGTATCGGCCTCGACCGGATGCTGCCGGCGCGGCGACGATTCGCCCGCTTGCCGCCAGGCGTTCAATCATTCCGGCGGTTTCAGCAGGGTGGATGCCGGCGTTCCGAACCAGGTCGGCGCTCGTGATGCCAGTCGGCCCCGCCAGCCAGGCGACGTCGCAGACCCGCTCTTCCGCCGATCCGCTCCAGAGCCTGCCGATGTGGTCGAGAATCTCGACGTGCCGGCGTCGCAGCTTTCTCGCCACGGGCTGCAGCACCTGGCCGCCGCCCAGCGTCTCCACGGCCGAGGCGTTGCGGATGATGAAGGGCTGGCCCCATACCGCCAGGGCCGGCTCTTCCAGGAAGAGCTGAGCCAGGCCCCACTGCCCCGGATCGAGCCGATTGCCGGTGAGCAGCGAGACTTCGCCCATGATTTCCGCGGCGCCGCAGTGCAGCCGGACAGGCACCCGATGCCGCAAGGCGCCCCTGGCATCCTGCAGGCAGTAGAGCCGCACGGTCAGCACTTTCGAGGGCACGAGGTAGCCTGGAGTGGCCAGCTCATGACCGCGAACGATCTCCTCGTGCTTAACGCTTGCGAGATTGATGGCGGCGCGCATCCCGCGATGCACTTCCGGAACCGGCTGGTCGTGGCTTTGCAAGGAGCGCACTCGCACTCGCTCGCCCCGAGGCAGCCATTCGACCTCATCCCCCGCCTTGAGACTTCCAGACGTTACCGAGCCGGTGACGACGGTTCCGTGCCCCTGCACGACGAACACTCGGTCAATGGCCAGGCGAAACCAGTCCCCTGCGCTCCGACCAGCAGGATGCGCCCCCTCCTTGTCTGCCAGCGCCTGGCCGCAAGCTTCGCGCAGCGCAGCCTTGAGTGCATCCAGCCCTTCGCCGGTCTGTGCCGACGTGCGGACCACGGGGGCGTTCTCCAGGAACGTGCCGCGACACAGCTCGCGGATTTCCAACTCGACCACGTCGCAGGTGGTCGCATCCACAAGGTCCACCTTGGTGAGGGCTATCACGCCGTGGCGGATCCCGAGCAGTTGCAAGATGGCGAGGTGCTCCCGCGTCTGCGGCATGACGCCGTCGTCCGCCGCAATGACGAGCACCGCGAGGTCGATGCCCGTCGCTCCAGCGAGCATGTTCTTGATGAACTTCTCGTGGCCAGGCACATCGACGATGCCCAGACGATAGTCGCCCAGATCGAGATGGGCAAATCCGATGTCGATGGTGATTCCGCGGGCCTTCTCCTCTGGAAGGCGATCGCAATCGATGCCCGTAAGCGCCTTCACGAGCGAGGTCTTCCCGTGGTCGATGTGGCCAGCCGTGCCGAGAATCAGATCACGCGGCATGGGAGCGTCCTTCCGTTGCCTCGGTTGCCGCGATTATTGTACAATTCAAAGCGTAGGGGTGCGGCGAAGTTGCCGCTCTGCAGACCATGGAGGGAGTGCGATGCTCGGCGCTACCTTGGATGCCAGGGACTTTCTCGAACGACTCGGGCAGGAACTCAAGCGGCTCGACTTGACCGAAGTCCAGGCCCTGGCTGACGCCATCCACGAATGCTATCTCAACGATCGGTTCGTGTTCATCTGCGGCAACGGCGGCAGCGGGTCCAATGCCTCCCACTTCTGCGAGGACCTGGGCAAGAGCACCCTCAAGCGCGAACACTTCGAGGACGATTCCAGGAAGCGTCTGAAGGTCCTCAGCCTCACGGACAACACCCCCTACATCCTCGCGTGGGCCAATGACGAGGGCTTTGACCGAGTCTTCGTGGAACAACTCAAGAACCTGGCGGGCCCGGGCGACTTGCTCATCGCCATCAGCGGCAGCGGCAACAGTCCCAACATCCTCCGCGCCGTGGAATGGGCCAATCGCAAGGGCTTGAAGACCATCGGCTGCACGGGGTTCAACGGAGGCAAGCTCCGTCACCTGGCCCAGCAGTCTTTTCACGTCCCGCTGGACGACATGGGCATGGTCGAGTCGATCCACCTGGCGGTGTTCCACTGGGTGCTGGACAATCTGCACGGCCGCATCGCCCTCGGCGGCGTACCCTACGAGCCCATCACCGTCCGCGGAAAGAAATGAACCGCAGCAAGGACTCAGCCCGATCGAGGCGAAAGCTCCTGCGACGATCAGCCGATGATCGACTTGCGCCGAGCCACGTAGTCCCAGACGACGTAGCGGTCGAGTTCTCGCCCGGCACAGAAGAAGACACGGCCCCTGGTCGATTCCGCCAGTCGATAGGCAAAGCGCACGTCCTCCTCGGTCTGGTTCCAGTTATTGATGAGGAAGATGTTGATCGTGATTCCTTCCTGAGCACAGCGCTGCCCCTCGCGGAGCGTCCACTTCTCGGTACGGCTGCTGGGAGGGTACATGAGGTGCAGGATCTTGCCCTCGAAGTGGGCGGTCGGAAGGCCGTCCGTGATCAGGATGATCTGGCGATTCGGCGTATCCTGGGCGCTGAGAAACTGCCGGGCCATCTGCAACCCATGCTGAATGTTGGTGAAGTGCGGCGGGATCATCAGCTCGCTGACGTCTGGGTTGCTCATGTCAGCCGTGAGGTGAATCACGGGATCGTAGAGCGTGATCGGCTTGTACATGAGGCTCGCGATCTCTGAAGAGTGCCGCGGCTTGGCGAAGGTGAACATCTCGATGAACTGCAGGAAGTCCCCTGGGTACTCCGTGCGGATCAGTCCGTCCAGGGCTAGCCCCATGCGTTTCACGTTCACGTACTGGCCGTCGTAGCGCATCGAGCCGCTCATGTCCAGGAGCACGGCCGTGGCGCACTTGGGATTGTTCCGCGTGCGGTGGATGACGATGTCCTCGGGCTTCAACCGGACGGGGGTCCGCGGCCCGTCGCGGAGCAACGCATTGATGATGGATGCGGGCATGTCCATGTGGGCGACGGAGTCGCCGAACTCGTAGGCCTTCGTCTGCTGCAGTTCGACCGCGCCCTCGCCGACAATCGGCCCCTGGTGGCAGCCCGAGCGCGACGCCTGGAGCTGAGCGAAGATGCGCGTCAGCAGCTTGGACTGGAACAGCCGAACGGCCTTCGGCGAAAGCTGGAAGCCGCCGCGCCTGGCCTGCTCGATCCCCTGCCTTTCCATTTGCTCGCGCAGGTACTCCTGAATCTGCTGCTGCAGGGCGCCAAGCTTCTGCATGTCGCCAGGCTGAAGGAACTGGGAAAGCTCCTCCATGTCAATGACGCCAATCTTCGCGGTCTTCAGCGCCTCCTCGAGCTGCTTGAGTAGATTGTCGATGATCTCCAGCTCGTGCTTGACCGCCAGGGCCTCCACGACCGTGAGCGGCGTGCGGCCCGTGAACTCGTACCTGGCCGCGAGCTCGTCGATCTGGTACTTCTCGCCCAGGCGTTCGACCAGTTCGAGCATCTGCCGAGCGAACTTGCTCCGCTCGTCGCCGGCTTTGTACCAGAGGTTCTCCAGTTCTCGGAGCTGCTCGTCCCTGACGGCGTCGCGAAAGGCCTTGCTGATCTTGGCGGGAGGCTCCATCTTCTCGGCCAGGCGGTGAAACGCTCGGTGCGCCTCCGCCTCGGCGTGGCCCGTCTCGCACGTGGAGAGTATCTTTCGCTTGCGTTCCCGAAGAATCTCCATCAGGGCTTCAATGCTCGGCCCCAGCCCTTGAATCTGGCTCGGGTCGATCGGCACCGCGCGGGCAAGCTCCTCCTCGGTCAGGCGGCGGGTGTTGCCGTACAGCAGCAAGTGCTCCATCGCCGGCGTGACCAGGTCCGGCGGGGGCGCAGTCGGGCTGGGAAAGTTGACGGGATCGTACTTCTGGTACGTGTGAATGATTCCGCCCAAGCGGTCGCGCGTGCTCATCATGCCCCCTTGGCTTGCCCGATCCATCAGGCCAGCATCTGCCGGAATTGCTCGAAGAGATAAGAGCTGTCGTGCGGACCGGCAGAGGCTTCCGGGTGGTACTGTACGCTGAACAAGGGCCAGCTCTTGTGCCGCAAACCTTCAAGCGTCTGGTCGTTCAGGTTGACGTGCGTCGGCTCCACGTCGGCGGGGAGACTGGCCGTGTCGATCGCAAACCCGTGGTTCTGAGTGGTGATCTCGACCTTGCCCGTGGCGTAGTTGAGCACCGGCTGGTTCGACCCGCGGTGGCCGAACTTGAGCTTGAAAGCCTTGCCCCCCAGCGCCAGGCCCAGAAGTTGATGGCCCAGGCAGATGCCGAAGATCGGCTTCTTGCCCACGAGTCCGCGGATGGTCTCGATGGCGTATCCCAGGGCTTCGGGATCGCCCGGCCCATTGGAGAGAAAGACGCCATCGGAATTGTGGGCCAGTACCTGCTCAGCCGTCGCTGTGCCAGGCAGCACCGTCACCCGGCAGCCCACCTGCACCAGGCAACGCAGGATGTTCCACTTCATTCCATAGTCGAGCGCCACGACGTGGCGGGTCAGCGGCCGAGCGGGCAAGAGTTCAGAGGCGAAGCGGCTGACGAAGCCCTCGTGCCACTCGTGCGGCTGACCTGGCAGGACTTCCTTGACCAGGTCGCGCCCGACGATGCCAGGAGCCGTGCGGGCCTTGTGCACCAGTGACGCGTCGTCGAGATCCACTGTCGAGAGCACGCCGGTCATGGCCCCGCGTACCCGCAGTCTCCGGACCAGCGCCCGCGTGTCGATGCCCTGCAAGCCGATCACGCCAGTCGCCCTCAGGTACTCATCCAGGCCCTCCTCGGCCCGAAAGTTGCTGGCGGCACGCGACAGTTCGCGAACGATGAACCCCTCAACCTGCGGCCGCTGCGACTCCGCATCTTCCGGATTGATGCCATAATTCCCGATCAGGGGGTAAGTCATGGTCACGATCTGCCCCTTGTAGGACGGATCGGTCAGGACCTCCTGGTAGCCGGTCATGCTGGTGTTGAACACCACCTCGCCGAAGCGTTCGCCGGTCGCACCAAAAGCCTGGCCGGTGAACACGGTCCCATCTTCCAGGGCAAGCTTGGCAATTGTCATCAGACTCCTCGAAAGGCAACATCCCTGGCTGAATCTGGAATCCGCTGCGAAAGCGAATGTCCAAGCCTCACTCTCGCACGGCACAGCTTCTGATTCCATGATAGACCGCCATGCCGCATTTGGGCAGTTCTCGATGAAGTCAAGTTCGCCCCAGGAGTGCCGAGAGCTGAGCTGGAACTCAGGGGCAGCCCTGGTTCCACAAGTGCAAGATCCCAAGGCAAGGCCACCGAGATGCTGTTCTGAAGGTTTAACCCCCCCGCTGCTTTTCCCTTGCGTCCGTCAAGTGCATGGATACAGTCAAGGGAGATTCCACCCATGTTCAGGTATCGTCCCCGTGCTCAAGGCTGGCCAGCGACTCGGTGAGTTTGAGATCATTCGCCTTCTGGGCAAAGGGGGCATGGGCGAGGTCTACGAAGCCCAGCAATTCAATCCCTTCCGCCGAGTGGCACTCAAGGTACTGGCGCCCTGGTTAGCAGACTACCCCGAATGCCTCGAGCGTTTCTGGCGCGAAGCGGAAGTCCCAGCCCAGCTCGATCACCCTGGGATCGTGCGGATTATTTCGACCGGGCAGACACCCGAGGGCATGGCGTACTTCGCGATGCAGCTTGTCCGCGGAATCTCACTGGCGGAGTTGCTGCGCCGCGCAAAGGACCCTCCCCAGCCCAGCACTACCACGAGCGCGACTCCAGCGCCCTTCCTCGCCAGCGACGAAACGCCAACAAAGGGTCTGCTGCCGCTTCCAAGCGGGTCCACTCCTCCTGGCGACTTGCCTCGTGAACTTCTGCGGGAATTCCAAAGCGATCGATTCGGCTTCATCGCCCGGTACGGTTCTCAGGCGGCCCGCGCCCTCGCATTCGCACATTCCCAAGGAGTGCTGCACCGAGACATCAAGCCTTCAAACCTCATGATTGATCAGCATCGCCAGGTCTACATCGTGGACTTCGGCCTTACCCGCGGTTTTGGCCCCAATGCCATGGGCAGCCAGGTTGGCCCCGTTCGAGGCACGCCGTGGTACATGAGCCCCGAGCAGGCCCGCGGCCAGGAGATCGATCAACGCTCGGACATCTACTCCCTGGGGGTCACTTTCTATGAATTGGCGACGCTCGGAGTTGGGCCGTTCACCGCCAGCCGAGACAGCGTTGATGCGGTCTTGAGCCAGGTGCGCGCCGGCCAGTACCTCCCGCTGCGAGTGCTGGTGCCGGAGTTGCCACGTCCCCTGGAAGCCATCATCTTGAAGGCCATGCAGTTCCGCCCGCAGAAACGCCACGCGAGCGCAGCTGAACTGGCCGCTGAGCTGGAGAACTTCGCCGAGATTCCCAGCAGGGTAAGCTCGCGCGCCCATCGCGTCCAGGGCAAGCGTTTGCGGCCGCTGCTCCCTCTTGCCTCAGTTCTAGGGGTGTGCGCGCTGCTGGCTGGCTTGGGCTTGACCGTGGCTTATTCCCTGCGATTCTGGGGCAGCCCCGCGCCAACCTCTCCCGTTGGCAGCCAAACCGATCAGTTGGATCAAGACTCGTCAGAAGGGCGTGCCGTGCACCCCGAGCACTTGCGCACCGCCGCTGTGGGCATTCCGCTTCCGCTTCTAAATACCCAGGCCGAGCCGGCTTATGGACGCATCCTCAATGGCGATGGCAGGTACTCCACCACAAACGGCGTGCTCAGCCTCATTGCACCGTCACGGCAAAACCCGACTGTCCTGGCGCTTGCTCATGACCCCGAATCTCAGCATTATCAGTTTTCCTGCGAACTGGGTTTTGGCAAGCAGCTACCCCCAATGGGTTCACGCTCCCGCCTCGGTGTCTTCCTTGGCTGGAGGCAGAACAATGCGCGCGATGTGAATCGGCAACGCTGCCTTTGGCTTTCGCTAGCGCCAGGCTCGGCGCCAGAGCAACCTGGCGGGGTCGTGCGGTTGGGCACGACGCTGGTAATTCCCCGTAGTGAACGACGGGGTGCGGAGCTCCAATGGGGCTGCGCCCTGGTGCGCGGGCTGGGCGTACTTCCTTTATATCACTCGAACGAATTGCACAGGGTGCGGATTCGCGTCGGAGGAAAGCAGGTCCGCCTTCAGGTTGACGATCTTCCACCTGCTGAGTTTGACATGCAATCACTTCTAGAAGAGGACCGGCTGATTAGCGGCGAATTCTCACCAACGGGATTTCATGGCGTTTGGGCGGAAGAAGGGATTGGCTTTTTCCGCAACATCATTTTCGAACGACTTCCTCCTCCTGGGTAACTCTCTTCTGGGCGCCTGGTGGCGCCTGTAGTTCCCTTCCCTCTTGCTGGAGTCAGGAAATATGCAAACGACGTATGGGACAAAGATCACGATTGACAACCTCAATGACGGAGCGCAAATCCACTTCACTCAGGCAGGGCCGACGAAGGTTTACACAGTTCAGGGCACCACCATTCCCACGCAACCTGAAACCATGGTGACCGCTATGGGGTGGTGCATCAACAACGAAATGATCCGCATCTTCTCGCCCCCGCTGGGGGGGACCTACGACAATTACAGCTTTGACATCGCAGACCAGGACTGTGCGGTTGATCAGTGGCACATGCTGGCCGTCCATGCCTGGGGCAACCTCGGCGACCATACCATTGAAACGCGATCCTTCAGGCGGCTCTCCTAAGGTCATTCACTCTTAACTCAGGCGGAGGATACCGTGCCTCGCAAGAAACCCAAGATCAAGATGACCAGCCCGAAGAACAACCAGTCATTTCCATCGGGGACAACGATCACCATCGAGGTCGAGATCACCGACACCAATGTTCCGGACGACGGGGTGGGCTTGTTCTTCACCGATCTTGCCAAGGACCCCAGGCCCAACTACGATCTGAAGTTCAGGTACAGCGTTGACAGGAATGTCACCAAGGTGTCATTCCCCCACCGAGTGGCCCATCCAGGCCCTCACGAGATTCGCTGTTTAGGGTGGTTCAGGTTTCGTGGAACCAACGCCGCCAGCCCGAACAGTCCTTCGCACAACGAAAAGAATGTTGACGACGACGGCGTGAAGATCATAGTTACCTAGTTTACGCCGCACGGGTGCCAGGCCAGACAGCCAGCCCTGTGCGGCAAGGGCCGGCGTAGGCGGTTGAGCCTCAAGTGGCGGAAATCGTTCACTGGGGAATGCCTCGGCATGCTTCCTCCCTAGCCCGCTGCGGGAGCGCTTGCTGCCCCTACCATCCCCCAAGACAATCCTCGTAGAATGCCTATGTTGAGGAGAAACACGCAAGCCCACCGCGGATCATCATGGCACGTGACTACTACGAAATCCTGGGCGTCCCGCGGACTGCCAGCGAAGATGAATTGAAATCGGCCTACGTCAAGAAGGCTCGCGAGAATCACCCCGATCTCCACCCGGGAGACAAGGAAGCCGAGGCGCGCTTCAAGGAAATCCAGCACGCCTACGACATCCTGGGCAACCCCGAAAAGCGCCGCCAGTACGATCAATTCGGCCCAGCATTCGAGCAGGCAGGCGCAGGAGCTGGGGCCGGGTCCTACGGAGGTTCTGGAGGCCCATACACTTTTCGATGGGGCGCTGGGCCGGGCGCGTTCGACTTCGGCAGCGCGACCATGGACGACTTTGGCGGAATCGATCTGGAGGAACTCCTGCGCCAGGCGACGGGACAGCCAGGCGGCAGCCGCTCAAGATCCCGCAGCCGACGCCGCGCCCCAGCCGAGGAAGTGCCGGTCGACATCGACTTCATGACCATGGCTCGCGGCGGGACGGTGGACCTGCGGATTCGCCGCCCAGATGACGGCCAGTCGCAGACGATCTCGGTACAGGTTCCCGCAGGAATTGCCGAGGGCGGCAAGCTGCGGGTAAAGGGCCAGGGCTCGGGAGGCGGCGACCTTCACCTGGTCGTGCATGTGCTCCCCCACCCGTACTTTCAGCGCGAGGGCCAGGACATCGTGGTTGTGGCCCCGATCAGCGTGAGCGAGGCCATCCTCGGGGGTAAGATCGACGTCCCCACGATCGACGGAACGATCACCCTGAAGGTTCCCCCAGGCAGTTCGAGCGGCAAGCGGCTTCGGCTGCGGGAGCGCGGCCTGCCGACGCCCGGCCAGGCTGCCCGCGGCGACCAGTACGTCGAGCTCAAGGTGGTCGTTCCATCGAGCATCGACGAGAGAAGCCGCGAACTGATCGAGGAGTTCGCGCGGCGGAATCCCCAGGCTCCCCGCGCCGAGCTGGGATGGTAACCATGCGGAAGCCGCACGGTCTGAGCCGTGAGGAACGCCTGCGCCGCCAGGCCGATTTTCGCCGCTGCTACGAACGGCGAGCATCTTCCGCCAACGATTGGCTCCTGGTGTACGGTTGCAAGAATGGGCTGGACTGGTCGCGCGTCGGCCTGTCAGTTGCAAGAAAGTGGGGCAAGGCCCACGAGCGTAACCGCGTCCGCCGGCTGTACCGCGAGGCGTTCCGGCTTACCAAGGACAGACTGCCGCGAGGCTTCGATTTCATCTTGATCCCGCGCAGAGTAGACGACTTGACGCTGGCGGTCCTGCTTGAGATCCTGCCCGCGCTGACCGAACAAGTTAGTCGCCGCTGCGCCAGGGACGAGGCGCCCAGGCCATGAATCGCACAGCCTTGCAAAGCCTTTCACACTTCGCCAGCGTGATCCTCATTGGCCTGGTGCGCGTCTATCAGGGCACGCTGAGCCAGGTCATCTACGCCCTCTTCGGCCGCGTCTGCCGGTTCGAGCCGAGCTGCAGCCAGTATTTCATCGACGCCGTCCGCAAGCACGGACCATGGCGGGGAGCAGTTCGCGGCGTCTGGCGCGTCTGCCGATGCAATCCGCTTTGCCGCGGCGGCTACGACCCCGCTTAATGTGAAGAGGAAGGTGTCAAGGCGCAGCTGGCCTCAGCGTTGCCACGCTGACGATCGTCCTGGGCCCGCGTTCGACTCCCTTGACAACGCGAGCCGTGCCAGTGACCTGGACCATCTTCCCATTCAGTTGCTCGGCCAGCCTGTGCAGCGACTCGTCCTTGCCGAGGTCAAGGTCCCAGGTAGCGCCCTGGGCGGTGATGGTCGTTCCTGTCGTCTCGCCGCCGATGGCCACGATGCCCGTGGCCAGCTTGCCCTTGATCTCCACCTTGATGAGCCCGGCGTCCTTGTCCTCCGCGGTGGTAACGGGGAACGATGAAGCAGCCAGGATTAACGCCGCTGTGAGAAAGGCGAACCATTGCATGGATATTCCTCGCTGAAAGGGCTAGGGAAGCTTGAATCCGCGCTGTTGCAAGGTGTTGACGATGCGCTCCGCCACAGCGTTTGCGTCGCCGGCCGAATTTTCCTCGATGAGCTTGCGGATGAGGTCCTTGGCTTCCGCCCAGCCGCCTCCACCCGCACTGCGGGTATGCGTGTTCGCTGGAGGAGGCTCCTTCTCGGAACCAATCTCAGCTTTTCGAGGTCGAGGCCCAGCGTCGACGGCCCTGCCGTCCAGGGCCTCGTTGCAGAGGCGGTCGGCGTCCTTGTTCTCCGTCCGGTAAACGTGCGTTAGATCAACTTGCTTGAACTGCCGACGCAGCCGGTTGGCTTCCTCGTACAGGGGCAGGAGATTGGCGTTCCTTACCTTGTACTCGCCGTTCATCTGCTTGACGAGCAACTCGCTATCGCTCTTGATGTCCAGCGTGTCGGCCTGGAGTTCGGCAGCTCGTTCGAGCGCCCGAACCAGGGCGGTGTATTCGGCGACATTGTTGGTTGTATTACCTAGCTTGCCGCATTCCTCCAGAACGATCTCGCCATCGTGCCGGATGACATAGGCCCAGGCGGCGGGCCCCGGGTTGCCGCGCGCCGCGCCGTCGATGTTGATTGTCAACTTCCGCCCCGCGCTCACCGCTGCAACTCCTGCTCCTGAGGACTTCCGCATATTCTATCGCGCGGACTCCAGTTCCATTGCATTTACTCAAGAAGTCCGCCGATAGATCAGTAGATCGAAGCGACCAACGCGAGCTTGAGTCAAAACGTGGAACTCAGCTGCCAGGACCGCTTGTCTGCCGGCGCAAGGTGCATACGATTGTTCGATTCAATAGCAGGTGTTTGCGGGATGCACGCAGCTGTCGCGCCAGCGGCCCCTTGAAGCTGTCGATGGCAGAAAACCTTGGCAAAAATGGCTGATTTGGGCCGAGGCGCTCTTGTGTTCTGGGCAAGCTACGCTATGATTCGTCACCAATATCCATCGGTCCAGGCGACCGCGACGGTCCCGTTCGGTCCGCGCATCGCTGGGCAGCTGGATATGCGTTTGGGATATCGAGGTCTTTTGGAGGTATGTTCTGTATGAGCGATTCCGACCAGCGCGCCACTCTTCCCCCCAGGGCCGCCCGCGCGAACCCCATTGGGGTGGAAGAAGAAGAGCCTCCTGGTAGTTCCAAACGCTGGCCCCTTTGGCACGATGTTCCGGATCACCTCTGGAACGACTGGCGCTGGCAGTCGCAACATGCGATCCGCTCGGTTAGCCAACTCCGCCATCACCTGACGTTCACCGATGTAGAACTGGTCGCCCTGGAGGCACTGGAAGCCGAGTACAAGCTCGCCATTCCTCCTTATTACGCCTCGCTGATTCGTCCCGACGATCCCAACGATCCGATTCGCCTTCAGGCGGTGCCCTCGCCGCGCGAGAGCGAGAACCCGTCCGGCTACGAGCTCGAGGATCCGCTCGAGGAAGACAAGGACATGCCGGTGCCCGGCCTCACGCATCGGTATCCCGATCGAGCGCTGGTCGTCACCACGCACGTTTGCACCATGTACTGCCGCTTCTGCACGCGGAAGCGCGCCACCATGGTCCGCGGCGG
>Ga0073934_10009422_pt1 | contig 12529 bp, 5 predicted proteins | sample LarsenN4metaG_FD_76834 | JGI IMG/M metagenome (GOLD analysis project Ga0073934, IMG submission 76834) | Hot spring sediment bacterial and archeal communities from British Columbia, Canada, to study Microbial Dark Matter (Phase II) - Larsen... ... | reverse complement strand
CGCCGTGACGCGCCGGCGGCCGGGCGCGGCGTCATAAGGCAGGCCGGAAACCGGGTGGCGCCGCCAGACCACCCGCGGTGGCTTCGCCACGGCCGGCGCGCCCAACGCGGCCTGGCGCAGATAGGCCGAGACGCTCAGCCGGGCGGCCCGCGCGAGCGCGTTCAGCCGGCGTTTCTCCGCCTTGTTCAGCTTGAACGAGACCATGCTCATGCCGGTCATACTTTATGACCGGCTTGGCTTGTCAAGCGGCCCGGCGCCCGCCTTGCTCGGCGGGAAGACAGGGCGGGGCTTGGCGACCCCGCCGCACCAAATCACTCGGCCACGAGCACGCGGTAGCGCCAGGCCTTCAGGTCGAGCGGAACGCGCGCCTCAAGCGTGACGGTTTCGCCGGTGAAGGCGTCGCGCCACCGGCCGGCGAGCGCGGGATCGAAGAGGTCGCCCTTGGCGTCCTTGGCGGTGAGGTTGAAAATGCCGACGACTTTCCTGGCGCCGGCGGAACGTTCGAGCGCGTAGAACGTGGCGTTGTCGGTCGTGTCGAGGCGGCGCATCGGTGCGCCCGTGTGCAAGGCGGGGTGCGCGCGGCGGAGCCGGGTCAGCACCTGGTAGAGCCTCGTGGCCGGGGGTGTCTCCTCCGGCCAGACGATGGGGTCGCGCTCGAAGAACTCGAGGCGCCGGTCGAGACCGGCCTCCTGGCCGTTGTAGATCATGGGCACGCCGTCGAGGAGGAAGGTGAGCACGGCGAACGGCGCCCAGCCCATGCCCATGCGCTCGAACTCGGTGCCGGCCCACGAGTTCTCGTCGTGGCTGCTGGTGAAGACCATGAGCGCGCCGCCGCGGGGAAAGTGCGCGCGGAATCTGGCGTAGGCCTCGTCGAGGCCGCTGGCGGACCTCTTGCCCTGCGCGATGCTGTTCATCGCGTGGTGCAGGTCGAAGCCGTAGGAGACGTTGAAGGCGGCGACCTGGTGCTGCGGCAGCTCGGCCTCGGCGAGGAAGAACACGTCCGGCTTGACGGCGCGCACGCGCTTCACCTTTTCGTTCCAGAACTTCGTGGGCAGGCCCCAGGCGACGTCGCAGCGGAAGCCGTCGATGCCGAAGTTCTTCACCCAGTGGAGCAGGACCTCCGCCTGGTAATCGAGCAGGCCGGGCGCATCGAAGTCGAACTGCACGACATCGGTCCAGTCGGTGCCGTGCGGGGGCACGAGGTTGCCCTTGTCGTCGCGCCAGAAGAAGTGCGGGTGGGTCTTCGTCAGCGGGTTGTCGGGGGAGACATGGTTGGGCACCCAGTCGAGGATGACGCGCATTCCGAGTTCATGCGCGCGCTTCACCAGGTCGCGCAGGTCCTGCTCGGTGCCGAACTCCGGGTTCACGGCGAGGTAGTCCCTCGCGGCGTAGTAGGAGCCGAGCGTGCCCTTGCGGTGCAGCTCGCCGATCGGGTGGATGGGCATGAGCCAGAGGATGTCCACGCCGAGGGCCTGGAGGCGCGGGAGGTCGGCGGTGACGGCGCTGAATTTGCCCGAGGCCGAGTATTGCCGGACGTTGATCTCGTAGATGGTGCTGCCGCGGGCCCAGGCGGGCAGGCCGACGGCGTCGAGGTGGGCGCTGGGCCAGGCCTTCTCGCGCTCGGGCGCCGGGGCGGCGAAGAGTTGTGCGCTGAAAAATAGGGCGAGGAAAACGTGGCGAAGAGATTTCATTGAATTGGTAACGAAAGGGTGGATGGGGGTTTTCTTATCCACGGATTTTTCGGATGGGATCGGATTCATCAGATCATCCGTATTAATCTGGGAACTCCGTGGTCAAAGCAGACTGGCGGGAGCGGAATGGGCTGATCAGGCTTTCGCCTCGCCGGTCTTTTCCTCCGGCACCCACGAGAGGGCGACGGCGGCCGCGAGGATGCTGGCGCCGCCGAGCATCACGGCGGCGATGGAGCGTCCGCCGAGCAGGTGCTCGACGGCGGGACCGAGGAGTGTGGCGGCGAGGATCTGCGGGAGGACGATGAAGAAATTGAAGACCCCCATGTAGAAGCCCATCTGGTGCGGCGGGATGGAGTTGGCGAGGAGGGCGTAGGGCATCGAGAGAATGGTGGCCCAGCCCACGCCGACCGCGGCCATGGAGAGGAGGAGGAGCTTGGGCGAGGCGACCAGGCCGACGGAGATCAGGCCGGCCCCGGCGCAGGCCAGGCCGACGCGGTGCATGAGGCGCGCGGACACGCCCTGCTTGGCGAGCGCGACGAGGAGGAAGGACACGGCGAAGGCCACGCCGTTGTAGGTGGCGAAGCAGACGCCGGCCCACTCGATGCCCTGCTGGTATTCGGGGGAGCCGGGCGCGCCGCCGAACACGCTCTTGGCCACGGCGGGAGAGAAATAGATCCACATGCAGAAGAGGCCGAGCCAGGTGAAGAACTGCACGATGGCGAGGCGGCGCATGACGAAGGGCATGTGCGAGATGCCGGCGATGATCTCGCCGAAGAAGCCGTGCGCCGGCGCGTCCGCCGGGGCGGTGCGCGGTTCCGGCGGAAACTCCGGCGTGGTCACGATGGTGTAGAGCACGGCGGCGAGGTAGACGGCCGCGCCGATGTAGAACGAGAGCTTCACCGACCAGGGGATGCCGGCCTCGCCCTCGTGCCCGCCGGCCAGGCCGAGGTTGGTGAGGATCCACGGCAGCGCCGAGGAGAGCACGGCGCCGAGGCCGATGAGCAGGCTCTGCATGGCGAAGCCGATCTGCCGCTGCGCGGGCGGGAGCAGATCGGCCACGAAGGCGCGGAAGGGCTCCATGCTGACGTTGACCGAGGCGTCGAGGATCCAGAGCAGGCCCGCGGCCATCCACAACGCCGAGGAGTTGGGCATGGCGATGAGCGCGAGGCTGGCGCAGATGGCGCCGACGAGGAAATACGGGCGGCGGCGGCCGAGCCAGCGGTGCCAGGTGCGGTCGCTGTAATAGCCGATGACGGGCTGGACGATGAGGCCGGTGAGCGGGGCGGCGAGCCAGAGGATGGGGATGGCGCTCTCCGAGGCGCCGAGAAACTCGTAGATGGCGCTCATGTTGGCCATCTGCAGACCCCAGCCGAACTGGATGCCGAAGAAGCCGAAGCTCATGTTCCAGATCGCGGGCAGCGACATCGGGCGGAGAGGTTGCATGGGGCGGGGAGTTCGGGACGCGGGGTCAGTGGGCCAGGGGTTCGCTGTAATCGCGGACGGCGTGGCGGCCGGTGCGGTCGTAGAGCGTGATCCATTCGCGCAGGGTGGCGAGGTGATCCTGCGAAAGTTTTTCCAGCTGCGCGGCGGTGAAACGCCATTGCCAGTTGCCCTGGCTGGTGCCGGGCCGGTTGAGCGTGGCGCTGGCCGGCAGGTCGAGGAGGTCCTGCATCGGCACGACGGCGAGACGCGAGACGGTGGCGAGGAGGTGGCGGATCATCGGCCAGGCGGAAGCCGTGCCGTTGACCTGGAAGTAGCGCTGGATGGGCGCGATCTCGGCGGGGCCGAGGCTCTCCAGCCAGCCGCGGACGGTGACGTTGTCGTGGGTGCCGGTGTAGGCGACGCTGTTGGTCGGATAGTAGTGCGGCAGGTTGACGTTGTTGGCGTCGTGTCCGTAGGCGAACTGCAGGATGCGCATGCCGGGCAGCCCGAAACGGTCGCGGAGGCTGACGACGTCGGGGCCGATGTAGCCGAGATCCTCGGCGATGATCTTCGCGTCCGGCAGGGCGGCCCGCACGGCGCGGAAGAAGTCGGCGCCGGGGCCCTTGCGCCAGACACCGGTGCGGGCGTCGGGCGCACCGGCCGGGATCTCCCAGTAGGTGTCGAAGCCCCGGAAGTGGTCCAAGCGGATGATATCGTAGAGTTCGAAGGCCGACTTGAGGCGGTGGATCCACCAGTCGTAGCCGGTGCGGCGCAGGTGCTCCCAGTCGTAGAGCGGGTTGCCCCAGAGCTGGCCGAGTTCGGAAAAATAATCCGGCGGCACGCCGGCGACGCAGCGCGGCTGGCCCTGGGCGTCGAGGAGGAAGACCTCGCGGTTGCTCCAGGTGTCGGCGCTGTCGAGCGCGACAAAGATGGGCACGTCGCCGATGATGCCGACGTGGCGGCGCACGGCGTATTCGCGCAGGCGCTGCCATTGGCCGAAGAAGACGTATTGGTAGAACGCATGGCGTTCGGCCTCGCGCCGGACTTCGGGCGGGAGCGTCGCGCGCAGGCCCGGCGTCCAGCGGCGGAATTCCTCGGGCCACGTGGTCCACGCGCGGCCGCCGAAGCGGGCCTTGAGACCCATGAAGTCGGCAAAGGGCTCTATCCAGCTGGCGTGTTGAGCGCGGAAGTCGGCGAATGAGCCCAGGCCGGGCAGGCGGGCGGCGCCGGAGGCGGCGAAACGGTCGTGCGCCCCGGCGAGCACCTTCCAAAACAGGGTGTAGAGGCTGCCGTAGTCCACGCGGTCGGCGGGCAGGCCGCGCAGCGGCGCGAGCGCGGCAGAGTCGATGAGTCCGGCGGCTTCCAGTTCCTGCAGGTCGATGAAGTAGGGGTTGCCCGCGCTGCCGGAGAACAACTGGTAGGGGGAATCGCCGTAACCCGTCGGGCCGATGGGGCAGATCTGCCAGTAGCGGAAGCCGGCATCGGCGAGGAAATCCACGAAGCGGCGCGCGGAGGGGCCGAGGTTGCCGATGCCGAAATCACCCGGGAGCGACGAGACGTGGGCAAGCACACCGGCGGCGCGGGTGTCCAACCACACTTTGGGCGGTGCTTCCATGGTTTCAGCGCAGGAGGATCTCGCGGGCGCGGCCGTTGTCGGCCAAGCGCACGACCGTGGCCCCGTCGGCGCGGCGGAACCAGCCGGCCGCGCTGTCCGACTCCTGGATCGCGCTCAGCGCCGTCCCATCGACGGTGACAACGGCGGGCGCGGACAGTCCGTGGAAGATGAACTCGAAGTTGCGCGCGGGTGCGGCCCAGCGTCCTTCGGGAGCGGAGACGCGGAGGCGCGCGGAGGCGGAGGTGCGGTCGAGCGTCAGCATGGTGCGGCGGAAGAGGCCTTGCAGATGGGCGGGGCTGGTGCCGTCGTCCTCATAGAGCGAACCGGCGGCAGCGCCCTGCGCGTCGGGGTAGATGTCGAAGCGGAGGGGGTTCCACGGTTTCTCGCCGGTGTGCTGCATGGCCACGGTCGAGGGCACGATGCTGCCGCCGCGCACATACAGCGGGAGGTGATCCACGGGTGCGCGGACCGTCAACGTCTCGCCGCCGCGGCTGGCGAGGGCGCCGGTCCATTGGTCATACCAAAGCCCGGCCGGGAAGTAGACCTCGCGCTCGCGCTGGGCGGCGCGGGTGACGGGCGCGGCGAGGAGGGCGTCGCCGACCATGAACTGGTCGTCGAGGTTGGCCACGGCCTCGTCTTCCTGGAAATTGAGGACCAGCGGGCGGAAGAGCGGCACGCCGGTGCGGTGGGCCTCCTCGAGGGTGGTGTAGAGGAAGGGCAGGAGGCGGTAGCGCAGCTCGAGGAACTTGCGGACGATGCCCTCGTAATACGGGCCGAAGCGCCACGGCTCCTTGTCGTATTGGTCGATGGCGGTGTGGTTGCGGAGGAAGGGTGCGAAGGCGGCGACCTGGTAGGCGCGGGCGAGCAGCTCGCCGTCCCCGCGGCCGATGAAGCCGGGCACATCGGCGCCGACGAAGGCCTGCCCGCTGAGCCCGAGCGAGGCGAACATGGGGATGTTGAGCCCGACGGCGGCGAAGGTGGCGTTGTTGTCGCCGGTCCATTTGACGGCGTAGCGCTGGACGCCCGCGTAGCCGGCGCGGGTGATGACGAAGGGGCGGCGGTCGGGTTGGAGGCGCTGCAGGCCCTCGTAGGTGGCGCGGGCCATGTTCAGGGCGAAGAGGTTCCGGTGGCCGGCGTAGGCGGCTTTCTGGCCGAGGTCGTCGAAGACGATGTTCGCGTGGCGCTTGCCGGTCTGGTCGAGGAAGTCGGCCGGCTCGTTCATGTCGGTCCAGATGCCGTCCACGCCGCGGTCGGTGAGCGAGCGGTGGAGGTCGCCCCACCAGCGGCGGGCGTCCTCGCGGGTGTAATCCACGAAGACGGACGGACCGGGCCAGACCTCGCCGATGTAGAGGCTGCCGTCGCGCTGGCGCAGGAAGTAGTCGCCGGCGAGGCCCTCGTTGTAGACGTAGTAGGACTGGTCGGAGGGGGCGAGGTCGCGGTCCTTCTCCGGGTCCTTGAAGCCTAGCGGCGGGGGCTGGTGCTTCACGCCGGGATCGACGATGGTGACGACCTTGAGGCCCTGCTGGTCGAGGCGGCGCATGAGGCCGTCGGGATCCGGGAAGCGGGTGCGGTCCCAGGTGAAGACGCGGTAGGCGTCCATGTAGTGGATGTCGAGGTAGAGGACATCGAGCGGGAGCCGCCGGCGGCGGTATTCCGCGGCGATGTGCTCGACCAGCTTGTCCGGATAGTAGCTGTAGCGGCTTTGCTGGTGGCCGAGCGCCCAGAGGGGTTGCATCGGCATGCGGCCGGTGAGCTCGGTGTAGCGCGACACGACCTTTTTCAGGGATGGGCCGTGGATGAAGTAGTAATTGAGTTCGCCGCCGTCGGCCGACCAGTCGGCGGTTTCCTGCGAAAGGTGGCCGAACTCGAAGGTGCTGCGGTGGGCGTTGTCGTAGAAGAGCCCGTAGGCGGCGCCGTGCTCGAGGCCGAGGTAGAAGGGGATGCTCTGGTAGATGGGATCCTTGCCCTCTTCGTAGCCCGGGGTGTCGGAATTCCACATGATGAACTTGCCGCGGCGCTTGTCGAGGCGGGCGGCCTTTTCGCCGAGACCGTAGAAGTGCTCGTCGAAGCCGAGCTTCTTGGCGGCGGTGACGCGGCCGGTCTCCGGATCGCGTGCGGCGGGCCGGTGGTCGGCATTGATGACACGGCCGGTGGCGGCCTCGCGGAACTCGACGAGCACGGGGTCGCGCCGGATGACGACGTGCAGCTCGGCGGTGCGGAGGGTGATCCGGTCGGCGGCCTGCTCCAGCTGCCAGTCCACCGCCGGCCAGTCGGTCTTGGCGACGGCCCAGGAGTGGTCCTTCACCGGTGTCTGGCCGGGGAAGATAGTGCGCACGCGCACGAGGTCGGGCGCGAGGAGGGTGACGGCGAGCGACGCGCCGTCGGCGCAGGCGAGGCGGACGCCGCGCTCAAGGCGCTCGACCGACGCCACGGCCCCGAGGGGGCGAGGGGCGGAGGTCTCGGCGGCGGGGAGTTCGGGCGCGACGAGGAGCGCGCTGGCAAGCAAGCACACGGGAAGGCGCACAGGGTGGTTGCCCGGAGGGCGGAGAAAACACGGCCACCAGTGAAGTGCTGGTGGCCGCGGGTTGGTTGTTACCATCGGGGGTGTGCGAACGGTCAGAACTTATACGAGGCGCCGAACGAGTAGCTGGCGCCGTAGCGCTGGTGATTGATGACCCGGCGCGGATCGTTGTTGTCGTAGGTGATCAGCGGCTCGTCGTTCAGGTTGTAGGCCTGGAGATAGACCGTGAGGCCCTTGGCGAAGCCGTCGGCGAAGGTGTAGCTGACCTGCGCGTCCATGACGGTCTCGGGCTGCGCGACGGAGAAGCCGCCGTTGGGATTCACGTCACCGCCGGGGCTGGGGATGCCGAAGGTGGTGATGTATTGGCGGTTTTCCGAGCGGTAGCGCTGGCTGATGCGGGCGGAGAAGCCGTGGCGCTCGTAGTAGGCGGTGGCGCTGGCGACCTTGCGCGAGAGGCCCGCGATGGGGGCGCTGGCGTTGGTCGGGCCCCAGGGTTTGAGTGAGCTGTCGGTGTAGGCGCCGCCGATCACGAGGCCGAAGCCGCGGATGTCCTTGTTGATCATCTCGGACGGGATCGAGAGCGTGGCCTCGAAGCCGCGGATGGAGCCGCCCTGGCCGTTGACCGGCTGGGAGACGACGCCCTGGCGGATGGCCGGGTTGACGCCGGTGATGACCGGGTAGCCGGTGAAGTCGGCGACGGAGCTGGCCTCGTAGATGAAGTTGGTCAGGTCCTTGTAGAAGGCGGCGAGGGCGTAGTAGCCGTTGCTGTTCTTGAAGTAGCGCTCGAAGGACAGGTCGATCGAGTTCGAGGTCCAGGGGCGCAGGTCGCCGTTGCCGCCGCCGCCGCTCCAGGGGCTCTGGCCGACGCTGGTGGAGGAGGCGCGGGTGGGATCGTAACCCCACGAACGGGAGGCGCGCATATCATACATGCGGGGCCGCGCGATCTGGCGGGCGACGCTGAAACGCACGTAGGTGCTCTCGCCGGTCTGGAAGTTGAGGTTCAGGCTGGGCGCGAACTGCGTGTAGGTGTTGCCGGCGGAGACGGCGTTGAGGTTGCCGCCGTTGGCCGAGAACCCCTTCGAGGCCTGGTCGGTGTGCAGGGCGCGGAAGCCGAGGTTGCCGGTGACGGGCGTGTTGCCCCACTTGGTGTCGATGTCGAACTGCACGTAGGCCTGCGTGACCTTCTCGTTCACGTCGAAGCGGTTCGCGACGATGTTGGCGTCGGTGTTGGCGGTGAAGCCGTAGACGCCGGCGCTGCGGGCGGCCAGGGGATCGTAGGCGTAGATGCGGCCGATGCCGAGGTAGCTGAAGTCGGTCGTGCCGACGCTGGCGGGCAGCGGCAGGGTGACGGTGGCGTTGGGCGAGTGGATGAACCCGGTCGGGCCCTCGCCGTCGCGCTTGTAACGCTCGGTGTAGCCGACGCCGATCTCGACGTTCTTGAAGAAGAGGCGGTCGAAGTTGTGCCTCGTGTAGAGGCGGAGCTGGCCGAGCTCGTCCTTGGAGCGGAAATACTTCTCGTAGCCATACATGCCGCCGCCGGGGAGCGAACCGGGGCCCCAGCCCTGCGGATCGGAGAGGCGCACGCCGGTGCCGGTGGCGTAGTTGAGCGTGGGCGTGATGGTCGGGACGTCGCCGGGGTTGATGCGCACCGTCATGCTGTCGGCCGAGGCGAAGGGGGTGCCGCGGTGGCCGATGCCGGACCAGGTCTCGAGGTTGCGGTCAGTGCGGTTGATGCGGGAGTAGCCGAAATCGAAGGTGATCGGCCAGTTGGACTTCTTGCCCATCTCGATGTTCACGCCGAAGGCGAGCGGGTCGGCATCGCGCACGAAGACGTCGTTGCGGATGACGGGCTGCACGTTGTTGAAGCGGGCGCTGGAGGCGTAACCGTTGGTCACGGTGTAGCCGGGCTGCAGCTGGGCGCTGCTCCAGTAGAGCGGGATTTCCATGCCGCGGATGAACTGCTTCTCCTCGAAGTCCGAGGTGAAGACGTCGATGACGGCGCTGATGTTCTCGTTGGGGCGGAGCTCGATCACGCCCATCAGGCCGGTGCGGTCGAGGTTGGAGCTGCGGACGTAGGGCTTCACGCCGCCGACCACATAGACGCCGTTGTCCTGGGGATAGCCCCAGGCCTGGAACTGCTCGCCCTGGTCGGGCTTGACCGAGGTGGAGAAGCCGAGGGCGATGCCGACTTTGCCGTCGGCGAGCTGGTCGATGTAGGAGAGGTTGAAGCGGTGGCCCTTGTCGTCGACGCCGGGGGTCAGTTCGCCCATCTCGGTCCAGGAGTAGTAGCCGCTGACGGCGACGACGCGGCCGTCGCGGTTGAGCGGGCGGACGGTCTGGAGGTCGATGGTGCCGGCGAGGCCCTGGTTGAGGACATTGGCGGCGGCGGTCTTGGAGACGACCACGCCGTCGAGGAGCTCGGCGGGATATTGGTCGAACTCGACGGCGCGGTTGAGGCCGGTGGAGACCTGCTCGCGGCCGTTGAGGAGGCCGGTGCTGAAGTCGCCGGTCAGGCCGCGGATGCTGATGGCCTGGCTGCGGCCGTTGGTGCGCTGGGTCGTCAGGCCGGTGAGGCGCGTGAGGGAGTCGGCGATCGAGATGTCGGGCAGTTTGCCGATGTCCTCGGCCGAGATGACCTCGGTGATGACCTGGGCGTTCTGTTTCTTCTCGGCGGCGGCGGCGAGGCTGGCCGCGTAGCCGGCGGTGACCTGGAACGTGTCCATTACGACGACGTCGTCCTTCTTCTCGTCCTTGTTTTCCGTGGCGGGCGCCTGTTGGGCGACGGCCAGAAGGGCGGCTTGGGTGAACAAGGCGCCCGTTGCCAGTTTACGAAGGAACCGGCGGTTCTGCAGGGTTTGCGGTGTGTGCATGGTAACGATTGGGGAAATCCGTGCGGCGGCGCCGGGGCATGTGCGTGGGCAGCAGGGGGTCGTCGCTCGGGGTGTGGGGGTGGGGCCGGGAGGCCCCGGTGTGTCGCTCCATAACTTATCCCGTTGCGCCGGGCCGCGAACCCCAAGTTTTGGAAAAAACCGAGATGGCTGGGAAAAAACTTGGCCGCGCGGAACCGGCCCGAGTTTTGTCCAGCGGGCCTAAGATTTTTCCTGCCGGGCCCTTTTGACTTGGCGCGCGCCTCCGGCAACGTCCGCCCTACCCCTATGTTGCGCCCCCTGCTCCGCCCCCTCCGGCAGTGCCTCGGCCTGCTTCCCCTCCTTGGAATCCTGCGTGCCGAACCGGTCGCCGTGCCGCGCTTCACCCATCCGGGCGCCGGCCAGACCTTCTACTTCGTCATGACGGACCGTTTTGCCAACGGCCGGACCGACAACGACACCGGCGGCTATCCCGGCGGTCCTGACGACCACGGCTTCAATCCCGCCAAGATCGGCCATTTTCACGGCGGCGACTTCGTCGGGCTGACCAAACACCTCGATTATCTCAAGAACCTCGGCGTCACCGCCGTGTGGGTCACCCCGCCCTTCAAGAACAAGCCCATGCAGCAGGGCACGGCCGGCTACCACGGCTACTGGATCACCGACTTCCTCTCCGTCGACCCGCACCTCGGCACCAACGACGAATACCGCGAGTTCATCCGCCAGGCCCACGCGCGCGGCCTGCGCGTCTACATGGACATCATCGTCAACCACACCGCCGACGTCATCGAGTTCACCGAGAAACCCTACGAATACCGCTCGCGCGCCCTCGCCCCCTACCGCGACGCCAGCGGTGCCGCGTTCGACGAGCGCAAGGTCGCCTTCAACGGCCTCGGCGACCCCAAGGCCTTTCCCGCCCTCGGCCCCAAGAGCTTCCCCTTCACCCCGGTTGTCCCCCCGGCCGAGAAGAACAGCAAGAACCCCGCCTGGCTCAACGACCCCCTCTACTACCACAACCGCGGCAACACCCTCTTCATGGGCGAAAGCTCCACGCTCGGCGACTTCGTCGGCCTCGACGACCTCTTCACCGAACACCCGCACGTCGTGCAGGGCATGATCGACATCTTCGCCCACTGGGTCGACTTCGGCGCCGACGGCTTCCGCATCGACACCATGCGGCACGTGAACAACGAATTCTGGCAGGCCTTCAACCCCGCCATCCGCGCCCGGGCCCGCGCGCTCGGCCGCCCCGACTTCGTCCAGTTCGGCGAGGTCTACAACGACGCCGGCGACCCGGCCGTGCTCGCCGAGTTCTCCACCAACACCCTGCCCGCCGACACCACGATCGACTTCGGCTTCTTCGCCGCCGCCCGCCGCTTCGTGTCGCAGGGCGGCACCGCCGCCGCGCTGCACGACTTCTTCGTCCGCGACGACTACTACACCGACCACGACAGCAACGTCCACACGACCACGACATTCCTCGGCAACCACGACGCCGGCCGCTTCGGCCACTTTCTCCAGCAGGACAACCCCGGCGCGGGCGACGCGCAGATGGAGGACCTCGTGCGGCTCGGCCACGGCCTCATGTTCCTCGCCCGCGGCCAGCCCATCCTCTACTACGGCGACGAACAGGGCATGATCGGCGCCGGCGGCAACGACATGCAGGCCCGCGAGACCATGTTTGGCGCCATCGCGCCCGACTTCAAGAACGCCGACCTGCTCGGCACCGCCCGCACCGGGGCCGATGACAAGTTCGACCCGCAACATCCCTTCTACCGGTTCTTCTCCCGCCTCGCCGCCCTCCGTGCCGCGCACCCCGCCTTGCGCACCGGGGCGATGCTCCCCCGGCTGACGGCCGATCCGGCGCTTGCCGCTTTCTCGCGCATCGAGCGTGGTGAGCGCATCGAATACGTCGCCGTTTTCAACAACTCCCGCACGCGCGCCGTGCGTGCCGCCGTGCCCACCAGCCAGCCGGCCGGGGCGCGGCTCAGCCCGCTCTTCGACTCGCGCGCGCCCGACGCCCCCGCCGGTGAAGTCCTCACCGCGGATGAACGCGGCGAAATCACCGTCACGCTCGCACCCCTGCAGTTCGCCGTCTGGCGCGCCGAGCGCGCGCTGGCTGCCCCGGCCGAGCGCGCCAAGGTCGTTTTCTCCAACCCGGGCCACGGCGCCACCATCCCGCTGGGCACGCGCGAGGTGGACGGCCTCACCTTCCCGCTCCGTCGCGAGCTGCGCGCCGACGTCCTCGGCGGCGATGGCGTGGGCGAAATGACCTTCGTCCTCAAGCGCGCCTCGCGTCCCGGCCAGTTCGACCTGCTCGGCGTGGACGACAACGCCCCCTACCGCGTCTTCTGGTCACCGCCGGCCGACCTCGCCGCGGGCGAGGAATTCGAGATCCTTGTGACCTTCGATG
>Ga0073934_10009421_pt1 | contig 12530 bp, 8 predicted proteins | sample LarsenN4metaG_FD_76834 | JGI IMG/M metagenome (GOLD analysis project Ga0073934, IMG submission 76834) | Hot spring sediment bacterial and archeal communities from British Columbia, Canada, to study Microbial Dark Matter (Phase II) - Larsen... ... | reverse complement strand
GTGTAGCCTGCTTCGCGCAGGATGCGGGCGGCCGAATAGCCGCGCCCGTCGCCGAAGCTGGGAAAGTTGACCTCGACCAGTGCCAGCCGATCGAGGAAGGGCAGCAGCACCCGGGCATCGTCGCCCGGCTCGATTCGCACCGCGGTCGCGTTGGTCTGGTCGCAGCAGGCATCGACCGTGACCGTGGCATGATCGACCGGTTCGTCATCGCGGAAGCGGAACTGCACCTCGTCGGGGCTGGTGCCGAGGTTCTGGGTCATGACTCCCCTCCCGCTTGCGGGAGGGGTTGGGGGTGGGCGAGTGCCCTTCGGTGAGCGTGGAAGCCCACAACGCTGCGACTAGACCGCTTTGCGGCCAAGTCTCGCTGCCCCTCCCGCGAGCGGGAGGGGAGAAACAAGTCACCCATAGAGCGCCTCCTTGAACGGCTCCATGCCGATGCGGCGGTAGGTATCGAGGAAGCGCTCGCCCTCGGCGCGGCTCGCGAGATAGACGTCGGTGACCTTTTCGACCGCGGCGATCACGCCGTCCTCGTCGAAGCCGGGGCCGGTGATCTTGGCGAGGCTCACGTCCTCGGCCTCCGAGCCGCCAAGCGAAAGCTGGTAGTTCTCCACCCCCTTCTTGTCGACGCCGAGAATGCCGATGTGGCCCGCATGGTGGTGCCCGCAGGCGTTGATGCAGCCGGAGATCTTCAGCTTCAATTCGCCGACGACTTCAGTGCGCCCCGTCTGCGCGAAGCGTTCCGAAATGCGCTGGGCGAGCGGGATCGAACGGGCGTTGGCGAGCGAGCAGTAGTCGAGGCCCGGGCAGGCGATGATGTCCTCGATCGTGTCCATGTTGGGGCTGCCGAGGCCCGCTGCGTCGAGCGCACTCCAGACGGCACGGAGATCGGCAATCCGCACGTGGGGCAGCAGCAGGTTCTGGGTGTGCATCACCCGAAGTTCATCGAAGGAATAAGTTTTTGCCAGCCGCGCCACGATCCGCATCTGCTCGGCCGTGGCATCGCCGGGGATGCCGCCTGCGGGCTTGAGGCTTATGACCGCCGAGACATAGGCGTCGTGCTTATGGCGGTGCGTGTTGCGATCCACCCAGAGTGCGAAATCGGGGTCCGAGCGGTCGATGGTCTTGGGCCCGTCGACGAAGGCGGGCGGGGCGAAGTGCGCCGCGATCCGCTCCAGTTCCTCGCGCGGTGGCTCGACGCCGACGCTGAGCAGGTGCGCAAACTCCGCCTCCACCTGGCGGGTGTATTCCTCGGCGCCCAGTTCGTGGACGAGGATCTTGATCCGCGCCTTGTACTTGTTGTCGCGCCGCCCGTAGCGGTTGTAGACCCGCAAGGCCGCCTCGGCATAGGTGATCATCTGGTCGATGGGGACGAAGTCGCGGATCAGCGGGGCGATCATCGGGGTGCGGCCCATGCCGCCGCCCGCGTAGAATTCCGCGCCGATTTCGCCGTCCCGCTTGACGATCCGCACCCCGATATCGTGCAGCCGCATCGCCGCACGGTCTTTCTCGGAGGCGATCACCGCGATCTTGAACTTGCGCGGCAGGTAAGTGAATTCCGGGTGGAAGCTCGACCACTGGCGCATCAATTCGGCATAGGGGCGCGGGTCGACCACCTCGTCGGCGGCCGCGCCCGCGAAGTGATCGGCGCTGATGTTGCGGATGCAATTGCCGCTGGTCTGGATCGCGTGCATTTCGACCGTCGCCAGATCGGCGAGGATGTCGGCGGCGTCCTCCAGCTTGATCCAGTTGTACTGGATGTTCTGGCGGGTGGTGAAGTGGCCGTAGCCGCGGTCGTACTTTTCCGCGATTGTCGCGAGCATCTCCAGCTGGCGGCTGTTCAGCGTGCCATAGGGGATCGCGACGCGCAGCATGTAGGCGTGCAACTGCAAGTAAAGGCCGTTCATCAGCCGCAAGGGCTTGAACTGGTCTTCGGTGAGCTTGCCTTCGAGGCGGCGGCGCGCCTGGTCGCGGAATTCCTCCACCCGGGCCTCGACCATCGCCTGATCGTATGAATCGTAACGGTACATCTCAGATCACCCAGTCCCAGCCGGTCTTGTCGGCAGTCGGCACGGCGAGATCGCGCCGCACGGTCGGGCCGAGCGCGCGCACCCGGTCCTTGATATGGGCCGGGCGGACGTGCCCGGCGGCGTCGATGGTCGCCTCGACGGCATAGGGCACGTTGACGCGGCGCGCGGCTTCCTCGCGGGCGAGGATTTCCTCGGCCTCGTCACCCACATCGACCGCATCGTCGACGAACAGCGACCAGCCGGAGCCGTCCCACCATGTCACCGCGCCGGTGCGCAGATCGTTGCCGGTGAGGATTTTCATTGGGCGGCTTCCTTTGCCAAGGCGGCGAGGGTGAGGTTATCCCGCGCGGTCACTTCGCCGATGACGATGAGCGCGGGGCTCTTGACCGCCTCGCGTTCGACCAGATCGGGCAGGCCCGCCAGCAGCCCACGCAGCACCCGCATCTCTGGGCGCGCGGCGTTCTCGATCACGGCGACCGCCATGTCGGGGGCGAGGCCATCGGCCATCAGCTTGTCGGCGATGGCTGCGGCGGTCGAGACGCCCATGTAGATGACGAGGGTGCGGCCCTTGCCGGCGAGGCCCGACCAGTCCTGTTCGCTCAGCCCCTTGCACTGCCCGGCAACGAAGCTGACGATGCTCGACGCCTCGCGGTGGGTGAGTGCTATCTGGCTCGCCGCGGCGGCACCGTTGGCGGCGGAAATGCCGGGGACGACCTCGACCGGAACCCCGGCGGCGCGCGCGGCCTCGGCCTCTTCGCCGCCGCGCCCGAAGATGAACGGGTCGCCGCCCTTGAGGCGCACGACGTCATGCCCGGCCCGTGCCTCGCGCACCAGCAGGGCATTGATGTCCTCCTGCGCCATGGTGTGGCGGGCGCGCCGCTTGGCGACCGAGATCAGCCGCGCATCGGGCCGGGCAAGGCCGAGAATGTCGGGGCCGATCAGCCCGTCATGCACGATCACCCGCGCGCCCTCGATCAGGCGGGCGGCGCGCAGGGTCAGCAGGTCCACCGGACCCGGACCAGCGCCGACAAGATAGATGGTGCCCGTCTTTCGCATGGAAGGGCAAATGGGCGAGCGCGCCCGAGCGTGCCAGCGAGAATGCTTTGGTGGCGGCGTAGCTGAACTATATCCGCGCCAGCGCCTGGGCGAGATCGGCGATGAGATCGTCCGGATCCTCGAGCCCGATCGAAAGCCGGATCGCCGGGCCGGTGCCATCGGGAGCGGCCATGACGGTGCGATAGTCCTGCGGCGTGATTGCCAAGGCGAGGCTTTCGTATCCGCCCCAGCTATAGCCGATCCCGAACAGCTCGAGCGCATCGACCACCCGCGCCGCGGCGGCGCGATCATCGCTCGCCAGCACGAAGCCGAACAACCCGCATCCCCCGGAGAAATCGCGCTGCCACAGCGCATGGCCGGGGTCGGAGGGGAGCAACGGGCACAGCACGCGGGCCACTTGCGGTCGGGTTTCGAGCCATTCTGCAATCTTCAGCGCTGCACGCGTCTGCGCCTCGAGCCGGACACCCATCGTCCTCAGGCCTCTTGCCGCAAGCGCCGCATCGTCGGGTGCGACCACCTGCCCCAACTCCTGCGCGGTGCGGCGCAGCGCAGTATACCAGCGCTTGCCCGCGCTTGCCGATCCCATCATCAGGTCGGAATGGCCGCCGACGTGCTTCGACAGGCTCATCATCACGATATCGCAGCCATGCGACAGCGCGGCAAAGCCGAGCGGGCTTGCCCAGGTGTTGTCGATCAGGCTGACGGCGCCATGCTCGCGCGCGATGGCGGCAAGCCGGGGCACATCGCAGACCTCGAAAGTGAGGCTGCCCGGGTTTTCGAGCCATACCGCCTTGACCGGATCGGCAAACAGCGCGCGGTAGGCCTCAAGATCGAGTGGGTCGAAAAAGGTCGTCTCCACCCCCAACCGCGCCAGCAGCCCGCTCGCCATGCTGCGCGAGGGGTCATAGGCATTGTCGGCCATCAGCAGCCGGTCGCCGGGCTTGAGCACCGCGAGCAGGCAACCGGCGATCGCCGCGACCCCGCTGGGATAGAGCACGGTGCCGTAGGCGCCCGTCTCGATCTCGGTCAGCGCCTCGGCCAGCGCCCACTGGGTCGGCGCGCCGCGGCGGCCATAGAAGAACTGGCCGTCGGCATTGGTCTTGCCCGCCGCGCGCCGCTCGGCATCGCTGGCATAAAGGTGGGTCGAGGCGCGCCACACCGGCGGGTTGACCACCGGCCCTGTCCATTCGGGCCGCCGCCCGCCGCGCACCACACGCGTGGCGGGCCTGCGCGGCTTGCCCTTGTCATCGCCGCTCATGCCTCTGGTCCCTGTGCCTTGGGGGTAGCAGGGTCGGCGGCCCATTCGCTCCAGCTGCCGTCATAGAGCGCGGTGTCGTGCTTGCCGATGAGGGAAGCTGCAAACAGCAGCACGCTTGCCGTCACTCCGCTGCCGCACGTGGCTATCACGGGGCGGGCAAGATCGATCCCGGCGCGCTCGAAGGCGGCGCGCAGCTCTTCCGGCGGGCGATAGGTGCCGTCCTCGGCGAACAGCGCGGTGTAGGGCAGGTTGCGGCTGCCCGGTATCCGCCCCATCGGGCCGCCATGAACCGGATCGGTGCCGGTTCCGAACACGCGGTCGGCGCTGCGGGCGTCGACCACTTGTTCGGCATCGCTCTGGAGATTGGCGAGCATTTCGGCCTTGCTGCGCACCTTGCGCGCCGGGATGAGAGGGGCGGGCGCGGCGGGATCGTCCGTGGGCGCGCCGCTTTCCAGCGGGCGTCCCTCTGCGCGCCACTTGGCCAAGCCGCCGTCGAGGATCGCAACCCGTTCCCACCCGCAGGCGGTGAGCATGAACCACGCCCGCGCGGCGGTCTTCACCGCGCTGTCGTCATAGAGCACGATGTGGCTTGCCGGCGCGACGCCGAGCGCGGCGAGGGCCGCGGCGAGCTGTTCGGGCCGGGGCAGCGCCTGCGGGACGGGGGACGTCTCGTCCACCAGCGCGGCAAGATCGAGAAACCGTGCGCCGGGAATGTGCGCGGCGGCGAACTCGGCGTGCGCGTCGCGTCCCGCAGCGGGCAGGTGGCGCGAGGCATCGAGCACCGCAAGGCCCGGCTCGCCCAGGTGCGCCGCCAGCCAGTCGGTCGAGACGAGGCTCGGAATATCGTCGGTCATGCCGCCAAGGCTAACGCCCCCGGGCCGTTCCGCCAAGGGCGGCGCGCCATCAGGCGGCGGTCGGTGCCTCGATTGGGCGGGCACGCAGCGCCGGAACCGATCCGGGCGGCATGTCGAGCCGCAGCGGCTGGACCCGGCCCTCGAGCTGGCCGGGCGTCCCGATCACGAAGCTGCGGGTCTGCGCCGGCTGGCCTTGGCCTTCGAGCGTGACGTGGAGCAGCGGGATGAACAGCGGCGTCCTGCCCTGCATCACCGGGGTGATCGCGGCGAGCGGCATCTGCACCTCGCCCGAAAGGCTGCGGCTCTGGTGCGGCCCGATCCGCGCGATCGGCTCGCTGGTGCCGGGTGCGGCGGCGAGAGCGGCGCCCTTGTCCGCCCCACGCTGCGCGCTTGCGAGCGTCACCGCGACGGCGAGATCGTTGACCGCCCGATCGGTGCGGTTGGCCAAGGTGATGCGATAACGCAGCGTGAACATCATCAGGCTGCGGGTCGCGCCGGGGATCTCGAGTGCGACATCGATGCGCGTCAGCGCGGGCTCGTCGTCGAAGGCTGGCAAGCTTGCGGGCGCGGCAAGGCGCAGCACCTTCGGCTTGCGCCGCCGCCACAGCGCCCATCCGCCGGCGAGGAGCACCAGCAGCGCACCGGCACCCGCCAGCCAGCGCCAGTCGAACAGCGGCGCGCCGAGCGCGTCGGAGGCAGGGGTGGCAGGAGGGGCGGCAGACGGCGCGGATGCGGCCGTGGACGTGCCCGGCTGGCGAGGCACACGCAGATCGGGCTCGGTCTGCGGCAGCGGCAGCGGCAGCGGCAGCGGCTGTGGCGAAAGGGCGGGGGACGGCGCCGTGCGCGCCGCGGGCGAAGGCGCGGAAGCGCCCGTCGCCACCGGCGCTGCCGGGCGCGCGGTCGGCTGTGGTTGCGGCTGCGTCCGCGGCGACGGGCTCGGCGAAGGCTCGCCGGTCAGCACCGGGGCGGGCTCGATCCGCGGCGTCGGGGTCGCCACGCGCGGCGGGATCGGCACCCCGGCGCGCTCGTCGGCGGGGCCGGCGGGGGCGCGCGTCGGGGACGGGCTCGGCTGGGGCAGGGTGAAGCTGCCCGGCGATTGCTGCGCGGCAAGCGGCCCGGCCGCCGCCAGTACGAGCAGCGCGGGCAGGCAAGACAGCAGGGGGTGCGGGGCGCGGGTCATGATGATCGGTGAAAAGAGAAATGGCACGCTGCGGAGTGGACAATCGCTGTGCCCCATAGGGATTGGTGGGCCCTTCCGTCCAGCCAGCCCCTTGCACCCGTCCCCCATTCGCGGCAACAGCGCGGCATGAACACCACACCCCCCAGCAAGCCCACGCCGCAGTTCCTTGGGCGCGACACCCCTCTGCCGTCTTCGCCCGAAGAAGCGGTGCTCGACTATGTCCCCAACCCGCGTCCGGGCCTCGCCTATCTCGTGCGTTTCGTCAGCCCCGAGTTCACCTCGCTCTGCCCCGTGACGAACCAGCCCGATTTCGCTCATCTGGTGATCGATTACGTGCCGGGCGAGACGATCGTCGAGAGCAAGAGCCTCAAGCTGTTCCTTGGGTCTTTCCGCAATCACAACGGCTTCCACGAGGACGTGACCGTCGGCATCGGGGTGCGCCTGTTCGAGGAAATGCGACCGCAATGGCTGCGGATCGGGGGCTACTGGTATCCGCGCGGCGGCATTCCGATCGACGTGTTCTGGCAATCGGGGGCGCCGCCGGAAGGACTGTGGCTGCCCGATCAGGGCGTCGCGCCCTATCGCGGGCGCGGCTAGACCTTGCCAAGACCCTGCCACGACCTCGACATGACCTGACCAACGCGCTGATATGCGTGGCACATCAGCGGGGATGCGGGATCACATGCCAAGTTCAAGCTGGACGAAGCGCGGCGGGCTCTTGTGCCCCTCGCGCCACTTGGCCAGCGGGAAAGCGCCCGCACCCAGCGCCGCCAGCGGAATGCCGGCCTCGGCCAGCGCATAGGGCGAGATCCGGTGGCGGGTCATGAAGCCTCCGCTGCCGTCGCTGATCAGCGGGGTTTCGAAATGCAGCCCCTGTCTGCTCTCGGTCGCGTTGGCGACCTTGCTCACCACCAGCTGGCCGTGGCCGAGATCGAGCACCACCTCGGTGCCCACCGGAACCCCGGCAAGGCCGGTGATGCGCGCGCCGGTCTTGGACAGGTTGCGCAGGATCACGTCGTAATAGTGATCCTCGTGGATCAGGCCGACCTTGCGGAAGATGGTGATGCGTTCCGCCCGGTGGCGCGGCGGCCCGCTGGGCTTCACCCGCATCGTCCCGTCGGCAAACCGCGAGAGCACCTCCGACTGGTCGATCGCGGGCGAATAGACATAGCCCTGCACCAGATCGGCGCCGCGCTGACGCACGAGTTCGAGCTCGTCCATCGCCTCGACGCCCTCGGCGACGGTCTCCATTCCCAGCGCTCGCGCCAGCGCCACGATCGCGGTGATGATCGCCGGGTTGATGTCGCCATTCTCGGTGCAGCCGCGCACGAAGCTCTGGTCGATCTTGAGCTTGTCGAAATGGCCGTGCTTCAGATAGGCGAGCGAGGAATAGCCGGTGCCGAAATCGTCGAGCGCCAGCCGGACGCCGATCTTCTTGAGATCGCGGAAGATCGCGTCGACCGCCTCGAGATCGCCCACGAACACGCTCTCGGTAATCTCGAGTTCGAGCCGGGCGGGCGGCAGTCCCGAGGCTTCGAGCGCGGCGGTCACCGTCTTGCGGAAGCCGGGGCGGACGAACTGCTTGGCCGAGACGTTGACCGCGACGCGGATCGTCTCGGGCCAGTTCATCGCATCGGTGCAGGCCTGGCGCAGCGCCATCTCGCCGATCTTGATGATAAGGTCGTCGTTCTCGGCGACCGGGATGAAATCCGAGGGGGAGATCGCGCCTTCCTCCTCGTCGTGCCAGCGCAGCAGCGCCTCGAAGCACTTGACTTCGTTGGTGACCGGATCGACCAGCGGCTGGTAGGCCAGCTTCAGCTCTCCCTGATCGACCGCATCGCGCAGGCGTTCGCCAAGTTTGGCGGTCTTTGAGGCGGCGTCGCGCAATTCGCTGGTGAAAAAGCAGAAGGTGCCCCCGCGCGATTCCTTGGCGGCATAGAGCGCCATGTCCGCGGCGCGGGTGAGATCGTCGGTGTCGAGGCCGTCATAGGGCGCGATCGCGATCCCGGCCGATGCGCCGATGATCGCCCTTCGGCCATTGACCTGGTAGGGCTGAGATAGCGATTGGACGATCCGGTTGGCCAGTTCGCCCAGCGTGCCGCGATCGTCCATGTCGGGCAGCAACACCTGGAATTCGTCGCCGCCGAGCCGGCCTACCTCACCCCGATCCTTGACGATGCTTTTGAGCCTTTCGGCGACCTGCTTGAGCAGTTCATCCCCCGACGGATGGCCCATGGTGTCGTTGACGTGCTTGAAGCGGTCGAGATCGATCATCATCAGCGCGCAGCTGCGCTGGCTGGCGCGGAAGGCGGCAAGCGTGGCGGTGAGCCGTTCGCCCAGCTTGCGGCGGTTGGCCAGCCCGGTCAGCTCGTCGACCTGCGATTGCCGGGCCACCTGCATCTCGTGGGCATAGTGACTGGTGATGTCGACCGCGCTGCCGCGATAGCCGAGAAAAGTGCCTGCCGCATCGATCAGCGGCCGGCCGTTGAGGCGCCACCAGCGCGTGCCGAACTCGCCCTTGGTCGCCTTGACCGCGATCACGTGCTCCTCGATCCTGGCATGGGCATTGAGTTTGAAGCCGAGCGCGCGCTGCTGCGGCGCGCCCGGCTCGGAATCGACTTCGGCAAAGACCTGCGCCAGCGGCTTGCCGATCAGGTCGCCGTCCGAATAGCCGAGCTCCTCGAGCGCACGCTGCGACAGGAAGCTGAGCCGTCCCTCGGCATCGGTGGCCCAGAACATGCCGATGCCGAGCTCCTCGACATCGCTAAGCACGCCGGCGCCGACCGCCTTCGGCCGCGCGGCGCCGGACGATCTGCTCGACTTGTCCTTTACCGACTTGAGAAACCCCAGTGGCATTGTTGGTCCTCGCGCAAGCATCCGGCCGTGACGGGCAGCATTGCAGGCTGAAAGCGTGGTATTGCGGTTTGCTGCGATTTAACCTTACGCCGTCTAAACCAAGGCGATTGAAAAAGCGTTACGCCGGCCGCCTTGGCGCGGTGCCGCTGCCGCTGCAAAATAGGGCGTTGGAACGTCCCAAAGGGCTGTGCGTTACGGCAAGGCAAGGTCCTGGCAGAAGAAAATTGCCTTTTTGACCGATTGCGGCGTAACTTCTTTGCATGGCTCACCGGCGCGGGGGATCGACGCGGGAGTCTCGCAACATTGTTGGGGGTAGCATGATGCTCGAAGCCGGTGCGGTCACTGCCGGGTCCGAAGCCTTGGTGGGTCGCGTGGGCAGCCGTGCCGACTGGATGGCGATGCGCGCGGCGGCACTGGCCGATCCGGGCGGCTTCCACGGCGCGATTGCGGGGCGCAACATGCATTGGTTCGTGGCCGAGGCCGGCGGCCCGGCAGGCGCGTGGCTGGCCAAAGGCGAGGACGGGCGCTGGCATGGCTGGGACGCGGCCACTGCCGCGCCGGTCCATCCCGATCTGCCCGAAGGTTTCACCCCCTGGCACACCGGCTTCGACGGCAGCAACCCGCCGCATTGGCGCTGGTTCGTCGGCGGGCGCACCAATGCCGCCTTTTCCGAACTCGATCGCCATGTGCTCGCCGGACACGGCGATGAATCCGCGCTGATCTTCGAGGGCGACCGCTGGGACATGTCGGCGAACGGCGGCAAGGGCGCGCCGATCGATTGCTTCACCGTCACCCGCAAGCAATTGCTGCTCGAGGTGGCGAAATGCGCGGTGGCGCTCGAGACGCTGGGGCTGAAGCCGGGCGACCGCATGGCCTTGAACATGCCGAGCATCGTGCCGCAGATCTACTGGACCGAGGCGGCCAAGCGGATGGGCGTGGTCTATACCGCAGTCTTCGGAGGCTTTTCCGACAAGACCCTGTCCGACCGCATCGCCGATACCGGGGCGCGGGTGATCGTCACGTCGGACGGCTCCTATCGCAACGCGCAGGTCGCCGCGTTCAAGAACGCCTACACCGATCCGGCGCTCGACAATTTCGTGCCGGTGACGACCGCGCTGGGGATCCTCTCGGGTCTCGATATGGGGCTGCCGGCGGCGGACGCGGCAACCATCGTCGAGACGGTGCGCGAGGCGCTTGCCGGAGAGATCACGGTCGACCGTTCGGACGTGATGCGCGGCGTCGGGCGGGCGCTGATCAATCTCGGCAGCGAAGGCCGGATTACCTCTGCCGATGCCGCCCGGGTGCGGATCGCGATCGCCTCCAGCCTCGTCACCCTGCCGCCCCGGGTGGAAGCGGTGATCGTGTGCCGCCACACCCACCAGCCCGACATGATCTGGCGCGAGGAGCGCGACCGCTGGAGCCACGAACTGACCGACGCGGCGCTGGCGGTGGTGCTGGCAAAGGCGCGCGGGGCGGGCTTCGCCGTGCAATCGGAGTCCGATCTGCTCGCGCTCCCCGATGCCGATTTCGTGCGCGCGATCTGGGCTTCGTCCAAGCCGCTGCCGGTCGATGCCGACTATCCGATGTTCTTCATCTACACCTCGGGCAGCACCGGCAAGCCCAAGGGGATCGTCCATAGCCACGGCTATGCCGCGGGCGTCGCCGAGACGATGAAGGTCAGTTTCGACGCGCGCCCCGGCGACACCTTGTTCGTGGTCGCCGATCCGGGCTGGATCACCGGGCAGAGCTATCTGATCTGCGCGCCGCTGATGACGCGGGTGACCAGCCTCGTTTCCGAAGGCTCGCCGGTGTTCCCGCACGCGGGGCGCTTCGCCTCGATGATCGAGCGGCACGGGGTGCGCATCTTCAAGGCGGGGGTGACCTTTCTCAAGTCGATCATGTCGGACCCGGCGAACCTCGCCGAACTTGAGCGCTACGACATGAGCGGGCTGCGGGTGGCGACCTTCTGCGCCGAGCCGGTCAGCCCGAGCGTGCAGGCCTTCGGGATGGCGCACGTCACCCCCCGTTACATCAATTCCTACTGGGCGACCGAGCACGGCGGCATCGCCTGGACGCATATGTTTGCGAACGACGATTTCCCGCTGCGCCCCGATGCCCACGCCTATCCGCTTCCGTGGATTGTCGGCGATGTCTGGGTCGAGGACGAGGCGGGGGCAGGGGGTGACGCGCCCTTCGCTCGCAGCGATGACGGCGGCGTGCCGTGGCGCAAGGCCGAGGTGGGCGAGAAGGGCGAGATCGTCATCGCCGCGCCTTATCCCTATCTCGCGCGCACCATCTGGGGCGATATCGCCGGGTTCAAGGTTTCGGACGGCCGCGTCGATCCCGCCTGGCGCGGCGATGCGGCGCGCTGGGAGGACGGATACTGGCGCCGATGGAAGGGCGCATGGGCCTATACGCAAGGCGACTTCGCGATTGCGCATGAGGACGGCTCGTTCTCCTTCCACGGGCGCTCGGACGACGTGATCAACGTCTCGGGCCACCGCATGGGGACCGAGGAGATCGAGGGCGCGGTGCTGCGCGACAAGGCGCTCGCGCCGGACTCGCCGGTCGGAAATGTGCTGGTGGTCGGCGCGCCGCACCGCGAGAAGGGGCTCACCCCGCTCGCCTTCGTGGTGCCCGTCGCGGGCCGCAAGCTGACGCATGAGGACAAGCGCCGCCTGTTCGATCTTGTCCGCACCGAGAAAGGCGCGGTGGCAGTGCCGGCGGATTTCATCGAGGTCAGCCAGTTCCCCGAGACCCGCTCAGGCAAGTACATGCGCCGCATGGTCCGCGCGCTGGTGGTGGGCGAGGATGTCGGCGACGTCACGACCCTGCGCAACCCCGAGGCGCTGGACGAGCTGCGCATCGTCATCGCCGACTGGCAGCGCAAGCAGCGCATGAGCGACGAGCAGGCGCTGTTCGACCGGCATCGCTATTTCCTCGTGCAGTACAACACGGTTGCGCCCGGCAAGCAGGTGGCGACCGTCACCGTCACCAACCCGCCGGTCAATGCGCTGAACGAGCGCGCGATTGACGAGCTGGTGCTGGTCACCTCCACCCTTGCGCGCGACGATAATGTCGTCGCGGTGGTGTTCACCGGCGAGGGCACCTCGTCCTTCGTGGCGGGCGCGGACATCCGCCAGATGCTCGAAGAGGTGAACAGCGTCGAGGAAGCCGGCGTGCTGCCCAACAATGCGCAGCTGGCCTTCGCGAAGATCGAGACGATGGGCAAGCCGTGCATCGCGGCGATCCAGGGCGTGGCGCTGGGCGGCGGGATGGAATTCGCGCTCGCCTGCCAT
>Ga0073934_10009420_pt1 | contig 12531 bp, 9 predicted proteins | sample LarsenN4metaG_FD_76834 | JGI IMG/M metagenome (GOLD analysis project Ga0073934, IMG submission 76834) | Hot spring sediment bacterial and archeal communities from British Columbia, Canada, to study Microbial Dark Matter (Phase II) - Larsen... ... | reverse complement strand
GCGGCTCTTTCGGCGCCGAGTTCTTCTGTAAGGGTCTTCATCACCGCTTCGCTCAGTGGTTGCATGCGGCGCGTCGACATCCACTTCAAGCGGGCGGCGGGGTCCTTGGGAACTTGATCCAACTGCCGGTCTACCCAGGGAAGCCATTCATAGAATTGCGAGACATGGGCATCCAGTGCGCGTACTTTCTGGTCCCATACATCGTCGAGCGGAACCACGACGTCTGGCCGGAACGGAGCGGGTTTCTGGAAGCCATCCTGGTAGTAGAGGAAGATTGGGTTGCGGTCGAGCGGGGGCGTGTCGGAGGCCACATTCGGAACCACCACCATGTAGGCAGCGTCCTGCACCAATACACCGGTGTAGCGATGGTCGGGGTGATAGTCGTTGGGCCTGGGGGCGATCACGATGTCGGCTTTCCATCTACGGATTGCACGGATCACCTGCTTGCGGACCTCGAGAGTCGGCATGAGCTCACCGTCGTGGTTGTCGAGCACTTCGTACTCGGCGATGCCAAGTCGTTTGGCCGACTCCTGGGTCTCCAGATAGCGCCGCTTGGCGAGTTCGCCGCCGCCCATTTCATGATGGCCGGCGTCGCCGTTGGTAACGGACAGGAATTTGACCGCGTACCCTGCCTTGGCCATCTTGGCGGCCGTGCCGCCGAACTTGATGTCACAGTCGTCAGGATGCGCGCCGATGGCGATGACCCGGAGCGGACCGCTTTGCGCATAAGCAGCCGCCGCGAGAAGTACTAGCGCAAGTAACCTTAGGATCACGCTCCCACCACTCCTTTCCAGCTCTGTTCCTTCTTGGTGTAAAGCGCGGTGCGGCCCAGAATCGCGATCAGCGTGCTCAGGGCGGAGCGCTCAACGACGTTTTCGGGGCGGTTGGTGACAATGCGGTCGAGGAACTGCTCGAAGGCTTCGTAGGTAATGTCGCGCTTGGCTGGGATTGTTTCAGCTTTGCCCACGGCGATGTAGTGGGTCATGCGGCTGCGCGATGTAGCGATGGTGCCCTTGGTGCCGGTGAACTCCTCGCCGATGCGGTTGTATCCGACGGGGGTGAGCTGGTTGGCTTCGAAATTCACGAAAACGCCATTGGGCCATTCATAGGTCAAGCTGAGGTGGTCCAGGATATCCATAGTGGTGCGGACCTTGCGGCCACCCCAACCGACGGCGCGCAAGGGCAGCCCACCCAGGAACCAGTGCAGCACGTCGAGGTTATGGCAGTCCTGCTCGACGATGAAGTCGCCGGAGAGGTCTTTGTAGCAGAACCAATTGCGGATCTTTTCGGTCTTGGGATCCGGGTAGGGCTTGCGGGTAAACGGATCGTTGCTGATCCATGACGCTCGTGCGGTCGAAATCGTGCCGATCTGTCCTTCTTGAAGGCGCTTGTAGGCTTCGAGATAGACTCCGGCGTAGCGCTGCTGGAAGCCCACGGAAATGCACTTGGATGGATCGTTCTTCTTTGCGGCGCGTATTGCCTGTTTGCACCCCGCCACGTCTACGCCGATTGGCTTCTCGCAGTAGATGTGCTTCTTCGCCTCAATTGCCGCTTCGAGCATGCGTGGATGTTCGAAGGGAGGAGTGGCAATCAGGACCGCATCGATGGAGGGGCTGGCCAGCAATTTCTCGAAATCCGAGTACGAGTCGTACTTGTCGAGCTTCAGCGTCTGCGCGGCTTGCTCAATCCGATCCGGGTATGCATCGCAGATCGCGGTGATGCGCCCGCGCGGATCGGCGTGAATAATGGTGGCATCGTAGGTTCCGCGCCCACCTGAGCCGATCAGGCCCACGGAGACTTTGGAATTCGCCTGCGATCCGCGAACCGATTCCGGCTTGACGATTGTGAACGCGGTGGCGGCGCCGGCGATCACTCCCCGGCGAGTGTATGAAGTTGTCATAGAAGTCTGCGGCATAATGGGCACTCCCTAGCCGCGCATTCTATCTCAGTTAGCCAGGCTGAAGAGAGAGCGTGTCGAGAAAGGGCGAGCTATTTCGCGCCAACACTCGGCTCTGGTGTCGATGCGATGCGGGAAGTTGCCGATGCTTCATCTGTGGCTCGGCGTTGCAGTTCGCGGATTTTCAATCCAGTGGCGGCAAGAGCCACAGCGCCGGCAGCCAGCAGCGGGACTGTGATCATGAAAAACAACACCGCAGCCAGGCTCTTGGCGGTCTGCTCATCGACGCCAAGCAGCTTGTTGAGCGCTGTGAACGCGGCGGCATGGAAGAGACCGATGTTTCCGGGCAGCCCTGGCACGACCGTACTCAGCCGGATCACGACCAAGGTGATGGCGGCGTCTCCCAGCGAGAACGGGACATCGTAGCCGCGGACGATTGCAAAGATCGGAATCACCTGAAGCGTCAGGTAGACGATGCTCGAGAGCGCCGCTGGGAAGAAGGTGCGCGCGCGCGCCATGATGTTCAGTCCTTCGATAAGGCTGCGGAGAACTCCGGCGAACCGGTTTGCGGTGACGACCTCGTGGGCGAAACTCCGGTTGAACACGGCGAAGGCGACGAGCGCGCCCAGGATAAGGACGACAACGCCCAGGGCTAAAGCCGCGGTGCGAAGCCCCGGACCCACCGGAACCAACAGCGAAATGACGGCGAATCCGGACATCAGCCAGATGCCGTCAATCAGGCGCTCAATCAATGCTGACGAGATGATACGGGGAAGGGGAACGTGATTCCAGTGCGCCAGCAGATAACAGCGGATCACTTCGCCACTGCGTAAAGGGAGGATTTCATTGGCAAACAAGCCAATGTAAATGGCCTGAACGCTGCGCCACAGCCCCAATTCCTTGATCGGTGTCAGCAGCAGGTTCCAACGCCAGGCTTGAGAAATATAGACAAAGACGTCGCATACGACCGCCAGCGCGATCCAAGCCCAGTGGATCCTAAGGACTCTGGGAAGCTCGGCTTGCCAGTCGAAATCGTGGTAGACCCAGGCAAGGCAGCCAAGGGAGATGGCGTACACAACGGCAGAGCCGAGCCACGGGGGAAGCCTGCGGTTCTTAGCGCCGCTGGTGGAAGATTCCATTCGCCTCAATCCCCATCATAGTATTGAACCTTGACCGACGGATGAATATCAGGTGAACCGTCAATGTTGTTAGACGTCAGACGGCAGGGTCGGATTTCTGAATCCGGTGGCGGAAAATCCTACACAGAGACAGGCCCGCCTCCGGAATTCTCGGCATCGCTCTCCATTTGTTAACAAAACTTAGCCTGACCTCTGGAAATTCGGTGGCAACTGTAACATACTAAGTTGCATACGCCGGTTTCCGGCCAGTCTAGCGAGGGGGTAAGTCCATGCGAATCAGTCTAGGAGTCGCTGCGCTCGTTGTGTGCGCATCGGCTCTGCACGCGCAAGTTTCTTCAGCGCGTTTGGAGGGAACTGTTGTCGACCAGTCCGGTGCAGCGGTTGTCTCCGCCAGCGTTTCCGCGATTAATACTCGCACTCAGGCTACTACGACCGTAAAAACCAACGACCAGGGATTTTTTATTTTCCCGTCATTGGTGCCTAGCACATACCGCGTGACGGTAGAGGCAACGGGGTTCCGCAAGGCGCAGATCGAAAACTTGGAACTCAATGTTTCTGCGGTAGTTAACGAGACGATCAGGCTCGAAGTGGGCTCTGTTTCAGAAAGTATCACCGTTGAAGCGACATCTGTAAAAGTACAAACCTCGGACGCTCAGGTGGGGCGTCAAGTGACGTTGAAAGACATCGACACGCTGCCACAACTCGCGCGCGGTCCGCTGGCGTTGGTGGCTTTCGTGCCGGGAGCATCTGTGAACCCTGGCGATACGACCTTCACCCGCATCAACGGCAACCGTCAGGGTTCCAACAACGTGAAGCTCGACGGAATCGACGTGAACGACGCCGTGGTCCCGCGCCTCGGGCTCAGTCTGACGGCGATCAACACGGACTCGGTGGAAGAGTTCAAGATCATCACCAACGGCGGCAAGGCTGAGTATGGCCGCAACGCGGGCGGACAGGTGGAAATGATTACCCGTTCCGGGTCCAATCGATTTTCGGGCAATCTCTTCGACTATCACCGGAACACCGTACTGAACGCTAACACGTTTTTTGCCAACTCTTCCGGCAACGCCCGGCCGAAGCTGATTCAGAACATCTTCGGCGGATCGGTCGGCGGTCCCATCATCCGGGATAAGACCTTCTTTTTCTACAATTACCAAGGCCGTCGAACGGCTCAGGACACAGAGCGCAACCGGACAGTTCTCTCCGACCAGGCGCGCCAGGGAATCTTTCAGTGGCGTGTTCCCGGCACCAATGAACTGCGCAGCTATAACATTGTCACCAGCGACCCGCGCGGGTTCGATCCGCGGTCGAAAGCGCTCATCGACCTGTTGCCCCGGTCCAATAACGGTGACATTGGCGACGGTCTGAACACCGCAGGCTTCCGTTTCAACAACCCGAGCGGGAGTCGAGAGAACCAGATGACGGCCAAGTTCGACCACAACCTGTGGAGCGCACACCGTGTCTTTTTCCGGTACAGCCGGCAGACCAACTCGTTCATCGATGCGCTGAACGGCGCAGACGCGGTTTTCCCGGGGCGTCCTCAGGGCACACAGGGAGGGACCCGCTGGGGTTACTCAATAGGATCTGACTGGCTGATCAAGCCAAATCTTATCAATGAGTTCCGTTTTGGTTACCAGAGCGCCGACGTGTCATTCCTTCGTCCTGACCGGCAATCTGGACCACAGGTGATTCCGAATTCCTACACGAACCCGATCAACGCCGCGTTCGCACAAGGCCGCAACTCTCCCGTCTACGACTTCACCGAGAACATGACTTGGGTGAAGGGCAAGAGCACGTGGAAGTACGGGTTCACGATGCGCCGCACTTTGCAGTATGGATGGAATAACGCGGGCGCTTTCCCGAACATCTCGCTTTCGCGCGCGAATGGCAACGTACCCCCGACGTCGGTTGGCCCGAGTGGCGCGATTATTTCCTCCGCAGACCGGCAGCGGTTTGAGGACCTGTACAACGACGTCCTGGGCTTGGTGTCGAGCGTCGCAGTCACCTACTACAGCAACCTCGAACAGTTCCAACCGGCAGGTACGGGGCGCATCCGCAATCTGCGCTTCGCCGATTATGGGGCTTTCGTACAGAACGACTGGAAGTTGGCTTCGAATCTCACGCTGAACCTCGGTTTGCGTTGGGAAGCCTTCGGCTCTCCGGCGGAAGACAACGGGTTCCAGGGTGCGCTCGACAAGATCGGCCAAGTTAATGCCATTTCGCAAATCCGTGACTTCCGAGTGCAGCGCGCCTCAAGCTGGTTCGACACAGACTGGCAGAACTGGGCCCCGCGCTTTGGTTTCGCGTGGGATCCGTTCAAGGACGGCAAGACTTCGATTCGCGGCGGTTACGGCATTTTCTACGACCGGATGGTAGGCGCCGTGTCCTCGCTTGTTGACGGAAACACTCCTGGGTTTACGCAGCCGCTGTCGACACTGGCGGGACTCGATTTCCCGGTCGGCACTCGGGCCTCGGCTAACCCACCGATTCCTCAACAACCAACGACGGTGCCGCTGCAGAATCCGGTGAACCGCAACGCCTCAGTTGTGGTGTTCCGTCCCGACCTGCCTACAGGCTATGTGCACCAGTTCAACTTCTCGGTACAGCGCGAGGTGTTGCGTAACATGGTCATCGACATAGGGTGGGTGCGGACGCAGGGCCATTCGCTGTTCACCTGGCAGGATCTGAATCAGCCCCGGACCGATGGCGACTTCCTCAACGCTTACCGGGAGATCGCTGCTTTCCAGGCGAATCCGAATGCGGTCGTATCGCCGAGCAACACTCTGGTGCGCATCTTCGGTTCCCCTGCGAACGTAATCGCCCGTTTGGGCGCCACGACCTTTAGCCAAGGCCTGCTCGGCACGGCGGCCGACACACTCGACCGTTCGTTCTATCCGCAGATGCAGTCTGCCGGCGTCTCAGACTTCTACCTGCGCAACTTCCCGCAGTACAACCAGTTCATCTACGGCGACGCGTTGGGCCGGCTGTGGTACGACTCGCTGCAATTGGGCTTCCGGCGTACGGCGGGCTCCCTGCGAGTGAGCGCCAATTACACCTTCTCGAAGTCGATTGACAACGGTTCGGTGGACGGCAACGGCTTCACCGCGCCGATCGACAACAGGAACCTCAACCTGAACCGCGCGCGCGGCGACTTCGACCGTCCGCACTCGCTCAACTGGACTACGACCTACATCCTGCCGTTCGGGCAGGGGCAGCGTTTCGGGTCAAACGCTCCTGGGTGGGCCAACCAGATCATCGGTGGTTGGGAATTGGGTGTGCTCGGGCTGTGGCAAAGCGGCACGGTGATGACGTTGACCTCCGGCCGGCGCACCAGCGCGTCCACCGCAGCGACCTGGATCAACTACTCGGGTGACCGCAACATCGGCTCGGTTGACCGGCGTGGTAACGGCGTTTACTTCTTTACGCCGGAGCAAGTGGCGACATTCACCGCGACAAGTTCGTTCCCGGCTGCCGGAGAAATCGGCACTTCCGGGCGCAACGCGTTCCGCGGACCTCGTTTCTTCAACGTGGATGTGTCGCTGGTGAAGCGCTTCCCGCTGTGGTGGGAACGGCATAGCGTCAGCTTCCGCGCCGAAGCTTACAACGTGTTCAATAATGTGAACTTCGGTCAACCGGGAACGAGTATCGTCACCCCGGCGACCTTTGGCCGAATTCAAGGAATCGTCGGCAACCAGCGCCTGATGCAGTTGGCGCTGCGTTACGACTTCTGATCCGAAGGTTCACTTCGAACAGCCAGCCGCGGGCCGGAATACCCTTCCGGCCCGCTTTCTTTTTATGTCGCTGAGCGTGGGTTGGGGTAACGGTCTGCATCGTCCGGCGAAGGCATCGACGTACGCCGGAAGTCCTTCTCGATCATGATCTCGAGACCTCCTTCCCGGCCATAGAGACCCACCTGTTCGCTTCCTGTCCAGGCATCGGCGTCGGCTTGGGCAATAGCGACCGCGATCCGGTCCCCTTCGAAAGTCACGGCAAGCGGCCCGGCCGGCTTTTTCGAGAGCATGAACGTCAGTTTGCGCCCGTTTGGGAAGACGGTTGCGGCTTCAATCGAAGGACTTTGGGCAAACCGCTCCACTTCAGAGCGGCGGAGGCGAATTCGGACCGAATTTTCGTCCAAACGTAATTTCATAGAGATTTTCCGTCACCATCAGGCGAGTCTTGCATCGCCACAATCAGTATAGAATAAATCAGACATTTTACTCCGAAACAAGGCCTGGGGCCAGGAGAGAGGTGAAAAAATGGCGAAGTACGGCTGGTTACTCGACCTGAAGCGCTGTATTGAGTGCCGGGCATGTGAATCGGCTTGCAAGCAGTGGAACCACGTGGAGACCGGAGTTGGGGTCCGCTATCGGATTGTCCACACCAGTGAAACCGGAGTTTATCCGAAAATCACAACGCAGGCCGCGTCGCTGGCCTGCAACCACTGCGATGACTATTGGTGCGGTAAGGTGTGCCCGACAGGAGCCATCGGCAGGCGGAGTTCGGACGGGATTGTATTGATTGATCAGCAGAAGTGCATCGGTTGCCGCATGTGCGAGAAGTTCTGCCCCTACCAGGTGCCGAAATACAACCCGAGCACTCGCAAGACAGAAAAGTGCACAATGTGCGCCGACCGCATTGACAGTGGGCTGGCGCCGGCATGCGCGACACTCTGTCCAACGGAGGCCCTGCAGTGGGGCGAATGGGAGGAGATCAGCAAGCACGGCTCACCGTTCGCACCGGGCTTCACCGACCCAAAGTATACGCACCCGAACATACGCTTCATTGTGGAAGGCTGGCCGGCAAAGTGAGGAGGAGCGCCATGACAATATCACGACGCAATTGGATCCGCCTGACCTCGGCCACCGGCGCAGCAGCGCTGGCCGGAGACCGCCTGTTCGGCAACTACTTTCAAGCCGCGAGTACCGCGGCAAACGAGCAGACCTTGATCACGGCCTGCGGGATTTGCAGCCCTGCCTGTGGCATTAAGGCAAGGGTACGGGACGGGGTGATTCGCTTCATCGAGGGGTTGCCTAACGATTTGAGTGGAGACGGCAAGTTATGTGGAAAGGGCGCGTCAGGAGCGCAGTTCGCCTATGACCCCGACCGCCTGAAATATCCGATGAAGCGCACGAATCCGCGCAAGGGACTGGACCAGGACCCGGGATGGGTGCGCATCACCTGGCAGGAAGCGCTGGATACGATCGCTCAGCGGTTCGGAGAAGCGAAAGACAAGTACGGGGCTGAGTCGCTGTTGTTCATCACGCTGCCGGCTCCTGATATGTGGGCGCGCTTCATGAACGCAATCGGCGTGGTGAACAGAATTGACCACATCGACGAGTGTTTCCTTTCCGACCGGATTGTGCAGCGCTACACCACCGGCGGAAAGTCCTGGTGCAACGATTTTGAGAACTCGAAGTTCATCCTGTTGTTTGGGTGGGACATTCTTGCCAAGTCGAAGCTGACTTTTGCGCAGGGCATTGTCGATGCCAAAGACAACGGGTCCAAGGTCGTATGTTTCAATCCGCACTATTCGGCCACGGCGCGGTTCTCGGACGAATGGTATCCGATCAGGCCTGGATCCGACCTGGCCGTCGCGCTGGCGATGATCAACGTAATCGTAAGCGAGAATCTGTACAACAAAGAGTTTGTAGACAACTACACCAACTTTAAGGAATACGAAACCCAGATTCGCGAGCACTTCAAGCAGTACACGCCACAGTGGGCCGCACAGGAAAGTGACGTGCCCGCGGCCGTGATCGAGCGCGTGGCGCGGGAGATGGCTGCCACTGGGCCGGCGATCATTCCAGCCCACAAGAAGACCCTCTGCGCGAACTACCAAAACGGGACACAACTGGTTCACGCAATCTCGATTCTCAACATCCTGATGGGTACGATCGACCGGCCGGGCGGGCGCTACTTCGCGCGCACCGTGGCGATTCCCGGCGTGGACGCCGTGTACCCGCCACCAGCGTATCCGCCCAAGTCGGGGCGGCGCCTGGATGGCCGCGACAAGTTGCCTTTCGTCCTGGAAGACGGCGGCGGACTGTTCAGCACGACGGCGAACGGCATTTTGAACATCTACCCCGGTATGACGAAGGCGTGCTTTATCAACGCCTATACGGCGCTCGGATTCCCTCAGCCGGCGCACATGATGGAAGCGCTTGAGAAGATCCCGTTTACGGTGGTGATGGACGTGATCCCGACCGATACCGTGACGTTTGCGGATATTGTGCTACCCTCCGCCACTTACCTTGAAGGGAACGACCTGGTTGCGCGCGAGTACAAGGCCAAGTTCCCGCAGGTGGTGGCGCGGCAGGCGCTGATGCCGGCGATGTTCGAATCGCGTTCGATCGCTTATGTAGCGCTTGAATTGGGCAAACGGATGGCTCCTGAGTATTTCAAAAAGCCTTCGGGAGATTTCATCAACCTGACCGAACTGCTCGACGAAAAGACCAAGCGGGCCGGCTTGGGCGAGAACTTCAATGAGTTCAAGGTCAAGGGCATTGAGACCAGACAGCAGGCCTTTGTCCCACGAACCAGCTTTGCTGTGGCGGGTGGAACGAAGTGTCAGATCTACGTGCCGCAGTTCACCAAGGAGAAGGGCGCCGACCCGCTTCCGGTATGGAAGCCCAAACGGGAAATTCCGGATAGCCAGTATCCCTACTACTATCTGACCTTTATCCCAGCGGTTCACAAGCGGAACAGCACCCAGAACAACTCCATTCTCAACGAGATGTTCCCGACCAATAGCGCCATGCTGAACCCGGCGCTGGCCCGGAAGCTGAACATCACGGAAGGGAAGATGGTCCGGATCACCTCACGTGCCGGATCCATCGAATTGCCTGCGCACCTGACCGAGACACTGCGCCCGGATGCGGTGATGGTGGCGCATGGATTCGGCCATAGCTCGCCTTACCTCACCAAGGCGGGCGGAAAGGGTGTGCGGGACGGCGACGTGATCCCGGACCAGACGGCGGAAGAGATGTTCAAGGCTGGGAACTTCGGCGGATCGGCGTGCATCATGGACGCTGTCGTCCGGATCGAGCCGCTATGACAGAGCCAGCCGAAGAACTCGCATTCCTGGGGCAGGCCCTGCTCAAGCCGGACGCGGGCCTGCTCACGGCGCTTGCTGCTGACTACGGACTGCACGCTCTGGGCGAACAGTTGAAGGCGGTCAGTGGCAGCGAGCTGGAGATGGAATACAACCGGCTTTTCCTGAATCCAAGGGGGACGCCCTGTCCTCCTTGGGAGTCAGTTTACGGCGATAACCCACGGCTGCTCGGGCAGCCCCACCTGAGCGCCCTCGACTGGTACCGGCGTTTCAAAGTGGAGCCAGCCGCCAATAACGAACCCGCCGACCATGCCGGACTGCTGATCCTGTTTTACGCGCAGTTGCTGCGGGAAGGTCTGTTTGAAGAAGCAGAACGTTTCCGGGTCGAGCATCTGGCTTGGTTGGAACGGTTCTGCGGATGTTTGAAACTACACGCAAGCCTGGACTTCTATCGCCTGGTAGGCGAGCGCACGAACGCTCTGACCAAGGCTACTTTTTCTGATAGTAGTCAGCGTTGATCTGGGCGAAATGGGACCACTTCTCGGGCAGATCATCGAGAGCGAAAATCGCCGAGACCGGGCAGACAGGGACGCAGGCGCCGCAATCGATGCACTCGACGGGATCGATGTAGAGTAACTCGGCGGATGCGTAGTTGGCTTCGTCCTTCTTGGGATGAATACAATCCACGGGACAAGCGTCCACACAAGCGGTGTCCTTCGTTCCAATGCAAGGCTCTGCAATCACATATGCCATGTTCTTTGCTCCCAGAGAGAAGATCGAAAAAAGCGGTGGGAAAAGCTGGTAAAACCGTAGTGTAGCGCACCATAGCGCGCGTGTGCGCGCCGGCTAGCGGGGGGTGGCAGCGAGATTTGAGGCGCCGCCACGAACAGGTTCACCGCTGGTAGCGGCCTCATTCAAGACAACGATATCGACGCGGCGGTTGCGGGCGCGGCCTTCCTCGGAGGTATTTGGCGCCACGGGGCAGGTTTCGGCGTATCCGGCGATAGACATGCGTTCGCGGGCAATGCCGAATTCAGCCTGGAAGAGTTCGAGCATGGCGATTCCCCGGGCTGCGGAGAGGTCCCAGTTTGAGCGAAAACGCGGTGTGTTGATGGGGACGGAATCGGTGTGGCCTTCCATGCGGATGGGGTGAGGCAGCTTTGCGATTGCGCTGGCCACTTTGGCCAGCATGGGCTTAGTGGACGGTTCAAGAACATCTCCGCCGGAAGGGAAGAAGGTGGCTTCACGCAGGCTGATCACCAAGCCGCGGTTTTCGAGACGGACATCCATGCGCCCGGCGCTGATTTCGGTTTTTAGCTGTTCCCGCAACTGAGCAAGCGCTGGACGCAAGGCGGAGTTCGGTTCGCTGTCGGGCGGGGGCGGCGCAATGAAGGCTTCGTGCGGGAGTGGGTGTTCCGATTTCTTTGCGGGCTCCTTCGAGACCAGGCGGGTAAGCGCCTGGACAATCCTGCCGTCTTCGAGCGCGCGGCGAACGGATTCCGAGATCTGCTGGGCTTTGGCTTTGTCGACGTTGGAGTTGGCATACATGACGACGAAGAAGGCAAAGAGGAGGGTGATGAAGTCGGCATAGGAAACCAGCCACCGTTCGTGGTTCTCGTGAGCGTCGTGTTTCTTGCGCCGTGCCATGAAGCTGGCCCTCAGGCGCTGACTTCCGCCTGCGCAGCAGAACGCTGCCTCTGCCGGGGAGACTTACCCGCTGCGGAGGATTGGTGGGCGTTGAGATAAGCCTCAAGCTTGGAGCGGATCAATTTGGGGTTGAGTCCCTCAACGATGGAGATCACGCCTTCGAGGTAGAGTTCACGCCGCATGGTTTCGTCCAGCGCGCGGGCGCGGATCTTGTTTCCAGCGGGAAGGAAGAAGAGATTAGCCGAGCCGACGCCGTAGATGGTGGCCACGAAGGCCACGGCGATGCCTTCACCCACTTTGCTGATGTCGTCGAGACTGTGCATCACGTTGATGAGGCCGAGTACGGCACCGATGATGCCTATTGTCGGAGCATAGCCTCCGGCGGCCTCGAACACCTTGGCCTCGCGTTCCATCTGCTGCTCGCGGACGGCGATTTCCAGTTCCATCATGGACCGGAGTTCCTGCAAATCGGCGCCGTCGACAGCCAGAGTGAGGGCCTTCCTGAGGAAGGGATCATCAATCGTTACGACTTCGTGTTCCAGCGAAACGATGCCTCCTTTGCGGGCGCGGGTGGCATAGGACACGACGGTTTCGATGATTCCCGGCATGTCGGATGGCTCTTCGAAGAAGATATCGCGAAGACGGTGGAAAGCCGACTTGACCAGCCGCATCGGGGTGCCGACGAGCATGGCGCCAAGCGTACCCCCGAAAACGATGAGTGCGGCGGTGTGCTGCAACACGCTGCCAATGTTTCCGTGTTCAAGCAGAAAGCCGCCCAGGATGCCACCACCCGCTAG
>Ga0073934_10009419_pt1 | contig 12531 bp, 14 predicted proteins | sample LarsenN4metaG_FD_76834 | JGI IMG/M metagenome (GOLD analysis project Ga0073934, IMG submission 76834) | Hot spring sediment bacterial and archeal communities from British Columbia, Canada, to study Microbial Dark Matter (Phase II) - Larsen... ... | reverse complement strand
CGCCGCACCAGCTCGAAGCCCTGCGGCTCGTGCTCAACGTGAGCGAGCGGGACTTCCTTCGGCTGTGCAGCGCCCTTCGCCGCGCGTGGGGTGGGGACGCGTTTATCCCTGTGATCTACGCCGTCGACCAGTGGCAGGCGTGGCTTGCCGGGCAGACGCCGGTTCCGCCGCGGACGCGGCTTGTTGCAGCCCCGTACCCTGGCGGGATACACTTGCGCGCGATGAACGCTAGCCGCCCGATGAAGGTCCGCGTGACGCCGGAGGAAGCCGATCTGGTTCGCCGTGCTGCGGCGGCTTCAGGCAAGCTCCCGGCGACGTGGATCCGCGACACGATCCTCGACGCGGTCGACGAGGGCGACACGTCGTTCTTCGTGGAGCCCGCGCCACTCGACAAGGCGGCCGTCCGTGAGCCGATGCCCTACCGGCTGCCGGACTCGGCGCTGCTCTCACAGAAGCTCGTACGGCTTCGGAATGGCACACCGCTTGCGCTGTGGGTGCGCTACCTCGTGGTCGATCGGGCGCGCGCGACGCTGGGGGTCGTGAGCCCGAACGACCTGGAGCGCGCCGGGCGGGAGGCCGCCAGGGCGTCGTGATAGCTGATCTGCGTGTCTGCCGGCCAGCGTAGTCCGCGGGCGGCCGGGTTTCGCGTGGCGTCAAGGGCCTATCGGAAGTATACTCCCGGCCATGCTGGGCCTCGTCTTCTATAGCGCCGCGGACCCTGCGGCCGGAGTGATCGGTCAAGCTTTCCGCGTCGCGGGCCTGCACTCCCGCGGGGAGACGCGCGCCGCGGTCGCGTCGGCACACCACGCGTGGCACGAGCGCGTCTCGGGCGTACGCGTGAGCGGTGTGAGCCTCACGCCCGCAATGGTGGCAAGCGTGGCCGTAGCCGAGGCCCAGCGCCGTGGCGTGGGTGAGCTCGTGCGGGACAGCATCGGGCTCGTGGTTGGCCAAGCCCTGGCCGAGGCCGCGCTCGCGGAGCAGGGCATCCCGTCCGCGTCCGACGAGGACAGCTACGTGAAGTGGGCCGTCGAGCAACTTTGGCAGGCCGCGAAGGCGGGCCAGGAGGCGTTCGACCGGCGGCTCGACAAGATCCTTGCCGCCACGCCCCCGGGTGCCGCGAAGGCCGCGATCGAGTCCATTGCCGAGAACGTGAGCGCCACGTGGCAGACGGTCGCGGAGGAGGGTGGCAAGACCATCCGCGAGCTGAAGCCGGTGTTTGAGGAGGGCCTCAAGACCGCACGGGAGGGCCTCAAGGCCCCGAAGTACGTCTCCGCAGCCGGCGTGGTGATGGCACTCGCCACGCTCAGCATCGCGTGGATGATCTACAAGCGCACGGCCTAGGGGAACACGCTCATGTCGATGGACATCCTTCCGTTCCGCTCCGAAGTGCTCACGCTCACGCCCGTCGCGAGCGGCGACTTCACGCCGTGGGTGTCGCCCGAGAAGCAGGTCGTGAAGATGGGCGTCATCGTACAGACCACGATCAACGCGCCGCTCGATGGCAGCTACGACCTCATCGTCGAGACCGGACCCGAGGAGGGGGACGGGGCCACGCAGACGGGCGACCAGATCCTCGTCATCGAGGAGGCGGGCACGTTCCGGCTCCAGTTCAGCAACCCCATCCTCGATCGCGTGCGCCTGCGGGTGCAGACGGACGCGCTCACGCCATCGAACATCACGTTCGCGGTCATCTTCGTGGCCGACCGGCAGATCAACCTCTGATCTTGACCCTCCTCGCGGAGTGCGTTCATGTTCCGTCACAGCGTCTACAGCCGTGTCCTCCGCGCCCCTGCACCGCTCACGGCGCCGACGACCCTCGACTTCGGCCCGCTCAATCGTCGAGGCGACGCGCTGTTCATCATCTTCCGGCTCACGGGCTCCATGGCGCCCGGCACCTACACGGTCGACATCCTCGGGTCGTTCGACGGCGTCACCTACGTTCCGCTCGGGCAAGGCTCGAACTTCACGCAGCTCATCAGTAGCGGAAACGACGGCGCGTACATCTTCAGCCTCTCTGGCGCCCTGTCCCCGCGCCTGCGCGTGGTCATCACCCCGGCCGGCTTCCCGACGGGCAACGTCGAGGTCATCGCGCGCGCAAGCGTGGGCGTGATGGATGCGGGCACCGGGTACAAGCCACAGGACTACGTGCCGCCGCACACGCACGGGTTCAACGACGGGATCACGGACTACCCGCTCGCGTTCCCGCTGAAGTCGGTCGCGCAGGGCATCATCGTGAATCCGGTGGCGTCGGCTGGATTTTCCGACATCCCGGACATGAGCATCAACGTGACGCCGCCCACCGCCGCGCTCAACGTGCGGAAGTGGGAGGCCACCGTCAGGTTCTCCGGACTCTTCTCCGGGGCTGGCGGGACGAACCTCGAAATCCAACTTGGACGGGACGGCATCCCGCTGGGCGGTACGTTGCGGGGCTCAACCGTCCACGACCTCTTCTCCCTCGCGACCGAGGACGTACGGTTGCATGACGCCGGGGTCTCTCACACCTACGCGGCGCAGTGGAACGATGTCTCGGCGGTGGGCGGCATCATCAGCGTCGGCACGAATCGCATCCTCACGATCGAGTTCCGCCCGGTCGCCTGATCGAGGTCAAGAACAAGGAGGACTAGAGCCCCGATGCCGTACGCCTTCACCACTACGATCCGACAGGTCGGCGCGACGGAGTACAGCGTCCGGATCGACGAAATTGACTGCGGCCCGGCCGACGAGGCCACGGTGGATGTGGCGGCGGCCATCCTCGGCCCTGGCGTGCCGCTCGTGGGGAAGGTGCTCCGGCAGACGTGCGTGCTCCAGCCGGGGGGCACCGCGGTCACGATCAACCCCATCCTCGGGGAGATCTCGCCAGCCACGACGCCCGATCGCGTCGTGGTCGAGAACGACCCGAACAACCAGCCCATCCCGAACATCGTCGACACGGAGGGTGTGGCCGTCTACGACGACGCGACGCAATCCCCACTCGGCCCGTGGGGCCGTCTGTTCCACATGAGCCGCCCGAACGCCGGAGCCGACAACGTCGTCATCACCATGTACCGCATCTCGACGAGGTGGTGATGAGCTGCCCGTCGGCGAAGTGGTAGCCGATGCCGTGGCTCCGACCGCTACAGGGGTTCGACGGGGGCGGCGGGGGGGCTGCACTCTCGACGATCGAAGTCGCCTTCACATTCGCGACGCCCTCCCCGCTCATGATCACGCCCCTCGTGTCGACGGAGCGCGTGATGCGCGCCGAGGTCGTCATCGACACGACGTTCGACGGCGTAGGTGCTGGCCTCCAGCTCGGGACGGCCGCGACGCCGGGCGCCATCCTGTCAACGGCGGAGATTGACGTGACCGTGGCCGACACGTACCGGTCGTTCGACCGGTTCGAAGTCGGAGCCGCGGCGAACGTGGAGCTGGAGATCACCCCCGGCGCGGGGGCAACCCAGGGCGCCGGGCGGGTCTTCCTCGAAGTGTGGTCGTAAACCCAGGAGTGAGCCATGGCGTTCCGCGAGAAGCTGACAAGCATCATCGGTTCCATCCTGCGGATCGGAACCACGACCGCGTCGCGCATCGCGATCAAGAACAACGCGGGCGTCATGGAGGCGCGGGACAACGCCGACGCCGCGTACATCAACGTCCGCGGCGCCGACCCGGTCATCGACGACGACCTCGTCACCTTGCGGTACTTCAACGCCGTCCCGCCGGCCGGTGGGGTGGCCGTCATCCGGTACACCGTCACGTTCAGCGGCGGGGCCGCGCAGGACAGCGTGACCTCGATGCCGGCCGGCGCCCGGGTTCTCGAAGCACGCGAGGAGGTCACGGTCACCTGGAACGGCGTGGGGGCCTCGGTCAACGTGGGAGATACCACGACGCCCGCCGCGTTCATCGCGACAGCAGACGTGGACCTCACCACGGCAGACCTGTACGCGTTCCCGCAGGACACCGCGGTCACGGGGCCGTCCGTCGTCCGCTCGACGGTCACGGCGGGCGCCGGTGCCACGCAGGGGACGAGCATCATCACCGTGTTCTTCGCGGTCCCGGATCTGTAGCCGTGGAAGACTAGAGCATGGCCGTTCGCACCAAGACGCAGAGCCAGCGCCAGTTCGGCACGGGAGTCTTCTTCCCCGCGCCGGACACCGTCGAGGTGCGGACTGCAAATACGGTCCAGGTCCAGGTCAACGCAGCCGGACAGGCCCTCTTCCGCTCGGGCGTGGCGACGCTGCCGGCCATCGCGTTCGCGGTCGACCCCGACGTGGGCCTCATCTACACGGCATCTGGCGAGATCGGCGCCGTCACGGCCGGCGTCGAACGGCTCCGGTTCAGTGCCGCGCAGGTCGATGGGTTCGGGACGACCGGCTCCCGAGTCCAGTTCCGGGGCAACAACGACGCCGCGGCAACGCAGGCGGCGTCCTCGGTCGAGGGCTTCCTGACCACGACGGTCGCGGGCGCCGAGACGGGGGCGCTGGCGTTCTTGACGGTGAACGCAGGAGGCGTGCTCACCGAGCGCGGACGGTGGACGGGGCCCGGTGCGCTCCTCGTCGGTGCGACGGCAGTGCTCGCGGCCGAGCAGTTTCGCGTCACGGGCGGCGAGTCGGCCTTCGACTTCACGGGTACCAACGCTCTCTGGACCGCCCTCACCGGTAGCTCGACCCCTCGGGGGTTGGCTGTCGACACGACGAACGGTCGGATCGGTGTTGGCACGACTGCCTCCACGCCCGCCGTCGCGGTCCACGTCACGGTCGACGACGGCAACAACGCGACGCAGACGGAGATGTTGCGGCTCGTCCACACGACGAGCGGTGTGCCAGCGGCGGGGATCGGGACCCGGATCTCGCATTTCGCTGAGAACAGCGCTGGTACCTCGTTCGAAACGGCACGTGAGGAGGGCGTGCTCACAACTGTAACGGCAGGCTCAGAAAGGAGTGCCTGGATTGTTTCGGTCGTGGACTCGACCGGAATGTCGTCTCGAATCCGAGCCAGTGAAGCTGGCGTCAAGTTCGGTTCGGTGGGTTCGTCGAATCCGACCGCCGTCGCAGACATCGTGGGGTTCGCGGCTACGAGTGCGACTTTCAATCCGCTGTTCCGCGCGACGGGTGGCGCACACACTGGTCTGACGGCTGCCGAATCGATCGACGTGGACTACGCGCTGAATCGATCGGTGCAGTTCACGACCGGTGGGGCCATCGCCCAACAGCGCGCCTTTGTCGTCAGGCCGCCGACGTATACGGCGACGGCTGCTACGCAGACACTCACCGATGCGGCGACGCTCGCAATTGAGGCCGCCCCGACCGCGGGGACGAACGTTGCGATCACCAACTCCTACAGCCTGTGGGTGCAGGCCGGGGATACCCGACTCGACGGCAATGTAGGTCTCGGTGCGGCACCAGTCGCCAAGCTCGACGTGGCCGGCAACCTCGCGCTCCGCGCCGTGAGCCCTGCTGCTCTCGCGGCTGGTACGACGAACAACTACGCCGGCGCGGCCGGGCGGACTTGGGTACGGCTCGCCGCGAACGCGCTGGGATCGACGGTCACCGGCTTCACTGGTGGGGTAGACGGCGCGCTCATGATCGTGCTGAACCTCGGGAGCGGGTCGCTCACGCTCTCGCACCAGAACACCGGCTCTTCTGCCGCGAACCGCATGATCACGACGACCGGACTCGACGTCGTGCTCACGACTGACGGTATCGCCTCGTTCATCTACGACTCTGGAACGTCGCGATGGCGTCAGATTTCGGGGGTCTGGTGATGGCCGTGGTCCCGAGGAACCTCCTCAACAACAGCGGCATGTGGCTCGCGCAGCGGCAGGATCCGGCGACAGCGACCATCTACAGCGACACCTCGGGCCGCACGATGACGGCGGACTGCTGGGGCGGAACCAACGAGAACATCGGGTTCAACTACCAGAGGATCGACACGCTCGGGAGCCCCGAGACGGGGCTGCGCGCCCGGTTCTACGGAACGTGGTTGAAGGGCACGTCGACCGGCAAGCTCGTCGTGTCGCAGGCCGTCGAGAGCACGCACATTGCCCCCGTGCGCGGCCGACGGGTGCGGTTTCAGGTCTACTTGAAGGACGGGACGGGCGCGAACCCGACGATCCGACTCGGTCTCGCGCAGCTCACAGCTGCCGGGACGGCCGACAGCATCCCCGCGACGTTCATCTCGGCCTTCGGTGCGAACGGCACCGACCCGACTCTCGGGACGAACCTCGCGTACCTCACTCCCGTTGCCGGGACGGGGGACCAAGGAACGATCTCCGGTAACGCCCTGTCCTGTTCCGTGACCTCGACCTGGAAGCGATTCGGGGTCGCGTTCGATGTACCGAGTAACGCTAAAAACCTCGTCGTGCTCGTGTTCGGGGATGCGCAGTTCGCGGCGACCACCGGGTTCTCGATCTCCCAGGCGAGCCTTACTCACGGCGCGGCGATCGAGGACTGGATGCCGGACAACCTCGTGCAGGAGTACGAGCGATGCTTCCGGTACTACCAGAAGTCCTTCGAACTGGACACGAACCCCGCGTCATCCGTAGGAATCGGCACGGGCGAGACGACCTTCATGGCGGTCACTGCCGGGGCGACGAGCGCGAACCACCGGATCGTGTTTCAGTCCCGAATGTGGGCTGCACCGAGCATGGCGAGCTTCAATCCCGCGGTGGCGGGCGCACAGGTGCGCGACCAGACCAACGCGGTGAACTGCTCGTCAACTGCGTTCATCAACACCTCGCAGACCGGCACCACGATTACGACGACCGGGAACGCGAGCACGACTGCGGGCGCACGTCTGGGCGTTCATTGGGTCGCGAGGGCAGAGCTATAATGCATCGACAAGGGAGGGCGAAGATGACCGGCAACTACCAGATCACTGTCGACGGCCTCGCGCGCGATGTATTCTATCGCGACCCGCAGACCAACCCCAAGGACGCGGTCGTGTGGCTGCATGCCCGCGGTGGAACGGGGATGGGGTTCGTGTCGATCAAGTGCCCGAGCGGGAACGACCACATCGACCTCGGTCCGAACGGCCTGGAGGGCGACTTCGGCCAGGAGTGGGTGTTCCCGGGGATGGAGACGCGGCCGGGCTACCCGTACAACGCCCCGAGCCCGATGACCGACATCCACTTCCTAGATCAGCTCATGCTCGACACCGCGCTGCGGTTCCCGAGCATTCAGCGGATCTGGGTCGCCGGGCACTCCTCGGGCGGACTGCTCGTGTGGGCGCTGTACGCGTGGAACACCGAGTTCGCGCAGAACGCTAGCGGCTACATGGCGAGCGGGGCGCCCGAGCCGAACGTGAACCTGTTCGACTGGCTGGCGCGGCCCAAGAACCCTCGTCCGTTCTGCCTGTGGAACGGGAGCAACGACGGAGTCCTGATCTCACAGCTCGGGTGCAAGAGCTGGGACGCGTCGGTGGCAGACCTGAAGGCCACGAACGGGTGCAGCGGTACGATCCCGCTCGTCTCGATCGGCTCCTGCGACGGGAAGGACCTTCGCCGCGGCAGCCCCTCCGGTGGTTGCGGGGCCGGTACTCCGTTTCAGCGGCTGGTCCGCACCATGGGCGGCCACGTCTGGGTCAACTCTGGTGGTTGCTCGACCGGACAGCACGCAATCGAGTTCTTCAAGACCACGGGTTTCGGCACCTAGTCGAGATTCCAATGCAACACGAACAGCAAGCAGCGGACAGCACCGAGCTGCCCTCGAACGGCGTATCTGAGAAGCCGACTCCGCGGACGAGGATCGACTTGTCGCCGAGCGAGAAGGTGTTGACTGCACGTGTCACGAGCAACCTCCAGAGGCTCCAGGGGCACCTCGCCGGGCTTCGGCGGGCGTTCCTCAAGGAGGAACAAGGGCTACTCGAACGGCTCTCTCAGATCCGCAAGGCGTACCCCGAGCAGGAAGCAGAGATCCTCACGAAACTCGACCAGGCTGAGGAGGAACAGCTCCGCCTGTTCGGGGCGATCCAGTTCAAGTACGGGGTCGACTTCGCCGAAGGTGGATGGGCGTTCGAGGATGGCGCGTTCGTCCGGAGTGAACGGTGAGAAAGGAAACTCGGTTCGCCCACACGCTCACCGATCTAGCGTTTGCGGCAGTCGCGTTCGGGCTCGCGCAGATGCTCTCGCCGTTCGCGGCAGTCACGCTCGGATCGCTCGTGTTCGCGGTGACGTTCGGCACCGTGCAGATCCGAGCAGCACTTGGTGAGAACGGCGGACTCGTCCCGTGGGGCTGGTCGCTCGTCGTGACGACTCTGTTCGGGCTCGGGCCCCCGGCGCTGCTCTACGGGGTCGCGGATCTAACGACGCTCCAGGAATGGGTGGCGGTGATCTGCCTCATGGTCGGGTTCGCGACGGTCCCTGTGTCCGTTCGCGTTGATCGAAACCGGCGCAGCCTCGCAATCGCTGCTCGCCCTCTGGCTCCGACGGCCGAGCAAGCGGCCCTGGCGGTCCGTCCGCTCGCGCTCGTCATGTCGGTCGACCTCGACGAGGAGGTTCGACAAGCGAAGGAGTACCGCCAAGCCGCGCAGAAGCGAGCGCTCGGGAGTGACGAGGTAGTCGGAACGACGAACGGGGCGTCCTGATGGCAGACGACGAGATCACCGTGACGGACGGCCCGCAGACACCCGAGGTCCGCACCGCGCTCGCGCTTGAACGTAGCGCCGTGGCTCTCCGCGAGATGCGCGCGGTCATCGAGGCGCAGGCCGCCGTCGCGGCGCCGGCCGTCGCGGCCCAGGCTCGGTGGGACGACGCGAAGGCGCAGTGCTTGAAGGCGTTGACGGACACCTGGAACTACGACTACAGGCCGCTCGTCTTGGCGGGACCCGTGCTGCGACTCGGGCCGACGCTCACAACCATTGCCGTCATCGGGGTGATCTTGATGGGGCTGGCGCTCGTGGGGGTTGACGTAGGCCCGATCATCGACGCCATCGCGCACCGGATCTCCGGCGCTTCCGTTGCCCCGGAGGGTGCACTGGAGCCCTGACGTGCGGGGCCGTGCTCTCACGCTTCGAGGGCGCCCGCCGGGCTCGCCGCGGCGCTTCCGTTGCCCCGGAGGGTGCACTGGAGCCCTGACGTGCGGGGCCGTGCTCTCACGCTTCGAGGGCGCCCGCCGGGCTCGCCGGATTGCGGGACGGGGCCTGGGGGAGATCAGTCCCCCAGGCCCGCGCCCCCGGTGTGGTGGTGGTCGAGACCGTCGCCCGACGAGTCAAGCGTAGCAGGGCCAGACGGATTGTGCAAGTTGCTTGGCCCGCACAGGTCGACAAACTGCTCGTACAGGGCGGTCGGGATGAGGACGGCCATGAGCTTCCCGTTCCGGGTCAGGCCGATGCACTTTCCGCCGTGTCTGACCTGTCCGAGCAGATCGGACAGGTTGTTCCGAGCGTCGGATGCGCTGACTTTGTACAAGTCGTCCCGACTGCTCAACGGGCACCTCCCGCAGTAGTTTAGCATACGGTCCAGTCTAGCAAGTCGTAGGGATCGGAGGGGGCCTGTTGTACACGGTCCAGGTGGACGTGGACACCGTTATCCTCTCCATAGTGTGGACACCAAATCGTGTCCACGCTATGCTCGCGCCATGGCGAACGCGGTCGGATACATTCGCGTGTCCACGGACAAGCAGGAGCTGGGTCCAGAGGCACAGCAAGAGGCCATCGAGAGCTGGTGCGAAAGGAACGGTGCGGCCCTGGTCGGGTTGTACATCGATCGGCTCTCGGGCGGGTTGGAGCCAGATCAGCGGCCGGGCTTCATGGAGGCGCTGGGGGCCCTCGTCGACCGCCGCGCCGAGCTGTTCGTGGTGGCCCGTCGGGACCGCCTCGCCCGCGACACGATGGTGGTCGGGATGATCGAGCGCCTCGTAGAGCGCGAGGGAGGCCGTATCGTTTCCGCCGCGGGCGAGGGTACCGACATCGACCCGAACGACCCCAGCGGCATGATCATCCGCGGCGTCATCGACCTGTTTGCCGCCTACGAGCGCGCGTTGATCCGAACCCGTATTCGGGCTGCCCTGGCCGTGAAGCGCCGCCGCGGCGAGGTCATCGGCACCGTGCCCTTCGGCTGGCGCGCAGAGACCCGCCCCGCACCGACCGCGGACAACCCGGAGCGCGTCGTCCGGGTCCTGGTTCCGGACGAGGGCGAGCAGAGCGCCATTGCTCTCGTTCGGCAGCTCCACGCGGACGGCGTGTCGCTGCGCCAGATCGCCGCTACCCTCGACGAGGCCCGCATCTCGTGCCGGGGCGCACGGTGGCACAAGACGACCGTGGCGCGCATCCTCGAGCGCGCCGAGAAGGGCCAGCATGAGCCCGCGTCGAACTCCGAACTCTCGAGCGGTAGCGCTGGGTGGTGAGCCGGATTTGGCGCGACACATTGGGGGCGACCGATGCGCCCTGACCGCGAGCCGGCCCGGCAGATGACGACGAACTTGTCAGCGGTGCGCCAGCTCGAGGTCGCCCTCGCGGGTGAGGCTCAGCGCTTGCGTTTGGGGCGTCGCCAAGCGGTAAGGCTCCGGTCTTTGAAACCGGCATCCGCAGGTTCGAATCCTGCCGCCCCAATCGATCGACGAGCGCTCGGGTTACGGTCCTCGATCTCCGGCAGCTCGATGTCGAGGACGCTCGTTCGCTCCGGTGCGCTCGAGGAGGCCATGGTCTACTTCGCCTCCCAGCGAACGAGGTGGCTCGTGTCGTTGCCGAAGATGTCGATGACCTTCACGAGCACCTGGTAGGTGCCCGGCTTCTCGTACGTGTGGACGGGCGTCTCGAGAGCGAGGGACCGGTCCTGCCGCGTTCGGTAGGACTGCCACTGGCTGACGAACGTGTCGTTCCGGAAGTCCCAGTCCACGGCCCAGTAGTCGATGTAGTCGGACCACTTGCGGATCTTTCGACGGACCTTCTCGGGGATGAGGTCCGTCGATGGGATGACGAAGTCCTTGATCCGGATCTTGAGGCTGCGCGACGCCTTCGGACCGCTACCGGCGGCTTTCGGATCGAGCTCGAGGTAGGCGAGGTCGAAGAACTGCACGTCCCCGGCTTCGACCGCGCGCTTTTCCATGACCTCGCGCGGAATCGAGACCAGCCGGACCTCGACGCCGTGCTGCACCTTGGCGAGCTTCGTCAGCGGGTCGTAGAGCCCCATCTCCCATTCCCAAGCAAGCACGTGCAGCTCCTTCAGCCCGCGCTGCTTGGTCTCCCTGACGGCGTCCTCGATCTGGGCGATCGTCACGGGCGCATCGACGGCACCGACGTGGACGAGCGCGCCACCCTTCTTGCCGTGAACGTGAGCGCCCTGAATCGGCTGCGTCTCGTAGAGCTCGAGGATGAACTTGACGTACGCCGCAAGTGCAGTCTCGACGTCGCTCTTCGGCTCGTTGCCGAACGTGATCCCCTGCCAGTACTTTCGCTCGTAGCGGCCGAGGTTCAGGATTTCGAAGGGGCGGCAACCTCGCTCTTCGCCAGTCTTCGCGTCCTTCACGCGCAGCTCGAGGAGCCGCTTGCGCGTCGTGTGGATGGCGAAGCGACCCAGGTCGCAACCGATCCACCGACGACCGAGCCTCTCGGCGACGGCGAGCGTCGTGCCGGAGCCGCAGAAGAAGTCAGCGACGATTGACCCAGGGGTTGACGAAGCGCTGACTGCTCGCTGGAGCAGCGATTCAGGTTTCTGCGTGGCGTATCCCGTGGTCTCGTCGGACCAGGACACGACCGGCTGGATGTCATCCCAGACAGACTGGACTGGGCGCCCCTCCATTTCGTCGAGATAGCGCTTGTACCTCGGGATCCCGTTCTCCGTGTAAAAGATGCGGCCCTCGGCGTCTAGCCTGGCCATCGTGGACTCGGGACAGCGCCAGAGACCCTTCTTGCCCTTCCAGGTGTATTCGTAGCCACCACCGCTCAAGCCGGAAGCCGATAGGTCTCCCGACATGAAGCGCCTGCCATTCTTGTCCTTGTACCGGTAGTACCGCTCGACGTACCACTCCTCGTAGTTGGTGATTGGGTTGTTCCAGATGTACTCGGCCGACCGTGAATAAAACAGGATGGAGTCGTGGACCTGTCCATACGTCGAGGAGTCGCTGTGGGCTGACGTGCGCTTCCAAATGAGCTCTGCACGAAGCTGATCCCTTCCGAAAAGCTCATCGAGCACGAGCCGCAGGTGGCTATTCACCCTGTAGTCGCAATGCACGTAAATGCTCCCCGCCGGCGACAGCAGTTCGCGCATGAGCGCGAGCCGCGGTGCCATCATCGACAGATACGACTGAATGCCTGAACGCCAGGTGTCGCGGTACGCCTTCTGCTCGAGCAGCGACGGCTCCTTCCGAACTTCGAACTCCCCGTCGCCGATGGTCGTCTTGAACGAGAAGTCAGCCCCGATGGCAAACGGCGGGTCGATGTAGATGAGATCGATCTTCCCGGAGAACTCTCGGATGAGCGATGCCTCCACGAGGAGGTTATCGCCCCAGATGAGCTTGTTTCTCCACCCATCGTCAGCGAGGCCCTTCGGCTTCGCTCCGAACAGTGGCAGAGTCGTCTGTGCGAGCGCCTCGCGCGACGCGCGTCCCTCCTCGATCACCT
>Ga0073934_10009418_pt1 | contig 12532 bp, 8 predicted proteins | sample LarsenN4metaG_FD_76834 | JGI IMG/M metagenome (GOLD analysis project Ga0073934, IMG submission 76834) | Hot spring sediment bacterial and archeal communities from British Columbia, Canada, to study Microbial Dark Matter (Phase II) - Larsen... ... | reverse complement strand
CATCAGCCCCTCCAAGGATATGGTATTGGGCGTCTATTACCTGACCAAGGAAGACAATTCCCGATCCTTCCTCGGAGATGGACGGGTCTTCTCGACCATGGATGAGGTCGAACTAGCGTACAACCTCAACCAAGCCGAACTTCATGCCAAGATCAGACTCTGGGTGAGGACCTGGTACGATGAGGAAGACAGCCGTTTGCCCGAACCAGAAGAAAGACTGATCGAAACGACAGTTGGACGGGTGATCTTCAACCGGATATTGCCGGAGGAAGTCCAGTTTGTCAACCGTGTACTCGAGAAAGGCGGTCTGAAGGATCTGGTCGCAGAGCTCTACGAGATTGTCGGTGAGGCCGCCACTCCGGAAATTGCAGACAGAATCAAGGATATCGGTTTCGCATACGCCACACGCTCGGGATACACCCTGGCGGTATCTGACATCACTGTCCCTCAGGAGAAGACGGAAATAATCGACCGTGCACTCCAAGCGGCAGAAGCCATTCAACGTGATTTCCGGCGCGGTCTGTTGACCGAGCAAGAGCAGAACGATAGGCTGATCGAGATCTGGCAGATCACGACGAATACCCTGGCGGATGCCGTGAAGAAATCTCTCGATCCACACGGGAACCTGGCATCGATGGCTAACTCGGGCGCCACGAAGGGCGGCTTCCAGCCCATCTCCCAGCTCGCCGGGATGCGCGGACTGATGGCCGATCCTTCAGGCAGGATCATCCCACTCCCAATTCGATCAAACTTCCGGGAAGGTCTGAGCGCCCTCGAATACTTTATTTCGACGCACGGTGCACGCAAAGGGCTGGCAGATACCGCATTGAGGACCGCCGATGCAGGTTACCTCACCCGGAGACTGGTCGACATCGCTCAGGATGTGATCATCAATGACGAAGATTGCGGGACACTGGAAGGGATCACGATCCGGAAGACCGACGACATCGCCGGGCAATCGATAGGCAGCCGCCTGTTCGGCAGGCTTGCAGCAGCCCGGGTGATCGACCCGCACACTGGGGAGGTGATCGCCGAGCGGGATGAGATGCTGAATCACGAACATGTGCGTAAGATCATCGCGGCTGGCATCGATGAGGTTAAAGTGCGGTCTCCGCTCACCTGCGAGTTCATCCATGGAATCTGTGCCAAATGCTATGGAATGGATCTCGGGCGCGGGAAAATGGTCGAAGTCGGAGCAGCGGTCGGCATAGTCGCTGCCCAGTCGATCGGCGAACCAGGCACCCAGCTGACCCTGCGCACATTCCACACAGGCGGCGTGGCCGCAGTTGGAGATATCACGACGGGTCTTCCACGAGTCGAAGAGCTCTTCGAAGCTCGAAGGACGCCAAAAGGTGAGGCAGTTGTTTCCGAGATCGCGGGCAGGGCGTACATCGAACAATCAGACAAATACAGCGACCTGCGCGTGGTCCGCGTCGTACATACCGAAATGATCGATGAGGAATACCCACTGCCTCCAGATTGGACTGTTGCTGTCGAGGATGGCACTGAGATCGCAGCAGGGTCTATCCTGGCGAGCAAAGATGAGGCAACGATCCTCGCGCAAAATGCTGGTCGGGTCCGGGTCGAGACGTCTGGCGAGGCAGGCGCTGTAAAGATCGTGGTGTCGCACGAACTTCGCCAGGAAGAATCCTATGAGATTCCCAGCAATGCCCGGCTGCTGGTGAAGGAAGGCGATATGGTCGTTCCCGGTCAACCGCTTACTGAAGGCTCGCTCAACCCACATATGATTCTGCGCATCCAGGGTCGGGAAGAGTGTCAGAAATACCTGCTGTCTGAAGTGCAGAAAGTCTATCGGTCCCAGGGACAGAATATCAACGATAAGCACTTCGAAGTCATCATCCGCAAGATGATGTCGAAGGTCCAGGTAATCCGCCCAGGAGATACTGGCTACCTGCCCGGCGATCTGGTAGATTACCTCGAGTTGAAGCAGGTCAATGAACGTTACCTGGCGGAAGGAAAACGCCCCGCTCGGTTCATCGAGGTTTTACTCGGCATCACGAAAGCTTCACTGAGCACCGATTCGTTCCTGTCAGCCTCGTCCTTCCAGCACACGATCAAGGTCCTTGCATGGGCGGCGATCGCTGGAGCCGAAGATACTCTCTACGGCTTGAAGGAGAATGTCATTATTGGCAAGTTGATCCCGGCAGGGACAGGGTTCGTCCCCGGGCGGTTTGCCGAAAAGCAGATCGTCGAATCGCGGAGCGACGTGGAGGTATCTCACGATGAAGACGTTGTCGTCGAGGCGATGCCCGACGATGAGATGAAGCAGATCCAGCCCCCGCTGGCCGCGGATTAAGTTCTTACCCACAGAAAATCAAACAAACCGTCGGCGTACCCAGCGGTTTGTTTTTAAGAATTGAGGAGCGCTTCGAGCCGCTTTTTAACTCCCGGCCATTCACAATCTAGGATGCCGTAGTAGACCGAATCACGGACAACGCCAAAGGGAGTGATCATGTGGTTGCGTAAGATTCCTTCTTTGACCGCCCCTATCCGCTCGAGAGCTGCCTGTGATCTGAGGTTGCGTGCGTCCGTCTTGAACTGCACCCGTATGCAACCGAGTCTCTCGAAGGCATGTTCGAGGAGCAGATATTTTCACTCCGTGTTCACAATAGTGCGCTGGTAGGCGGGCGCGTACCACGTCCCTCCAATCTCCAAACTCTTATGCGCAGGTCGGATTTCCAGGTAGCGGGTCATGCCGATCGCTTTGCCTGACGCATGGTGAATGACCGCAAAAGGTAGATCTCTGTGCCTTCACGTTGGCGGCTGAGCAGATCGAGAATCATGTTGTGCATTTGCTCTTCAGTGCGAATATAGCCGTAGAGCATATACCGCCAGATCTCATCATCCTGACCCGCTTTTGTCAGCTCGGCGGTATGCCTCTCTGCGAGTGGTTCAAGCCGGACTGTTTTTCCGAAAAGAGTGACTGGCATAACTTTCATCGAGGAGACATGATAAATGAACCGCAAGATAAAGCTGGCGTTGTTAATCACCACGCTCGTAATCCTGGCTTTCCCCGGTGGAGTGCTTGCAAAGGAAGCCCTGGATGACCGGATTGTCGCCGGAGGCACGTTCACGCTCGAGTCGGGAGAGGTTCTCGACGGCAGCCTGATCGTCTTCGGAGGGTCAGCCATCATCGAATCGGGTGCGGCCGTCGCAGGAGACGTCGTCGTGTTTGGAGGGACTGCGTCGATCGACGGCCTTGTCGAAGGCAGCATCCTCGGCGTTGGAGGGACGTTAAACCTTTCAGAGCATGCAGTTGTCGAAGGGGATCTCTCGACCCTCGGTGGTACATTTAATCAAGATGAAGGCGCAATCGTCGAAGGGGGAGTCATCACCGGGCTCAGGATCCCGGGCCTGTCGGTCGTCCCTCCCAGGGTTTCGATACCAGACTTGCCACGAGTGGGTACCATGTTCAGGCAAAATTTCAATCCGTTCTGGGAGGGAGCCTGGTTTATCTTACGGTCTTTGCTGTGGGCCGCCTCAGCAGCATTGATCGTGATGTTTATTCCAAACGTTACAGAGAGAGTATCCCAGACGGCAGTCAATCAACCGTTTCTATCCGGGGGAGTCGGGTGTCTGACCGCTGTGGTGGCTCCAATTGCCCTTGTGATTCTTGCAATCACGTTGATCATGTTACCGGTCAGCCTTCTAGGGGTGCTGCTGCTGGTGGCAGCCTGGTTCTTCGGCAGGATCGCGATCGGGTTCGAGATCGGACGGCGGCTGGGGAGGGCATTCGATCGAAATTGGGCTCCACCCCTTGCTGCCGGAGCTGGCACGTTCCTATTGAGCGTAGTTGTCGACGGGGCAGGGTCTTTTATTCCGTGCGTTGGCTGGATCCTCCCGGCGATCGTGGGGGGGATCGCTCTTGGCGCAGTGATCCTCTCCCGTTTTGGAACGCAAACTTACCCGTCAAATATTATTTCGCCGGACTCTTGAAACCAAACAACCGAAGCGCGGCTTCATCGTTTCGCCAGTTCTTGCGGACCTTGACACGCAATTGGAGAAATACTTTGCGACCGATCATGGCTTGGATTTCCTGCCGGGCGGCCACACCGATCTTCTTCAACATTGTACCACCCTGGCCGATGACGATCCCCTTCTGGGAGTCGCGTTCCACGAATAAAGTCGCAGCGATATAGGTAACATTGTCGCTGCGATCCTTGTAATCATCGACTCGGACGGCGATGCTGTGAGGGACTTCTGCCCGGAGATTGACCAGGACAGCTTCCCGGATCAGGTCTGCCGCGATGTCTCTTTCATAGGCATCTGTCAGCTGGTCTTCAGGATAGAATGGAGGGTTCTCAGGAAGGAGAGAGATTATCCTGGAGAGTAGGAGATCCGTATTATCTCCCCGCGTGGCTGAGATTGGAATAACCTCCAGGGAGGGGAACAGAGCTTCGAATTCTGCTCGATGTGCAGCGATCTTTAGTTCATCTACCAGGTCAATTTTGTTCAAAACCAAAATAGCAGGGGTATTGCGCTTTGAACTTGAGTAGTGATTGGCCAGCAGGCGATCTTCTTCCGTTGGAAGGAGAGAGATATCGACGACAACCAAGGTCAAATCGGATTCCTTCAAGGAATGGATGGCTTCGAGATTCATCCTCTCCCCGAGTTTGTGGAGCGGGTTGTGAATTCCTGGTGTGTCCATGAAGATGATCTGCGCGCTATCCAGAGTCAGGATACCCATCTGGCGCTTTCGGGTGGTCTGCGGCCAGGGAGAAACCGCCGCGATCTTGGTACCGATCAATGAGTTGATCAATGTAGATTTCCCGACATTGGGTCTGCCCATCACGGCGACAAATCCGGATTTGAATCCTTCAGGATAGTTCACGCATTTATTCTAACATCTGCCAGGGATAAAAAGTTCGGTTAATATTCAATGCGGACATCTTATCGAAAATTGTTTGAAAAATTCCTTGACTTTTAATTTCAATTTCTGCTATAATATTATTTCGTCTATCCGGCTAACCGACCATCGTAACGAGCTTGACGTAAATTCAGACTATAGATCATAAACATAAATACGTGAAGCGAATGGAAATAACCCTTATCGCTTAACGTTTTACGCGTATTATTGAAAGGTCTGTAAATCTATCCAGGAGCGTTTTATGGCTGCAGCTATTCCAAGCAAGTCTTACGCGCGCATCGATGTTTCCTTACCTTTGCCCGAATTAATCGAAGTCCAGATCGAATCCTTCGAACGGTTAAAGGACGAAGGTCTTAGAGACTTGTTTCACGAGATTTCTCCAATTGAATCTTACAACAAGGGGATGAAGCTTTACTTTCCAAGCAAGACCCCTGAATCGAAGCAGTGGGATTTGAAATTTTGGTTTGAGGAACCAAAACATTCCATCGAGGAATGTGTCGAGCGTGACCTGACCTACGCCAGCCCGCTGTACGTGTCCGTTTTATTAGCTGGTCCTGACATACCGGAGCCGATCAAACAAGATATCTTCCTCGGCGACTTCCCCGAGATGACCGAGAAGGGTACTTTCATTATAAATGGGACCGAAAGGGTCGTCGTTTCCCAGCTGATCAGGTCTCCAGGCGTCTATTTTGAAGCGCCGATCGATCGATCCACCGGTCGTCCGCTGGCGATTGCCAAGCTGATCCCGGATCGCGGCGCCTGGATGGAATTCGAGACCCGGAAAAGCGACTACCTGACCTTGCGGTTCAATCGCAAGCGAACGGTGCCAGTCACAATTTTCCTGCGGGCTCTGGCAGCGGTGAACGATGGACTCCCTGATTCTCCCATTCGAGAAGGCACCGATGAGGAACTGCTGTCTCTGTTCGGAGATGTAGACAATAACCCGGACCGGATGTTTACAGCTTCGACGCTCGCCCAAGAACCGGAATGGGATCTGAGCCATGGGTTGACCATCGCGCAAGCTGCTCTGCTTGAATTCTTCCGGCGGATGCGACCGGGCGATCCGGCAACTCTGGATAACGCGCAGGAATTCCTGGAAGAACAACTGTTCGACCAAAGACACTACGACTTGGAGCGAGTGGGCCGGTACAAACTCAACCAGAAACTCGGACTCCATGGGCGAGTCGAAATCACTCGACGGACGATCACCAAATGGGATATTGTCGAACTCATCCGCCGGATGATCGCGATTAACAACGGGATCCAGTCTGCAGACGACATCGACCACCTGGGAAACCGAAGGGCGAAAACCGTCGGCGAGCTGATCCAGAACAAGCTCCGCATTGGATTGCGGCGGATGGAACGGGTGATTAAAGAACGGATGTCGATCCGGGACCAGGATCAAATCTCGCCAATCACATTGATCAACATCCGGCCTGTCGTGGCTGCATTGCGTGAGTTTTTTGGATCAAGCCAACTTTCGCAGTTTATGGACCAAACTAATCCACTGGCAGAACTGCGGCATAAGAGGACCCTTTCCGCGCTGGGTCCTGGTGGACTGCGAAGAGAGAGGGCAGGTTTCGACGTACGGGATGTCCATCACTCGCATTATGGCCGGATCTGCCCGATTGAAACCCCTGAAGGTCCAAACATTGGACTGATCGGTCGGCTGGCATCTTTCGCTCGAGTAAACGAATACGGATTCATCGAGACACCTTACCGTCGTGTCCGGAGGTCTCTAAAACCGGATGATCCGCGCCTGGAAGGACGGGCATTGCGGGAAGACCTGTTAGATCCGAAGAACGGAGAAGTGATCGCCAAAAAGGGCGAAAGGATCACGCCCAAACTGGCAAAGAAGATCGCATCGCTCAAGCTGGAAGAAATTCAAATCGTGCCGTTCGTATCGGATGAGATGGAATATCTATCTGCCGATACGGAAGACAGATACAAAATTGCCCAGGCGAATACACCGCTCACTGAGAATAATGAGTTCGTCAGATCGCGCGTCTCCTGCCGCTACCATTCGGGGTTCTTGTTCGAAACCCCGGAAGCGATCGATTACATGGATGTAGCTCCACACCAGATCGTTGGGATCAGCGCCGCGCTGATTCCGTTCCTCGAGCATGACGATGCAAACCGGGCTTTGATGGGATCGAACATGCAAGCCCAGGCAGTCCCTCTGATCAGACCGGATATCCCGCAAGTCTCAACAGGCATGGAGTTCCATGCAGCGCGAGATTCGGGCCAGGTCATCGTCGCCGAGGAAGATGGCGAAGTGGTATCCGTGACCGGGAAACGAGTCGTCGTCCGGAACGGGAACGGTGATCGGGTTTACCATCTGCGAAAATACCAGCGCTCGAACCAGAGCACCTGCATCGACCAACGCCCGGCAGTCGTCAAAGGGCAGCGGATTCATAAAGGTGATGTGATCGCGGATTCCTCATCCACTGAGGCTGGCGAACTGGCACTTGGACAGAATGTGACCGTAGCGTTTCTGTCGTGGGAGGGAGCTAACTTCGAAGACGCGATTGTGATCTCTGAACGCCTGGTCCAGGATGACCTTTACACATCTGTGCACATCGAAAAGTACGAAGTTGAATCGCGCGATACTCGTCTCGGTCCGGAAGAGATCACCCGTGATATACCCAATGTCGGCGAGGAAGCCATCAAAGACCTGGACGAGCAGGGGATTATCCGCATCGGAGCAGAGGTTGGGCCAAACGATATCCTGGTCGGAAAGATCTCACCGAAGGGAGAGCGGGAACTGTCACCGGAGGAACGCCTCCTGCGGGCGATCTTTGGTGAGAAATCCAGAGACGTCAAAGACACCTCATTGAGAATGCCGCATGGAGAGCGTGGCAAAGTGGTTGACGTGAAAGTTTTCACCCGTGAAGACAATGCTGACCTGGCACCCGGGGTGGACACCATGGTCCGTGTATCCGTGGCGCAGCGAAGGAAAATCACTGCGGGTGATAAGATGGCTGGTCGGCACGGAAACAAGGGTGTTGTTTCGCGGGTAGTCCCGGTCGAAGATATGCCTTTCCTCGAGGACGGGACACCGATCGATATTATCTTGAATCCTACCGGGATCCCGGGTCGGATGAATCTGGGTCAGGTGCTCGAAACACACCTAGGCTGGGCTTCTAGTCGCCTGGGCTTCAGAGCGATCTCCCCGGTCTTCGATGGCGCGAAGGAGGATGAGATCGAGGCTGAACTCGCCCGCGCCTGGATGATTGATAAGGCCTGGGATGAAGTTGGCGAACAGGCGTGGGAATGGCTCAAGGGCTACGAATACGAGCCTGAAGTGATTAAGGATGACGAGGAAGTCCGCAACCTTTACCTCGAGCAGTGGCTTGGTGAACGGGGTTATGACGTTTACCGTCTGATATCAGACCGCACCTATGCCCGCCGCTCGGTGCTGCGCGAATGGCTGCGTGACCACGGTTTCAACCCTGACAGCATCCTGGCATTCGAGGACATGGAAATTTCCCCCAAAGAGCTGCCAGAACGCAACAAGGCTGCAGTGAACGCCTGTCTGCGATTATGGTTGATGCATTTGGGAGAAAACGTTGAAAAAGTGTCTGACGAGGAATTATGGGAAAAAGCAGAACAGGTAATGGCAGCTACCACCCAGCCGATCCCGGTCCTGGGCAAGCAGCGGGTGAGGGATGGCAAGACGGGTGAGCTTTATGACCAGCCGGTCACGGTTGGGATCATGTCGATCATGAAACTGCACCACCTGGTTGAGGATAAGGTCCACGCCCGGTCAACGGGCCCCTACAGTTTGGTGTCACAGCAGCCTTTGGGCGGAAAAGCGCAGTTTGGCGGGCAGAGGTTCGGCGAGATGGAGGTCTGGGCGCTTGAAGCTTATGGTGCAGCATACACGCTTCAGGAGATGCTGACCGTTAAGTCGGATGACGTTCAGGGCCGGGTCAAAACCTACGAGGCGATCGTCAAAGGTGAGCCGATCGAGGAACCCAGCATCCCTGCTGCCTTCCGGGTGTTGGTGAAAGAGCTCCAGAGCCTGGGTCTCGCGGTCGAGGCGGTGACAGATACCGGGGAAGTAATCCGGTTTGGTAAAGACGAAGAACGGACCCGACCGCCCAGGGTGAGCACGGGGCTCCTGGGACTTGGAGAAGATCTTTAACACGATATTAACCCGGATCACGGACTTGACGATGATCCGGGTGAGTGGTAAAATCGCATTTCGTTGCCCATTTCCCATAGGGCAGGCATTCACTTCCCTCCTGCTTTGGGGAGGATGTCTGCCAAACTGGATATCGGAAGGAAAGGCGAGGCCATCGCGCGTGACCGATGGCCTCCCTTAATGAAAGAGGAAAGTGCAGGATCTAGGAGCTCAGCGCTGTTGGAAGGAATGACCTCAGAAAACGAGGTCATCCGGTCGATGAACTGGAGGCAAAATTGCCAACGATCAATCAATTAGTTCGGAAAGGACGCAAGTCCAAGAGGATTAAGAGCAAAGCGCCGGCATTATTGTATACATTAAATGCAAACAAGCAACGCCGTTTTCGCCAGCCAATGGGTGCGCCGCAGAAACGGGGAGTGTGCACCGTTGTCCGGACGATGACACCGAAAAAGCCAAATTCGGCCCTGCGGAAGATAGCCCGTGTGCGGTTGACGAACGGCATCGAGGTGACAGCATATATTCCGGGCGAAGGACATACCCTCCAGGAGCACTCGGTGGTGCTTGTGCGCGGCGGAAGGGTAAAGGACCTGCCTGGTGTCCGCTACCATATCGTCCGCGGGACCCTTGACACAGGAGGTGTTGCCCAACGGCGCCAGGGACGCTCAAAATATGGTTCCAAGAGGCCGAAAGAATAGAGATTGATCGGATCGCCGGTTTACAATTGAAAGACAGCAGAGATTAACCGGCGATCTGTATGGTTGGCAAAGGCTGAAAATGAAAATGGAGTCACTAAATGCCTAGACGCTATCGCCCAGAAACCAGACCAATTTCACCAGACGTGCGGTACGACAGCCTCCACGTTCAAGAGTTCATTAACCGGGTGATGAGACGAGGTAAGAAAAGCCTCGCGGCAAGATTGGTCTATGACGCCTTCGATATGGTCGAAGAACGCACCAAGAAAGATCCATTGGAATTATTCGAGCAGGCAATCCGGAACGTCTCACCGGTTATGGAAGTCAAGCCGCGCCGGGTGGGTGGCGCGACATATCAGGTCCCCATGGAAGTGCCGGCAAGGAGGCGCTTTACTCTGGCAACGCGATGGATCTTGCAGGCTGCACACGCCCGTCCAGGGAAATCTTTCTCCCAGAAACTGGCCGACGAACTGCTTGATGCCGCTAATGGTACAGGCAATGCGATTCGTCGCAGGGATGAGACACATAAGATGGCAGAGGCAAACCGCGCTTTCTCGCATTATCGTATCTAGAGGGTATCTCGGGAATCATGGCTCGCCAACATCCAATTGAGCGATACAGGAATATCGGGATTATTGCTCATATCGACGCCGGTAAGACGACGACGACCGAGCGTATTTTGCTCTACACCGGGAAGACGCACCGGATTGGCTCGGTTGATGATGGCACTACCGTGACGGATTGGATGGAACAAGAGCGCGAGCGAGGGATTACAATCGTATCAGCAGCAGTCTCTGCGGTTTGGAAGGACTACCAGATCAACATTATCGATACGCCCGGACACATTGATTTCACCGCCGAGGTTCAACGCTCCTTGCGGGTCCTGGATGGAGGTATCGTCATATTCGACGCTGTTCAAGGGGTCGAGCCGCAGAGCGAAACTGTCTGGCGCCAGGCGGACCGATACGGAGTGCCCAGAATTTGCTTTGTCAACAAAATGGACCGGGTAGGTGCCTCCTTCGAGAATACGATATCCATGATACGTGAGCGGCTGGGCGCGAACCCGGTTGCCGTGCAGATCCCGGTTGGTCGCGAGAGTGGTTTTATCGGCGTCGTCGATTTGTTTACAGAAAAAGCGATTCTCTGGGAGGACGATCTTGGTAAGGAGCCCCGCGAAGTGGAGGTGCCCAAAGACCTGATCCCCCTGGTCGAAGAGATGCGAGACCGGATGGTGGAGCAGATCGTTGAAACGGATGACACTCTGACCACACAGTATCTCGAAGGCAAAGATATCCCGGTCGCCGATTTGAAGGCTGCGCTCCGACGCGCCGTGATCGGCAACCAGCTCACCCCGGTCTATTGTGGCAGCTCCCTGCGGAACAAGGGCGTTCAACCTTTGCTCGATGGGGTCATCGATTTCCTGCCATCTCCAATCGATGTCCCGCCTGTTAGAGGATATAACCTCGCCACTCAAGCAGAAGTTACCAGAGAAGCCCGGGATGAAGCGCCTCTCAGCGCACTGGTCTTTAAGATTGTAACCGACCCATACGTGGGGCGACTGGCTTATCTGAGGGTGTACTCAGGAAAAATCACCCAGGGTTCGATGGTGTATAACTCTACCAAGGAGAAGCGGGAGCGAGTCGGGCGCTTGCTGCGGATGTACGCCGATCGCCGGGAAGACGTCAATGAAGTATTGGCCGGCGACATCGGCGCGACGCTTGGCCTCAAGGACTCCTTCACGGGAGACACCTTGTGCGAGGCAACCAACCCCATTCTGCTCGAGACGATCACATTTCCAGAACCGGTGATCTCGGTGGCGATCGAGCCGAAAACAGCTGCAGACCAGGACAAGATGTCAGAAGCGTTGCACAAGCTCGCCGATGAGGATCCGACATTCCACGTCCGTTCGGATCCAGACACAGGACAGACGATCATCTCCGGGATGGGAGAGCTGCACCTGGAAGTACTCGTTGACAGGATGCTAAGGGAGTTCAAAGTCCAGGCTCGGGTTGGAAAACCGCAGGTGGCATACCGTGAATCGATCACCCGGCCAGTCGAGAGAGCTGAATACCGCTACGTTAAACAAACCGGAGGGCGTGGTCAGTATGGACATGTCGTATTAGAGCTCGAGCCGACTGAAATGGGGACCGGATTGATTTTCGAAGATGATATCGTCGGCGGAGTTATTCCGAAGGAGTTCATCTCCGGTATAGAGAAGGGGATTCGCGAAGCTGCCGAAGCAGGGGTGCTCGCCGGCTATCCGATAACCGATGTCAGGGTTCGTCTGTACGATGGATCGTTCCATGAAGTTGACTCGAGTGAGATGGCATTCAAGATGGCAGCCTCCCTGGCGTTTAAAGAGGGCATCCAAAAAGGCGGTCCAGTGCTGTTGGAGCCCATTATGAAGGTGGAAGTCGTCGTCCCGGAGGAGTTTCTCGGAGACATCATCGGTCAATTGAACGCTCGCCGAGGAGAAATCCTTGGTACGGAGCTGCGCCCTGGAAATACCCAGGCTGTGCGGGCCATGGTTCCCCTGGCGGAGATGTTTGGATATGCAACGGATTTGAGATCAGCAACGCAGGGACGCGGCGCCTTTACGATGGAATTCGATCACTACAACCAGGTCTCGGAAAACGTCGCGAAGGAAATCATTTCTTGATTATTATCTAAGTGATTAACCAGCTAACTCATTCATCGATTAATTATGTAGGAGAGTAGATATATGTCCAAGCAGAAATACGAGCGGAAGAAGCCGCACATGAACGTGGGGACGATGGGGCACATCGACCACGGGAAGACGACGCT
>Ga0073934_10009417_pt1 | contig 12534 bp, 14 predicted proteins | sample LarsenN4metaG_FD_76834 | JGI IMG/M metagenome (GOLD analysis project Ga0073934, IMG submission 76834) | Hot spring sediment bacterial and archeal communities from British Columbia, Canada, to study Microbial Dark Matter (Phase II) - Larsen... ... | reverse complement strand
GGCGATGTACGAGTGGTGGCGAAAAGGCTCACGGGCGTGGACGTTGCTCAGGTGCACTTCGACCGTGGGCAGGCCGACGGCGGCGATGGCGTCGCGCAGGGCGACGCTGGTGTGGGTGAAGCCGCCCGGATTGATCACGAGCCCGGCGTACTGCCCCCAGGCCGCTTGTACCGCGTCGATCAGCACGCCTTCGTGGTTGGACTGCAAAAAATCAAGCTCGACACCCAGTTCGCGGGCATCGAGCTTCAAATCTTCTTCGATCTGGGCGAGGGTTGACGCTCCGTAGATGCCCGGCTCCCGCCTGCCCAGCAGGTTGAGATTGGGTCCGTGCAGAACGAGGAGGCGCAGGGGAAAGACTAGCGGCGAGTGTCGCGGACCCGCACGGGGATGCGCTGCAGTTCGGGGGAGCGCTGCGCAAGACCCAGCAGTTCGGCAAGGCGATCAAGGGCACGCTGGAGCTTCTCTGCAACCTTGTCCATGCTGGACTCCTTCCGAACTCACCTTTTAAGTTTCTCCACTATACCAGAACGATCAAAGTTGGAAAGCCGCCTGCGCAGAAGATCAAGGGCACTTTGCGCACTCAAGTGACGAATGAGTTCGCGCTCATGATGACTGCCGAATCGCCGCTCGACGACCTTGACTCCGCCCGCCTCGGGTCCGGCCAGGGCGAGGTAGACAAGCCCGACCGGCTTGGCTTCGCTGCCACCCCCGGGCCCCGAGATGCCGGTGAGGGCGAGCCCCCAGTCGCTTCCCAGGCGCTCGCGCACACCGAGCGCCATGGCGGCAGCCACCGGGGCACTCACCGATCCTTCGCGGATCATCAGGGCCTCGTCGACCCCCAGCCAGTCGCGCTTGAGGTCGTTGGCGTAGGCGACGAGGCCCCCGAGAAAATAGTGCGATGACCCGGCCACGGCCGTGATCGCGCCCCCCAGCAATCCGCCAGTGCACGACTCGGCAACCGCCAGGGTATGACCCAACGCACTGAGCCGCGCCCCCACCACTGCAGCAAGGGTGTCGTCGTCGGCCCCAAAGTAATCTTCGCCTGCAATCGCGCGGATCTCAGCCTCCACCGGGGCGATGAGCGCCTGGGCGGCGGCAGGGTCGGCTGCGCGGGCGGTGATCCGCAACTGCACTTCTCCCCGACTCGCGTAGGGGGCCACGGTCGGATTGGTTCTGTCGAGCAGGGGCCGAACCTGCTCGGCCAGGGCTGCCTCCCCCACACCCCAGAAGCGCAGCGTGCGGCTTGTGAACACTTCGCCGCCCCAGCCGAGGGAGCGCAGGAAAGGCACGGCCGTGGCCCGCCACATCGCACGCATCTCGGAGGGCACCCCCGGAAAGGTCAGCACCACCAGGCCGGGGCGCGGCTCCCAGAGGAGGCCGGGAGCTGTGCCCGTCGGGTTGGGAAGTACTGTCGCTCCGGCGGGCAACCGCGCCTGCTGCAGCGATGACGGGGGCATCGGTCGGTTGCGAGAGCGGTAGAGATCCGCAAGGCGCTCCGCGATCTCCGGACGCTCGACGAGGGGCGCGCCGAAGAAGTCGGCGAGGGCTGCGTGGGTGAGGTCGTCGGGGGTCGGTCCCAGCCCCCCGGTGGTGAGGACGATCCCCGAACGTGCGCAGGCGACGGCGAGGGCCGCGTGAATCCGGCCGGGGTTGTCGCCCACCACCGTCTGGAAATGGTGGGGGATGCCCAGGGCCGCCAGTTCTGCCGCCAGGTAGGCGGCATTGGTGTTGACAATCTGACCGAGCAGCAGCTCGGTGCCAATGCAGAGGATCTCGGCGCTCGCCCCCACGGCTTACCCCCTCGCCCGCCGCCTGGCGGCGAGCGCCTGGCGACAGTTAATCTGGCGGCAGTCGGGATTCTGATTCTTCCCCATGCGTACCCTGCTCGGTCTTGTGCCGCTCCTATTGTCGCTTGCCATCCACCCCGCCTTCGCCGGGGCGCTCACCGCCGACCCGCCCCCCACCCGTCAACTGCGCAACCCCATCGACCTGCGGCTCACCTTCTCGCTGGTCGATCCCGAGGCCCGGGACGTCGACTGGCTCAATCCGAAGGTGATCGTCGACGGCATTGACTTTTCGCGCACCGTCCAGCCCCTGGTCGCCGGGGCATTCGCCGTTCCTCTCCCCGGAGATCGGACGATCCTGGCCGAGCGCACCGTGATGGACGATCGCGTCGAGCTGCGCATCTACGGCTTCAACGCTGCGACCGGACCCCATCAGGTGCTCATCGAACTGCCGCGCAAGGGGTCCGCGCCCCTGCGCTACAAAGCGCAGTACCTGGTTGCACCCTGAGCCATCTTTCGAGAAAGCGGACACCTGTCTGGGGCATACTGACAGCATCTTTGCCCTGCGAGCGCCCGGTGGGAAGCATGCCAGTATCCAGAAGCACCCCGTCCCGCAAAGATGGACCGGCTGAGTCGTCCGCCGCCCACGACACGTTCTCCTTTCAGCTCATCGGCCAGCGCGGTGTCGGCAAGACGGTCTTCCTGGCGGCCATGGGAGCGCACATCGAGCAGTTCGACGAGATCGGCTTGAAGAGCGCCGACCCGCAGACCGAGCGGCAGCTCGCCCAGGTGCTGCAGTTCATTCGCACCCGCGGCATCTACCCGCCCGCCACCGACCGTACGATCCCCTTCAACTTTGACCTCTATCGAGGGCGACGGCGGATCTGCCGCTTCCGCTGGGAGGATCTGCCCGGTGAAACCTGCCAGCTCTGGGACGAAGGCTTCAACCGCAGCACCAAGCGCTCCAGCGGCGGGCTGCTCTTTGTCGACGGCCACGCCCTGCTCAATGACCCCGGCTACCGCCGCAACCTCGACGAGCTGACCGAACTGCTGTTGCCCATCGTCAACCTCGTCAAGCTCAACGGCCTGCACTACCCGCTCGCCCTGGTGCTCACCAAGTGCGATCTCATCGCTCCCCTCACCCCCGAACTCAAGGACGTCCTGCGCCAGCGCCTCTCCCCGGTGCGCCGCTGCCTGGAACGCCACAGGAGTCGCTACGAGATCTTCTATTCGTCCCTGGCCCTGGTGAACGACGGCCCCGGCCGTCCCGCCCGCCTGGTGGTGGGCGACGGCCAGTCGGCCCTGCTCTGGCTCATCGAAGAGATCCAGAGCCGACGGCAGCTTCCTGCCCTCGCCCGCCTCAGCCGCTGGCTCGGGCTCGGTCGACGAACCCCTCCCGGGCTGTTGCAACAGATTTGACCTGGCACACACCGATGACCACGACTCTTCCCTCGGCAACCGTTGGCCTTTCCCTCGGACAACTTCTCTACACCAGTTTTCCGGGTCGGGGCTTCCAACTCGTCCACGCGGGCGTCCCATCGACCGCCAGCTGCGCCTTCGTCGAGCAGATCGTCCACCGCCGCTGGAACCCCTACGATCCGCCCGCCCCCGGGTCGAGCTTTGCCTATCTGTTGCAGCTCGACGCGCAGCAGACCCTGTTCGGATGGCTGTTCGACGGTGGCTGCGACGAACATGCGCGCTCCCACATCCCCTATTTCCTCGCCTATTCACTTTGCGGTCCACTGGACAGCCGCCGCCTCGACAGCATCTTTGCCTGTCTCCACAAGGGGCCACTGCTGCTGCCACTGCGGCGATGGCCCCTGACCCTCGATGCGCTGTCGGCAACCCGCTTTCGCAGTTATCGACCGGCGGCGCCGGGGGTGGGTGCCCTTGTCCAGGTGCGCACCCTCGCCCACTCCCGGCTGCGGAGAGGCGAGATACTGGATCTGTTCTTCGGAACACCACAATCCGCATCTGTACGCCCGTCTCTGCCGTGGGCTGCCGGTGGAACACGGGAAACTTGATCCACGGTTCCCAGCCCTCCTGGATACTTGAATGAAACGACTGCTGCTGGTGGACGACGATCCCGACCTGGTGATGCTGGTCGGCGACCTGCTCGAAGAGCAGGGATATCTGGTCGAACGCGCCCTCGACGGGCAACAGGCGCTGCGCCTGATGGAATTGAGCCTGCCGGATCTGCTCGTCTGCGACATCATGATGCCGGGGCTCGACGGCTACGCCCTCGTGCAGCAGGTGCGCACCAACCCGCACTACGCCCGCCTGCCGGTGATCTTCCTCTCGGCCCGTGGCGAAGTGACCGACCGGGCGCGCGGGCTCAAGAGCGGGGCAGACGCTTACGTGGTCAAACCCTTCGAACCCGAAGAACTGCTCGCCACCGTCGAAGCGTTGCTGGGCGGCGCCGAGCGGCTGATGCAGCTTTCAGGACCGCCGCGCCCCGCCCCCGCGCTCGCCCCGACCGACTGCGGCGTGGCACTCACCCCTTCCGAACAGCGGGTGCTCCCCTACGTCGCCCGCGGCCACTCCAACAAGGAGATCGCCCGTCTGCTCACCCTCAGCCCGCGAACGATCGAGCGGCACATCACCAACCTGCTCATCAAGACGCGGCTCTCAAACCGCACCGAACTGGCCCTCTGGGCGATGCGCAACGGTCGGGCGTGAGCCGGGCTCACAGGGATGCATCGGCTCGGGCGAAATAGGGCCTGAGCACCCCGTTGAGGTCCCGACTGCGGGCCGCAAGGGCCGCGTCCGTCCGGCAGTCGCGCTCGGAGTGCAGTTCGAGGCGGGCAAGCCAGCGTGCTTTGCGCTCGCCCCCCAGGCGGCGGGTGAGCAGCGCCTGGCTGAGCAGTTCATAGTCGCCGATGAGAAAGTCGGCGCTCAGGTAGTAGCTGAGGCGATAGAGCTGTGTCGTTCCGCGGGAGAAGCTTTCACACACTCCCTCCGGTAGCAGAACCAGGCGGGTAGCGGTGTACCCCTGCTTCTGCAGGGTGAGGGTGTGATCGAGAGTGACGCCGGTTTCGCTGTGAAAGAGCAGCAGTCGGTCGGTGACGCCGCTCGGGCGAGGAGCAATCAGATCCAGCTGCGCTGTGTCGGGGCCGACCGAGGCCAGCTTTGTCTTTGCAAAGTCGGCGAGGGAAAGCTGTGCAAGCTGTCCTGCGACGCGTTCGAAAGGGAGCTCCCGCAGAGTGGAAAAGCGCAACGGGTTGGCAGATCCCGACCACAGCCGCCAGCCACCGGCGAGAAAGAGCAGGCAGGCGGCAAGGGTCAACCCGAACCGGAGACGCTGCGGGGCTCGAAGGGATTCCATTGGAAGAACCACGAGGTGAACAGAACCGTGACGACGGAGATGCCGTTGCCGTAGAGGCTGGCTCCCCAGCCGTGGTGGAGAGCGTCGAAGGTCTCCTGACCGAGGGCTGCCGACGCGTAGGCGAGGAGCAAAATCCGCAACACGTTGAAGCCAAGGGCGATGGCCAGGCAGGCGAGCAGGTAGCCGAGGTTGGCCCGCCAGCTGCGCTCGGAGATGGTGAGGATGGCCGTCAGGGCGAGGGCGCCCACCTCAAGCAGGCTGTGCGTCCCCGAACAGGCGGCGTAGACATCGATCCCGGCCGTTCCCGCCACCCGCAGGGTGGTCTCCTGCAACTCCACGGCGAATCCGAACATCCAGAGCAGGTAGGCGGCGAGTCCCGCCACCAGATGCTGTAACCCCTGCACCAGACCGGTGTAGCGGGGCAGAAAGCCGTCGGCCAGACCGTTGAGAGTGAAGACGATCGCCGCGATCACCGCCGGTCGCCAGAGCGCCGCGAGCCCAGCCCTGCCCCAGCAAAAGAGCACAAGGCCGACGAGGGCGACGACGAAGGCAGCCCCCTGCGCGGTGAGCAACGGCAACTGCACCAATCCCACCGCCACGACCAACAGAACGAACCCCGCTACCTGGGAGGCGATCCCGGCGAGGGGGGCATCGAGAAGTTGCCGCTGCCGGGTGACCAGCCAGATGATCGCGACGAGGGCGATGGCGCGATTTTCCAGGCCTCCCCCCGGGTGTGCCCAGGTCTGGTAGAAGGCGGCGAGCACGGGCAGGAAGCAGGCGACGACGGCAGCGAGCAGAATGAGGGCGGCAGTCGCCTCCCAGCGGCGAGCGAGCACTGGAGCCGGATGCATACAAACGTTCGATTTTTTCTCAGCCTACCGCGAGCGGGCGCGCCAGCCAATGTCAGGACGATGATAGGCGTCGGCAAAATCGATCTTGCCGACCGCGCTGTACGCCTTACCCAGGGCAGCGGCGAGCGTCGCGTCGACCGCACTCACCGAGAGCACCCGTCCGCCGGAGGTGAAGACCCGGCCGTCGTCGCTGCGCCGGGTGCCGCTGTGGAAGAGGAGGGCCCCCTCGGCGACCGCCTCGGCCAATCCGGTGATTTCGTCGCCCTGGTTGTAGTTCCCCGGATAGCCGCCAGCAGCGATCACGACGCAGGCAGCAGCAGCAGTGCGCCATTCGACTGAGATCTCGGCAAGCCGTCCGGCGGCGGTCGCCGTCACCACCTCTGCGAGGGGCGTCGCGAGCAGGGGAACGAGCACCTGCGTCTCCGGGTCACCGAAGCGGCAGTTGAATTCGATCACTTTCGGTGTACCGTCGGGTTCGATCATCAAACCGGCGTAGAGCACACCCCGATAATCGACGCCCTGGGCGGCGAGTACATCGAGGATGGGCTCGAAGATCTCCCGCCCCACCCGCGCCATGAGCGCCGGTGTGACGAGGGGAGCGGGGGCATAGGCGCCCATCCCGCCAGTGTTGGGGCCGGTGTCGCCCGCGCCGATGCGCTTGTGATCCTGGGCGGCGGGCATCGTGACGAACGTACGACCGTCGACGAAGGCGAGCACCGACGCCTCCTCGCCTTCGAGCTTTTCCTCGATCACCACGGTCTGTCCCGCATCGCCGAAGCGGGCGAGGCCGTCGAGGGCGGCGAGGGCCTCTTCGGAGTCGAGGGCGACGGTGACCCCTTTGCCCTGGGCCAGCCCGTCGGCCTTGACCACGTGGGCGCCGGGGGTCGCCCGCAGGTAGTCGCGGGCCCGGTCGAGATCCCCGAAGATCACGGCTCCGGCGGTGGGGACCCCGGCGTCCTCCATCAGTTCTTTGGCCCAGGCTTTGCTCGCTTCGATGCGCGCCCCGGCCCGATCAGGGCCAAAGGCAGTGATCCCGGCGGTGCGCAGGGCATCGACCAGTCCAGCGGCAAGGGGTGCCTCCGGACCGACCACCGCCACGGCGATCTCTTTTTCGCGGGCGAAGTGGATCAGCCCCTCGAAGTCGAAGGGGGAGATCGGCACGTTCGTACACTTGGGCTCTCCGGCAGTGCCGCCGTTCCCTGGCGCCACGTACACCCGCTCGACCGCCTCCGAGCGCGCCAGACCCCAGGCAAGGCAGTGCTCACGACCACCGCCACCGACGACCAGATAGTTGCTGCCCATGGCTCCCCTGGCTTTCTCTGGAAAGTTCAGATCCTACCAGGGAGGCAGGGCAGGAGAAACAGGCATTCCCTACCTGTGCCGGTCGCCAGGTGGGACATCACCTCGCCGGGATGCGCCGAAGCATCGTTGGGATGCTTCGTCACCTCGCCGAGATAAGCGAACGCCTCGCCGGGAAGCATCATCGCCTCGTTGGGATGCGTTCACTCCTCACAAGGATGCGTCATTGCCTCACCGGGTTGGAGGGGTGACAGAGAAGGCTGCATTCGGCCCCGTTCGAGGTTTGGTGCTGGCAGAGAGATCTCATCGTAAGGCAGCAGGGGGACCAGGGGCGCTCACTGCCACCACCAAATTATTGTGAGTGGCATCTGCCTCTCGCTGGCCACTCTGTCTGGTTCACAGGCCACTTGCCTTTCATATACAGGGTGGAGGCAACGACACGACCGTCGAGCAACTGCGAACCGATATACTCGACAAACTCGCCCTGCTGCAGGTCCGACAGTTTGCCTGGTCCCCGGGGTCCTCGGTCGAGCCAGACTCTCGCCTCCCTGCCCAATTCGACATTCTCCTGGTTCCGATATTCAAAGCCTTGCTGGTCTGGGCGCTTTTGCAACAGCAGCACTCGAAATCCGTTGCGCTCAATTCCACAAACGCTCCCACTGTGCTTGACGAGATTGGCTCGAATTTCGGTGGCAATCAAAATGCTGTTTGCGTCGAATTGTATTTTCGCATCGACCCTGTCACCCTCAACCAGTGGTGCAGATGTCCGATCTTTACTGCCCTTCGAGATCGCTGCATTCCTGGCTGAGAGGCTCGTCAAAGTTCTACCATCCGAGCGGATAACATCAGGGGCACTAGGATGGACTGCTCCGACAGGAACACCGGGCTCTCGCTTCTGGTGCTGCAGGATCGGCAGGCAGGCCGACAGGATACCAGACAGGACAGCCAGTGAGAACGGTAAAAAGGGCTTGCACCGAAACACGCGCACCCCTCCGACCTGGGAAGTGCAGTTTCTTGCACATCATACTGGCAGGATGAGCTGAGTACGCTCTCGGAGATGTCAGCCTTCAATCATTCCGGGAAGCGGTGGTCGCACTCCCCAAGGGCACGACCAGCGGACAGGCGAGGTGAGGGTGCGGGATCACCAGAGCGTCCAGACCGAAAACGCGGCGCAGCAGGGCCGCATCAAGGATTTCTTGAGGAGAGCCCTCGGCTACCAGACGACCGCGTTCGAGCACGACGAGGCGGTCGGCGTACTGGGCAGCCAGGTTCAGGTCGTGCAGCACCGCGAGCACCGCCGTTCCGGCCGTTGCAAAGCGGCGGGCTATCTGCAGGGTGAGATGCTGATGGGCCGGGTCGAGGGCCGCAGTCGGTTCGTCGAGCAATAGAAACCGCTCACCGTCCGCCGGAGCTTCCCAGATCTGAGCGAGCACGCGGGCAAACTGCACCCGCTGTCGCTCCCCTCCCGAAAGGGTCGGATATGGGCGTTCAGCCAGGTGTTCGGTACCAGTTTCGCGGAGAGCGAGCCGGGCGATCTCGCGGTCCCTGGCCGTCTCGACCGTTCTGACGTGGGGAGAGCGACCCATGAGCGCCACCTCGAAGGCGGTAAAGCCGAAATCGAGCCGTGCCCCCTGGCTGAGCACGGCCCGCTGCCGGGCCAGATCGAGGCGGTGCCAGTCTGAAAGCGGTTTTCCAGCTACCGTCACCTGCCCGGCTGAGGGGATCAGATCGCCGCTCAGCACGCGCACCAGGGTCGACTTCCCGGCGCCGTTCGCCCCGAGCACGGCGACCAGTTCGCCCGGCCGCACGGCGAGCGAGATCCCGGCAAGCAGCACCCTCCCGCGCATCTGCAGGTGCAGGTCGAACGCCTCGATCATCTGCTGCTCCCCCCCATCTGACCGCGCAGCAGCCACAGGAAAAACGGTGTGCCGAGCGCAGCGGTGATCGTGCCGATCGGCAGTTCGGCCGGGGCAGCCAGGGTCCGGGCGATCAAATCCGCTCCCAGAAGTAGCCCGGCCCCGAGCAGGGCGGCGTCGGGCAGGAGCCGCCGATGGTCAGGACCGGCGGCGAGGCGCAGCAGGTGGGGCACCACCAGGGCGACGAAGCCGATGATCCCGGTCGCCGAGACTGCGGCTCCCACGGCAAGCGCGACCAGGACGATCACTGCCCGCTTGGTCGTCTCCACATCGACCCCAAGATGGCCAGCTTCCGCCTCTCCTAAGAGCAGTGTGTTGAGCGGGCGGGCGAGGGTGGGTAACAGCACCAGCGAGCCGATCAAAAACGGGGCGACTCCGGCGAGCACGGGCCAGGTGGCGCCGCTGAGGCTGCCAAGGCTCCAGAAAGTAATGCTGCGCAACTGGGCATCAGTGGCAGCAAAGGTCAAGAGGCCGATGAGGGCGCCGGTGAGAGCGTTGACGGCGATCCCGGCCAGCAGCAGGGTGGCGACTTCCGTTTGCCCATCGCGGCGGGCCAGACGCCAGACCAGCACTACCGTCGCAAGCCCCCCGACAAAGGCGGCCACGGGCAGGGCGACGGGTGAACCGAGCCAATCTCCGATCTCCCCTGGCAGGCGGGCGCCGAGGACGATCGCCGCCACGCTCGCCAGTGCCGCCCCCCCCGAGACCCCGACCAGCCCCGGATCGGCCAGGGGATTGCGAAACAACCCCTGCATCGCCGCCCCGGCAGTGGCAAGCACCGCCCCAACCAGCCCGGCGAGTAGCACCCGCGGCAGGCGAATGGCGAGCACCACCGCCTGCTGCTGGGCATCGAACTGCCAGGGCAGGACAATCCCGAGGGGTTCGGCGAGCACGGCGAGGACCTGTCCGGGCGAGAGCGAGACGGCGCCGGTGCCGATCCCGACAACCACCAGACCGACGAGGGTGCCAACCAGCAGCGGTCGCAGCAGTGGCAAGGGCGCCGCTGGAACAGTGCTGCGCGATAGAGCCCACTTCATCGGGAGGCCCGGGGGACGGAGGGCAACGGGTGCAGACGCTCGCCCAGTTCGCGCACTGCTCTTCCCAGGCGCGGGCCGAAGCCCAGCAGGTAGAGGTCGTCCATCGTCACCACCCGGCGGGTTCGCCCGGCCGGGGTGAGCGCCAGTCCCGGCAACTGCCAGAGCCCCTCGCTGCCGCCGATGCTCGCAAGCCCCGCCTCGGGCACCAGGATCACCTCGGGGGCAGCGGCCACCGCCGCTTCCGCCGTCAGCGGTTTGTACCCCTCGAAGCCGCTGATGGCGTTGGTGGCTCCGGCAAGGCGAATCATCGTGTCGGCGGCGTTGCCCTGACCGGCTACCAGCAGCGTGTTGTTGCCGCGGGCGTACAGGAACAACACCTTTGGCCGCGTCGGCGGGCGCCGCAGGGCGGTGCGGGCAGTGTCCAGATCCCGGCGCAGCGCCTGCACGAGGGCGTCGCCCTGTTTTTCACGGCCAAGGGCGCGGGCAATGCCCCGAATGCGTGCCTCGGCTGCCTCCGGTGTCGGTTCACCGGGTAGGAGCATGAACGGCACCCCCGAACCCTTGAGTTGGGCAATCGCTGCCGGTGGCCCAGCCTCGGTGGTCGCCAGGATCAGGCTCGGCCGCAACGACAGCACCCCCTCGGCCGCCAGGGTGCGCTGATAACCTGCCTTGGGCAACTGCGCTGCCGCTGCCGGATAGGTGCTCGAAGTGTCGGTCCCAACCACCCGCTCCCCAAGGCCGAGGGCGAAGACGATTTCTGTCACTGTCCCGCCGATGGTGACGATCCGGGAAGTGTCGACTGCGGAAGGAGCGGCCAGTCCGGCCTGGGCACCCGCCATGCCGAGCACCCACAACCCCAGCGACCCCAACACCCACCTGCGCCGCCCTGTCATTGCCCGGCTTTCTCCCGCGAAGCGCTGCATCGGTTTTATGGATCTCATTGTCAATAAATCATCTTGCTTCCTGGGAGTCAAGTGCAAGATCTGGGCCGACCCAAAACGCACAAATGCCTTCCTGACTGACTTTTGGCTTCCTTTCTTCCCCTTCTCCCCGTCTGCCTCCGGCAGTTACTTGACAACGAATACCAACAAATCTAGGATTCCTTTCGGAAGCCAGTTGCAAGTTATTCTCAATTGGAGAGTGCGCTGATGGCGAGGGAGTGTGCCTGCCGCCGGGGCTCTGGCGCGGCGGTGCTGGTTTGGTTGTGCGTGGGCGCGTTGACTGCTGTCCGGGCCGAGCCTGCGGCCGTCAGGCGCAGCGAGTTGCCGCTCCCTGGGAAGGCTGCTGCTCTGCTTGCCCAGTCGGAGTCGGAGCCGGGGCCAGTGCCACCGCCCCCCGAAGCAGTCGAGGAGTTGGAGGCGGTCAACGTCACGGCTTCCCGGCGGGTGCGCAGCGACCTGAGCACGCCCCAGGCGCTCACGGTGATCCCCAAAGACGAGATCGACCGGCGACGGGCACGGGCCAATACCCTCGCCGAGTTGCTCAACACCGTGCCGAATTTTTCTCAGACATATACGGGCGGACGGTTCATCAGCCAGCCGCGGCTGCGCGGCGGTCTGGGCGGACGCGGCTCCCAGTCGGGGTTGCTCATCTTGATCGACGGTGTGCGGCGCAACAACACCAATGGCACCGAAGATTATCTGCTCGACTTCCCTGTCGATCAGATCGAGCGCATCGAGGTGTTGCGGGGACCAGCCTCGGTGCTCTACGGGACGGAGGCGGTGGACGGGGTGATCAACCTGATCACCCGGCGCGAGCAGCCCGAGCAATCCGCCCGCATCGGGGTGCGCCTCGACGTAGGCAGCGCAGGCACGGTGCGCACGGCGGTCGGCCTCGCGGGCAAGACCGACAACCTCACCTACCAGGTGCGTTTTTCGACCCAGAAAGTCGACGACTACACCGACGCCACCGGCACCGCTCAGGTGCGCGACCGCTTCGCCTCCCAGAGCTATCTGGCGCGGGTGCGCTACGACTTCGACCCCACGAGCGATCTGGAGTTCGAGTTTGCCGGTTCGCGGGCCCAGGAAGTCTTTCTGCCGGTGGTGCAGCAGGGAACGACGCTCTTCGACTTCTACTTTCCCTACCGCAACCGGGATCAGTTTGCACTCACCTACCGCAACCGCGAACTGCTGGGCAGTGAATTCACCGCCCGGCTCTACTACACTGGCTTCGAGCGCAACTTCCGCAACAATATCTATACTGTCTCTCGGGGTGCGCTGGTGGCCACCTCGCTGCAGGAGCAGCGCCCGATTCTCACCAGTCTGGGTGGCCTCGCCCAGTTCGTCACCGCCCTGGGCGACAGCCGGATCACCTGGGGACTCG
>Ga0073934_10009415_pt1 | contig 12539 bp, 10 predicted proteins | sample LarsenN4metaG_FD_76834 | JGI IMG/M metagenome (GOLD analysis project Ga0073934, IMG submission 76834) | Hot spring sediment bacterial and archeal communities from British Columbia, Canada, to study Microbial Dark Matter (Phase II) - Larsen... ... | reverse complement strand
CGCGGCGAGCCCCGCCGCCGCCGCCAGCTGCACCGCCATGCAGCCGGCCACGATGCGGGCGCGGTGGTGGCGGTCGATGAAGTGGCCGGCCGGCAGCATCAGCGCCAGTGCCGGCGCGAACTGCGCCAGGCCGACGAGCCCGAGGTCCCAGGCCGAGCCGGTGAGGTCGTACATCTGCCAGCCGAGCGCCACCATCAGCATCTGGCTGGACGCGGTGCCGGCCAGGCGCGCGAACCACAGGCGCACGAAGGCGCGCTCGGCGAACAGGGCCGCCAGCGGGGTCGGCGCGGGGCTCAATCGAGCAGCCCGTAGGCGCGCGGCAGCGCCATGCCGAGCCGGGCGAGCGCGGCGCGCACGCGGTCGGGGTAGTCGCTGATCAGGCCGTCGACCTTCCAGCCGATCAGCGTGTCGATGCGCGCCGGGTCGTTCACCGTCCACGGCACCACCGCGAGGCCGAGCGCGTGGGCCTCGGCGAGCTGGGCCTCGGTCAGGTCGCCGTGGAAGGGCGACCAGGTCGCGGCGCCGAGCGCCTTGACCAGGCGCGGCACCGAGCCGCCGTGCGCCGCGAGCGAGAGCCCGGCGGTCCAGCGGCCGTCGTCGATGTTGTTGAAGTTCGCGCCGCGCACCGTGAGCGCCACCAGCGGGATGCGCGGCGCCAGGCGCTGCACGACGCGCAGCGTGCGCCAGTCGAAGCTCTGGATCGAGACACGGTCCTGCAGGCCGTGGCGCTCGACCACCGCGAGCACGGCGCGCGCGAAGGTCTCGGCATCGGGCGTCAGCTCGGGCGTGGTCGGTGTGAGCTTGGTCTCGATGTTGAAGCGCACGCGCCCGGCGCCCAGGCGCCGCACCTCGGCGAACAGTGCGTCCAGCGTGGGCACGCGCTCGCCGTCGCGATCGGCACGCTCGGGCCACGCCGCGGCGTAGCGCGACGACGGCTGCGCGCGCCCGACGTCGTGGCGCTGCAGTTCCTCCAGGCTGAGGCCGATGACGGCCGGCCCGGGCTCGGCCACCCACCGGCCCGCGGCATCGCGCGTGAACGCCGGGTTCAGGCGCGGGTCGTGCGTGACCACCACCACGCCGTCGCGCGTGACGTGCACGTCGAGCTCCAGCGTCGTCACGCCGACCTCGAGCGCCTTGCGGAACGCGGCCAGCGTGTTCTCCGGCGCCAGGCCGCGCGCGCCGCGGTGGCCCTGCAGGTCGAACGGCGTCGCGCAGCCGGCCACGGCGATGCCAAGGGATACCGCCATCACCGTCGTCCGGAGGAGGGACGCTCCCCTGTTTCGGGGCACAGTCATGTCAAGTTATCCCTGCTAAGCTCACACGGTTGCGATGGCCGACGAACTCACGCGCTCCCCCGCCGAATCCGCCAGCGCCCTGCCGGCCGGCACGCGGCTGGGCGAGTTCGAGATCCTGAGCCTGCTCGGTGTCGGTGGCTTCGGGATTGTGTACCTGGCCTTCGACCACCAGCTCGAACGCGAGGTGGCGGTCAAGGAGTACATGCCGGCCTCGATGGCCGGGCGCACGGAGACGATGCACGTCTCGCTGCGCTCCAAGAGCGATGCCGAGATCTTCGCGCTCGGGCTGCGCAGCTTCGTCAACGAGGCCAAGCTGCTGGCGCGCTTCGACCACCCGTCGCTGATCAAGGTGCACCGCTTCTGGGAGGCCAACGGCACCGCCTACATCGCGATGCCGGTGCTGCTCGGGCGCACGCTCAAGGAGATCCGCCAGGGCCGCCAGTCGCTCGAGTCGCCGATCGACGAGCGCTGGTTGCGCGGCATCCTCGATCCGCTGCTCGGCGCGCTGGAGCTGCTGCACAGCCAGGGCGTCTACCACCGCGACATCGCGCCCGACAACATCAAGGTCGAGCCCGACGGCCATCCGGTGCTGCTCGACTTCGGCGCCGCGCGCCGCGTCATCAGCGACAAGACGCAGACGCTGACCGCGATCCTCAAGCCGGCCTACGCGCCGATCGAGCAATACGCCGAGGCCGGCGGCGTCAAGCAGGGGCCGTGGACCGACCTGTACGCGCTCGGCGCCACGCTGCACTACATGCTGCTGGCGCGGCCGCCCGAGCCGGCCACCGCGCGCGCCGTGAGCGACGACGCCACGCCGCTGGCCGGCCAGAAGATCGACGGCTGCGGCGAGAGCTTCCTGCACATCGTCGACTGGATGCTCGCGCCGCGCCCGACCGACCGCCCGCAGAGCGTGGCCGCGCTGCGCGCCGTGCTCGACGGCAAGGCGCCGCTGCCGCAGCGCAGGCCGGCGGATGCGGTGTCGGCGGCGCAGTGGGAGCCGACGGTGATCGTGCCTTCGCTCAGCGCCGCGCCGAAGTCGCCGGCGGAGAAGGCGGTGCCGGTCGCGCCGGTTGCGCCGCCTGCCACGGAGCCCACGCCGGCGCCGGCACAGGCGCGCGACGATGACATCACCGTGGTGATCGCGCCGAAGTCGGGGTCGGGAGCGCGCAGTGCGTCGCCGGGGGCGACACCGCCGCCGGCCGCGCCGCCTGCGCCGGCGATGCCTCCGGTGGCGCCCGCAGCGCCTGCAGCGCCGAAGCCGGCAGTGGTGCAGGCCGTCGCGGCCCCGATGCCGGCGGCGGCCGGCGCTCAGGGCTCGACGAAGCGCCTGGTTCCGGTTGCGCTCGGCGCCGTCGTGGTGGTGGCCATCGCGGCGTTTGCCTTCTGGCCGCGTGCGAGCGACCCGCCGGCCGGCGCCGCCATGCTCGCTGCGCCGGCGAACGAGGCGGCATCGGCGGCGACGCCTGCGCCGGGTGCCACGTCGGTCACCACGCCGGTCACCACGCCGGTCGCCGCCCAGGCGCCGGTCGAATCGTCTGCTCCTTCGCCTGCACCAGCGCCTGGTGCATCGCCCGCGCCGGTGTCGACAGCATCCCCGACGCCGCTGCCCCCCAAGGCCACGCCGCCCGTCGAGACGCCGCTGCCCAAGGCCACGCCCACAGCGACCACCTCAGCGCCAACCCTCTCGAGCACCTCGCCATCGCCAGGCATCGCGCCGGCTGCCGCGCCGGGCGCGGTACCGCGCGCCGAGACGACGGCCACGCCAACGACAACCCCGCCGGTGCGCCCGCCCGCCACCACGCCCGCCACGCCGGCCACGCCGCCCCCGCTCGTCGGCCCCGCGCCCGAGCCGCCCAAGACCCCCGAGGGCAACTGCGGCAACCGCAATGCCCTGTCGTACTTCGTGTGCATGGAGCGCGAGTGCCGGCGCGCCGAATTCAAGGCCCACCCCGAATGCGTGAAGTGGCATCAGCAGGCAGCACCCCGAGACTGACCCCACACGACCCGCGCCCGCACGCGGTCGCCTGGCCGGCCCGCATGCCGGCCGAACTGGCGATCCCCGAGACCTCGCTGTGGTTCAACCTCGAGGTCGCGGCGCGCCGCTACCCAGGCAAGGCGGCCTACCTGTTCTTCGGCCGCACGCTCTCGTTTGCCGAACTCGAGCGCCAGGCGCTGGCGCTGGCCGGCTGGCTGCAGGCGCAGGGCCTGCAGCGCGGCGACCGCGTGCTGCTGTTCATGCAGAACTGCCCGCAGTTCGTGATCACGCTGTACGGCGTGCTGCGTGCCGGCGGCGTGGTGGTGCCGGTCAACCCGATGAACCGGGTCGACGAGTTCGGCCACTACATCACCGACCCGGCGGCGCGCTTCGCCTTCACGAGCGCGGACCTGGCGCCGATCGTGATCGAGGCCAATCACCAGCTGCCGCAGGAGCAGCGCCTGCGGCACGTGGTGGCGACGCGCCTGGCAGACGCGCTGCCCGCGCACATCGCCGACGAGGAGCGGCCCGCGCCCGCGGTGCTGGAGTGGCTGCTCGCCGAGGTGCCGCTGCCCGCCGGCGTGGCGCGCTGGGGCGAGGTGCTCGACGGCGGCCACGCACCCGGGCCCGACCTCGCCGCGCCCGACGACCTCGCGCTGCTGCCCTACACCTCGGGCACCACCGGCCTGCCCAAGGGCTGCATGCACAGCCACCGCACGCTGATGAGCAACGCCATCTCCGGGCGCTGGACGCAGGCAGGGCCCGAGGCGGTGGCGCTCGGCGTGGTGCCGATGTTCCACATCACCGGCATGCTCACACTGGTGCTCGGCAACGTCTACGCCGCGAGCACCGTGGTGTTGATGCCGCGCTGGGACCGCGAACTCGCCGGCCGCCTGATCGCGCGTCACCGCGTCACGCATTTCACGTGCATCCCGACGATGATCATCGACCTGTTCGGCAGCCCGAACTACCGCCAGTTCGACCTGTCGAGCCTGGTCTACCTGGGCGGCGGCGGCGCCGCCATGCCCGAGGCGGTGGCCAAGCGCGTGCGCGAGGAGTTCGGCCTCGACTTCGCCGAAGGCTACGGCCTGACCGAGACCGCCGCGCCCAGCCACCACAACCCGCCCGACCGCGCCAAGCGCCAGTGCCTGGGCGTGCCGTACTTCGGCGTCGACTCGCGCATCGTCGACCCCGAGACGCTGCGCGAGCTGCCGCCCGGCGACACCGGCGAGATCGTCACCCACGGGCCGATGGTCTTCAAGGGCTACTGGGGCCATCCGCAGGCCACCGCGGCGGCCTTCGTCGAGCTCGACGGCAAGCGCTTCTTCCGCACCGGCGACCTCGGCCGGCGCGACGAGGAGGGCTACTTCTTCCTCACCGACCGCCTCAAGCGCATGATCAACGCCAGCGGCTTCAAGGTCTGGCCGAGCGAGGTGGAGCTGCTGCTCTACAAGTGCCCGCTGGTGCAGGAGGCCTGCATCATCGGCGCGCGCGACGCCTACCGCGGCGAGACCGTCAAGGCCGTCGTCGTGCCGCGCGCCGAGGTGCGCGCCACGATCCGCGAGCAGGACATCGTCGACTGGGCGCGCGAGCACATGGCGGCGTACAAGGTGCCGCGCATCGTCGAGTTCACCGACGCGCTGCCCAAGAGCGGCTCGGGCAAGGTGATGTGGCGGCTGCTGCAGGAGCGCGAGAACGCGCGTTCCGCCGCCGCCTGACGGTCGAGCGAGGCGGCCGTCGGCTCAGGCCCGCGACTCGAGCCTTTGCAGGGCGCGCTGCAGCGCCCGCGCGTCGTTGCTCGCCCGGTGGCGCTGCACGCCCAGTTCGGCGCGTGCCGCTTCGCGCGCCGCCGCGAGCCGCTCGAGCGCGGCGGTGTCCAGCAGACGGGCCGCGGCCTCGAGGCGGAAGGCCGGCGCCAGCTCGGCCTCCTCGAAGAGCGCGGCCAACCAGGGGTAGTCGTGCGCCCAGCCGTCGCAGTAGGCCACGCCGCCGGCCAGTTCGGCATTCAGCCGCTCGGCCACGCGGCGCGCCGCCTGGCCGTGCGCCCGCAGCGCCGCCCGCGTGATGCCGTGCACGCGCGCCGCCGACTCGTCCCAGTGCGTCCAGTGCGGCGCCGGCCGCACCAGGCAGCAGCGCGCGCTGCCGTCGGCGAGCACCCAGCCCACCTCGATGGGGTAGCTGCCGCGGCCGAAGCCCGAGGCCTCGATGTCGATCACGCAACGCAGCGGCGGCATCGACGCATTGTGCGGGGCACCCCGCATGCCACACTCGGCGCGTGCGAGAAACATTCGACGTCGTGATCGTCGGCGGCGCGGTGGTCGGCAGCGCCGCCGCGACCTTCCTGATGCGCGAGCTCGGCGCCGGCGCCCGGGTGCTGGTGCTGGAGCGCGATCCGACCTACGCCTTCAGCGCGACGACCCGCTCGCTGGCGTCGATCCGCCACCAGTTCTCGACGCCCGAGAACATCCGCATGTCGCTGTTCGGCACGCGCTTCCTGCGCGAGGCGCGCGAGCATCTCGCGCTGGACGACGGCGCGGCGCCCGACCTGGCGTTCCGCGAGGGCGGCTATCTCTTCCTCGCCTCGCCGGCCGGGCTGCCGGTGCTCGAGGCCAACGTGCGCACGCAGCGCGCCGAGGGGGCCGAGGTGGCGCAGCTCGACGCGGCCGCGCTCGCGGCGCGCTTTCCCTGGCTGGCGGTGGACGACCTGGCCGGCGGCTCGCTCGGCCTCGCCGGCGAAGGCTGGCTCGACGGGTACGCGCTGCTGCACGCGCTGAAGGCCAAGGCGCAGGCGCTCGGCGCGCGCTACCGCACGGCCACCGCCAGCGCCTTCGAGGTGGACAGCGGCGCGTTGCAGGCGGTGCGCCTGGCCGACGGCACGCGCATCGCCTGCGGTCACGCCGTCAACGCCGCCGGCACCGGCGCGCGCTCGCTCGCCGCCACCGCCGGCATCGAGCTGCCGGTGAAGGCCAGGAAGCGCTGCGTGTTCGCCTTCCGCAGCCCGGCCGCGCTGCCCGGTTGTCCGCTCGTCATCGACCCGAGCGGGCTGTACTTCAGGCCCGAGGGCGAGGGCTTCCTGTGCGGCATCGCGCCACCCGAGCACGAGGACCCGGATGCCGACGACTTCGACGTGCCGCTCGAGTGGTTCGAAGAGCGCCTGTGGCCGCTGCTGGCGCGCCGCGTGCCGGGCTTCGAGGCGGTGCGCCTGGCCAGCGCCTGGGCCGGCCACTACGACGTCAACCTGCTCGACCACAACGTCATCCTCGGTGCCCATCCGCAGGTGGCGCGGCTGTGGTTCGCCAACGGCTTCAGCGGCCATGGCCTGCAGCAGGCGCCGGCCGTCGGGCGGGCGCTGGCCGAGCTGATCGGGCGCGGGCGTTTCGCGACGCTGGACCTCTCGGCCCTCGGCTGGGGGCGCGTGATCGCGGGGCGGCCGTTGCGCGAACTCAACGTGGTATAGGTAATATCCCGCCCCATGACCGTCGAAACCTCCCTCCACCGCACGCTCTCGCAACTGGTGATCAAGTCGCACGTGAGCCTCGGCGGGCTCTCGCGCTGCGAGCAGTTGCTCGTGTTCGCCTACGTCTGGCGCGGCCTGCCCGGGGGCCGCGCGCTGAGCGAAGCGCAGGTCAACGAGCTGCTCAAGCACCAGCTCGCCGGCGCGGTGTGCTTCCTCGGCACCGACCATGTCGAGCTGCGCCGCTGGCTGGTCGACGCCGGCGCGCTGCAGCGCGACGACTTCGGCCGCGAGTACCGGCGCGTGGCCACCTCGCGCCTGCCCGAGACGCTGCGCGACCTGGCCGAGCTGCTCGAGGGCCTGGACCCGGCCGCCTTCACCGCCGCCGAACGCCAGCGCCACGAAGCCGAGCGCGCCGCGCGCCGCGCGCGCTGGGCGCAGGAGCAGGCTGCCCCGGCACTGGCCGCCGGCGCCGCCGGCCCTTGACGACACCGGCCGACGAGTACGCGATGCGCCTGGCGCTGGACCAGGCGCAGAACGCCTGGCTGGTGGGCGAGGTGCCGGTGGGCGCGGTGATCGTGCGCCCCTCGGAAGACGGGCCCAAGGTCATCGCCACCGGCTACAACCGGCCGATCACCACGCACGACCCGACCGCACACGCCGAGATCGTGGCGCTGCGCCACGCCGCCACGCTGGTCGAGAACTACCGGCTGCCGGACTGCGAGCTGTTCGTCACGCTCGAGCCCTGTCCGATGTGCGCGATGGCGCTGATGCACGCGCGCTTCAAGCGCGTGGTGTTCGGCGCGCGCGACCCGAAGACCGGCGCCGCCGGATCGGTTCTGGACCTGTTCGCCGAGTCGAGGCTGAACCACCACACCGACGTGCAGGGCGGCGTGCTGGCCGAGGCCTGCGGCCGGCTGCTGCGCGAGTTCTTCGCCGAGCGGCGGGCCGAACAACGGGCCGAACGCGCCGAGCGCACCGAGGGCGAACCGGAGGAGGGCGGCGCCATCCCCACCGGCGAGGCCATCGAGCTGCCGCCCGATCCCGGGCCCGCCCGCGCTTGAGCCGCCTCGTCCTCTTCAGCCCCTCGGGCGTGGTGCTGCGCCCGCCGGTGCTGCGCCTGGCCGCGCGCCGGCTGGCCGGCCTCGGCTTCGAGGTCGAGACCGACGAGGCCGCGCTCGCTCGCCACCAGCGTTTTGCCGGCGACGACGCCACGCGATTGGCCGCCGTGCACCGCGTGGCCGCCAGCGCGCCCGCCGTGGCGCTGGCCACGCGCGGCGGCTACGGGCTGACGCGGCTGCTCGACGCCATCGCCTGGAAGCGCGTGGCGCGCAGCGTGGAGCGCGGCACCTGCTGGGTCGGCCACAGCGACTTCACGGCGCTGCACTGCGCGCTCTTCGCGCACACCGGGGCGCAGGGCTGGGCCGGGCCGGTGGCGCTCGACCAGTTCGGGCGCAGCGACGACGAAGGCGGCGTCGACGACGTGACCGCCGGCTGCTTTGCCGAGGCGATGCGCGGCGAGCTCGAGGCGGTGGGCTTCCGCACCGAGGCCGGCTTCGACGGCCTGGCCGTGCGTGGCCCGCTCTGGGGCGGCAACCTGGCCATGCTGTGCTCGCTGCTCGGCACGCGCCACTTCCCGCGCGCCGAGCAGGTCAAGGGCGGGCTGCTCTACCTGGAAGACGTCAACGAGCATCCGTTCCGCGTCGAGCGGCGTCTGCTGCAGCTGCAGCAGGCCGGCGTGCTGGATGCCCAGCGCGCGGTGCTGCTCGGCCACTTCACGAACTTCAAGCCGACGCCGGTGGACCGCGGCTACCGGTTGAAGGACGCCATCGATCGCGTGCGCGCCGCCACGCGAACGCCGCTGCTCACCGGGCTGCCCTTCGGCCACGTGCCGACGATGGTGTGCCTGCCGTTCGGCCGGCGCGCGCAGTGCCTGGTCGACGGCCGCGACGTGCTGCTCGCCTGGGGCACCTAGAATCCCCGGCCCATTCGGGGGCTATTGCAGGGTCAGGCGGGAAATGCAGGTTCGGCGGTGGATGGCGGCAGTCGCATGCGGGCTGCTTGCCGCCTGCAACAACAACCCCTGGCCCGACCGCGCCGCGGCCACCAACACGCTGTTCTCGGCCGTCATCGAGAACTCGCCGCGCCATCTGGATTCGACCGCCTCGTACTGGAGCAACGAGACCGCGTTCACCTTCCAGATCTACGAGCCGCCCTACGGCTACCACTACCTCAAGCGCCCCTTCCAGCTGGTGCCCAAGGTGGCGCGCGAGGTCGTGCAGCCGAAGTACGTGGACAAGGACGGCAAACCGCTCGCCGCCGACGCGCCGGCCGAACAGGTGCACGAGAGCATCTACGAGGTGCCGATCAAGCCCGGCATCCTGTACCAGCCGCACCCGGCGTTCGCCAAGGACGGGCAGGGACGCTACCGCTACCACGCGATGAAGCCGGGCGAACTCGGCCGCCGCACGAGCCCGCTCGAGTTCGAGCACCAGGGCACGCGCGAGCTGGTGGCCGAGGACTTCGTCTACGCGCTCAAGCGGCACGCCACGACGCGCATCACGACGCCGATCTTCTCCGTCTTCGCCGAGTACGTGGTGGGCCTCAAGGAGTACGGCGAGCTGATCAAGAAGGAAGACGCCAAGCTGCGCGCCGGCCTCGACCCGGCGAGCCTGGACAAACCCTTCCTCGACTTCCGCCGCTGGCCGCTGGCCGGCGCCAGCGCGCCCGACAAGCACCTGCTGAAGATCCGCATCAAGGGCAAGTACCCGCAGTGGAGCTACTGGATGCAGATGACCTTCATGGCCCCGGTGCCGTGGGAGGTGGACGCGTTCTACGCCCAGCCGGGCATGGCCGAGGCCGGCCTGTCGTACGACCGCTGGCCGGTGGGCACCGGCCCGTACATGATGGCCTTGTTCGAGCAGGACCGCCGCCACGTCATGGTGAGGAACCCGAACTACCGCGGCGAGCCCTATCCCTGCGAAGGCATGCCCGGCGACGCCGAGGCCGGGCTGCTGAAGGACTGCGGCAAGACCATGCCCTTCGTCGACGAGATGGTCTTCACGATCGAGCGCGAGCGCGTGCCGCAGCGCGGCAAGTTCCGCCAGGGCTTCTACGACCTGGAGGTCTTCGAGCGCACCGACACCGGCATGGACTACCTGGTCGAGGCGCAGGACAGCGAGGAGGTGCGCGCCGAGTACACCGCCAAGGGCTTCCGCATGAGCAAGGGCTCGGACGTCAACAGCTACTTCATCGCCTTCAACATGCTCGACCCGGTCATCGGCCACGGCGAGACGCCCGAGCAGGACGCGAAGAACCGCAAGTTGCGCCAGGCACTCGCCATCGCCATCGACTGGGACGAGTACAGCAAGATCTTCCCGCGCAAGGCCGGCGACACCGCGATGAGCCCGCTGCCGCCGGGCATCTTCGGCTCGCGCGAGGGCACCGAGGCCGGCACCAACCCGGTCACCCACGTGTGGAAGGACGGCAAGCCGGTGCGCCGCCCGATCGACGAGGCCAAGCGGCTGCTCGCCGAGGCCGGCTACCCGCAGGGCCGCGACGCGAAGACCGGCCGGCCGCTGGTGCTGAACTACGACTACTACGCGCCGCCGACGCCCGAGCGCAAGCCGGAGATCGACTGGGTGGTGCGCCAGTTCGCCAAGATCGACATCCAGCTCGAGGTGCGCGCCACCGACAACAACCAGTTCCAGGACAAGGTGCGCAAGGGCAAGTACCAGGTCTTCTGGCTCGGCTGGAACGCCGACTACCCCGACGCCGAGAACTTCCTGTTCCTGCTCTACGGCCCGGCCGGCAAGACCAGGTACGACGGCGAGAACACAAGCAACTACGCCAACCCCGAGTTCGACAGGCTCTTCGTGCAGATGAAGATGCTCGACGACGGCCCGGCCAAGCAGGCGCTGATCGACAAGCTCGTTCGCATCGTGCAGGAGGACGCGCCGTGGACGATGGGCTTCTTCCCCTACGCCTCGGCCGCCGCGCAGCGCTGGGTGCACAACTACAAGCCCGCGATCCTGATCCGCGACCATGGCCGCTACCTGCGGCTGGACCTCGAAGACCGCGTCGCCAGCATCGCGGCGTGGAACCGGCCGGTGTGGTGGCCGCTGGCGCTGCTGGCGGCGGCGGCGGCGCTGCTGGCCTGGGTGGGCGCGCGGGCGCTGCGACGGCGCGAGCGCATGAACGCGCGCGGCGAAGTGCTGGTGACGGGCGAAATCTGAGATGCTGTCATTCCTCCTGCGCCGCATCGGCTACGGCGCGCTGATCCTGCTCGGCGTCAACCTCGCCACCTTCTTCCTCTTCTTCACCGTCAACACGCCCGACGACATGGCGCGCCTGAACCTGGGCGGCAAGCGCGTCACGGCCGAGGCGATCCAGAAGTGGAAGGTCGAGCGCGGCTACGACAAGCCGCTGTACTTCAACCCGCGCGAGCCGGGCACGCGCGCGGTCACCGAGACGATCTTCTGGGAGCGCTCGGTGTCGCTGTTCGCGCTCGACTTCGGCCGCGCCGACTCCGAGGCCGCCGGCAACATCGGCCACGAGGTGGCCACGCGCATGGTGGTGAGCATCCAGCTGGCGCTGCCGCTGTTCGTGCTGCAGGTCATCGCGAGCACCGCGTTCGCGCTGCTGCTGGTGATGTTCCGCCATTCGCGGCTGGACTTCTGGGGCGTGGTGGCCTGCGTGCTGATGCTCTCGATCTCGAGCCTGTTCTACGTCATCGTCGGCCAGCTGCTGTTCTCGCGCGTGCTCATGCTGGCGCCGATGTCGGGCTACGCGCCGGGGCTCGACGTGGTGAAGTTCCTGGTGCTGCCGATCGGGCTGTCGCTGCTGGCGCGGCTGGGCGGCGAGGCGCGCCTGTACCGCGCGATGTTCCTCGAGGAGATCGGCAAGGACTACGTGCGCACCGCGCGCGCCAAGGGCCTGGCCGAACACGTGGTGCTCGCCCGGCACGTGCTGCGCAATGCGCTGATCCCCATCATCACCTCGGCCGGCGGCTACCTGCCGTACGTGTTCCTCGGCAGCCTGGTGTTCGAGAGCTTCTTCGGCCTGCCCGGGCTGGGCGCCTACGTGATCGAGGCCATCGGCAAGCAGGACTTCGCCATCGTGCGCACGATGGTCTTCCTCGGCTCGCTGCTGTACATCGCGACCTACGTGCTGATCGACGTCGCCTACACCTGGGCCGACCCGCGCGTGCGGCTGGCCTGAATCCGCCGCCATGCCCAAGATCGTCCTGCTCTGGACCGACGCCGCGATGTGGCTGCTGCTGGCCGGCCTCGTCGCCTACGGCGTGCTGGTGGCGCGGCGGCCCGCGCTGGCGGCCAACTGGCGCAAGGTGTTCCGCGATCCGGCGGCACTGGCGTCGGCCGTGGTGCTGACGGTGGCGCTGGGCATCACGCTGCTCGACAGCGTGCACTACCGGCCGCTGCTGCCGCCGGCGGCGGGGGCCGATGCGGCCGCCGGTGCCGACGGTCCCGGCGCGCCGGCCTACGACGCGCGCACGCGTTCGCTGCTCGATGCCTGGCTGGCCGGGCTGATCGCTTCGCGCGAGGCGAGCTACTCGCGGCCGCTTGCCTACGTCGGCTTCACGAAGGACTCGGTCGAGGTCGGCGGCCAGGTGCAGCGCGTGGCGCCGCGTCTCGCCTTCGGCGGCGTGCACCTGTCCGACCCCGAGACGCAATGGGCCGGCGACGTGCTCCGGCGCGCCGCCATCGGCCTGGCGCTCGGCCTGCTCGGCGCGGGCTCCCTCGTGCTGCTCGCCACCGCGGCGATCGCGCGCGCGCGCCGCCGGCCGCTCGGCGCG
>Ga0073934_10009414_pt1 | contig 12539 bp, 8 predicted proteins | sample LarsenN4metaG_FD_76834 | JGI IMG/M metagenome (GOLD analysis project Ga0073934, IMG submission 76834) | Hot spring sediment bacterial and archeal communities from British Columbia, Canada, to study Microbial Dark Matter (Phase II) - Larsen... ... | reverse complement strand
AGTGCTGAGCATCGATAGAGGCGCGGAGGGAGGCACAACTATGGCAGCACGAAATACATTACCATAATAGTTGTTAATGTAGTCAGCGAGGGGTGGATAGCCCGTTGTACTGCTGCGGTCTAAATACATTTTGTTCCGAAGATCATTAGCTACTTCCGCCGCAGTGATATTGCTGTATTCTGTATGAAGAATAGCAGAAATAGCTATATCTCCACAGTAATTTTGATTGCGGGTTGACCCAGGAATGCAATCAAACGGATCTTTTGTAGAGAAATCGGGATCGCATGTCACTTCAATGCCACCAATTTTGAATTGTGCGGCATTGGTGTTAACAACTTTATTACCAGCTCTATTAAATATTGGTGCCAAATCTCTAGCGATCTTGTTTGCAAGAGGGTTTGATACCCACGAAATACCGCGCGGATGGATTTTCTGGTTGTAGTGTGTTGTATCTGGTGTATCCATTTCACAAAGGTCCCGCTCTCCTAGCGGAAGTTTGTCACATGGACCTAGGCCAGAAGGATCAGCGAAATTGACCGGATTCCCCTCCACATACATCCACCGATTCAGTGACAGCGGACGGTTGTAATCGCCCATCCACGTATCTCGCGTCAGGAATCTGCCCGTGGCGGGATCATAATACTGCCCATTGCCCACGTACAATAATCCAGTGGTCGCATCCAGCACACCGCCGAGGTAGCCGAAGGTGAAGTTACCTGAACCATAGGTATCAAGCGCATCACCCCAAGGTGTGTACCGCGCCGAGAGGGTAATACCACCACTCAGATCAGACAGTTGGCGCGGCGTGTTTGTTCCATCGGGCAGGGAGTAACTCCATGCGTTGGTTTCTTCGCCGATCCCATCAAGTCCGTAGAGGTAGAAGGTGGTGTTCGCCTTCTAATGCCAAAGAAGTGCTCAAGGACTGCTCAAGGACTGCTCCATAAGGATTTTGGTGTTCTAAAACACGGCTCAGTATTTTGCTTAGAAAAAGTTTCGTAAAACCTATCTACGTCTAATTCGCCTTGAGTAGCTTCTGACAATTTTTTCCATCCATCTTCAATTATATTATTTCCATAGAAAAAATTAGCCGCTTCTGGAAAACTAAAGGGATTGTCTAATGACCATATGTTCAAGGATGGACTATACTGTATACAACCATTAATCCAATCACTTAGCATATCTGCTCGCCCTCGGCCAAAAGCTGCAATCATCTGTTTTTGGCTATAAAACAATGAAACTAAAAAGCCGATTCTGCTTGGAGAATCAACAAATCCTTGGCTATTCGTAAATACCCATATTTCATCAGGTTTTCCATTGCTCAAAAGAAACTCCCGCAAGTTGTAACTTGGCACGTCAAAATCGCTAACAGAAATGGTACGAATAAGGTCTTTATGGATTCCCATCTCGAGTTTTAAATCCCATGGTCCCTGAATATCATTTGCGGGAAAGTATAAGTCGGCAAAAAAGAATTCGCTGTTTATCTCATCAGAATCATTTGAGTATTGAGACGAAATTGATCTAAGGAATTCCCGCTTTTCGCTCCATTTCGTCTCACCTGGGATAATTCCCCAAAAACATGGCAGGGCACATCCATTATTATGTTCTAGTAAATCTAGGACCTCTGATCGTGCCTGATCGGCTGTTAATGTGGGTGCGATTGACTCTAAACTTTGTTGTGGTGTAACAATGGCAGTACTATAGTTTTGGTGAGTTGGAAGGGCAGTTTTGTTCGCCATATCTAATTCTGGGTTAGAATACGCTGTGCAACTTATTATCAAAAATAGAACATACGCGTTACGGGAAACGATTCTAAAGATTTTCATTGTCAATACACTTTCGCTATATTTATCAATCATTCCTTATCGCTTTAAGCCAACGCTTTTCGGGTTGTAATCTGGTCAGTTTTCTATTAATCCATTTAGCCACCTATACATATTATCGTTCATCCATTCAGAACGAACTTCGGCTTCGGTTGACAATTCAAGCCGACCGGTTATTGGGTTAAACCTAGTTTCCCATGCGTCGTATGTCCAGCCTAAGAATTGATCAGCGAAGATTTCGCCGCTCAGTATACAGGGTGGGTAAGGTTCAGAAAGGTCATCAACATAGCAAGAGTGTTGTTGCCAAGCAAGGTTGTAGCCAGGGGATGCAAAGCCATAAGCTTGATTCGAATCTGTGCCTCTTCTTAATCTTCTATCAGATACCATATCTGCGCTCAATTTGTCATAGGGCGTATCTCCTTTTGGCCAGCCTCTCGCAGATATAGCAATTTGGAAAAGATGACCTAGTTCATGGACAACGTTATTTCTCATTTTATAGAAGTTATCTGATTTCTCTCCTGTCAACGATGCAAATTTTATCATCCTTGCGTAGTGCTTTTGACCATCGTCAGTAAAGTAACTAACCTTTTCGAAAGTTATGCCACCACCACCAATTTTCTGTGAGGAAGTTAACCGCATTAACCCATTCAGAGTATTCATTGCACAATCTGCGACATCAAAATTTTCACCGAATAGAAATATTAATGGTGTTGATTTTGTTTGATATACTGCCTCAAAAACACTAAGGGTATCTCGGCCAGTCTGTCCTACAGTTCTTCTAAAAGCGTCTCCAACTCGTTCGGCGTGGGTCTGCGACCCCGCCGAAACGCGACCGAAGGTCTCGACGCCTTCATTGTTCCCATCCAATGCGAGAAAGGATGACATCGTTTTTCTCCTCTATCCCAAACCAAAACGACGCCGATGAGAAACGCCAATCCTGCGCACGCTGCACCAATCCCTTGCGGCGCGGGTTGTCGTGAATGTAATCCACTTTTTGTTTCAAGAATGTATCGGACGTGAGTCCCTCCGGGTGCTGGGTTGGTTGCCAGAAGCGACGTTCGCGGTCTTGCCCTGCGTGCTTGCGAAACTCCTCTGTGAAGCTCGCCGGGCGGTGCTGCGCGCAGAAATCCAATAATTTCCGTCCTGTAAACTTCCGAAAATCGTCCAGCGTGCGCTTCAACCGGGCGGAATCAAACTCTACATCGAAGAGGATCGCGTGCAAATGCGTGAGCATGATCACGTACGCGTGGATACGAAGGAGTTTGTTCGCGTGGCAAAAGTTCAGGCTGTCCGTGATGATCTGGCAGGAGGCTTCGTCGGTGAATACCGGCAGCCATTCCACAACTGTAAAAGTGACAAAGTAAACGCCCACACCTTCAACAATCCGATATTTTTCCATACGGCAATTATAAGACCTTCGGTCGCACAGCGTTTCGGGTCAAGAGACCCGAAACGAACGGTAGCACCCTCTGCGTAAAACAAAAAACCGGCATTTGCCGGTTTTCATTTTTCTTCTGGCTCTCCAAATGCGATGACAACAATATGCTGGTTCAACAATTGCGGCGCCGGGGAATTCTTTCCCGGAACGATCTGCCCAAGCGAGTAGCCTCCTGCAATAGGCACATCGGGACCGAGAATATCGCGCAGCGCGGTGATCTCTGTGCCGGGGTGCGATTTGAGCAGCATCTCCCAGGCGAGGTCAACGAATGTTAGTGCGAACACCGGCTTCGCACCGTCGAGCGCCTTCAATGCTTGTTGCGCGGCGGATTGCGCGGCGGTTTCGCACGAGACGCGGCTTCCCACGAGCAAATACGCGTCCACACCGTCGCGGACGGGAGCGTTCAAGCGGAAACTGCCGTCCGCTTCCACGCGGATGGGCGCGCGGATCACCAACTGGTCGCCTTGTTCCACCCCCAGCGGATACAGCCGCGCCAGATGGCTGAGCGGAGGAAACGCCCAATCGCGCGCCGGGTAGCCGAACAACTGCGCGTATGATTCCGAGGCGGGCCTGCCGTCTAAGGTGCGGAGCCAGAAGCCGCGCGAACGCGTGATGCGGAACTGACTGCCGACCGGGTTCCATCCATGCGCCGCGCCGATGCCGATGCGAAAATCGCCGCGCAGGAATGCGGCAGTGAGCGCGCCGGTCCCCGTCTGTGGACCAGCCAACTGGTAGGAATGACCCGTGTGCAGATCCCCCGCAGAAAGCGCGCCGACGAGCGTCAATGGAGAGACTTCGGCGATCGTGTTGCACAACTGATCCGCATCGCCATTGAAGCCGTCGGCAAAAAAGAGCAGCGCGCGGTTGTCCTTATGTTCGGCGGCGCTCTTGATGATCTTTGCGCCGGTCTCGCGCGCGCTTTGTGCGTAGCCCGGCAGCCAGTGAGTCTCTGCCTGAATATCGCCGGCGAACAACGCCACCACTACAGAGTTCGGGTGAACGCCGTCGGAGGTAAGCCCAACCGGACTGCTGAAACCGATCAGCGGAGTATCGCCCAACAAGCCGGAGACGCCGCTCACGATCTCGCGCGGCTGATATTGATGCGAAGCGATCACGATGCCGAAGCCCGGCGTAACGGGACCCAACCGGTTCAACGCCTGATGGGTTGCCTGCAATCCCGCTTCGCGCCCGTTCAGCGCGTGCGCCTGACCGAATGCCGCGTTGAGCGTCATAGTGTGGTTTTCCCGAAGTCGCTGGGCGAGTCTGTGGTTTTACCGCACGGTCTTAACGCGAATGTCGCGAAGAGCGCGAATTCTTTTATCCCCTTCGCGACATTTGCCCAATTCGCGTACTTCGCGTTAAAAATTCCAGACTTTCCAAAAGCCGTGATGATCATGGTTACGAAATTCCTTCCGCGATGGGAATCGTGAAGTGGAAGATGGTGCCTTTCCTGTATTCGCTTTCGAACCAGACGCGCCCGCCTTGCATTTCAACGAGACTCTTGGTGATGTTCAAGCCCAAGCCTGTGCCGGGCGATTCGCGCGCCTTCATATCGTCGGAACGGAAGAATTTTACGAAGATCTTCGACTGATCATCTTCGCTGATTCCGATGCCGTTATCCTGCACCCACATGTGCACGACGCGTTTTGCGCCTTCGGAATCCCAATGATTTGACGAGGCGGCCGCGCCGATCTGAATTCGCCCGCCTTCGGTCGTGTATTTGTTCGCGTTGCTCACGAGGTTGGTGAGGATCTGCCCCACGCGCAATCGGTCTGCCCAGACTTTTGGAAGTTCATCCGGGATGGCGAGTTCCACCTCCTGATGTTTTTCCTCCACCTGCCGTCTTGTCGAACGGATGACTTCCTCCACCACTTCACGTAAGTCGACCGGGTTGAAATCAAGTCGTAAACGCCCGGCTTCGATCTTTGCCTGATCGTTGAGGTCCGATACCAGCGCAGACATGCGCTCGACATTCGACCGAATCGTGCCGAGAAAGTTGGTCTGCATTTCATTGATTTGTCCGACCGTTCCGGAGGCGAGCAATTCGGAATAACCTTTGATGGATGTCATCGGGTTCTTCAATTCGTGAGCCACCAGCGAAACGAATTCGCTTTTGGCATTGTTCGCTTTTTGCACTTCATCATACAGTTGCGCGTTGTAGATCGCGATGGCGGCGTTATCGCTGAGGCGGTTGAGGAAGCCGAGGTTGCCCTGCGAATCGCTTGTGGATTCGAGCAGGATCAAGCCAATGACCCTCGCTTCGCGCCGGATGGGGACGATGATCTGCGTATGCGCGCCGGGGAAAATTCCCTTGCTCCCGTTCCCGAGCAGGGAGACCTGACTCGGCTGACCACTTTGGATCGCCGTCTTGATGGCGGGGTATTCCAGCGCGTTGCGTGCCATAGCCGCGTCTGCAAGGAGGTCCTCGTACCCCTCCTGCGCCATGATGCGCATATCGTCCTCTTCCAACATGCCGATCAATCCCGCTTCCGCGCCAGATTGCCTCATCGCCCATTCGAGTGTGATGCGCATGGCGCGGTCCACTTCGAGGCTGGCGTTCAATTCGCGTACGATGCGCCCCATGATCGAAAGTTCCTCCACGCGGGCTGAAAGTTCCTGGTCGGTGAGGGCGAGCAGGCGCGCATTCTCGATGGCGACCGCGGCTTGACCGGCGAAGGCGGTGAGTAGATTCTGGTCGTCCGCCACGAACGGAAGCTCGTCTTTGCGGTTGATGACTTCGATGACGCCGAGCACGCGGTCTTTGATCTGCATGGGCACGGCGAGCAGTGAACGCGAGGTGAAGCCTGTCTGCTTGTCGGCGGCATCGAACCGCACGGTGGAACGCTGTCCGTCGTTTTCGATGACCGGTGCGCGGGTTTGCACCGCACGCCCGACGATTCCAGTCCCGGCGGGGATGCGTTGCCCAAGAAGGTTGCCAGCCACAGGTCCGACCGTGACGCGGAATTCCAGTTCGCCGGTCTGGTCGTCCATGAGGAACAAGGTCCCGGCTTCGCAGTTCAAAATGTTGACCGCGTTCTCAAGGATGTATTGAAGCAGCGGTTCCTGTTCCAGCGTGGACGTTAACTGCCTCGTGATCTCGTTCAACGTGGTGAGCTGGTGCGCGCGTTGCTGCGTTTCTTCCAACAGCCGCGCCTTGACGATGGCGCCCACGGTCTGGTCGGCGATGGCTTGCAAGAGGTCGAGTTGTGCGCGGGTGTATGTTACGGATGCGTCGCGGCTTCCCACACTCAACGCGCCAATGGTTTCCGCGCCGGCGTTGAGCGGCACGCCCATCCACGCGTAGATACCCGGTGATGAGGGTGTAATGTTGCGCGCCTGACATTCACGGATGTAATCCTGCGTGAGGATCGTTCGTCCTTTGCGGATGATCTCCTGCCCCAAACCGAAACTCGCGGGGAGCGGTTTGTTCTCGCGGCTGGGGACGCGTTCGCGTTCATCCACGCAGAAGCCGTAATAGAAATAATTTGCCGCTTTGCTGTATAGCGTAATATGAAAATGTGTGGAGGGGATGATCTGTGTTGATTGTGCGAAGATCAATTCGAGCACATCGTCGAAGGTGAGGGTGATGTTCACGCCTTGCGAAACGCGCGTCAACGCATTCATCTCCTGCACGCGTCGTTCGAGGTCTAACACAGTCTGCACGCGCGAGATGGCAACCGATGCTTGGTTGGCGAGGTTTTCGAGGAACTCCAGGTCGCGCGGCACGTAGGGATTGCCCGATCGCGGTGCGCCGAGTGCCATCCACCCGACGGGTTTACCCTCGCCGGGCAACGCGACGAAAAGGCGCGCAGCAAGGAGCGAAAGGCGCGCCTCGTCGCTTTTGAAACTGGCAGGCGGGTTGATGGAATCAAGGTAAAGGGGAATCTTTTCCTGCTGGAAATAACGGACAAGCGGGCTGTTCGATGTGAAGCGAATGTCGCTGGTTGGGCGGCGGTCGGCATCCGGCAAGGCAGAGTACTGATCGTTCAACGAGTCGTAGGTGTAAATATGAAGACGGTCAGGTATGAGACTGCTCGCGATCTGTTGCCTTAACGCGCTGCCAATGGATTCCAATTCCAGCGCGCTGGTGAGATCGTGACTGAAGGTCCGCAGTCGTTCCTCATAGGCGCGTGACCCGCGGAAGAAGGTGCCATCCACAAACGTTTGCAGGCGTGTGCGTAACGGGTCGAGGAATACAGCCACGAAAAATACGAGCGCTCCGATGAGGAACGGGTTATCTGATGGCATCGCCTCTGCGAAAAGCAACCCCAGCCCGCTGACCATCAATCCGTAGACTGCGATGACGAGCCCGGTCAAAATGGAGTAGACGATTCCCTGCCGCAACCAGTAGTCCGTGCGGACGAGACGGTAGCGCAGGATAACGAATCCATTGGCGATGGGGAAGACGATCAGGAATAACAGCAAGTACGGATTGAATGCCACGATTCCCAGTGGCGTGAGCAATAGCCACAGTGCAATGGGACCGAAGGCGAACAAGGAGCCGGTCAGAATCGTGCGCGCCTGACTCTTTACAACAGGAGAGGGCGAACGGAACCCGCGATAGCCAAGCATTGCGAAATAAAAAAGCGCGGATAAGCCGGTGAAAACGTAGATGAATTGCCAGGCGCCGATGTAATCTGTCGGGCGTTCAAAATTGAACAACGTCCCGAAGGCGTTCACGGCAAGGAGAACTGCAGCGAAGAACCCGGTGTAACGCAGATATGGGCGACCGATAACAACGCGCGCCTCCTGAGGAAAAACGAGTGCGAGGTCGATCAACGCGCCGCCAGCCATCGCAACGGCGAAGGTCCACAAATGTGTGAATTGGTGTGTAGTGTATAAGTTGAAGAGCGTACTGATCGCAATTCCGAGAGAAGATGCGAGAACGGAAAAAGCGCGTCCAGCCGGCTCGGTACGACGGAATCCAAAGATCCACAGACCCACCAGGATGAACACGGCTCCGATGAAGATCGGCAGGATGAAATAGCCAAAACGGTCTTCAGCGGGGAATCCAGTAAGTGTGACGTTGGTGGTTATGATTCCCTGCTCGGGATCGTTGAATTGGAGAGTAACAGTTTGACCCGTTTGCAATGATGCGAGCGCCCGGTCGAGGTCAGCCGCGTTGGTAATTCTCTCCCCGTTTACCGCCACCAATTGATCGCCGAGCGAAAATCCCTGACGATACAATTCCCACTGCTCGCCTTCCACGGTGGTGTCCGAGTTGTTGAGCACCATGGTGTGCTCGAAAAAGCCGCCGGGGAAAGGCTGGCTCAGCCATCTCAACCCGTAGTAGATCGAGAATACAAAAACAAGCACGGCGATGCCCTGATAGAAAAGGACAAGCCCTTGCAAAGTTCTGCTGACCAGGGTACTGACATTTAAGCGCGTATTCATGCGTGTCTGTTGTGCGTGTATGAAATTTTACTCCACCTCCCCCTTGAATCTATGGTACTTTCATAACAAAGAAGGAAGGAAAATAGAACCACGGAGACACTGAGACACTAAGTTTTTCTCTGTGTCTTCGCGTCTCCGTGGTTTTCTCCTGATGTTTTTCTCTGAGTGCTCCTTGCGGCGTCAACCCCAATCTGGCTAAATATCTAGGTTTCGAACTGCCTTGGCGTGGGTCTGGATGAACTTTCGGCGTGGGTCCACGGCATCACCCATGAGCATATCGAACGTCCGGTCGGACTCTGCCGCGTCCTCGATCGTAACGAGGAGCAGGGTGCGGTTTTCGGGATTCATCGTCGTCTCCCAAAGTTGCACCGGATTCATCTCGCCAAGCCCTTTGTATCGCTGGAGGGTTGCCTTCTCGCCAACCTCTTTGATGATTTTGTCCTTTTCCTTATCGGTGTACGCGTATTTCACCTGATTCTTGTACGCAACACGATAAAGGGGAGGCTGTGCGATATACAAATGACCGTCTTCAATCAACTTCGGCATGTAGCGAAAGAAGAACGTAAGCAGCAACGTGCGGATGTGACTTCCGTCCACGTCCGCATCGGTCATGATGATCACGCGTCCGTAGCGCAAACCTTCCACATCGAAATTATCGCCGATGCCGGTGCCCAACGCAGAGATCAAGGCTTTGATTTCGTTGCTCGAAAGGATTTTATCCAGCCGCGCTCGCTCGGTGTTCATGATCTTTCCGCGCAGGGGCAGGATCGCCTGAAAGTGCCGGTCACGCCCCTGTTTGGCTGATCCGCCTGCGGAATCGCCTTCCACGATATACAGTTCTGTCTTCGACGAATCGCGTTCGGAGCAATCTGCCAACTTGCCGGGCAGGGTCAGCGACTCGAGCGCCGATTTGCGGATGACGAGATCGCGCGCCTTGCGCGCCGCATCACGCGCCCGTGCGGAGGTGAGACACTTGGCAACGATCGCCTTCGCTGCTTGTGGATTCTCTTCGAGGAATGTGCCGAACGCGTCGCCCACCACCTGCGTGACATAGGTTTGCACTTCAGGATTCATCAACTTAACCTTCGTCTGCGATTCAAATTGCGGATTTGGGTGTTTGACCGAAACGATCGCGGTCAAGCCTTCGCGCGTATCATCGCCGGAGAAGTTAGGGTCGGAATCCTTGAGCAAACCGCTCTTGCGCGCGTAGTCGTTGATCACGCGCGTCAACGAGGAACGCAGACCGGTGAGGTGAGTCCCACCGTCGATGGTGTTGATCGTGTTGGCGAACGAATACACCGATTCAGTGTACGCGTCCGTGTACTGGATCGACGCTTCGACTCCGATGCCTTCGATCTCCTTTTCGACGTAGACCACCGGGTGAAGATTCTCGCGATTTCGATTCAGGTAGCGGACGAACGAGGTGATGCCGCCCTCGAAATAGAAGGTCATCTCCCGGTCGTTGCGTTCATCCACAAATTTGATCGTCACGCCGCGCGTCACGAACGCCATTTCCCGGAAGCGTTGCACGAGTGTATCGAAGCGGTAGTCGATATCCTCCGTGAAGATCTGTTTATCGAACTTGAACGCTTGCTTGGTGCCGGTCTCTTCCTTACCGGCTTTTCCAATCTGTTTGATAGCACCCTGCGGCACGCCGCGCTTGTACTCCTGCCGCCACAACTTCCCATCGCGTCGGACTTCAGTGACCATCCATTCGGACAGCGCGTTCACGGCACTGACGCCCACACCGTGCAAACCGCCGGAGACTTTGTATCCGCCTCCTCCGAATTTGCCGCCTGCGCCGATGACCGTCATCACCACATCCACGGTCTCCATCGGCTTGCCTTTTGCGTCCTTTTTGGAAGGATGCGGACCGACCGGAATGCCGCGCCCATTGTCCTCGACGGTCACACTGCTGTCGGAATGAATCGTGATGTTGATCGCAGTGCAGAAACCGGCAAGCGCCTCGTCGATCGCGTTGTCCACGACTTCATAAACAAGATGATGAAGGGCTTTGATGTCTGTGCCGCCCACATACATGCCGGGGCGTTTTCGCACATGTTCGATCCCTTCCAGTGCCTGAATCGAACTGACATCGTAGCCTGTGTTGTTTTTCTTTGCCAAAGTGACCTCCGAAGAATTCCCATTTCTTCTTCAGTAAAACAAAAGAAGGACGGGATACTAATCTATGCCTGTTGTGTCGGTAACCCCTGTTTTTGCTGCAATTGCTCGAAAACGATCTGCAGCCACGCATTCATGTCACGATAATACACAAAGCTTGCGGCGAGTATCGTAGTGCTGATGAAGGCATGGCCTGAAATGCCCACCAGTCTCATCCATGTATCGCTCTCTGGGACGCTCCACAAGAAATTTAATCCCCGCGTGAGGAGGAAGGCGGTAAATACGAACAGCCCGCTGGTAGGGAGGGTGAATCGAGTCATTCGCACACTTGAATATAAAGAGTTCAGGGCATTCTGCTTGCGGGCGAAGATCCCATGCGGCATGAAGAAAAAGGGAACAACCAGCCAATAAGAGAGGAAAAGGATAACGAAGAGCACGCCGTTCGCCAGAGTAGCACTGAATAATCCCACAAGTCCAACGATGAGCATGACGGGGGTTAGAATGATCATTACGCAGATCGTCCAAATGATGGATACAACCATCGTCTGAAGGATGGCTCGTACGATTCCAATTCCTGCATCAGATTCGCCCAGCACCGCCATTGAAACCCAGCGAAAATAGAAACTTCCGCCGACCCAACCCGCCAGTACAAGGAACACCGTCCATCCGAGCAGGCTCCAATAGGATTCAAGATGGACTATATCACGCAAGCCCAGCGGGGTTTGCAATGAGGCTTCCGCAGGCAGGGTGAACGCTTCAATGCTGGGAATACCAACAGGAAATGTGCGGACCCAACTAAGCCAGTTGAAACGGCTGAAGTTCTCCACTGAATCTGTGAGTATCTTCATTTCTTCAGCAGGTACCGGTCGAGTTTTCAAAAGATCGATCACCCCATTAACAATGGATGAATACAATTTACTTGCGCTCAGCCGTGTTCCAAGCCAGAGGACTGAATCCAACAGGATCGGCATGAGAATCAGCCAGACATGCGAGGAAACAACATCAAATCCTGCGCGCAACGAGCCGATGATACCTGGCGGTGGCGGGATTTTTTCCAGTTTTTCAGCGTTCATAAGCACCTGATTCTACCATACCGATTTGTCTTGGCGAGCTCCCTATGCACAGGTTAAAATATAACCGTGGAAGCGAAAACCCATCTGCCGGACACGAACCGTATCGGCGTGCTTACATCCACTGTGTTGTTGGCTCTCGCACTAACGCGCATCGTACGAGTGCCGGAATTCAGCCTCGAAATGCAACTCCCTGGCTTTCTACTTTCCCTGCCTCTCAATCTGACAACCATGATGAGCGTTCTCACCGCAGGTCTGACCGCCACCGGCATGGATTGGTTATTGCGAGGGCATCCCGCGCTGAATGGCAGACCTACTTTACAGTGGTGGATTCTTCCCACACTCACCACGTTTGTTGTCAGTGTCTTCCTTTCGTTTCTTCCCACTGGAACAGCCTGGTGGATCGGTTTCGCCATTGGGGGCATTTTTCTCCTGCTCGTTTTCCTCGCCGAATATATCGTTGTTGATCAGGGCGCGCCGAACTACGATCTCGCCCTTGCCGGGCTCACGGCAATTTCGTATACACTGTTTTTCATCCTGGCGGTTGCGTTGCGATATGGTGATCTGCGTTTATATCTGACAATCCCAGCGTTGTTTTTATCCGCTGGTTTTGCCAGTTTGCGTATTTTGCATCTACGACTCAGCCGCTGGGAATATGCCTGGTCGTTTGGAATTGCCTTTGTTTGCGTGCAGGTT
>Ga0073934_10009412_pt1 | contig 12545 bp, 11 predicted proteins | sample LarsenN4metaG_FD_76834 | JGI IMG/M metagenome (GOLD analysis project Ga0073934, IMG submission 76834) | Hot spring sediment bacterial and archeal communities from British Columbia, Canada, to study Microbial Dark Matter (Phase II) - Larsen... ... | reverse complement strand
CCTTCCCCGACCGCTGCTATGACGTCGGCATCGCCGAGCAGCATGCGGTGACCTTCGCCGGCGGGCTCGCCGCCGACGGCATGAAGCCGTTCTGCGCCATCTATTCGACCTTCCTGCAGCGCGCTTACGACTCGGTCGTGCACGATATCGACCTGCAGAAGCTGCCCGTGCGCTTTCCGATGGACCCGCCGGCCTCGTCGGCGCCGACGGCGCGACGCATGCGGGCTCGTTCGACATCGCCTATCTCGGCTGCCTGCCGAACATGGTGATCATGGCGTGTTCGGACGAGGCCGAGCTCGTGCACATGACGGCGACGGCCGCCGCCTATGACGAGGGCCCGATCGCTTACCGCTATCCGCGCGGCGAGGGAGTCGGCGTCGACCTGCCGCAGGTCGGCAAAGTCCTCGAGATCGGCAAGGGAAGGATCGTCCGTGAGGGAACGAACGTCGCCATCCTGTCGCTCGGCACCCGCCTCGCCGAGGCGATGAAAGCGGCCGATGCGCTCGAGACGCTCGGCCTTTCCGCGACCGTCGCCGATGCGCGCTTCGCCAAGCCGCTCGACCACGACCTCATCCGCCAGCTCGTCCGCCATCACGAGGTGCTCATCACCATCGAGGAAGGCTCGCGCGGCGGCTTCGGCGCGTTCGTCCTTCACTTCCTGTCGGACCAGGGCCTCACCGACAACGGCCTCAAGGTGCGGACGATGACGCTGCCTGACATCTATCAGGATCATGACACGCCGGCGAAAATGTATGACGAGGCGCGGTTGAACGCCCCGCATATCGTCGAGACCGCCATGCGCGCGCTCGGCCGCTCAGCGGAGATCATCAAGCTCCGGGGATGATGGGTCTTCCGGCTGATTGATCGGCGTCCCTCGCCCGCCGCTTGAAGCAGGCTGCGCAAAAGCCGTCGCGGTTGCGCACGAACGCTCAAACAATCGACAACCTGATCAGGCGCCTTGATTCCGAAGCAAGGCGCGATGATCGGGGGGCCGGCAAGGGCTCGCGTTCACCGCCGCGCGAGGATCCTGCCGCCGTCCGGCGTCGTCAGGATGAGCGCCCCGGTCGGATCGATCGAGAAGCCCGAAACCTTCGCCAGCGTATCGAAGAACTTGCGTTCCTGATCCATGAGCGCCGGCGCGCAGGCCATCAGCGTCCCGGCGGCTCGGGAGATGCTAAGGCCTTCGCCGGTAAGCGTGTAGCTGGCGCCATATCGGTTGCAGGAACTCAATCCTGAAACGCGCCCTTCGTCATCGAAGAGAAGGCTGGCGCGCGAATCGTCAATGACGCCGCCGCCATTGATGTCCTCGACCACCCATTCTGCGCCGACAAGCAGCGATTTCGGCTCGCCGCCGCAGCCGCGAAGCGTCTTGCCGCCGTGAACGATCGTGACCGCCGCCGGATGCGGCATGCCCGTCGCGTCATCGGCGCAGATCTTTTCCTCCCAGGTGACGGAAAGATCCTTGGCGCGCCAGGTCTTGACGGCGCCCTTGACGGATTTTGAGGCTTTGGTCTCGACCCGCGTTTGTCCGTAGTCGGATAACAGGACGACGTTGTCGCCGGCGATCTCGAGGGTCCAGCCCGGCTCGTTGCCGCGCGCCTTCAGGACGGACATCGTCGATTCTCCGCCTGCTTTCTTGCAGCCGCTGATCGTCTCGCCGCGAACCGAGGCTGTCGCTTCCTCGCCCTTCGACCAGAACCAAGTCGTGGGATCGCCCTCGGCTTCATATTTCGCGCCGGACGCGGCCGGGGCCTCCTTCAGCGGGAAATCTTCGCCGCTGACGCGCATCGTCATTTTCTCTTCGACGACGCCGATCAGCACGGGTTTTCCGCCGCACCGGTAGTCGGTCGCAAAGGCGATGGGTTTCCATGGGGCCAGCATGATCGCCCCCAGCGACAGATCTCCGGCAGCGGCTTTGACCGCTTGGGGTTCCGACGCCCATTGGGGCGCGCCGTCGATCATCACGCCCGCGACCAGTTCTGGCGCGGCCGCGGCGGCGAGCGCTTTGCGGCTCACAGAAAGCTCAAACGGAATCGGGACCTGCCTTCCGTTCAGGTCGATGCGTTGTTCGGCGATGGGTGCGCCCGTCGAGCCCGCGTCGCGGATTTCAACAACCGCCGTCGCGTCATCCGGCAGCGCAATTTTCTGGCGGTAGATGAGTTCGCCGGAAATTACGGCGTCCGCCGCCGGCGCGTTCTTGTCGAGGCCGAGGGCGGCGCAGGCTGATGTGGCGAGCACGCCGGCGGCCGCGGCAAGATTTCGGGTCATAGGCGATAACTTGGCCAATGCGTCCTCCTTGATGAAGTCCTAATGCAGGCCGCCCCGGAAAAAACGAAGAACGCCGTTCAAGTGCAGAGCCGCCTGACGCGCGGTGATGTTGGCGGCGGCCACGGTGATAAGGCGGCCGGACGATAACAATATCGCGGCGCGGGTAACAACAAAAATCAGCGGCCGTCTGGATTGGCGCGCCGCTCGGCCTCTTCAAGATCCCGGCGCAGTTTTTCAACATCTTTCTTGTTGACGAGGGGATCGTCGCGCCGCGTCCAGCCGGGCTCCGGCGCCGCGGGCGCAAGGTCCGGCCGCAAGCCCGCCGCCGGATCGCTGGCGATGCCGGTTTTGCCGAGGTCCTCCGCCTGCCCCTTACGGAAGTCCTCGATGTCGGCCTGCCGCGCGCGTTGATTGGCGGCGCGGGCGAGGTCGGTTCCATAGCGCACAGAGTCGTCGGAGAAGTCGCCCTGCTCGCGCTGCTGCTTGAGAATCGAGGCGGCCTTCGAGAAGTCCTCGCCGGAGGCGCCAGGCCGCCAGCCCGAGCGGATTTCGGTGCGGCCGGCGCATTCGGCGGCCTTGTCCTTGTCCTTGAATTCCTCGGGGCAGAAGATCGCCATCACGCCGGACGACCCGGGCCTTGACGGCGCATCCCCTTTGGGCAGGTCGACCTGCGGCAGCGTGAAACGCCGCCCGCTGAACACCGGCTCCTCATCGAACAGGTCGTCGCCTGCGGGTTTTTCCGGCGCGGCCTTTCGGGTTTCGGCGAGCGGCGCCTGGTCGCGCGCCTCCCGCTCGCCCGCGGCGCGCTCGCCGGCGCCCTCCTCCTTCTCGTCTTTCTTTTCATCGCCGGCGTCCTCCTCGGCGCGCGCCTGCCGGGCCTCGGGCTCGATCGAGACCAGCGGCGCCGCCGCGTCGGCGGGCGCCTGCTCGCCCTCGACGTCGATCTCGCCGGGCCGTTCCTGCGGCGTCGGCGCGGCGTCCGGAGCCGGCTGATCGGGAATGAAGGGCGCATTCTCGATATCGGACGGACGGCTGAAATCCGGCGCGCGGGTAAGATCAAGCGGCGGGGGCTCGGGCGCCGGCGTCTTTTCAGGTTCCGGCTCCGGGGGCTTCGGCTTTGGCACCGGTTCCGGTTCCGGCTCAGGCCGCACTTCGGGTTCGGGAACGGGCTGCGGCTCGGGCTCGGGCGCCACGACAGGATCGCGGAGGTCCGGGATCGGCGCCGGGGGCAGGTCGACATAGACGACCGAGATCGACTCCGCCGGCTTGTTCGGGACGAAGATATGAACGCGCCCATAAACCGCGAGCAGGAGCAGCATCGCCGCGTTGAGCGCCAGCGATCCGGCGAGCGCGGCGCGCCGGCGCCGGGGCGGCGTCTCGCCGAGGCGCGCCGCAATGCGGGCGATGTCGCGATCCGCCCGCCTGAATTCACGCGCCAGCGCCGCCGGCAGCGCCCGTTCGAGCGCGCCCTTCGCCCGCGGCGGAAAAGGAAGGCGCCAGCTGCGCTCGAATGGCGCGTCGACGATCTCCTCCGGCGCGAGCGCGCGCGGCGCCGCGATCGTCTCGTGTTCCGCCGGCGGCTCGTCTGTCAGGGTGTCTGTCGGCATTGATCCTGAGAGGCGCGACGCCTAAACGCGAAAGGATACCGGGAGCGTGAGATTGTGAAGGTCCTGCTGGTCGGCGGCGGCGGTCGCGAGCATGCGCTGGGATGGAAAATCGCGCAGAGCCCGCTTCTGACGCGACTCTATCTAGCGCCCGGCAATCCGGGGCTCAATCGCTGCGGCGAGCCGGTGAAGGCGTCAGCCGAAGACCTTGACGCGATTGTGGCGGCCGCCGCGGATCGCCGCGTCGATCTCGTCGTTGTCGGCCCGGAAGCCCCGCTCGCGAAGGGCCTCGCCGATCGTCTCGGCGCGCGGTCCATCCCCTGTTTCGGACCTTCCGCCGCCGCGGCGCGCCTTGAAGCTTCGAAGGCCTTCATGAAGGAGGTCGCGCGCGCGGCCGGCGTCCCGACCGCGGCGTTCGGCCGCTTCACGGCGATCGGCGCCGCGAAGGCGGCGCTCCGCCGGATGAAACCGCCCTATGTCGTCAAAGCGGACGGTCTTGCGGCCGGCAAGGGCGTCATCATCGCGGAAACGCTCGCCGAGGCCGATGAGGCGGCCGCGAGCCTTCTCGGCGGCGCGATGGGGGCCGCCGGCGCCGAAATCGTGATCGAGGAATTCCTGAGCGGCGAGGAAGCAAGCTTCTTCGTCATCGCCGACGGGACGCGCGTCCTGCCGCTCATCGCCGCGCAGGACCACAAACGCGCCTTTGACGGCGACAAGGGGCCGAACACCGGCGGCATGGGCGCTTACGCCCCGGCCCCGGTCTTCACCGATACCGTCCGTGAACAGACGATGTCGCGCATCATCGAGCCTGTTCTCGCCGAGATGCGCCGGCGCGGAACGCCCTATCGCGGCGTCCTCTTCGCCGGGCTGATGATCGGCGAGGACGGGCCAAAGCTCATCGAATTCAACGCCCGCTTCGGCGATCCCGAATGCCAGGCGCTGATGCGCCTTCTGAAATCGGACCTTCTTCCGGTCCTCCATGATGCGGCGACGGTCGGGCTCAAGACCGACGCGCTCGACTGGTCGCCGGAGGCTTGCGCCGTCATCGTGATGGCGGCGAAAGGATATCCCGGCGCCTATGAAAAGGGCTCGGCGATCAGGGGGCTCGAGGCCGCCGAGCGCTGCGAGGGGGTCGTCGTGTTCCATGCCGGAACGGCGGGCGAGCCGGCCGCGCCCGTCGCCGCCGGCGGGCGGGTTCTCAACATCACCGCGACGGGGCGCACGATCCGCGACGCGGTCGAGCGCGCCTACAGGGGCGCGGCCTTGATCGACTGGCCGGAGGGCTATTATCGCCGCGATATCGGCTGGCGCGCGCTGAAGTCCATCCTGTAGAGTTTCCTTGGCATGAAATCCGTCGAACGGTGGTCGAAAGAAGCAAAGGCGTTGGTGTCCGGCGGACGCCGCCTCGCCTACTGGACGAGCGGGGAACGCGACGAGTTGAAGCCGTGGCTGCTGCTCATCCACGGCTATCCGACCTCGTCCTGGGACTGGACCTTCGTCTGGGACGGCCTCCGGCGCCATTTCCGTCTCGCCGCGATGGACATGCTCGGCTTCGGGCTGTCGGAGAAGCCGCGCGACATCGCCTATTCAATCGCCATGCAGGCCGACTTCCAGGAGGCGCTGCTCGCCCATCTGGGCGCCGGCTCGGCGCATGTGCTGACCCATGATTACGGCAACACGGTCGGGCAGGAGCTGCTGGCGCGCCACAATGAGGGCTCGCTGAGCTTCCTCGTCCAATCGATGGTGTTTCTGAACGGCGGACTGTTCCCCGAACAGCACCGCGCGCGCCCGATCCAGAAGCTCGGCCTGACGCCGCTCGGGTCCCTCCTTGGACTGATGCTCACCGAGGAAAAACTTCGAAAGACTTTCGATGAAATCTACGGGCCGGCGACGAAAGCGTCGGACGCCGAGATCGCCGCCCACTGGGCGATGATTAACGCCGGCGGCGGCCGCCGCGTGCTGCACAAGCTTCTGTCTTATATTCCGCAGCGGCGGAAGAATCGGGCGCGCTGGGTCGGCGCGCTTGCCGCCGCGCGCGCGCCCTTGCGGCTCATCGACGGCGGCGCCGATCCTGTCTCCGGCGCCCATCTTTATCGCTATTACCTTGAGCAGGTGCCGCACGCCGACGCCGTCCTGTTCGACGACATCGGCCATTATCCGCACACGGAAGCGCCGGAGCGCGTGCTCGCGGCTTTTCTCGAATTCCATCGCAAGTTGAGGACAGTCGACGCATGAAGGCGTTTCTCGCCATATTCTTCTCCGTGTTTCTCGCCGAGCTCGGCGACAAGACGCAGCTCGCCACGATGCTGTTCGCCGCCGACGGGCGCGCCTCGCAGGCGACCGTGTTCTTCGCCGCAGCGCTCGCGCTCATCGCCGCGACCGGGCTCGCGGTCATTTTCGGCGCGGCGGCCGAGCGCTGGCTCTCCTTCCTGCCGCTGAAGCTCATTGCGGGCGCGGGCTTCGTCCTCATCGGCGGCTATCTCGTCTTCGAACATTTTGCAAAAGCCTGAGGAACGCCGATGAACGCGGCCAATCCCGATTTCACCGGCGTCACGGCGACGCCCGAGCGCCTCAAGTTCGACGAGGCGGCGCTCGCGCGCTACATGGAGGCCCATGTCGAGGGCTTCAAAGGCCCGCTCACGGTTGAGAAGTTCAAGGGCGGCCAGTCGAACCCGACCTATCTCCTCACGACGCCGGCGAGAAGATATGTTCTGAGGCGCAAGCCTCCCGGAAAGCTGCTGCCGTCCGCGCACGCCGTCGAGCGCGAATACCGTGTGATGTCGGCCTTGGGTCCGCTCGGCTTCCCCGTGCCGCGCACTTTCGCCAATTGCGAGGATGACAGCGTCATCGGCACCGCCTTCTTCATCATGGATTTCGTCGACGGGCGCATTTTCTGGGACGCGAGCCTTCCCGCTGTCGCGCCCGAAGGCCGCCGCGCGCTCTTCATGGAGCTCGTCGACGTGATGGCGGCGCTTCATACGACCGACTACCGCAAGGCCGGCCTTGAGGATTTCGGCAAGCCCGGAAACTACTTTGCGCGCCAGATCGACCGCTGGGGCAAGCAATACGCCGCCGCTCGGACCGCCGATATTCCGGCGATGGACCGGCTGATCGAATGGCTGCCCGCCAATATTCCCGCCGACGATGCGACCTCGATCGTCCATGGCGATTTCCGCTTCGACAATGTCATCTTCGACAAGACCGCGCCGAAGGCGCGTGCGGTGCTCGATTGGGAGTTATCAACGCTCGGCCACCCGCTCGCTGATTTCACTTACTTCCTGATGGTCTGGCATTTTCCGCCGACCATCCGCGGCGGCCTCGCCGGCCTCGACCTCAAGGCGCTCGGCATCCCCTCGCTCGACGAGGCGGCGCAGCGCTATTGCGAGAAGACGGGGCGCCAGAGCCTTGCCGATTTCGACTACTGCCTCGCCTACAACATGTTCCGCCTCGCCTCGATCGCGCAGGGCGTCTATGCGCGCGCGCTTGCCGGCAACGCATCATCGCCCGAAGGCATCAAGATGGGCGAGAGCGTTCCCCCGCTCGCCGCGATGGCGTGGAGCTATGCTGAAAAGGCGGGCGCGCGTTAGCGCGCGCGCCAAAATGGTGCGAAGCGGTCTCCGGTTGAAAACGCGCGTCAGGCGGACCCTCATGACCACGTTCTCCGACTCGTGTCTCGGAGAACATGGGTGAACTCCTCGCGCCTCGATCCGGAATCGCGGCGCGAGGTTAAGGTTTTGATTGTCGCGGCGTTCGCCGCATCGCGCCTCGCCGGCGCAAAACTGCGGCCGCTTTTGCGCAACGCCGCTCTAAGGCGAGATCCGGTTGCCGCGCGCGGCGACGCCCGCTGGCAGCCGGAACTTCGGCGCGTCATTGTCTTCAACGACGGCGCCCTCAAAAGGCGCGCGCACCTCGACCGCCGGCGGGTGAATGACCGGCTCGGCGGCGGAAAGGAGGTTGTTCCGGATCGTCACATCGACGCCGTTCTGCACGAAAATCCCCTGCCCCATCGACTGGTCTATCGTGTTGCCTTCAATCAGGATGCTGCGCGAGGCGATCTCCGGCGATTTGATGAAGACTCCCTGCGTCGCGCCGCCGTCTCCGCGGCGGATGATGTTTCCCCGAATGACGATGCGTTCATTCGCCCGCGCCGCGCCGCGCGACCAGAGCTGGACCGCATCGGGATGCCAGCGCGCGGGATCGGCCGGCGTGAAATCGGTGAACCGGTTGTTCTCGACGCTGAGACCGACCGCGCCGCGCGCGACGACGCCGTCCGAACCGATGCGAAAAAAGCGGTTCCCTGACACAGCGACATCGACCGAGTCGAAGGCGGCGACGCCTCGAAAAAGATCGGTGAATGTCGATTCAGCGATCGTCACCGCGCGGCTGTCGCGGATGAAGACGCCATAGGCGTCATCGCCGGCGACGCCGTTGTCCGCTGAGGACACGAGCATCCCCTGGAGGCGGATCGACGATGATCGCCGCACCTCGACCGCGCTTTGCGCCAGGGGATCGGCGGCGACGCCGTAAACGACCGCAAGGCCGTCGAGGGTCACCTCTTCGGCGTCGCGCAGCAGGATCGAGCGGAAGACCGGCGGCGCCGAGGGATCCGCGGCGGCAAGCGTGACGGCGCCTTTACCGCGCCTCGGCCCGAGGGCGAGATCGCCATAGGCGCCGGGCGCCAGGAGGACCCGGTCGCCCGGCGCGGCGCGCGACAGGGCGGCGTCAAGCGCGCTCTTATCACCGGCGGCGATGTCCGCCGCCGCAGCCGGCGCCACAAAAGCGATCGCAGCGAACAGGGCGAACGGTCTCATGCGGCGATGGTCGCAAGGGATGCGCCGGGCATCAAATCGAATTGGGTTGCGCGCGCTGACGCGCTGTTAACCAAGACGGGTGGCGCCGAACGCTGAACTTTCCTATGAGGGCGGCGTGAAGCAGCGTCCTGCGGGGATCAGGCATGAAAATTCTGGTGACGGGCGGGGCGGGCTTCATCGGGTCGGCGGTCGTGCGCCGCGCGCTCGACAAGGGGCTTTCAGTCGTCAATGTCGACAAGCTCACCTATGCGGCGAACCTCGACAATCTCGCCGGCTATGACGCACGGCCCGGCTACGCTTTTGTGAAGGCCGACATCTGCGACGGGCCGGCGATCCGCGCCGCGCTCGAAACGCACCGGCCGGACGCGATCATGCACCTGGCGGCGGAGAGCCATGTCGACCGCTCGATCGACGGGCCGGGCGCCTTCATCGAAACCAACATCGTCGGCACCTTCGCGCTCCTGCAGGAGGCGCGGCGCTATTACGACGCGCTCTCCGGCGCGGCGAAGGGCCGCTTCCGCTTTCACCACGTCTCGACGGACGAGGTTTACGGCACGCTGGGGCCGACCGGATTCTTCACCGAAGAAACGCCTTACGCGCCGAACTCGCCCTATTCCGCGTCGAAGGCGTCGTCGGACTTCCTCGTCCGCGCCTGGCATGAGACGTTCGGCCTGCCGGTCGTGACCAGCAACTGCTCCAACAATTACGGGCCCTATCAGTTCCCGGAGAAACTCATCCCGGTCGTCGTCATCGCCGCGCTCGAGGGCCGGCCGATCCCCGTCTACGGCAAGGGCGAGAATGTGCGCGACTGGCTATATGTCGAGGACCACGCCGAGGCGCTGCTGACGGTTCTGGAGCGAGGCCGTCTCGGCGAGACCTACAACATCGGCGGCTGGAACGAAAGGCGGAACATCGATCTCGTCCGCATGATCTGCACGCTGATGGATGAGCTGAAGCCGAAGAACCACGCCCACGCCGATCTCATTGAGTTCGTGACCGACCGGCCGGGCCACGACCTGCGCTACGCGATCGACGCGACGAAGATCAGCCGCGAACTCGGCTGGAAGCCCTCCGTCACCGTCGAGGAAGGCATGCGCCGGACGGTCGAATGGTATCTCGCCAACCGTCCGTGGTGGGAGAAATTGCGCGCCGGCGGGCGTCTCGGCCTTGCGGGCAGGAAGTAGCGGTCAACGCCGCGCAATCGCGCGCAGACGGTAATAGCGGGCGGCGACGATCGGCGCGGCGATGAACGGATGCCGGCGCTCCCAGGGGCGAACGCCGACATCGACGCCGGCGTGCCGCTTCACCTTCCAGGCGATATAATCGAGCCCGCCCTTGAAGGTCGTCGTCGCCTTGAGGAGGCGCGCGACCGACAGGAAGCCGCCGACGACGGCGCGCAGGCGCCAGGCGAGCGCGGCGCGCTTACCGCCGGCGACCTCCGGCAGGGCGAGGGCGGCGGTCCGCGACGGCCATTCGCCATAGGAGTCGATGAGTTTTTCGGCGCGTCCGCCGCCCTCCGCACGCAATTCCGCCCGGTAAGATGCGTTCATGCCCGCGAGCCAGACCGCGCGCCAACCGGCGCCTTCCGGCGCAAGTCCCCTCGCCCGCTCAAGAAACGTCTCCACCGCCGTCGCGACGGCTTCGGTCATGCGCCGGCGCAGCGCTTCCGGGCAGGAGGCGAGGCGCATGGGCTGGGCGAAGCGCGCCCAGAAATAGGAATGAAAGGTCCGCCTGCTGACGAGCCGCTCAAACGCCGCGACGGAAAGCAGCGCATATTTCGCGCGCAGGCGCCCTTCCGGCGCATCAACCTCGACATAATAGACGTTGGGCGGCAGCGCGCGCGCAGCGAGGCGTTCGAAGGAATCTTCGATCGCGCCGTCATAATCGGGCGCGATGACGTAATAATCGAAGAGGATGTCGGACGGACTTTCACCCGCGCTGACGCTGACGCCGGAGCCGTAAAGGAAAATCGCCGCGCCCGGGTAGCGCCCGGAAAGCGCCGCCGCGATCGGCTTCGCCGCACCGGGGACCGGAAGGCCGAGCACGCTGTCGATGTAAGCGAGAAACGCCGCACGCCGCTCAGGTGAGGAAGCCGGCGTCATGCGTCGTTTCGATTGTCATGCGTTCGCCGGCCGCGATTTCGAAAAACTCGCCGTCGAACACGATCGTGCCGGCGAATTCAGCGTCCAGCGAGTCCGCGCGCCAGCTTTCAAGGCCGGCGGCGCGGAACCAGGGCCGCGACTTGCCGCGCAGCACGGTCGGCGCCGCGGACAGGATTTTCTGCGCTGGAAAGCCGATCGTCGTCACCGCGAGCCCGCCAGGGCCCGCGCCCCAGAAGGGATAAACCCCGAGCACGAGCGTTTTGAGCGTCGTCATCAAGGCCATGGTCAGCGGCTGCGGCCCGTCAAAGGGCGTATTCTCCGATCGCAGGTCAGCAACCAGCGGCGGATCGCAAGGCTTTTCGCCGAGCGCGGTGTTGAGAATGGCGCCGCCGATGGTGAGGCCCATCGCGAGCGAACGTTTTGCGCCTTTCGATTGAATCTCGGAGCGGCTGAATTTGACCGCGGTGGTGAAGAACCCGGCGCCGAGGAAAAATCCGTAGACCGGCTCGTGATCGCCGATGCGCATCCCCATCAGCGGACGGCGCACGCGTTTCACATCGCCCCTCGTGCGGCGGAACAAGAAGCGGTCGAGCGAATCAATCGGCGATCCCTGCAGGCCGCAATCGGCGGCGATGACATTCGTCATCCCGCACGGCACGGCGACATAGTCCGGAGAATGATCGAACCGGCGCCGGTTGATGGCGTCGGTGACCGCCGCCTGGATGGTGCCGTCGCCGCCGGCGACGACGACCGTGTCGACGCGCGCCCGGTTGAAGTCGGCGAGCGTGCGGTCAAGGCCTTCAACGCCGTCAAGAACGCTCCAGCGCACGGACGGAAACTGCCGCACGACATGGACGAGGTCGCTCAGGATCGATTGAACGCGGCTGGAGCGTTCGTTGATGATGAGACCAATGGCCGTCACGTCGCGACTCTCTCCTGACCTGTCAGACGCCGGGAGGAGATCAGTCGCCCGCATCCCCCCTTCCGAGGGAGGCCGCGTCGCCTTTCCGCCCCATACGCCTCGACACTACGTCACAAAAATGAAATCTAGGCTACATAGAACCGTCATAAAAGAGCATTTAGGGGCGCACGAACTCCTTCAATTTCTTTCACCCGTTCCGGCAAGGCGTCCCCGTTGCGCATTTCGTTGCAAGCGGGCCGGTCCGAGGCCTCGGCTTGACCGCTTGGGCGGACGCGCCGAAACCCCCGCCCGAAGCCCCTGCGCCCGCCCTTATGCCGACGCCTCCTGTGACCAACGCCGCGCTCACGATCGACGCGCTCGTCCTCGCCGGACGGCGCGCCGGCGAAACCGACCCGCTCGCGGGTGTTGAAAATGTCCCCCACAAGGCGCTCCTGATCGCTGGCGGCAAGCCGCTCATCCGGCGGGTGATCGAAGCCCTGCAGGCGTCGGGGCGCATTGAAAAGATCGCGATCGCCGCGCCCGACGACGTCCGCGCGCCGATCGGCGCGGCGCTCGCGGGGATCAAGGGGTGGTCGTTCGCTGACCCGGCGGGATCGCCCGCCTCGACGGCCCTCGCCGCGATGGCCTCAGCGCCCGACGGGCGCGGCCTACTCGTCACCACCTGCGACCATGCGCTCCTTACCGCCGACATGGTCCGCCGCTTTCTCGACGGGGCGACGAAGAGCGACGCAGCGGCGGCCTGCGTCGAGCGCGCCGTCTATGAGCAGCGTTTTCCCGGCTCGAAGCGCACCTTCATCAGGCTGAAGGATTTCAGCTTCTCCGGCGCCAATCTCTTCTG